>Ga0194058_10000006_pt1 | contig 61786 bp, 51 predicted proteins | sample SepL4417m_MetaG_FD_155490 | JGI IMG/M metagenome (GOLD analysis project Ga0194058, IMG submission 155490) | Anoxic zone freshwater microbial communities from boreal shield lake in IISD Experimental Lakes Area, Ontario, Canada - Sep2016-L442-17m | ecosystem: Environmental > Aquatic > Freshwater... | reverse complement strand
CATATTTGCCGAAGGCGTCCAGGCGCGCTACGGCCGCCACGCCGCGCTCAACGCGCAGGTCCACGAATGGGTCCGGGCGCGCGGGTTCGACTTTTTTGCCCCCGAAGGCTGCCGCTCGCTCTCGCTCACCTGCGTGAAAAACACCCGCGAGGTGGATGTTGCCGCATGGATCAAGCGCCTCCGCGAAGAGCGCTGGTTCGTCATTGATGGCGGCTACGGCAAGATCAAGGGGAAGACGTTCCGCATCTCGAACATGGGAGACGAAACCCGCGAGACCATGGCCGAGCTGCTCGCCGCCCTCGACGATACGCTCGGCGCGCAGCCCGCATAATAGATGTCTTTGCTGAAGGAGAGCGCGCTCGAGAGGCTGAAGTCTGCTTGGGATGCGGGGAGGCTGGCGCATGCCTACCTGCTGTCCGGGCCGGCTGACTCCGGGAAGGACTGGCTGATGCTGCAGATGGCCGGAGTGGTTTTGGGGACGGACGAGCCCGCGGCGCACCCGGATTTTCACAGCGTGGCGCCGGAGTCGAAATCCCGGCGGATCATCATCGAGCAGATGCGGACGATGGAGCAGGCGATCCAGATGAAGCCGCTGCGCGGCCGCACGAAGGTGGCCGTGATCCGCGATGCCGACCGCCTCCAGCCGCAGGCCGCGAACGCATTCCTCAAGACCTTGGAAGAGCCCCCGCCCGGCTGCCACATCTTTCTTCTGACCGCGCTGCGGGATGCCGTGCTCGAGACGATCATTTCCCGCTGCATCGCGGTGCCATTGCGCGCGCAATCCGGCACCCTGGCCGGCCGTGAAGCGCGCCCGGTGGCAGATGCGCTGGCTGGAGCCCTGCTGGGGACGGGCGGGCCGGACATCGCGGCCGCCATGCGTTTTGCACGGATTTTTCAAAGGGCCACGGCCGCCGTTCGCGAGGAGGTGACCAAGGAGCTCGAGGCCGAGCTCAAGCAGCAGATGAAGCACTACCGGGACTCTGCCGACTCGAAATGGGAGGAGGGGCGCGAGGGCCAGATCAAAGCGCAGGCCGAGGCGGCGGTCATCCGCGCGCGCGAAACCCTGCTGTGCGACGCCGGGGAGGTGCTCGCCGCCGCGCTGCGCCACCACCACGTACCCGGCCCGGGCGGGCCCATCGCGAAAATCGCGCAGGCGAACCCGCCGGCTGTCCTCTTCCGCCGGCTTGCCGCGCTCGACCGCACGCGCGACCTTCTTGCCCGCGGGGTTCAGGAAGGGCTTGCGCTGGAGAGCGGTTTTCTGGAAATGATCGCCCCTCACGCATGAATCGTCTCGTCATCAAATTAGGAACAGGAGTCCTCTCCCGCGCGGGCGGCCGCTCGCTCGACACCGCGCAGTTCCGCCGGATCGCCGGCGAGGTGGCCGAGCTTCACAAGGCAGGAACCTCCTGCCTCCTCGTCAGCAGCGCCGCCATCGCGGCGGGGGTCCGGGTTCTCGGGCTGGCCAGCCGCCCGGCCGACCTCCCCGGCAAGCAGGCGTGCGCGGCGGCCGGCCAGCCCGAGCTCATGCGGCTCTACGCGGCATCGTTCCGCCCGCATGGGCTGCACGTCGCCCAGCTCCTCCTCACCCACGGGGACATCGACAGCCGGAGGCGCCGCACGAACGCCCGAAACACCCTCGACAGGCTCCTCTCGGCCGGAACGGTCGTGCCCATCATCAACGAAAACGATTCGGTCGCGGTCGAGGAGCTTCGCTTCGGAGACAACGACCAGCTCTCCGCCGAGGTCGCCCAGCTCGTCCGCGCCGACCGCCTGGTCATCCTCACCAGCGTCGACGGGCTTCAGGATGCTGCCGGCCACCGGGTCTCCGAGGTCAAAGACATCCGGTCCGTCGCCGGGCTCGTGCGCCCGGAAAAAGGTGCGGAGTCGGTCGGCGGGATGAAGACCAAGCTCGAGGCCGTGGGCCTTGCCGTGGGCGCCGGCATCCCCTGCACGATCCTGAATGGCAGGAAGCCGGGACAGATCGCCGCCGCGCTCGCAGGAATGGATGTCGGAACGCGCTTCCCGGTTCCACGAAAGAAAAGTTGATTCAGGTGCCGCAACCTGTTTGTGCTAGCCCTGTGACCACCTCCGATCCAATGACCTCGCCATCGGGCGCAAGGGCTGACCTCCGGCCAGAACGCATCCGCGACGCAGTGATCCGGCTGGCCGGAAATTCCCAGGACGGCATCCAGAGCGCCGGGTCGATGCTGGCCCGCCTCGCCGGGCGGAGCGCGCAGGACGTGATGACTTACATGACCATCCCGTCCACGATCTCCGGCGGGCCGTCCATTTTCCAAGTGCGCGTCGGCACGGGCGAGGTTCTTTCTCCCGGCGACCAGGCGGATTTTCTCGTGGCGTTCTACCAGCACAGCTACGAGGACAACATCGGGTTCCTGCGCGAGGGAGGCGTGCTGCTCTACGACTCGGACAATGTTCAGCCCGATGTGGATGACAAGCGGTTTGTGCTCGTCGGCATCCCGATCACCGGGCTCACGGTTGAGGCGCTCGGGGGGACGGCAAAGGATAAGGGCAAAAATGTTTTTATCCTCGGGCTGCTCGCGAAGATTTTTAATCTGGATGTCGAGAAGCTGGAGCGGCTGATCCGCGAGAAATTCGGCGGGAAAAACGAAAGCATCCTCAACACGGCGCTGATGGCGTTCCATGCGGGCCACGCCTACCCGGTGGGCAACGTGCTTGCGGCGCGATACAAGTTCGAGCCGTCGCAGGAAACGAGCGGGCGCGCCCAGGTGACGATGGATGGCAACCAGGCGATCGCGTATGGCCTGATTGCGGGCGGCGTGCGCTACGGTGCGGCCTATCCCATCACGCCCTGGACGACGGTCATGGAGATCCTTCGCGCCGAGCTGCCGAAATACGGGGGGCTTTTTGTGCAGTGCGAGGATGAGATCGGCGCGGTGTCGATGGCGCTTGGGTTTTCCTATTCCGGGTATGTTGCGGTTACCGGAAGCTCCGGCCCCGGCATCTCGCTGAAAACCGAGGCGATCGGCTGGGCGACGATGGCGGAGATGCCCCTGATCATTGTGAATGTCCAGCGCGGAGGTCCGAGCACCGGGCTGCCAACGAACGTCGAGCAGAGCGACCTGTACCAGGCGATCTTCGGCGGGCACGGGGATAGCCCCCGGGTGGTGCTCGCCCCATCGAACGTCGAGGACTGCTTCTACATCGCGATCGAGGCGGCGCGCATCGCCAGAAAATTCAGCACGCCGGTATTCATCCTCAGCGATGCGTCGTTGGCCACGCGGATCCAGGCGTTTGACGAGCCGGATTTGAAGGGCGTGATGGTCGAATACCTGCCGGACACCACGCCGCGGCCGGCCGGCTTCCAGCCCTATCCGCTCGACGCGATCACCCGGCATGCGCCGCCCGGAACGCGGATGCTGGGGGGGGTCTACCCCACGGTCACCGGGCTCGAGCATGACGAGATGGGCCACCCGACCGGCAGCCCGCGCCTGCATACGGCCATGACGGCGAAGCGCCGGCAGAAGCTGCAGCAGCTCGCCGGGGAAATTCCGCCTCCAGAGGTATTTGGCGGGCCGGATGGCGACGCGCTGCTCGTCGGCTGGGGATCCACGAGCGGCCCGATCCGCGAGGCGGTGAAGATCGCCCGGGCAAACGGAGAGAGCCTCTCGGCGATCCATCTGCGGTATTTGAACCCGCTGCCAAACGGCATCGAGAAGATCTTTGCGAAGTTCAAGCGCGTCATTGTTCCCGAGATGAACGACCAGGGGATCTACGGCTACGGCCAGCTGGCCACCCTCCTCCGGGCCCGCTACTGCGACCAGAAAATCCAGAGCCTGAACAAGACGACCGGCCTGACATTCCACGTGAAAGAAATCCTCGAAGGAGTTTTGAAATGAGCGCCCCCACACCGACTCCCTGCCCCTCGCCAGAAAAGCTGACAAAAAAAGATTTTACCGCCGACCACCCGACCTGGTGCCCCGGGTGCGGGGATTTTGCCGTTCTGGCCTCATTTTACAAAATGCTCGAGCGCCGGCAGCTGCCGCACGAGAGCATCGTGACCCTGGCCGGCATCGGCTGCTCGTCGCGATTTCCGTATTTTGTCAACACGCACGGCGGGCATTTTATCCACGGGCGCGCGGTGCCGCTGGCATCCGGCGTGAGCCTCGCCCGGCCGGACCTTCACGTGTTCGTCTTCGGCGGCGACGGCGATGCCTTTTCCATCGGGGGCAACCACCTCGAGCACGGCGCGCGGAAGAACATCAACCTGACCTACATCATCATGGACAACTCGGTCTATGGCCTGACAAAAAAGCAGACGTCCCCGACGTCGCCGATCGGGTTCAAATCGAAGACGGATCCGAATGGCGCGATCGACCAGCCGGTCAACCCGATGAAGAAGCTCATCACCGCAGGCGCGACGTTTGTCGCGCGTTCGCATGCGGCCCAGGTCAACCACATGATCTCGATGATGGAGCGGGCGATGGACCACCCCGGGTTCTCGGTGGTCCAGATCCTCTCCGAGTGCGTCGAGTTTTTCCCGGGCGCCTACGATTCGGGCAACCCCCGCAAGGGCGGCGAGTACGTGCTGATCGACGAGAAGAAGGGGGACGGCTCGCCGGAGGATGCGCTGCGCCACGACACGTCCGACGAGGTCGAGGCCTTCCGCCTCGCCGACCTTCCGCCCCCAGGACGGTTCGGGGTCTTCTACGAAAGCGGGCGGCCGACAAAAAATGCTCTCGAGGCAGAATGGATCCAGTCCACGCGCAAAAAGCTCGGCGAGCCGAGCGCGCTCGAAGCCCTGCAAAAAACTTTTGATCGGATGAAGTGACCCGGGCCGTGCCAACACCGGGCAGCATTTTTGGGGCGATCATTTTTGGGGCGATCGGGATGGGCGCGTTTGTCTACGGCAAGAGAGGCGGGCTGGCGATGCCGATGGTCATCGGGGCAGCCCTGATGCTCTACCCCTACTTCGTCTCGGACGGCACGCTGGTTTTTCTCATCGGGGCCGCGCTGTGTTTCCTGCTCTATATCTTCCGGGAATAGGGCGTTTCCCGGGGCCGAAAAGCCAGGGGCGGAACGCTGGCGGGAGGCAGGTTTTCCGTCGGTTTTTTATGAATCCTTGCGTGACAATCCGCCGCGCGGGCAGATAGTGGCTGCATGGATGAGCTGCAGACGCTCGGAGTTGCCCTTGGCCTGGCAAGCCTGGCCGGGATCAATCTGTATCTGACGGTCTTTGTGGCCGGCCTGGCGGTCCGCATGGACTGGGTCGCGCTTCCTCTCCCGCTGGCCGGGCTCGAGGCGCTCGCCAGCCCGGCGATTCTCGGCGTCGCCGGCTTTTTGTATCTCGTCGAGTTTTTTGCCGACAAGATTCCCTGGATCGATACCGCCTGGGACTCGGTGCACACGTTCATCCGTCCGGTAGGGGCGGCGGCGATCGCGGTCGCCGCGCTGGGGGAGGCGCGCCCGTCCTTCGAGATTGTTGGCGCGCTTCTCGCGGGCGGCATGGCCCTCACTTCGCATGTGGCCAAGTCCGGGACGAGGCTCGCCGCCAACGCCTCGCCCGAACCGGTCTCAAACATTTTTCTGAGCATTGCGGAGGACGGCATTGTTATTGCGGGGCTCGGGCTTGTGGCATGGTGTCCGGTTGCGGCGCTTGCGGTCTCGTTGGCGTTCGCGCTGGCCGTGCTGATCCTGCTTCCGCGCCTGCTTCGCGGGATCCGCGCGAAGCTCTGGCTGGCATGGAAAAAGCTGAACGCCCCGCCCGAGGAGGAGAAGGGGTCCGAGCCCGGGCGGGCCCTTCCGGGGGCGTGCGAGCTTCAGCTCCGCCGCGCCTGCGCCAGCAAGGCGCCGGTTGCCTGGAGCGCTCCCTGCCTCAGCGGAGGAGGCGCCCGGCTGACAGCCAACCTGCGGGGGTGGCTCGTCGCGCTGGAGGCCGAGCCGCAGAGCCTTTTCTTTATCGGAAGGAGCCTCGGAGGGGGGATCTTCCTGACGATGGATGTCGCGGGGGCCGCATTCGAGCACCGCTCGGGCTTCCTCTGCGATAAAATCGAGATCGCCCACCGCGACGGATCGCCGCGCCACACGTTCCTCTTCGAGTGCGCGCAGACAAAGATCGCGCGCAGGATCGCCGGGCTGATCCAGGCCCCGCGCGACCCTGGCTGAACGTTTAAACCGCTCTAGTCTGCTGTCCCGAGGTTTCTTTCGAAGCGCCCTCCGGCCCGGATGTCCCGTGCTTTTTCAGAAGGCCGGGGATATCGACTCCCGGCAGCAGCTTCGTGACGATCGCCATCAATCCGTCGCCGGCGCTGCCGCCGCCGGTCACCAGAACGTCTGGGACAATCTTGATATGTCCGCTTTCCACGGCGGAGGCAATCAGTTCGACGATCTTGATCTGCTTGATAGCTTCCTCCCCGATGGCCGCCTGCTGTTTGCTGTAAGCCTGGGCGGTGGCCTCACCGATCGCGGCAATCTTTGATGCTTCCCCGTCGCCGATCGCTTTCAGCCGCTTGCCCTCGCCGCTGCCTTCCAAGGCTTTCGCCTCGGCCGAACCTTCGGCCAGCGTGATCATCTCGGTCTTTTTCTGCGTGGCCACCTTCACGGCGATTTCCGATTCCACCAGGATGGGCTGCTGGTCTGCCGTGGCCCGCATCTTTTCCATCTCGGTGCGCTCGGCCTGGGACTTCTGCTCCATCTTATACATCTCCTGCTGCTGTTCGGCGATGATGCGCTTGGTCTGCGTCTGCATCAGTTCTTCCGGAAGCTTGATCTGGCAGATCAGCACCGAAACGCATTCGACATGGTATTTTTCGAGATCGACGCGGGCGCGGCTTTCCGCCTTCGCCTGCTCTTCCGAGCGGCTCTGGAGAAAGTTCATGGCCGAGGCGGTCGAGGCCTGGTTCCTGAACGACGAATCGATCATGGGATGAATGACGTGCTGGATCAGGTTGTCTATCGAGCCGACCTTGGCGACCATGTAGGGGGCCTGGTCCGGGCGGACGCGAATCACGACTTTGACGGCGACCTGGATCGGGAAGCCGTCCTTCGAGATGACGGTCAACTGGTCAAAGCGGGTGTCTTTCTGATCATCCCAGTCGATGGTGATGTTCGTCGTGTCGATGACGTAGGCCATGAAGGCGCGCCGGTTGAGATAATAGCGGCCGGGGCCGGCCACCTCTTCCTGGATGCCGCGAAATCCCTGGGGCACGACATATTTTTCTTTGCCCTCTTCGATCGATGCCCCGGTCTGGGATGAGCCGAGGCGCTTTTTCATTTCCTCCGTCGGATCTTCGCCGACGTTGGACACGATCACTCCGACCTGCCCGCGCTCGATGACTGCGACATCATCAATTTCGACGCTGAACATGAACGGGTTGATGTAGTAGGTTCCTGGCCGCAAAACATCCAGCTGCGGGCCGCGCTGCCCCTGCTTGGTCAGAAACGCGGAGCCATCCTGATAATCGTTATGTCCGGTGATCGGGCTGGCGACGTATTCGCGGTCCGGCAGCGGAATCCCGTCCAGCGCGGTCACCAGGCCGATCTTGTTGGCTTCGACGACGCTCGCGGGAGCAATCTGGATCTGAAAGAGATTCAGGTTGATGCGGTAGGTGCCGGGCAGGAGCACGTCGATCTGCGGGCCTTTTTGGCCGCCATTCTTCAAAAACGCTTCGCCGTTCTCAAAATTCGAGTGTCCCGGCACGCTCTGCGCGAGGAGCCGGCCCATCGGGATCGGGGCGCCATCTTGGGCGGTCACCATGCCGACCTCCCCTTTAGCGATCACGGCAGCCACGGTATTGGTGATTTTGAAGAGGTTGGGATGGATGCGATAAACTCCGGGCGGGAGGATCTCGGTCTGCGGGCCTTTTTGGCCGCCGTTGACAATAAAGTCCTGCCCCGACTGGAACGAGTTATGGCCAGGCACGACGGTCGCAAAGATCCGGCCCGCGGGAATGGTCGATCCATCGGCCGATTCAACGAGCCCGATTTCCCCTTCGTTGATTTTTGTGGCGGCGCCAATGGTCACCTTGAAAAGGTAGGGGTTGATGCGGTAGTTGCCCGGAGGGATGAATTCGATCTGCGGTCCTTTCTGGCCTCCGTTGTTGATGAAGGCATCGCCGTTTTGAAACGACGAATGCCCGTCGATCGCTTGGGCAAAGATTTTTCCTTCCGGGATGGCGGCCCCGTCAACCGACTCCACGATGCCGATTTCAAGGTTCTTGATTTCGGTAACCCTGCCCTTTGTCAGCCGGAACAGGTAGGGGTTGATGCGGTATTTTCCGGGAGGAAGCACCTCGATTTGCGGTCCCTTTTGGCCCCCGTTTGTTATGAACGCCTCGCCGTCCTGAAACGAATTGTGACCATCCACAACGGCGGCAAAGATCCTTCCCGGCGGGATGGGCGAGCCGTCAACCGACTCGATCATGCCGATCTCATTCTCCTTAATTTCGGTGAACTCGCTTTTGGTCGCCTTGTAGATGAACGGGATCAGGAAGTGCAATCCGGGGCCGAGGGTGCGGGCCTGAATGCCGACCTCGTTGCCAAGGGCCACCACCCGTCCCTGCGGCATCTTGCGGCCAAACCACCGGCGTTCGAGCAGGGCAATTTGCTTGCCGTCAACGGAAACCACCGAAGCATAGACCAGCCCCGCCGCCGGAACCAGCGCAGCAAAATACCCCCAATGGTTTAGAATAAAATCAAGAATCATACAATCGCCTTTCGGGTAGGAAGCCGCCGTTGGAACGCCTCGGGCATCTGCCCGACGATTTCATTCTGGAGCATATTTTCCTGCCGCAATGCTGGGCGAACGAGGGCGGGATGTCGAGAAATGGCTCGCAACCCTCGGGCCTGGCAGGCTATCTTCTGCCGCCCGCGCACCATGTCAGAAATCTCACGCCGCCGAACGTTCGCCATCATCTCGCACCCGGATGCCGGCAAGACGACGCTCACAGAAAAGTTTCTGCTTTACGGCGGGGCGGTTCAGCTTGCCGGGAGCGTGACGTCGAGGAAAAACCAGCGGGCGACGACCAGCGACTGGATGGAGCTGGAAAAGCAGCGGGGGATCTCGGTCTCGTCCACCGTCCTGCAGTTCGACTACAACGGGTGCGTCGTCAACCTCCTCGACACGCCCGGGCACAAGGATTTTTCCGAGGATACGTATCGCGTGCTGACCGCCGTGGATGCTGCGGTGATGGTGATTGATGCGGGGAAGGGGATCGAGGCGCAGACGAGAAAGCTTTTTGAGGTCTGCCGCCGCCGAGGGGTCCCGATTTTCACGTTCATGAACAAGCTTGACCGTCCGGCGCGGCCGCCGCTCGATCTGCTGGACGAGCTGGAATCCGTCCTTGGGATCCATGCGGTCCCGATGAACTGGCCGCTGGGCGACGGGGTGGAATTCAAGGGCGTCTATGATCGGACGAAGCGGGCGATGCACCTTTTCGAGCGGACGCCCGGAGGCGCGTATCGCGCGGCGGTCGAGGTCAAGGACATCCGCGATGAGTCTGTCCAGGAGGCGGTGGCCCCGGATGTCTATGAGCGGGCTTGCGACGAGCTTGCCCTGCTCGATGGCGCGGGCGCGGGATTTGACCTCCAAGCGGTGCGGGCCGGGCGGGCGACGCCGGTCTTTTTTGGCAGCGCGATGAACAACTTCGGGGTGCAGCTCCTCTTGGATTCGTTTCTGGAGCTCGCCCCGCCGCCGGCATCGAGGATGAGCGGAGGCCGCGAGGTCGCTCCCGATGCCGCTGCGTTTTCCGGGTTTGTCTTCAAAATCCAGGCGAACATGAACCCGAAGCACCGCGACCGGGTCTCGTTCATCCGGGTGGTATCCGGATGTTTCCGCCGCGACATGTCCGCCCATCACGTGCGCCTTGGCAAACAGATCCGTCTCGGAAACTCGCAGCGCCTCTTCGCGCAGGACCGCGAAACCGTGGACGAGGCGTGGCCGGGAGATGTCGTCGGCATCGTCGGGAATTACGATTTTCTGATCGGCGACACCGTGAGCGAAGATCCGACGGTCACCTTCCAAGAGATCCCGAGGTTTGCCCCCGAGTGCTTTGCCTACCTGCGCAATTCGAGCACGGCAAAATTCAAAAGGTTTCGCGAGGGCCTCGACCAGCTGCTCAAGGAAGGCGTCGCGCAGGCGTTTGAGCTGCCCGATTCTATCCAGCGCGTCCCCCTCCTCGGGGCGGTTGGGCCGCTCCAGTTTGAGGTCATGCAATACCGGCTGGAGAGCGAATACAGCGCGGACTGCCGGGTCGAATCCGCCCCGTGGCAGATCGTCCGCTGGGCGCTCGACAAGGAGGCGGGCACCCCGCTGACCGATCGTCCGGACATCATGCTCCCCAGCGGGTGCGTGCTGGCCCGCGATCCGCTCGGCCAATGGGCCGTCCTCCTGCCAAGCGCCTGGACCGCCAGCTACCTCGAAGAAAAAAACCCGCGGGTGTCCTTTTCCCCTGCGCCGCCTTTTCAGGTCCGAGCGGCATCCTGACGCCGGACCCTCCTCCCCGGCCCAAAGCGCGGGACGCAGCCTTGACGGCAATTTGTGCGGGTTTAGATGTTCTGCCCCTCGGCGATCATGCTGCGGAACCTTTCCAGCATCGTGAGGAGGGCCGCCAGGTGAGCTTCGACCTGGTCCTTGTTGGGCGCGAGGTTTGGGGTTTCGAAAACAATTTCGAACGGGCGCGGTTTTTGGGTGGGGGGAGCTCCGAGGACTCCGGCGTATCCGTCCTCGATGATCCCCTCGTTGGCATGGAAGTTATCGATGCTCTTGTCGAAGTTGCGCGGCAGGAATTTCGAGGCGGCCTCGAGGCTGGGCTCCAGGACGTGCCGGGTGAGCTGGTGGCCTTTCACAAACCCGTAGAGCCCGCTGGAGGTATCATCTCCATGCAGGGAAACGATCCCGTCGAAGGCGAGCTTCATGAGCTGCCCTTCGAGCATGAGGACCTCGATCTCATCGCTGCCGCGCCAGAACTCGCGGTTCATGTCTTCGCCGCTTTTCAGCCATCGCGCATCGTGCGAGTATCCCCATGGGTTGCACGCGGGATAGACAAAAAGCTCATACCCCAAGGCCGGGCTGGGGTCGTCGTGGAGGCGGAAGAGGAGCGCCGCCGCCGCCTCGACTCCGCTGGGCTCATCTCCGTGGACCCCGGCGAAGATCCCGACGCGCAGGTAGCTCCTCCGGTCGCCCGGGCCCGCAAACAGAAACCTGGGGATCATCCCGGGCTCGCCCCGGGCGTCCTGGTAGCTGAGGTGCGCAGCGAAGAGGTGCTCCGACTTCGCGGAGATCTTCTCGAGCGGATCCAGCAGGGTCTGGACGCTCCGCCGCAGCTCCGGGCGAGCTCTCTTTGCAGAGTGCTTCACGAGGGCCATACGCTTTAGCCAACGGCTTTTCGGGCTTCCTCCGCGAGCGCGGTGGTGAGGTAGCGCTCGCCGGTGCTGCAGCCGATCGTGACGATCAGCTTGCCTTTGTTCTCCGGGCGCGCGGCGACCTGCAAGGCCGCCCACACGTTGGCTCCGGTCGAGATGCCGGCAAGGATCCCCTCCTCGAGGGCAAGCCGCCGGGCCGTGAGGATCGCGTCGTCGTTGGTGACCCGCACGACGTCATCCAGAATCTGGATGTTCAAGTTATTCGGCACAAATCCCGCCCCGGTCCCTTGGATCTTGTGAGGTCCGGGTTTCACCGGCTCGCCGGCCAGCGTCTGAGAAATCACCGGGGAATCGGCCGGCTCGACCGCGATCGCCTGGAACCCCGGCTTGCGGGGCTTGAGAACCTCGCTCACCCCGGTGATCGTGCCGCCCGTTCCCACGGCGGAAACGAGGATGTCCACGCGGCCGTCGGAGTCGGCCCAGATCTCCTCGGCCGTCGTGCGCCGGTGGGCTTCCGGGTTTGCCGGGTTGTTGAACTGCTGCGGGATCCAGGAGTTGGGGGTTTCCGAACGGAGCTGGTCCGCCCGGGCGATCGCGCCCTTCATCCCCTCCGCGGCCGGAGTGAGCACCAGCTTCGCCCCGAGAAGGGCAAGCAGGGTCCGCCTCTCGACGCTCATGCTCTCGGGCATCGTGAGGATCAGCTTGTAGCCCCTTGCCGCTGCGACAAAAGCCAGGGCGATGCCCGTGTTGCCTGACGTCGGCTCAATGATCGTCACGCCAGGAGCAAGGATCCCATCTTTCTCCGCCGCCTCGATCATCGCAACCCCGATGCGGTCTTTCACGCTCCCCAGGGGATTTGCAAATTCCCCTTTGAGCGCGATCGTCGCGGGGGATCCGGCTGCGATGCGGTTGAGTTTAACAAGCGGCGTCCGGCCGACTGTCCCGATAATGTCGCTGTGGATTGGCATGAATTTATTTTTTTGCCGGTTCGTAGATCTGGTCAAAAACTCCCCCGTCGGAAAAAAATGTCTTCTGCGCCTGCGCCCACCCGCCGAAGTCGCCGTCAATCGTCGCCAGCTTGATTTTAGGAAACTGCGCGGCATATTTCGCCTGCGCGGCCTCCGAGGTCGGGCGGTAGAAATGCTTCCCGGCGATGTCCTGCCCGATGTCGGAGTAAAGAAATTCGAGGTAGGCGGTCGCGGCCGCCCGGGTCCCGCGCTTGTCCGCCACCTTGTCCACGACCGTCACCGGCGGCTCGGCCAGGATGCTGAGCGACGGGGCAATGATCTCGAAGGCGCCCGGCTTTTCCTTCTGGATGAGAAACGCCTCGTTTTCCCAGGAAAGAAACACGTCGCCGATCCCGCGCTCGGAAAACGTGATCGTCGCACCGCGCGCCCCGGAGTCGAGAACCGGGACGTTCTTGAAGAGCTTCGTCACGAACTCTTTCGCCTTGGCCTCGCCGCCCGCGCCCCTCGCCCACGCCCATGCGGCCAGAAAGTTCCACCTCGCCCCGCCCGAGGTCTTGGGGTTCGGGGTGATCACCTGCACGCCGTCCTTCACCAGATCCCCCCAGTCTTTGATGCCCTTCGGGTTTCCCTTCCTCACCACGAAAACGATCGTCGAGGTGTAAGGCGAGCTGTTGTGCGGAAGCCGCTTCTGCCAGTCCGCCGGAACCAGCCCCGCCTTCCCTGCAAGCTCGTCAATGTCATACGCCAGCGCCAGCGTGGCCACGTCCGCCTCGATCCCGTCAATGATCGAGCGCGCCTGCTTGCCCGACCCGCCGTGTGACTGGTTGATCGTCATGTCCTGCCCGGTCGTCTTTTTCCAGTGCAAGGCAAATGCCGCGTTGAACTCCGTGTAGAGCTCGCGCGTCGGATCATAAGAAACGTTCAGCAGCTCAACCGGCTTCGCCCCGGCCGAGACCGCTGACGCAAAAAGAAAAAGAAAAAAGAAATGTCTCATAAGGATATGCGACCAATCTGGTCGCTATATTTTTGCGAGTCAACAAAAATTGTGAGGTTGGCGGGAAGATTGTTTGATTGCCTGATGGATGGTTCGGGGTGGGATGCGCTGGAATATTGCTGCGCGGGGCTTTTCAATGAGGCGGGAGTCTGCTTAGATGTGCGGATGGCTCGAGAAGCAACGATTGAGAGGAAGACATCGGAGACGGCGATTTTGCTGCACCTGGCGGTGGATGGGGCGGGGAAATCCCGGATCTCGTCGGGGATTCCGTTTTTTGACCACATGCTGACGCTTTTTGCGAGGCATGGGCTTTTTGATTTGGATTTGGAGGCGAAGGGGGATTTGGAGGTGGATTTCCACCATACGGTCGAGGACACGGGGATCACGCTTGGGCAGGCGCTGGCTGACGCGCTAGGCAGCAAGGCGGGGATCCGACGGTATGGGCATGCCTATGTGCCGATGGACGAGGCGCTGGTGCGGGTGGTGGTGGACCTGAGCGGGCGTCCGTTTCTGGCCTACAATGCCCCGGCGGCAGTCGAGCAGATCGGCGGGACCTTTTCCTTCCAGCTCGTCGAGGAATTTTTGCGCGCGCTTTCCGTCCACGGGGGGATGAACCTGCATGTGGATATATTGGCAGGGAAGGACGCGCACCACATGGCCGAAGGGGTCTTCAAGGCGCTTGCCCGCGCGCTCGACGAGGCGACCCGGGAGGATGCGAGGGTTGAGGGGGTGCCGAGCACCAAAGGGAGTCTGTGAGCCTCCGCTCGGTCGGAGTCGTGGATTACGGAAGCGGCAACCTGCGCAGCGTCTGCAAGGCGCTGGAGGCGGCCGGGTCGAAGAGCACGCTGGTGGCCGATCCCTCCGGGCTCGCCGGGCTTGATGCGGTCGTGGTTCCTGGAGTCGGCTCATTCGGCGACTGCGCGGCGAACCTTCGTGCGACCGGGCTTTGGGATCCGCTCCGCGAATGGATTGCGGCAGGGCGCCCGTACCTCGGGATCTGCCTCGGCTACCAGCTGCTTTTTGAATCCAGCGAGGAGTCGCCCGGGGTCGCGGGGCTCGGCGTGCTGCCGGGCCGGGTCGTGCGCTTTCCCGGGCAGGGATACAAGGTGCCGCACATGGGCTGGAACACGCTCACCGGCTTGCGAGGCCCGCTCTACAAAGGGCAGCCAGAGGAGATGCCCGTGTATTTTGTCCACTCATACTACCCGGTTCCCGCAGAGCCGGAGATCTCCAGCGCAACCTGCGAATACGGCGTCCGCTTCGCCGCCAGCGTCTCCTGCGGCCGCCTCCATGCCGCGCAGTTCCACCCGGAAAAGAGCCAGGCCGCCGGGCTCGCGATCCTGAGAAACTTTCTTGCCGTGCCATGAAAGATTGGGGGCGCGAGCGCTTGCTCCCCGCCGCCAATTTTGCAAAATATCCCACTATGAAACTTCTTCCTGCAATTGACCTGATGGGAGGCGAGGTCGTGCGCCTGAAGCGCGGGCTCGCCACCGAGAAGACCGTCTATTCGAAAGATCCTGTCGGGTTTGCCAAAAAGTGGGAGGATTCCGGGGCCGACTGGCTCCACCTCGTGGACCTTGACGCCGCATTTTCCGGAAAGCCGCAAAACCTCGCGGCGATCGAAAAGATTTGTGCAGCGGTGAACATTCCGTGCGAGCTCGGCGGGGGGATGCGGAATTTTGAAAATGTGACGGCGGCATTCAGCGCCGGGGTGAGCCGGGTGATTGTGGGCACGAAAGCCTGCGAGTCCCCGGAATACATCGCTGCGCTCTGCTCGGAATTTGGCGGGCAGCGGATCGCGGTTGGCATCGATGCCCACAACGGGAAGGTTGCCGTGAAGGGCTGGACTGAGACCACGGCAACCTCGGTGGCCGACCTCGCGATCATCGCCCAGGTGGCCGGTGTGGGAACGATCATCTACACCGATATCGCCACCGACGGAATGCTCGAGGGGCCGAATTTCATCGAGCTCGGAAACCTGCTCAAGATCCTCGACTGCGACCTGATCGCCAGCGGCGGAGTCTCGAGCGCCGAGGATCTGCGGAAGCTCGCAAAGATGCCGCGTCTTCACGGGGCCATCATCGGCAAGGCGCTCTACGACGGGCAGATCACAGGCAACCTCCGCGAGATCATTTCCTGAGGCGGAAGATCGCGTCGAAGGCCCCTGCGGAGAGGCGGTTTTTCAGGCCGAATCTTCGGGCGGCTTCGGACATCTTCCGGCAGAGCTCGGGATCTCTTGCGAGCGTGGCCGCAGCGCCGGCCAGCGCCGGCCCGTCGCGGTCGGGCACGATGAGGCCCATGGCATTTTCCCGGATCGCGCGGGCGCATTCGGAATCAGGCGGGCCGGCAAAGAGGATCGGGCGCCCGCTGGCGGCCGCATCGTAGAGCTTGCTCGGAACCACGAGCCCGCTGAACTCAGAGCGAAGAGTGATCAGATGGGCGTGCGCGCCGGCAAGAAGCGAGGGGAATCGATCCCATGGAACCGGGGTGAGCCGCTCGATTTTCGCGCCGGGAGATCCGGATTGCGGCCCGTCGCCGCAGACGGTCCACACCACTCCATCCCTCCGCGATTCTGTGAGGAGGGCGGCGGAACTGAGCCCTTCGAAATCGTGTGCCCTGCCGAGGTTTCCAGAGTAAAGGATGCGGAAATCGCCCGGCGGAGGAGGGGCATCGACCGGGGAGATCCGGGACCAGTTGGGAATGAGGCTGGAGGAGATCCCGCCGAGGGAAAGCCGCTCCTGCATGCAGCGGCCTACGGCGATGACGTGCGAGCAGTCTTTCAGGCAAAGCGTCGCGAGTCGGCTCATCGTCCGGAAGATCACCCCGCGGGGCCGAAGAATCCCGGCCGCAGCGGCGACCTGCGGGTAGAGATCCTGGCTCCAGTGGACATGCCGGAATTTTTCGCGCCTGGAGAGCCATGCGCCAGCGCAGACGGCCATCGGGGGGTCCGTCATGGTAACCAGGAGGTCCGGGCGGGGGCAGGCGCGGACGGCGCGGAACATGGCCAGCCAGGTTGCCGGAAGGGCGGACGTCCGGGAGGCGAGCGAGGATTTGACTGCCGCAGGGGCGAGGGAGCGGACGAAGTGGACCCCCTCCAACGACTCCTGCCCGGCCACGTCGAGGCCCGCGCGCGTCCCTGCGATCCAAACCTCCCAGCCGAGACCCCGAAGAGCCTTCGCCAAATCAAAGAGGAGGGCGCCCGCCGCCGAATGATCCGGCGGGACCGACCTTTGGAAAAACAAAATGCGCGGAGGGGGGTTCACCTCCGCGCATCGTTCCACCGACAGAATATGAGAAAAAGACTATTTTACTTGGCGGGCTGGGTTTCCTGCGACGACCGAGTGGCTGGGGACGTCCTTTACGACGACCGCCCCAGCGGCGACGACCGCCCCTGCGGCGACGGTGACTCCGGGCCCGACAAACGCCCTGGCCGCAATCCAGCATCCGTCTTCAACGGTGATCGGCTGCACGATCAGGTCGAACCCCAAGCTCTTGTGGTCATGCGATCCGGTGCAGAGGAACGCCTCTTGGGAGATGCAAACATGCGAGCCGAGGGAGATCTGGCCGAGCGTGAGGAGGCGCGCTCGCTCGCCGATCCAGACGTGGTCGCCCGCAGCAAGCCGCCAGGGAAATGAGATATCAACCCCCGGACGGATCACGATCCCCCGGCCCAGCCGGGAGCCGAAGGCCGCGAGGATCGCCGCCCGCAGCCGGCTGGGAAGCGGCACGGGAAACAGGAAAAACGGGATCTTCACGAGAAGCCAGAGGGCTTCTTTCCAGAGAGGGGCCCCGCGGTCGAGCCCTGACGCATAGGCGTCCAGCCTCATGGCTTCCTTCCTCTCAGCCAGGCGTCGAGCAGGCAGACGGCTAGCATCGTCTCGGCGATCATTCGCTGAAATGTGTAATAGAGCCCGGCGCGGCCGTCGAGAGCGCATCGCCTGACAAAAAGGCACCAAAACGCAACCAGCCACGGGGCGATCCACGCTTTCATGCGGATGCGGTCCTGGCGCGAGAGCTCTTGCGTGGCTCCCGAGAGAAGCTTCTCCGCTTCGAGCCTGGCATAGCCGGACTGGGAGGCAAACCAGCGGGCGAGCGGCTTGCGATCGTCGTGGTCGATCCGCACGTCAAGCTCCCCCGGCTCGCCCGTCACATGCACCCGATGGGCATGCCCGTCCTGGAAATAATAAACATCCTTTGTCCTGTGGAGGACGATGCGCGGAGGGTAAAGCGTCCCGCGAAGCGGCTTGCCGAAGACGCAGTAGGTGAACCCCGCCGATGCGCCATTCAGGTCGGTGGCATCGAATCCCTCAAGCGACGCGATGAACTCCTCCGGCAGGATGTAGTCCGCATCCAGCGAAAGGACCCAGGGGGTGGAGATCTGAGACATGCCGAAGTTTGCCTGCCCGGCAAGCGAGGCAAACGGGTGCTGGACAACCCGGACGCCGGCGAATTCCGAGCAGATCTCGAGCGTGCGGTCGGTGCTGAAGCTGTCCACGACGAGAACCTCCTGGGCCCATTCGAGGCGCTCGAGGCAGCGCCCGATATTGTCCTCCTCATTCCAGGTGAGGATCATGGGGGTGATGTGATCGGGTTTCATGGATGAGAAAACATGGCTGCTGCCGCCCGGACGGCCTCCTCTACCGGCGGCCCCGGCGAAGAATAAGGGAGGAGGATGGCGACGGTTTCATAGGAGAAGGTTCTGCGGCCGTTGGCAATCAGGCGCCAGAGGTTGTTGCGCTGAACCCCCGATCCGGCATTGGCGGAAAACGGGATCTGGCGGCCATCCACCCAGGAGGCCCAAAGGAGGAGCCCCCGCCGGCCGCTTTTTTCATAAGGGAGCGCTGACCACTCGACGGGAAGGCTGCCGATCGTGCCTCTGGCCTTGCTCTCCGGCCCGACAAAGGCCCACCCGCCCTCCGGCATGCACGAGTCGGGCCGGTGGTAAAACTGGGCGGCATTGTTCTTTGATCCATTCCAGAAAAAGTGAAACCCGTTCGCGCTTGTGCCACCAGGAAGGGTCAGCCTGGCAAACGATCCGGCGTCGGGCGAGAGCCCGGCCTGAAGGGTCGGCGGAACGGAAGATTCCCGCACGTCCGGGGACGTGCTGACCGAGACGAGCGGGAGCCCGTCGGCCCTCCTGGCGTCGTGGGCGGCATACCACGCGCTGGCTGCGCTGAAGCCGGCGATGCCTGCAGCCAGGACCGCAGCGGCCGGCTTCCAGCGCACGGGGCGGATCGGCAGGCCGCCGGGCGGGGCGGAGTTCGGAAGCGGGCGCCGCATCCGCCAGCCGAGGAGGAGCAGGCCGGCCGCAAGGAAGGCGAGGGCCGAGATGCCGGCGGCATCATGGATCTTATTCATCGCGGGGGATCCGCCTTCGGCTCCCGCAAGCGTGAGCGCGAGGGTCCGGCCCGCATTCGAAGCCACGGCAAGGACAAAGCCGGCGCCCAGGAGGAGGAGGCGGCCGCGTGCGCGGAGGTGGAAAAGCTCTCCGGCCGCGAGCGCCAGCATGACGGCGGATTGAAGCGAGCGGATCCCGCTGCATGCCTCCTCGATCCCGACGGTGCAATTCATCAGGACGATCGTCGTCCCCTCCTGCGCGGCCGGGATGCCGGCCATCGGGAGGGCCGTGGCCAGGAACGAGGCGACTCCGCGCATGAGCCTTACGGTCAGCGGCTGCTCGAGCGCTGTCGGCCACGGGATGCCCGATGCCAGAAAGACGAGCGGAAACAGGGCCGCGAAAAAAAATGGCCTTCCCCCGGCCAGGTAGGCGCAGGCGAGGGTTGCGGCGGAGACGGCGCCGAAGATCCCCCAAGGAAAAACCCGCCAGTAGAGCGGAGCCTGCCTCCCGAGCTCGAGCGGCAGCACGAGCGCCGCCGCGACGGCAAGTGCCGCCCAGGCAACAGCCCTGCCGCCCTCCTCCGCCGCGCCGGGGGAGATCAGGGAGAGCCGCCTCCACAGAAAATAGACCGAGAGAGGAAGGACGATCCACCCGTGCGCATAGTCCGGATTCCCGGACCACTCCGGCGCGCAGGCAAGGCCGAGCCAAAGCCATCCCGCGGCGGCGAGCGCAACGAGCGGCCAGGCGGAGGCCGGTTTTTGATGGGCTGTTTCCATAGGTGGCAGATGATGCAAGGTTTTCAACGGGAAGTCCGATTCAAGCACGGAGATCGCATAGTGCACAGAGCGGATGGCTGCCCTGGTCGAAGGGCGATCACTTGCGGACCTCCTGGTAGCCGGCAGCAAGCTTCTCGGCGCAAGATTTCCACGAGAAGGAGCTCCGCGCAAGCCGCGCGGCATTCTGCCCTCGCCGCCGGCGCTCGTCGGGATCTCCGAGCGCTGTTCGAAGCGTGTTGGCGAGGGCCCCCGCATCGTCGCCGCAGATCCAGCCGGCCTCTGCGGATCCGATCTCGTCGGAGAGCGCAACGTGGCGGCTCACGATAGCCGGAAGGCCGGCGGCCAGGGCCTCGGCGGCCGCGATGCCAAAATTCTCTGAGGCGCTTGGGAGGACGAAAAGATCGGCTTCGTTCAGGGCTTGGGCTTTTGCTTTTCCGGAGAGAAATCCCGGAAACGAAACCCTCTCATCAAGCTGGAACTTCTGGACGAGCGAATGGATGCGGCCTGCCAATTCCGTATCTCCAGCCCCTGCGAGAACGAGCTTCCAGTCGAGGTCGCGAACCGCGCCCAGCGCCTCGATGAGCATCCCGATGCGCTTTTTCTCATGCCAGCGCGAGAGGAAGATGATCCGGGGTGGATTGCCGCGCCCGGTGGCATCCGGGGAATCCGGAGCCTCGACGCCGAGCGGGATCACCCACCGCGGTGCCCGGCCGGGGATCCGGGAGACATTTTCTTCGCGGCGGGATGTCAGGTGGATGGCCGATGCCCCCTGGATATTCGCAGAGTCGAACAGCGCGAGGAACGCGCGCTTTTTCCACGGGCTTCTTCCGAGCGAATAGGACTCAAGAATTCCCAGCGGCCGCAGGACATAGGGGATTCCTTTCCTCCGGGCAAATGCCATTGCTGCCGAGGGGAGGAAGGAGAAGAGCGCGTGGACATGGAGGAGGTCGTATTCGCGCGCGTGCTGTGCCAGCCAGGAGAGAAACCCCTCGCCGATCTGAAACTCCCGCACCGGAGGCCAGTGCGGGAAGGAGCGCCGAAAAAACCATGTCGGCACCCCCTCGTGAGCTGTCCGCTCCCCGGTCGGGACATCGAGGAGCCCGGGCCCGTTGTCGTTCGTGCAGGCCAGGTGGCATTCGACGCCTTCCTCAGCGAGCGCCCGGCACATCGCGCCGGCGGCGACGCTTGGCCCGCCGCGCAGCGGGCCGACCGATGGGATGACGTGCAGGACCTTCATCGGATCATCTCCCGAAGCACGGCCTCCAGCCTGCCGCGAAATGCCTCCCGGCCAAAATGCTCCTTCACGGAGGACCGCAGCGCCTGAGGGTCGCGGCGCGGGTCGCGCGGATCGGCTGCCAGAGCGGCTTCGATGCAGGCGGCGAGCGATTTCGGCTCCCCGGGATCCGCCAGCCAGCCGAGCTTCCCGTTCTGCAGCGCATCGGGCGCGCCGCCCGCATCGGCTGCCACGACGGGCACCCCGCTGGACATGGCCTCAAGGAAGACAATCCCGAACCCCTCCTTCGTGCTCGGCATGACGAAGGCATCTGCAAGGCGGTAAAGCTCCGGGAGTTCCTCGCATGACACTGGGCCGGTGAAGCGCACGCGGGAGGCGAGCCCTCGCCGGGTGGCTTCCCCGCGCAGGCGCTCCAAATCGCTTCCTGCCCCGACCACAATGTGTGCGGCGCTCCCGAGCTTGCCGGATCCTCCCGCCTCCATCGCATCCCAGATGAGCTCGACCCCCTTCGATCGCTCGCTGGCATCGAGGCGCGCCACGGTCAGGAGCAAGGAGGCAGAAGCAGGGATCTCCAGACGATCCGCCCACCGGCTAGGCTTCGGCCCGGGAGAAAAGTTTTCCGTATCTACGGTATTCGGGAAAATTCTGATGCGTTCCGGGGGGACGCCGTTGATCCGGGCGAGCATTTTCGCAGTAAACCGGCTGACCGCCAGGATCTGGCTTGCCGAGCGCAGGGCCCATCGATTTCCAACCCTCAGTCGCGACCAGACTTCGATCCCGTGGGCGACGGTCACAAACGGAACGCCCGTCAGCCTCGAGCAGGCCACTCCGACCGGAGCAAACTTAGGAAAGGTGCTGAGGATCAGCTGCGGGCGCCACTTGAGGCAAAGCCTGAGGGCCTGGAAGAAAAACGCGGCCTCGCGGGAGACCGCCTTCCCGCAATCCGCCCACTCGGCAAACTCCATCGGGGCCGGCGCCGAACCGTTGTACGAGAGCGCGGCGATGCCCGATAGCCCACCGGATTCCTTGAGCGCCCACACCATCTCCCTGGTGAATTCCTGAATCCCGCCCGGCTCGTTTCCCAAGGTTGGAGCCATGAGAAGCATCGGCCGGCCAGGCGCCCGCCGGGGCTTCGGCCGCCCTGCCTGCCGGCTCTCGAACCCCTCTGCCGCGTCCATCCCATGGCGGACGACCCAGTCGCGAAAAACGGCAAGCCCCATCCGCCGGGCCCATGTCCCGGGGCGGATGCCCCTCGAAAAACTCCGGCACGCACCGGCGTCCAGCATCGAGGACCATTCCTCGATCGGGAGCGTAAAGCCCTGCTTTTTTGCGGTGCGGACGGATTCCGGAAGCTCCGGAACTGCCCCGACCAGCAGCGACTTTCCTGGAGAAAATCTGACGTCAGGGGCGATGGACGATACCGCCTCCCAGAGGTCGGCATCCACAAAGGGAACCCTGAGCTCGAGGCCGTGAGCCATGCTCATCACGTCGCTGTCGCGCAGGAGCTGGTTGCGCATATACCGGGTCGCCTCGAGGCAGGAAACCATCTCTCTGTCCGCCGAGAGATCCGGCAGCGGAAGCGTGTCCCGATATTCTGAGGCAGGGAGCCCGCACTGGCGGAGCAGAGACCTTGTTTCCCCTGCGGAAAAAACCCCGCGCACCAGCGCATAAGCCGAACGCCAGCCGGCCGGCGCCTCCAGCCAGGCGGCTATGCGGCGGGCTTTTGGCGGAAGGCGAAGCATGTCCAGCGCCGCCCCTGCCAGCGCCCCGACACTCCCGGACATTTGGGCGGCGCGCCCGAGGTTCCGGACCCTGGGCACCGAGGAAAATGACGGGTAGCCGCCGAAAAGCTCATCGCCTCCCAGCCCGGAAAGGATGACTTTCGCCCCTTGCGAGGCCGCCCACCGGCTCACGCAGTAGGTGTTGAACCCGTCCACGCTCGGCTGGTCGAGGGATCCTAAAAAATCGGAGAACCACTCGCGCGCAGTCAGCTCGCCAAGGTGGAGCTCCCGCAGCGGAATCCCGCGCAGGTGCGCCGACTCGCGGATCCTTGCCTCCTCGGTGAATTTTTTTTGAGAAAAGACCAGGCTGTAGGCGGTCACCTCGGGGTGCCCGGCGGCGAGCGCGGCCACGGCGCCCGAATCGATCCCGCCGCTCAGGAAGATTCCGACGGGCACATCGCTGATCAGGTGGGCGCGGACCGAGCTCTGCAGGGCCGATCGCACGGCCTCGACCGGCGCGCGGGCTCCGGAGGGCTCGCTATGAAATGCGGGCTCGCGAAACGGCCGGATATCGAGCGCGTGGCCTGGGGACCAGACAGCAAAGCAGCCCGGAGGGAACATCCGAACTCCCTCGACCATCGTGAGGGGCTCGGGCACGCTGCCGGTTTGAAAGAAGCCCGCTGCGGCGCGCGCATCGACCCGACGGCTCACGAGCCCCGAGGCAAGGATCGTGCGGAGCTCGGAGGCGAAGAGCAAGCCGCCGTGGACTTCCGAAAAATACAGCGGCTTGATTCCAAAGGGGTCTCTCGCGAGCAAAACCGTCCCCGACGCCTCGTCGTGCAGGGCGAAGGCAAACATCCCCCGCAGCCTGGGCAGCGCCCGGCTTCCCTCGGAGACGCAGAGCTTCAGAAGAACTTCCGTGTCGCTGCCAGGAATTTCGAAGCGGCTCCCCGGCATCTCCCCGCGGAGGGCCGCATGGTTGTAAATCTCCCCGTTGAAAACCAGCCGGTGCCCGCGGAACTCCATCGGCTGCGCAGCCTGAGGGCCCGGAGCCAGGATTGCGAGCCGCCGGTGAGCCAGCCCGGCGGATCCATCGGCCGAAAACCATACCCCGTCGCCGTCGGGCCCGCGATGGCGCATCGCCTCGTGCATCCGCCTCACGGAATCCCGCCGGTCACCCGGGCCGATCCATCCTGCAATTCCACACATAATCAGTTCCTGTCTGCGCAAGCCGCCCGCGCGGCCTGGACGATGCCCGCCGCCGCATTGTCCACCGACCACCTCTGGATATGGCTGCGAGCTTTGCTCCCCATCTCCCTGGCAAGCCCGGGCGCAGAGGCGAGGGCGCGCAGCATTTCTGCGAGGGCGGCCGTATTTCCAAAGGGAAAGGAAAGCCCGGTCTCCCCATCGATGATGAGATCTTCACGGCAGCCGACGCGGTCGCTGACGATCGCGGGGAGCCCGCAGGCCATCGCCTCGTTGACCACGAGACCCCATGTCTCTCCCGCATCCGAGGGGAGAACCAGGCAGTCCGCCGCTGCATAGGCCGCAGGGATCTCGCTCTGGTTGAGGAATCCCGCGAAGGAACAACCGACCCGGTGCGTTTCGGCCGCAGCACGGACGGATGCCTCGAGCGCGCCAGAACCCACAACCAAAAGATGGGTTCCGGGCAATCCTCGCATCGCCTCGACAACCGTCGCCGGATGCTTTTTTTCCACAAGTTTTCCAGCAAACAAAAAGCAGAACGCATCTGGGGGAATCCCCCAGCGTGCGCGCAGGGCGGCCCTGTCCGCCCCGGCGGCCGCATCGGCGAAACGTCGGTTCTCGATGGAATACGGGCTGTCAAACATCTGATCCTGGCGAATGCCAAAGGCGGAGAAATACCGCCTGTTTGCCACCCCGATCGGGAGGGCTGCATCATAAAGCGAAAGCATGGCCCGATGGAAAATCCGCGATCCGCGCGGGCGATCCCTCAGCAGGTTGGCCTCGCACCTGAGCAGGAGGGGCCTTCTGGTGGAGGCAGCCGCCGCGATCCCTGCCACCATGGCCGGATGGTGCCAGCCGGTGCAGAGGATCGCGTCCGGCCTGCTGGAGAGCAGCCCCTGCCGGAGCCGGAAGAACGCGCCTGGCAGCCGGGCAATGCCCCCACCAGCTGCCATCCCCTGGGCAAAAATTTTGTGTGGGTAGCCCTCAAGAAGCGGGATATCCCACTGGAAGCCCACCCCGAACCCCTCGCCTTGGGAGCTGCTGTCCGGAAGAAAGGCGTAAAAAACCACCAGCTCCAAGCCCTCCCATGCCGCCAGCCTCCGGAAGAGCGGCGCCTGGTATTGGACCGGATGGGAAGCGATGACGGCCAGCTTCATAGCTCGCGCCCGGCAAACCGTCGCCCGATCCTCCTTTTGACCCGCGGTGCGGGCGCCTCCGCAGGAGCCTTCAGAAAATACGGCGACCTCAAAAGGATTCCGAGCAGGAGGCCGAGGGTGATCAATATTGTCACGTCCCCGAAGATCTGGTGCGCGGTGGTGAAGACGATGGCATTAGCGGCAAGAAAAGCCATGATCCCATACGAGAGGGCGGCGACATCTTCATCCGAGCGGATTCTTTTTGCGGCCTTCAAGATATATCCTGCTGCCGCAGCCATGATCCACATGAGCAGGATGATGCCCGGCATCCCCAGCTCGGCGAGAACCTTTCCGAGCCCGCCCTCGGCCGCCGCGCCGACAAGTACCACCCCGCCTCCAAAATGCTGGGCCCCTTGGCTGCCCGTGCCAGCCCCCGCTCCCAAAATTCCGTTTTGGGCGATCACGTATTGAAACATATCGACGGTCATTTGTTTGAACCGGTCGCCGGAGTCAGATGATGCCGTCGCGCTTCGGGCAATATAGACCGACCATTCGCCAGGCAGCTCGCTCGACGTAATGTAGAAATAGAAACCGGCGGCAATGACGGCCGCCACCACGAAGACCGCGCCAAGCCGGCTCGAGCCTGACCGAAAGTAGGTAACAAGGGCCGCCGCAAACCCCATGAACATCGCAATCTCAACAAGAAATTTTCTCCTGCCTGTGAGGACGAGAGCGGGGAGGATGACGGCAGTCACGACAAACGAGGCGGCGAAGAACACCCAGTCCGGCTTTCTGGCAAGCCCGATCATTACCAGAAAGCAAATCGCGGAGGCTGCGTGCCATCCCGCCAGCTCGGGCGACCGGAAGAGCCCGCTTCGCAGGACGCTGACGCCTCCGCTCTCAGGATAAAAAATAAACCCTTCCCCCACGCTGCCAAGGATTTTCCATGCCGCTCCGGCCGCCTCGAGATAAAGGCTGCCCGCAAAGACCGTCGCAATCGCGATGTAGAATGCGAGGAGGTCCAAGGCATCCTCGGGGCCCCTCGCGAAGCGGTAGCCGAGCATGAGCCCGGGGACAGGAGCCAGGTAGGCCATGGCTCCGATCCCGGCCAGAAGAAGGCTGTGGGTATTCGAGTAGGCCATGAGCACCGAGACCCCTACCCACCCGATAAATAGGGCGGATGGCACATACAGAACCGGGCTGAAGCGGTTCATCTCCTGAAACCCAAGGTCTTCTCCGGCAAGTATCGCGGAGAGGAAGCAAACGCCGAAGAGCGCAGGGGCGATGAGCGTGAAGGCCACCGGCTGGCCCTCCACCAGCTTGCGGATCGGGTCCTGAAGAAAGCCCGCCAGGATGACGACGTAGACCCCCCGCCGCCAGTCGTAAAGGCAGACCATCGAGCCTCCGATCAGGAGAAGAAGTGCAAAAATCATTGCCTGGCGGCTGTTTCTTCTGAATTGGCTTCGAGGAGCCGCTGGCCCCTGAGGAAAAGCCAGAGCGCCTGCGCGAGCCCTCGGAGCTCGGCGATCAGCGTGACAGGGATCCCCCACGGCCGCCTCAGGTGGTGGCGGGTCGCCACGCTCGAAAGCAGCCGCCTGAGCGCAGGGGCGGCCGCGCCGAAGATCCCGGAGTTCAGGGCCATGTAATAATAGGCTCCGCTCGAGTGCGCAGGCGAGAGCGTGCACAGGTGGGAACCGTGAGCGCGCGTGCCGCCGCGCGGGGCGCGCAGGTGGCGGATCGAGGCGGATGGCTCAAAGAATATTCCGCCGCCTCGCCGGATCACGCGCTCGGCAAACTCGGTTTCGAACATGTAGGCGGCCCCAAGGAAGTTTTCGTCGAACCCGCCGGCAGAGATCGCCCGGCTGCGCTTCACCGACATGTTTCCCGCCATCGCGCGCCGGATCGCACGGGGCGAATCCGAGCAAAACAGGAACTCCTCGCCCGCCGCCAGCCGCCTCGGAGATTCTCCGGGCTGGAGCACCTGCCCGACCACCGCCCAGGCATCGGGGCGGTCGCGGTGCGCCGCCTCGTGTGCGGCCAGGAGGGAATCCGACGGATCCACGTCGTCGTCGAGGAAAAGTACAATATCGCCGCAGGCCTGCAGGAGACCTTGATTCATGGCATGCGGGATGGAGGGGGCCGGGAGCCTGCACCAAAGGATTGTTCCAGACCGGGCCCACTCACCAAGCCGCAGCGCGGTGAGCTCCGCATGGTTGGGAGTTTGGTCGATGACAAGAATTTCCCGGGGCACAAGGGAAATCACGCGCTCGAGCGTGCTGATGAGGACCTCCTCCCGCCCGTAAGTCGGGATGACCACGCTGAGAAGATCGCCGTTCATGCGAAGGCTGTCGCCCGATGAGATGGAATCCCTGCATCGATCCGTAGAAGGCGGGAAATGCGCTTTTTCATGGCGCCCGATGGGCCTCAAAGATTGTCGTGCCCCGCGCATGAGGTGCCAACCGGGAAAGGGAGTAGCCGCATTCGCGGGCAAGCCGGTCAAACTCGAGCGCATCGGGCTCACCGAGCTGGCTCGTCGAAGCTTCCCAAAAAATGTTTCGAAATACCCTGCGTCTCAGACACTTTTCCGCCCCGAGCAAAACCTGAAAATCGAGCCCCTCCGCATCGATTTTCAAGATGCTGACCTCCTCGACTTCCTTAAGCTCCTGGTCAAGGGTCGTCGAGGGAACGGAAACCGAGCCTTCCTCCGCCTCCGAAACATGGCCCCAACCGGTCTGCCCCGGCGGTGCCGGCACAAAAAGAACGGTGGAGGCTCCCCCCCGCCCGACAGCAAACGGGCGGGCCTGGATCCTCTCGGAAAAATGGTTTTTTGAAATGTTGTTGGCCAGGGCGGAAAATACGGCCGGGGATGGTTCGAAGGCGATTGCGGAACAACTCTGGCCCTGCCCGGTCCAGAGCAGGCTATAGTAGCCGAAGTTTGCGCCCACATCGACGAGCAGCCCGCCCCGATCCGCTTCGCGCAGGAATCTTCTTGTGAGCGAAAGCTCGTAGAGGCCGGTGTGCGCGATGACCCCATGACACTCGTCTCCGGGGAGGAGGTCCATCACGACCCCCGGGGCAAAACGCAGGGGCGCCGAGCGGAACAATGCGGGCCGCGACCCGCTCGTGCTCCGGAAAAACCTGTAGTAGAACGACTGCCCGATCCTCAGGGGAAGACATTTGAGGACACGGGAAACGAGTTGGGGCGGGAGGCGTTTCATCTGGGAATTTTCGAAGCGAGCAGACGCAGAAGCGCCCGCCAGTGCATCGGCTGCAAGCGAAGGGCCTCGAGGAAGTAGCGCGAGGCCGCTGCCCGATCTCCACGACGGGCCAGCCGAACCCCGATCCGGTAGTTCGATCCGGCCTGCGAGGCCGGCGAGCCGAGGGCCTTGTTCTGCCGCGCCTCAGCCGACAATTTTTCCGCCTCCTCGAGAAAAAGTTTCTCGCTGCCCCCTTCCTCTCGCGCCTTCAGGCACAGGCGAGCGAGCTCCCCGAAGCGGTTTTGAGCTCCGCTGAACCGCCCCGAGATCGCTCCTGGCGATAGGACGTAATGGTAAAGCGATTCCTGCACGTACGAAAGGCTCCCCTCCTGGCCCATGCGCAGCCAAAGGTCCAAATCCTGCCCGAAATAAAATTCCTGGCGGTATCCGCCGGCTTTTTGATAGGCGGCGTTGCGAAACATCAGGGTGCCGTGCGCGGGCGGGCCCATCTCCCCATGAAGAAGCCCGCGCGTGGCCTCTTCCGGGTTTTCAGGGCGCCGGACCACCTCAAGAAGCTCTCCGGCGGGCCCGTGGTAATCCGCCCACGAGCCGACCATCGTGCAGCCCGGATGCTCCCCGGCAAGCGCGAGGCACTTCTCCAAGCGCGAGGATTCCGACCAGTCATCCGCATCCTGGCGTGCGATCCACTCGCCGCGCGCCTCGGCGCACCCGTGGACCAGCGCGCGCGTGAGGCCTGCATTTTTCTGCCTCACAAGCCGGATGCGCGAGTCGCGCCGTGCAAACTCCTCGAGCAAGCCGCCAGATCCATCGTCCGACCCGTCATTGACAATGAGAAATTCCCAACCCCCAAACGATTGCCCAAGGATGCTCTCGACAGCCCGCCCGAGGGTCTCCCTGGCATTCCAGACGCTCATCACGACCGATATTTGGCGTTCGCTCATCAGTCGATGGTCTTTCGATTTGCGGCGAGGCACAACGGGCAGGCGCGGGAGGACGGCATGCTTTTCGAAGCGGCCGGTTCTCAGGCCCTGCTGGCTTTTGCCCTCAGGCTGTCGAGACGGTCGCAAATCCTGCCGAGGTTCTCCCAGCCAATCCAAGCGGCAAGCGAGCCGTAGGCTGCCTGGTTTTTGAGCCTGATGCGCCCGGCTGCGACCAGCGAGCGGTCAAACAGCTTGCGGGATTCTTCTGGCAGGCCCGCCGCCCCGCACTGCCGCGCAAGAAGGAAGAGGCCGCTCGCAAAATGCCTGCGGTTGGGATCGCCTTCCGGGATGTTGGCCTTCATGGCATTTTCGAGAATCAGCAGCCTGGCCTGGCATCGGTCCTGAAGCTTCCGAATGTCGCCCCCTCCAGAGGCGCGCGGTCCGGCATGGTTGATGGCGGTGGCGAGAAAGTCGTCGCAATAAGCGAGCTTCGTGCCCGCTGCCGCGATCCGGGAATCGTATTCCCAATCCTCCTCCTGGATAAGGGGAAGCCATGGGCCGACAGCATCGCTCACGTCCCGACGGATCAGGGGGGTGATGGTCGGCCAGAAACACCCGGAGAGGAGGCGCGGAAACAGGCTCGCCACTTTCTCCCCAGTCATCTGGCTGCACCGGTCGCCCGGGTTTTCTCCCCGCGTCAGCTCGCGGGTTTTGCAATACGCGATCCCACAATCCGGATGGGCGCGAAGCGCGGAAACCTGGACCTCAAGCTTCCGGGGATCGATCTGATCGTCGGAATCGAAATATTGAAGAAACTCCCCCCGAGCGAGCAGGCGCCCGCTTTCCCGCGCCGCGCCCGGCCCGCCATTTTCCCGGTGGACGACGCGCACGGTGTTCGGGCGCGCGGTCGCCACCTCATCGCAAACCGTTCCCGTTTCGTCCGTCGAACCATCGTCCACAAGGATCAACTCCAGCGGGCTGTAGGTCTGCGCGAACACCTGGGCGACGGCTTCGCGGAGAAAATCCGGACGGTTAAAGACCGGCAGGATCACGGAGACCAGGCCGGAAGTGAGACGAGTGCAAGGAACAGGTTCGCTCATGGGCGAAAGGCTAATTTTTCCATCCGGGCCAGGATCCTTTGCAGGATCGTCCAGCGATTTGACCAGCGCATCTGGAAAGATTTCCACCGTTGGATTTCCATTTCCCGCGAGCTCCCCTGGGGCTGCGCCCGAATGCAATTGACCAGGGCGTCGCAGTAGGAGGACACGATTTTTTCAGGGCTGAAGAACTTCACTTTTTCATGCCGCCCATGACCATGGACGCCCACAGGTAGGGAGCGCGCCCGCACCCATGGAAACCGACGATGTCAAACCCCTCCTCCTCGAGAAGCTTCCCGAGAGTGGCCCGCGACCAAAACTTGATGTGCCCGCCATCCCAGAACACCGTGTGGTGGCAGTCCCATTTGTTGAGGGCCGAGATGGCGACGTTCTTCAGCCATCCGTGGTAGGGGGTCGAAAGGACCAGAAGGCCGCCTTTTCTTAGCTTGTTATGCGCAAGCCGCAAAAGCTCGCGCGGGCGAAACAGATGTTCGACCACCTCCGTGGCGATGGCCAAATCGAAGCCGCTCTCCGCGATGAGGTCAGGGCTATCGTAAACTCCGAGCGTGTAAAATTTCGCGCTCGGGCAATTCTTTTTTGCCTCTTCGATCCCCGACTCGCTGGGGTCGATTCCGACGAGCTGCGAGCAGACGGGCGAAAGGTCCCGCAGGGTCGTGCCATTTCCGCAGCCGATATCGATCGCGGATCCCGCGTTGATCATCCGGGCATATCGGAGCAGGTGCGGCATGAGGATCCTGTTCGTGTGAGGTTCATAACCCTGGCGGTAGCGATAGTCGTTTGGAGGCGATGGAGCTTTGTTCATGTGATGAGCTCTGCGTTGAAATGGCTCGCCTTCCGCACCTCCATCCCGGCCCGGATCGCGCACTGGCGGGCGCGGTCGCCGCGACCGATAAGAAGCTGGCGGATGCCGCGCAGCACGAAAAGGGCGGCGCGGGGCAAGGATCCCCTCCCGCCCCCGCACGCCAGCCCGTAGCGGAAAGCGCAGCCGAACTTGAGCCGCTCCGGCAGGACGCCATGGTGGCAGCGGGCGCGGGCAACATAGAGCCCGCGCTTTCCGTCTCGAACCAGCCTGCCGAGAAACTCCGTCTCCTCGCCCCGGCCCATCCCCCGGCCGATCACGCCGAGGTCCGTGCGGAAACGCTGGCTTCCAGAAAAGCAGCTTTGGCGAAAGCCCATGCTGCCGCCGATGGGAAGGATGTCTCCGCCGATAATCTCGCGCATCTCCGGGCCGAGATCGTAGCAGCCGTAGAACCCGTCTAATAGATCCATCCTTTCATCGAGAAGCCAGGAGGGACGCCCTTCGGAAAAATGCGGAATCACGCGCCCACCGAAAAAGTCTGCCTCCGGGTGCCTGCTTGCGGCGGCATGGTAAGCTTCGATCCAGCTGCGCTCGACAAGGATATCGTCATCGGTGAAGAGAAGAAGGCCGCTGCCTGAGGCCTCGGCCACCGCGCGGTTGCGGGCGTGCGAAAGCCCCTGCTTGGGCTCGAAGATGTAGCGCAGCGGCAGCGCGCCATCGAATTCCCGCGCGACCGCAGGCGTCGCATCCGTCGAGGCGTTGTCCACCAACAGCATCTCCCACTCCAGGCCGGCTGGAACCTCGCAGGCGGCAAATGACGCCAGCGTCGTGCGCAGGCTACCGCAGCGGTTGTAGGTGCAGATCGCGATTGTGATCATAAGAAATAATTGTCTGGAATCAGGCGCGCGCAAGCGCCCGGCCATTCATCATTTTTTCGGAAGAAGCGCCAAGCGGTCTAAAAGCGCCGGCGAGCACCCGGACTGGACGAGCTGCTCGCGCATATCGCCCAAGGAGGGCAGGCTGCCATCGCGATCCTGATACAGGGCAAGCTGCCGGATGTCATCCCTTTCGTGCAATGAGAGCTTCCAGAAATAGGCTCCGATGGCGTTGTAAAATGACGGGTCGATCGTCCACTGCGGCCGCGAAGTATTTCCAATGTGAACCGCTTCGCTATGAAATTCGCACCGGGTGGAATAGCCGGGGGAAATGTCGAATCCCATCCCGAGGGATTGGCTCAGGAGCGCAAGAACCCTGAGCGTGTCATAATAATTCTTATGTGGCTCGGGGTAGCTCTGCAGGCCCCATCCGGCGGCTTCGAGCTGCTGCCGCGCTTGATCCGGCAGCTCGTCATGCGCGCAGGGCCGGGAGGTGACAGAGTAGCCATGGGAGATGGCCCGCAGGACCCTTGGGTTGAGCTGCATCAGAAATGTCTCGGGGATCAGAAGGTTTTCATTTCGAAAAGCAAAGATGGCCCGCCCCGCCCTCGGGCGCGCTCCGCCCGGATTTTCCTCAAAGATCCCCCCGCTCAGCAGGTAGCAATCATGGTCAACAATCCAGAACGGCTCATGGATGGCGCCCACCAGGCCGTCGATGATCTCGCAATGATGCAATAACGTTCTCAGGGCGATCATGTCGATCTGGCCGCCGCTTTCTTCTTTTTTTGTTATGGCCAGCTCCTGCGCGCTCAGGCCGTTGGCGATGAGGACAACATCTTGATATTGCGAGAGGTATTTCAGCGCCAGAAGCCCCAGGTGCAACGACCCGGGCATCAGGATGACAAAGGCAAGATCCTTGCGGCCGGAGTGCCCGGCGAGCACCCTGCGCAGCTTCGCTTCATCCAGCCACCTGAGGGAACGGGCGACGTACGGGTGGGAGCGCGCCGCTGAGCGGGCCTGCCTGAGCGCAAAAGCCATGCGGCCAATCATGTCAGGCTGCCGATGGATTCTGCTCGAGCCATTCCGCCAGGACGACGAGGAGCCAGAGCTTCGTGCTCACATCGCCGGGAGCGGCAAGGAGGCGGTCGATTTCGGCCATCTGGCAGAAGTCTCCGACTCGGGACGAGCGGATCTGCGCGGCGATGCCTGCACGGGAACCGGGCGCGAACCAGTCGCGGAGCGGGACCGAGAACCCCTGCTTTTTGCGGCTCAGGAATTCCGCGTCGAGAAGGGGGGCGAAAACTTTTTTCAGGAGGGATTTCTGGTCGAACCCGCCAGGTGAATTCCGGAGCTTGAAGCGGGCCGGGATGCGGCCGCAGAGCTCGACGATCCGGTGGTCGAGAAGGGGCACTCGGGCCTCGAGGCCAAATGACATGGTCGCAATGTCCACTTTCGCAAGGATATCATCGGGGAGGTAGCCCTCCAGATCGCAGGCCTGCATCCGGCTGCAGAGATCGGCCGGAAGAGTTGGCGAAGCCTGCGCGGGCGGCAAAAATTCCCGGCGCAGAAGGCGGGCGAGGGATGCCGGGTCGAACACCGCCTGCGCGTCCTGCCAGGTGCGGATGGGATCGGCTTTGTCGCCGATGGCGAAGCCCAGGCGCTGCCGCAGAAACCCCGAGGGGCCACCGAACGTCCGGACGACGTTGGCATACCATGGGTAGCCGGCAAAGATCTCGTCTCCGCCATCGCCGGAGAGCGCCATTTTCACGCGTCCGGCCGCCAGCTTGGCGAGGTAGTGGGTGGGCACCGCCGAGCTATCGCCAAAAGGTTCTCCGTGATGCCTCACGATCTCCGGCAGGACGGCGAGCGCGTCGGGGCGCACGATTTCCTCATGGTGCTCGGTGCCGAATCTCTCTGCGATCTGGCGGGCGAAGGGGAGCTCGGAAAACTCCTGATTTTCGAAGCCGATGGAAAACGTCTTGACCGGCGAGGGCAACTCGCTGGCCATGAGGGCGACGACTGCGCTGGAATCCACGCCGCCGGAAAGGAACGCCCCGAACGCAACATCCGACATCAGGTGCGCCCGCACGGATTCCTTCAGGGCGGCCGTGAGCCGTTCGGCCCACTCCTCCTCGCGGACGTTCTCTTCGGGCTCAAAGCGAGCCTGCCAATACCTCTGCGGGCGGACCTCCCCTCCGTCAAAAGAAACCCGCAGCGTGTGGGCCGGCGGCAGCTTGAAGACGTTTCGAAAAATCGTATGCGGGGACGGAATGCAGGCGTGGCGGAAAAACATTCCGACCGCCTCGGGCAGGATCTCGCGGGGCGGGTTGTCGAGCGCGGCGAAGGCCCCAAGCTCCGAGGCGAAGGCGAAGCGTCCCGCCTCGGAAAGATACGCCAGCGGCTTGATCCCGATCCGGTCCCTCGCGAGAAAAACTGAGCGGTCGCGAAGGTCGAGAACCGCGAGGGCGAACATCCCGCGAAAGCGCCCGACGCACTCCGCCCCCCACTCCTCGTAGGCGTGGACGATGACCTCGGTGTCGCAGCGTGTGACGAAATGATGCCGGCAGAGTTCGGCCCGGAGCTCTGCGTGGTTGTAGATCTCGCCGTTGAATACGGCCCACACCGAGCCGTCCTCGTTCGCCATCGGCTGGGCGCCGCCATCGACATCGATGATCGAAAGCCGCCGGTGCGCGATCCCCGCCTGCCCGCGGACAAGATCCCCGCAGCCGTCCGGCCCGCGGTGCGCAATCCGCCCGGCCATCTTCTGGAGCACGTCCGCACGCGCTGGAGCTCCGTCAAAACTCAAATATCCCGCGATGCCGCACATGAGATTTTTCGTTTGCTGCCAGCCCCCGTTCTTCCGGGTCGGATCCGCTCCGTCGAGGAAGCGGGCTCGGCCGTGATGTCAAACAAGTGAACCCGCGTGGGTTCATTGAGGATTATTGTTAGAAGCCCCAGATGTTCTGCGAGGCTGCTGCTTGCTCCTTTGCTCGTGGGCCAAAGCGAAGTCCTGGAATTCGCGGCGTTCTATTTCGGTCGCCCCCTCGCCGACATGCGGCCACTCGCCGCCAGCATCAGAATGAGCATGGCGTGAAAATCTTCTAAGTAGGCGCTGGATCGGGCGAGGCAGGCGGTCAAGACGTCCGGAATCCTCAGGAAACTGAGCGGTGACGGAAGGGGCGGCTGGCCTCATCGCTACGTCACTCAGAAAGGCAGCCCATTCCTTGATGTCGTTCGGAGAGATAAAAGCACCACCCTGTGAGGTGCGTGCGGATTCCGAAAGGCAAGCCAGCAGGCCCCGGTCGTCCTGCAGACGGCCAATTTGATCTGCCGCAACGGAGATCTGCCCGACCGGAAAGCTCAGGGAGTTGAATTCTGGACGAAAAAGGCCCTCTGTAAAAAATCCGGTGAATTCGGAAAGCACAGGAACGACTCCGCGAACAAGCCCCTCCCTCGGCGAGATGGTTAGGCCTTCGGCAGGGCTGAACTGGACGAGAGCGTCCTGCCGGAGGAAGAATACGTGGAGATCGTCGGCATTTAGCCAGCCATGAAATCGGACTCGCCCGCTAAGAATCTCGTCCTGAAGCTGGCGCTCGATGGCCCCCCTGTCTTTTCCATCGCCAGCCACCTCTAGAAAAAAATTCACGCCGCGACGGGAAAGCTCTTTGACCAGCGGGACGATGTCGCAGGCCCGCTTATCCGAGTCGTCAAGCCTCCCGACGTAGCACAGCCGCAGGGATCCTCCGGCGGGAGTGCGCACGAACGTTCCGGGCTTCCCGATGCCGGTCGGAATCCGTTTGACTTGCGCGGAGGAATATCCGCACTTCTCGACGATGGCGAGCTTGAGGAGCCGGCTGTCCACGACGCAGAAATCAATGATCTCCCGATACCGGCGCAGATTGGAAAAGACGTCCGCATCCCAGCCTCCGACCATCTGGACGAGGGGCTTGATAAATCCCTGGGCGCGCAGGGAGCACATCGCCGGGATTGCGTCAAACAGCCTCGCCCCGACGACAATGTCGGGCGCGACCTTGCGGATGGTTCGCGCGATCGCCGCACGCCGGGCTGAAAATGTCCCTCGCGTCCCGTCCAGCTCGACGGTGGGCAGCGGGCCGTTTTCCGCAAGGAAGCGGGCCGGGTCATGGAATCTCTCCCCGCGCGCCAGCCCGAGAACCGGATCCCATCCGAAATCCGGCAGGCTTCGGCACAGGCGGCAGAGCACGGACTCAAATCCTCCGTGAGTCGCCGCAGAGGGAGAAAGAAAAAGGGCGCGCCCCATGGGGTCAGTCGCTCCGGCCCGCTGCCGCCGGGCTCGCGCGAAGCCAGGCGGTAGTATCGTTTTCGTCCGTGGCAATTTCATAGCCGAGATCCAGGAGCTCCACATAGAATTGAAGCTGTTCGGCATGAGAAAAATGCTGGTGCTCAAAATGAACGACCGTCGGCCGGCGGGACGCGAGGCCGGCGGAGCGCAGGAGAACCAGATCGTGCCCCTCGGTATCGAGGACAAGAAGATCGCAGCGCCCGGACGGCAGGTGCCGCCAGACATCCGGCCACCCGATGGCGGGCAGCTCTTCGCTAACCACGACGCTCCCATCGAGCCCAATCGATCGGAGCGTCTCGATCAATGGCGGAAGATGCAGCGTGCCCAATCCAAGGATCCAGTCCGGCCCAGGGGTTCCCTCGCGGACATAATGCATCGTTCGAACTCCGCCCATCTCATCCACTGCCGCCTGCAAAAAGACAAGCCCGGGACACCCTTTGTATGTTTCTTTCAAGGCCCGGAAATTCAGCGGCACAGGCTCGATAAGGACCCCCTTCCAGCGATGCCGCCTGACGAACGGGTGCAGCGGATCGAACCGCTTCCCGTCGTTCGCTCCCACCTGGATAAATGAGAGGGTGTCCAAGTCGGGAAACCTTTGGAGCAAGACGCTCTCGAAAACGCTTTGAGGCGGGTGGTCGAGATACCTCGCCCCGGGGTGCGACGCCCGCACCACAACCAGCCCGAGCTTGCGCAAAATAGTTTTCAGCAGGGCTTTCATCATGGCACGGGAACGTCTGGCGGAGGCTCAGGCTTCGCCGGCTCCGGCAAGGATTCCGCGAGGACGCCAGAGGAGATTTCCAGCCGGACATGCCCCCAATCCGCGCTCCATGCATGCTGTCCGGCTGGCAGGCGGGCCGGGGAGTCGAGATCGAACCGCAGGACGTCGTGAACCGCATCCGCCGGGCTCCAGCCGCTCGTGACGACAATAAACGAGCAGGTATATCGCCCGGGAGCAAACCCCGGATCCGCAATTTCGATGTCGAGGTTCGCCTTCTCGCCGCGCGCCAGCGGGCCGAAGGGCCGGCTGAATGCGGAGCCCAGAGGGTGGCCGTCGCGCGCATTGATTTTGACGACCAACACAAACCCGGAGCTGTCCACCTTGCCAGCAATCGCCACCCGGAAGCGGAGTGGATTTCCGGCTTTGAGCCGGCCGGCGACCAGCCCGTCCAGCCGGGCACCGAGCAGCTCGACCGTGCGCTCGCCGAGCCAGGAAGGCCTGCGGATGCCCGAGAAATCGCAGTCCCCGGAATCGGTTTGCTCATTTCGCTCGATATACTTCTCGACCGCATCGCAGCTCGGGCCTGAATAGATGCAGCGCCCGCCTGCGAGGACGAGGCACCTGCTGGTGAGGTTGGAAATGGCCGTCATGTTGTGGCTCACGAAAAGCACGGTCCTCCCTTCGCTGCCAAGGCGCGACATCGCTCCAAGGCACTTCTCCTGGAACTCCGCGTCCCCGACCGCAAGAACCTCGTCCACGATCAGGATCTCCGGGTCGAGATGCGCCGCCACCGCAAAGGCCAGCCGGACATACATCCCGCTGGAGTAGCGCTTCACCGGGGTGTCCAGGAATTTCTCGACGCCAGAAAACGCGACGATCTCATCGAATTTCCGGGCGACCTCGGCGCGCCTCATCCCGAGAATCACCCCGTTAAGAAAAATGTTTTCGCGGCCGGTGAGCTCCGGATGGAACCCGGTGCCGACCTCGAGCAGGCTGGCGACCCGCCCGCGCAGGACAATCTCGCCGCCGGTCGGCTCGGTGATCCGGCTCAGGATCTTCAGCAGCGTGCTCTTGCCTGCGCCGTTGGCCCCGATGATCCCAAGGACCTCGCCGGGCTGGACGTCGAAAGACACGTCGCTCAGCGCTAAAAAATCCTCCTTCTGGGATCCGCCCTGGTGAAAGAGCGAGGCAAGCCGGTCGCGCAGGGTATGGAACTGCCCGGCTCCTGCGCTGCCGATTTGGTAGCACTTGGAGACGCCGCGAACTTCGATGATCGGGGAGCTCATGGTTGAAAAAGAAGCCTTCGGCTCACGAATTCCTCTGCGCCATCAAAAACGCAGAGCACGTTGGTGAGGCCCATCTCCCAATGCGCAGGCGCGGGGCAAAGCTGCCTGAGGCAAGGCTCGTAAATCATCGGCCGGTAGCCCCATCTCGCAATCTCGCGCAGGAGGTCATGGGTTTCGATGCCATAGCGCGTCGAGTATCCCGCCGCCTCCATCAGGAAAACCGGGGGATTCCCGGCCTCCAAAAGCCGGCTCATTCCCCGGAGAGCAAATGGCTCGTAGCCCTCGATGTCAAATTTCGCCATTGCGAGGGGCCGCCCATCAAGAAACTCGTCGAGCCTCACCGCAGGAACGGATGAAGCGGAAAGCTCGTTTTGTGAGGCGATGTGCGCGGTGGCATCTTCGGTGCCCGAAACAAAATTCAGGTTGTCGCTCCGTTCTCCGGCCGCGCAGGGAACGACCTCCACCTGGCCGATGCCGTTGAGCGCGCACGCCTCGCGGAGCCGCTCCGCCGGGACGCCTCCCGGCTCGAACGCGCACACCTTCCCCTGCGGCCCCACACGCTTCGCGGCGAGCAGAGAATAAAGGCCGATATTTGCGCCGACATCGACAAACCGGTCGCCGGGGCGCAGGTAGTCATGGAGGAATTTCATCTCCCAGAAGTCGGGCCAGCCGCCAAAGTAGATCGCGGCGCTTGCCTGTCGGCTGTCGGGATAGCAGCGAAGATCGAAGCCGTGGTAGCAGATCGTAAGCGGCCGCTTGGTCGCCCTTTTCCAAACCTGCCAAAGCGCTCCTCTGGCCAGCGCGCGCAAGCGCCGGCTCCGGTTCGCCGGGTGCCTCGAGATGCTGCTCAGCAAATCAAATGACATCGGCGAACTGCCTCTCGACCTTGCGGAAATACGCCAGCCCGATGGCAAGAAAAATCGCGGTCACCGCGCACGAGATGGCGAGATCGGAGAGCGGCGGGGCCACCCCGCCGCAGAGCACCCAGCGGAAGCCGTCGATGACCCCGACGAGCGGGTTGATCGCGTAGAGATGGGCGGCGGCCGCCCCGAGCTTATCCCGCACGAGCGAGCTGCTGTAGGCGACGGGCGAGATGTAGAGGCCCATCTGGAGCAGGAACGGGACGAGGAACCGGAAGTCGCGGTATTTGACGTTGAGGGCGGTGATGAGGAGGGCGGGGCCAAGCGCGGCGGCGCTGGCGAGGAACAGCAGCGCTGGCAGCGCCAGCCACCGCGGCCCGATGGGCGCCCCTTCCCACAGGAGCACAGGAACAAAGAGGAGCGCCATCACGGCAAAGTCCACCAGCGCGACCGACAGCGCGGCCAGCGGCACGATCACCCGCGGAAAATACACCTTCGAGATCAGGTTCGCGTTGCTCACCATGCTCTGCCCGCACGAGGATAGGATGTTTGAGAACAGCTGCCAGGGAAGCATCCCGGCCACGACCATCGCGGCGTAGGAGGTTCCGGCATCCGGCTTCAGCCCGGCGAGCTTCCCAAAGACAAACGTCATCAGGAACACGGCCGTCAGCGGCTGCAGGACCGCCCAGGCGACACCGAGAACGGTCTGCTTGTAGCGGACGGAAAGATCCCTCGCCGCCAAGGTCGAAAGCAGGTCGCGGAAATCCCACACGTCCATCCAATACCGTGACTTCGAGCCGGCGCGGATCCGGATCTCCATAGGAAAAACTCGGCAAGCTGCCGCCTTTGGTAATTCCGAAGAACCAGAACAACCATGCGGCGATGATTTGTCTGAAGGCAGACCGATGCCCATCTTCATACCCTTTGCGCGATTCCTGGACAACTCAGAAAGAACACCCCCGATCCGGGCGTTAGGAGCCCGAAGGCATGGGAAGGACAGAGAAGCCGTCAGTCGGGTTGAGAAAATGCGAGCTCGTCGCCGGATTCATGCCTCCCTGTCTGCCACATGTCCTCTTTGGCAATTTAAACGACTGGCATGCTATCCTGGTCGTCTAAAACCTTCTGGACATGCGAGGCGCCGGCAGGCCACATTCCTGTCGGAGATGAACGAAGCTGCCAATGTCCTGAATATCGCCAGCGCACGAAGCCTTGTAATTCTCTGTGGGCTCACGATCGCGTGGAGCGTCGCAATCGGCGCGCGCCGGATGCTTGCGAGGCTCAGCTGACGATGCCGTAGCCGGAATGTCCCAACCCTATCGCGCATGAAAAGCCGTTTGCCGATCGCTTTTGTCATCCTCGTCAGCTACGTGGCGTTCGGGCTTTACATGCTGGACGAGGCGCGAGAAATCCGGGAGGAGCATGTCCGTTGGTTCCTTGAGATCCCGCATGCCATGATGCTGGCCTTCCTGCTCTTCATCCTCCCGATCTCGTTTATTAACATTAGCAAATCCATTGGTAAAAACGAGGAGTCCCGCGCGCTCTGGAAACGTTTCAGCCTGGTGTTCGCCCTGCCCTACATTGTGGTCGTGACTTACGTCGCCGCCGAATGGAGCGAAATCGATGAGGCCTGGATCCCCTGGCTGATCAAGCCGTCGCACTTTTTAATCGTCCTGATCAACGGGTTTGTCATACCGGTCATCTTATGGGTGATCGTCAGGAAGTTCATCCAGATCTGGATTGAGCGCGAGTGCTACCTGAAGCGGATTGAAGAATTGGAAGGCGAGCTGCGATCGTTCGTGAATCCGGAATTGTATAAGAGGATCTACGAGAAGACGTCCCTGGAAGAAAAGGGCGCGTTCAAGATTGTCATGGCCGACATCCAGGGGTTCACCACCTTCTGCGAGGGGCACCGCGCGAATGCCATCGCGGATCTCGCCAGCGAGTTCTGCGATAGGATGGACCGAGAAATCCAAAGCATCGGCGGGATCACGCTGTCCTATGCAGGCGATCTCGTGTTTGCCTTATTCAGCGACTCGACGTCCACGGAGGCGATCGTTGACACGAGCAGGAAGATGAGAAAATCCTTTCAGGTTTATGCGCGAAACCATTTCCCGGACTGGGATACAGATCTGAACATCGGGATGCATTACAGCGACGATATCGTGCTCGGCACCATCGGGGGAGGGAGCGCACAAAAGCATTTTACGGCGAACGGGTTCGGGATCTGCGAGGTTTCACGGATTTGCGCGGAGGCGAAGGACGGCCAATTACTCATGTCCGAAGATCTTCTCAAAACGATCGAACCCTCCCCGGCGGAGATCCGTGAAAAATATTGGACGAACCCGCCAAAGAATATCGGGAGGCCCATTCGGATATTTGAAATCCCGCAGACAGACATCTGACTTCCATTCAAGTCCATCGCTGGCTTGGAAGCCGGCCAGATCGCCTGCGAATGCAGCCGGGCAAGCATCACCCGGCGCGCTGCCTCCTCCCTGCGCGCCGGGTCCACTATCTTTCGTCCATATTCTCATCCTGATTTGCTGACGATTGAAGTCGGCGACCGCCCTCGCTTATGGCACAGTTGCTTCATGGATGATCTCACTGCCGTGCATGAGCCTGCTCGTTCGATTTCCGTCGCATGGCGCGGCGACCTTTGCATCGTGGGCGGTTCGTGTACCGGCGTCTTCGCTGCCGTGCGAGCCGCCCGTCTCGGCCTCCAAGTCGCGATCATCGAGCAAAACGCAATCCTTGGTGGAACCGCCACCGCCGGGCAGGTGAACGAGTGGCACTCGATTCGCGATGCCCGCCAGCAAAAGCAGATCATCGGCGGCCTCACGATGGAAATCGTCGAACGTCTGCGCCGTCGGGATGCCATTTTTGAAATCTCTCCCGTCCATCGCGTTCAGTTCCGGTTCAACAGCGCGGAGCTCGCCCAGGAACTTGACACTCTGGTTCGCGAGCACCGGATTCGGGTCTTTCTTTGCGCCCGGCTCGCCTCGGCAACACGCGAGGGAGATCGCGTGGCTGCAGCAATTATCGAGGACAAGTCCGGACGTCGAGCCCTCGCGGCTTCCGTCTTCATCGACGCCTCCGGCGATGGCGACTTGTTGCGCCGGGCCGGCTTCGATGCCTGGAAGCCGCCCGTGATGCAACCCGTGAACACCCAGGCCTTGGTCTCCGGCTTCCCGGTATGGAGAGAGCGCTACCAGGAGGCAAAGTTCTGGGATGAGCTCTCCTCTCTCGCCCCGGCGTATGGCTTTCCGGCATCCAACGCGATGCCCTGGCTCAGCGACTACCCGGGAGATGAGGGGCTGACCAACATCTTCGGCCCGCGACTCAACGGCGTTGACGCCTCCGACGCCGACCAGCTCACCGCCGCCCTGATCGAAGGCCGCCGCTTGCAGCAGGCCTACATCGAAATGGCGCAAAAGGTTTTCCCGGAGGCCCCGCTGCACCTCGTCGCCCTTCCGCAGGCTCTCGGCGTGCGCGAGACGTGGCATGCACACTGCCTGCATCGGCTCACCGGGGCCGACCTGCTGGGGGGAGCGATCTTCCAGGACACGATCGGGTACGGCACCTACCCGGTGGACATCCACAGCGCGGAGGGCACGGTCCTGCGCTACCTCGATGGACGTGAAGAAGTCGTGAAACCAGGCGGCGGCAAGGTAAGGCAACGCTGGCGTGCGGAGGATGCGGATTTCCCTGCGTATTACCAGATCCCCTATCGATGCCTCGTTCCGCGCTCGGCCGCCAACCTGCTGGTCGCAGGCCGCCTGCTCGACGCAGACCGGGAGGCCTTCGGCGGGGTGCGCGTGATGGTCAACTGCAACCAGATGGGGGAAGCTGCTGGAGTCGCCGCAGCGCTTGCCTGCAATCAATCCTGCCCGGTGGGCACGCTCCCGTCCGCTTTGCTTCGCACCGCGCTCGTGGATGGCGGATCGATAAGCCTCAATGAACCAGTCGAATGCCATTGAGATAGCCAACCTGAAGCAGGATGCCGGGATGCAGGCGGGGTGCTTTTCATCCTGATTTGCTGACGATTGAAGTCGGCACCCGCCCTCCCTCATGGCACAGTTGCTTCATGGATTACCCTGATGAACTCTCTCACTGAACCCTCCCGCTCTGTCCCGATCATCCACGAAGCTGATATCTGCGTCCTCGGCGGCAGCTGCACCGGCCTCTTTGCTGCCATCCGCGCCGCCCGCTTGGGCGCCCGCGTGGCGATCGTGGAAAAGGACAACTGCTTCGGAGGCATCGCCACGACCGCCTTGGTCAACATCTGGCATTCCCTCTGGGATACCGAGGGGCGCCGGCAAATCATCGGCGGCCTCACCGAGGAGGTGATCGACCGTCTCGACCGCCGCGGCGCTGTCAAGCGCTGGGAAAAAACCAATCCCAGCAACGGGTTCAGCTTCAACTCGGAGGAATTGAAGATCGATCTGGACGAGCTTGCCTGCGAGGCGAAGCTCAAGACCTATTTTCACACGCTCTTTGTCGCGCCGCACCTGGATGCCGACGGACGCCTCGACGCCGTGATCGTGGAAAACAAATCGGGGCGGGGAGCCATCCGGGCGAAGCATTTCATCGACGCGACGGGAGACGGCGATCTCGCGGCCCGCCTCGGCTGCCCGACCTATTTTGCAAACCACCTCCAGCCCGCGACAGCCTGCGCACGGTTTTCGAATTGGAGCACGCTGGGCGGCGCCGACTACGTGAAGCTCCTTCGCGACCACGGCGCGGCTTTCAACCTGCCCCAGGGCTTCGCCTGGTGCGTGCAGGTGCCTGGCAGCGAGGTCTACATGATGGCCGCCACGCGCATCTATGGCATCAATCCCGCCGAGGCCGACGATCTCACCTCCGGCGAGATCGAGGGCCGACGCCAAGTGCGGGCGATTCAGGACATCATCCGCCAACATTTGCCCGGCAGCAAACTGTGCCTGGAGGCGCTGCCTTCGCACCTAGGCTTGCGCGAATCCCGCCATGTGCGCGCCGCCTACCAGCTCTCCGGCGATGAGATTCTCAGCGGCCGCCGCTTCGACGATGCCATCGCCCAAGGCAGCTACCGGGTGGATATTCATCACCAGGAGAAGCCGGGCATCACCCTGCGCTACCTCGATGGGACCGAGACCTACGATGTCCCCGGCGAGCCGCGCATCTCCGGTCGCTGGCGTGAACCCACACCCGACAGCCCTACGTTTTATCAGATTCCCTACCGCGCACTGCTCCCGCAGGGCGGCTTTGAAAACCTGATCGTGGCCGGCCGCATGCTCGACATGGATCCTGTCGCCCACGCTGCCGTGCGAGTCATGGTCAACCTGAACCAAGTCGGGGAGGCTGCCGGCGTCGCGTGCGTCCTTGCCCTGGAAACGGATAGTGGGCTGCCCTCCGTCGATCCCTTGACGTTGAGAGGGCGCTTGGAAACCGGCGGCTCCGCCTCGTTCATTCCTCGTGAATCGCGGAGATCACCTGAAATTCCTCTTCAGTCTTAGATGAGTTCGAAGGCACGGACAATCAGATGCTGGAACTTGCTATGAAAGCTGAAGGGGGACAAAAGCACATCATCGTCGTTGGCGCGGGGCCTGGGGGCCTGACCGCTGCCATGCTGCTGGCGGCGCGCGGCTTCCAGGTCACCGTCTTCGAAATCGTCTCCAAGAACACGCGGGCCTGAACCTGCCGGCCAAAATGAGAATTGCTGTTGAAATTTCTTGCCCACAGAACAATCGGTCGAATGATGCGGCAGATGTCACCGGCTTCCAGGGATATACGCCGTCGCAATAAAGCGGAACGCATGAGCCGCGTCGGCAGGCTTGCCAACAAAAAGTTTGTTTCCGAAAAATCCGTGCCCGAGGTTCTCAGGCGGATCATCGAGCCCGGCGACATTCTCTGCCTCGAGGGCGACAACCAGAAGCAGGCTGATTTTCTGGCCAACCAGCTCGCGACGCTCACGAAGAAAGACCTTCGCGACATCCATCTCGTGATGTCCTGCCTCACGCTGCCGGCGCACATCGAGCTATTTAAGAAAGGCCTGATCCGCCAAGTGGACTTCTGCTACGCCGGACCGCAGGGCCAGGCGGTAGCGGAGCTGCTGGCAGAGGGGAAATTTCCGCTGGGGGCGATCCATACCTACAACGAGATCTACGCCCGCTATTACGTCGACCTGACGCCGCGCGTGGCGCTCATCGCCGCCGTGCAGGCTGACCGCCAGGGAAATCTATTTCTTGCGGCGAACACCGAGGAAACACCCGCGATTGTCGAGCCGACAGCATTCTCGGACGGCATCGTTTTCGCGCAGGTCAACGAGATCGTCGATACGCTGCCCCGCATCGACATCCCGGCCGACCAGGTCGATTTGATTGTCGAGGCACCGTATCCGATGCACCTCACCGCGCTCTTCACTCGGGACCCGGCTGCGATCACCGACGTGCAGATCCTCATGGCGATGATCGCGCTCCGTGGCATCTACCAGAAATACGAAGTCCAGTCGCTCAACCATGGCGTAGGCTTCAATACCGCCGCGATCGAGCTGCTGCTGCCAACCTACGGCGAGCAGCTCGGGCTGAAGGGAAAGATCTGCAAATACTGGATGGTGAACCCGCTCCCGACGATGATCCCGGCGATCGAGTCGGGGTGGGTCGAGGGCGTGTTCTCTGTCGGCGGCGAAGTCGGGATGGAACGCTACACCGCCGCCCGCTCGGATATTTTCTTCACCGGCCGCGACGGGAGCTTCCACTCGAACCGCGCGATGGGCCAGCTCGCCGGGCATTACGGCGTGGACATGTTCATCGGGGCCACGCTGCAGATCGACGTCAACGGCAACTCGTCAACCGTTTCAAAAAAACGGATCACCGGTTTCGGCGGGGCGCCGAACATGGGCTGCCAGCCGATGGGGCGCCGGCATCCGACGGCGGCGTGGCTCAAGGCGGGCGCCGAGTCGAATCCCGGCCCCGGCTCGATCCCCGGACGAAAGCTCGTTGTCCAGCTCGCGGAAACCTTTCAATCTGGACGCGTGCCGACATTTGTCGAAGAGCTCGACGCGCAGGATCCAGCGATCAAAAAAGCCCTGCACGGGGTCGCGCCGGTCATGATCTACGGCGACGATGTCACCCACGTCGTCACCGAGGAAGGGATCGCCAATCTCGCCGCCTGCCGGACGATCGAGGAACGCCGGGCCGCGATCCGCGGAGTCGCCGGCTACACGCCTGTCGGATTGAAACGCAACAAGCGCGAAACCCAGGCCCTCCGCGCACGCGGGATCATCAGCCTGCCCGAGGACCTCGGCGTTTCGCCCTCGGACGTCAGCCGCAGCCTCCTCGCCGCACAGGACATCAAGGGACTCGTCCGCTGGTCGGGCGGGCTCTACGACCCGCCCGCAGAATTTGTGGACTGGTAAACGACCCACATGGAAAAATTTGACAAAGCCTTCCCATCGAAACCCATTGCTTGGCCGCGCGGCAAACAATGGGCGATCGCAGGCGTGGTCGGCTCGGGGAACTTGGAAGTCCTTTTCGAGCGCAACGCCAATGCCCCCGAAAAAATGGACTGCCATGTGGAATCCTCGATCCCTGGCTACAAAGACTCATGGCTTGCCGCCCTCGGCGATTTTGCCGCGAACTATCCGGTCGGCGGCACGAAAGTGACGATCCACGACCAGGGGGCCGACCCGATTGTTGTGACCTTCCGCCTGCGGCAGGCCTACGACCACTTGAAAAAAACGCCATGAGCAGCGCACCGCTTTTCCACGAACAAACCGCGCGCCAGCGCCTGATGTCGCTTGTCGATCCCGGCTCGTTCACCGAGTTCCTGCCTCCCCCGGAACGCGTGATGAGCCCGTATCTTCCCCAGCTCGACATCCCGGTCTCGTTCGACGACGGCCTCGTGATCGGCCGCGCCAAGCTCGGCGGCAAGCCGGTCTATCTCGCGGCCCAGGTCGGACAATTTGTCGGCGGCTCTGTTGGCGAGGTCCACGGGGCCAAGCTCACCGGCCTCCTCAAAGCTGCCGCGCGCGACGGCATCCCCTGCGTCTTCATCGTCGAGAGCGGAGGCGTCCGCCTGCACGAAGGTTCGTCCGGGGAGATCGCCATCTCCGAAGCGATGCGCGCCGTCTTCGAATGCCGTTCCAAACGCGTGCCGACGATCGCGGTCATCGGCTCGGATATCGGGGCCTACGGCGGCATGGGCATCCTCACCACCTGCTGCGATTTCCGCATCATGACCGAACACGGACGCCTCGGGATCTCGGGGCCGATCGTCATCGAAAAATGGATGGGCAAGCAAGCCTACGATTCCTCGAACCGCGCGCTCGTCTGGAAGACCAGCGGCGGAAAAACCAAATTCCTTCTCGGCGATGCCGACGTTCTCGCGAACGATGACGCGGCCTCGGTCGCGGGAGCGATCAAGAAGCTGCTCGCAAAATCTATCCCGCTCACCCTCAAGGGCCTCAAAGCCCGCCAGCAGGAACTCGAAAACCGCCTCAAGACGTTCGGAAAAACCAGCGACCCGAATGCGATCTGGAAGGCGCTCGGCATCGCGGATGTCGCGCTGGCCACGCTCGCTTCGGCCACGGAATTTGCCGCACTCGCGAAAAAGAAATGAAAAACCTTCTGGAGAGATTTTTTGGAAAATCGGCGAATGGGATTACCGTCAAAGACAAGCTGATGACCGGATACGCGGAGGTTGACGGCCGGGAGGCCTGCGTGTTCGGCACATGCGACGGCACCTACATCGACAATGCCGCCGCCCTCCGGCTGGCGGCGCACGTGCTCGGCTGCATCGAAAACCATCCAAAGGCACCGATCGTCATGCTCGTCGACAGCGCCGGACAGGAGCCGAACCGGACCGCCGAGATGCTCGGCCTGGCCAGCTATTTCGGACATCTCCTGGGCTGCCTCCAACTCGCGCGGCAAAACGGGCACAAGCTTATCACGGTCGCCACCGGCAAGGCGATCGGCGGCGCGTTCATCTGCTACGGCATGTTCGGCGACCGCATCGACGCGCTCGAGTCCGCCAGCGTCGGGCTCATGCCGATCGAGGCGATGTCGGCCGTCACCAAGATCCCGGCCGCCACGCTCGAAAAGCTTTCCAAGACGATGCCCTCGCTCGAATTCGGCGCGAGGCCGTTCGCGCTGCTCGGCGGCGTCGAGGAGGTCTGGTTGGAGAAGGACGACTTCGCTGAAAAACTCGCCGCCGCCATCGCCTCGGCCGGCACGGACGACAGGCGCGCCGCCCTCGGGAAAGAGCGCGGCGGCCGCAAACTCGCCCTCGACGTCAGAGACCGCGTTCTCGCCGAGTCGGCCAAGTGACCCCGCTCCGCCGGCACGCGCTGGTTTGGCTGTCAGAACCTCCGCAGGCGGACATCGCCGGGAATTCTTCTGTTGTTGATCAGTGGCATGCGGGCGGGAACCCGTTTGTCGTTTGTCGTCAGCGGGGAGAAAGCGATCATCTTTCGCTCGGATTTTGTCTGCCATCTCCCGGGCGGCGTCCGCGCCGCATCGCCGCGCAGGCGAGGCGTGATCAGATCGTTCGGGCGACCCTTCCGCCGTCGCTGGAAGAAGTTGCCGCAATCGAACCCGATACCTTCTCCCGCCTTGCGGATCAGGCAGTGAAATCCGGACTCGATGTCCGCGTTTTCGGGAGCTGGATGTGGCAGACGCTCACCGGCGGATTACATGTGAACGCATCGTCCGATCTTGATGTCCTCATCGATGTGGCGGATGCAGCCGGAGCCGACCAAGCCGTGGACTTTCTGCGGCGTGAAGCGGCGGAATGCCCGTTCAAACTCGACGGGGAGATTTCGTTTTTCGGCCTCGGAGAAATCCACTGGCGGGAGTACTTAAATGGCGAGCCGATGGTTCTTGTGAAATCCATTGCGACCGCCCGGATGGTCCGAAGAGAGGAGTTGTGGAAATAGGCGCGGCGGATCATTCCCTGGCCGGATCTGCGGTGGAGGCCCTGCTGCTGGAGCTGGAAGCCTATCCCAAGCCCGGCCTCGTGAGCCCGAGGGATTCGGGTGCGCATGCCGACATGGACTACGCTCTCATGTGCCGGTCCGCAAACGCGCTGCTGGGCCCGTTCGCGTCCATCGCTGCAACCGGTCGGGAGGGCGGCCCGCTTGCCCTCTCCCTCATCCCGCTCGGCCTTGCGGCGGAGCGGGAAATGCTGCAGGCCACCGGGGGCATCAACACCCACCGCGGCGCCATTTTTACCATGGGACTGCTCGTCGCCGCGATGGCAAGAGCCGGATCTTCCGCACGGCCAACAACCCCGGATGGCATCCGGGCCGTGCTCCTCGAAACCTGGGGGGGTGACCTGAAAGCCCACGACTCATCAGTCATGTCTGTCGCGAGCCACGGCGCGCTCGTGCGAAGAACCACCGGAACCGGCGGAGCCAGGGCGGAAGCGGCGCGGGGATTTCCGGGCATCTTCGAGACCGGCGTCCCTGCATTTCTCGGAGCGCTGACATCCGGCCTCGATCCCAATGCCGCCCGCATCCAAACCCTCTTCGCGCTGATGGAGGCAACGGAGGACAGCAATGTGATCTTCCGGGGCGGAACCGATGCGGCGGACTTTGTGCGACGGGCTGCGGCTGAATTCCTCGGGGCGGGCGGGTGCCACTCCGACGGATGGTTCGCCCGGGCGGAAGAGCTCCACCGGACACTCATCCGGCGCAACCTCTCGCCAGGCGGCTGCGCCGACCTGCTTTCAGGGACGCTTCTCATCGCGGGAGTTGATTTTTTCCGCTAGCCGCGCGGGCTACGACAAGTGCATGGCGGCCGAGAAGCGGCGCTTCCGGAGATCCGCGTGTCAGCGGATCAAAACATCATGCCGACGGCAGCCGGGTCGTACCACTCGCCGGGAAATCCGTAATCAAAGGGAGCCTCGCCCATGTAGTAGGGATCCATGAAATAGGGGTGGTTATCCCATTTGCTCCCCCCTGTCTGGGCCCGTTTTGTGGCTTCGTAATAGCCGACGGACTTGCCCAGGTAATTGACCAGGGTGGGGCCGGCTCCGGCATCGCTCAGCTTCTCCATCTGCGCGGTGGTAAACCGGTAGGGTGCGTGGGTGCTCTTCAGGTAGGAAACAATGGCGGCGTCCGAGATCTTGTCGTGGACCAGGCCGAGGATGTTCTGGTATCCGAGCACCCGTCCGGCCTGGATCTTTGCATAGGTGCGCGAGTCCACACCAGAGGCGGCCAAACGCTGCAGCGCAACGGGAGTCGGTGCCGGGCCTTTCGCGCAGGACGCTAGGAGCAGGAGCGAGGAGAGCAGAGGAAAAAATCTCATGACGCGAGGGTATGCGGGATGCCGGGCGGTTTGCGATCAAAAATTCTTTTTCTCAGCTGTTTGCCGGCCGCATGTTCGCGAGCTGAAGCGCCGCAGCGCATCCCTCCAGCGCGGGTGGAGGTTGGCTTCAGCCGAGAGCCAGATGTCGCGGTGCAAGGACTCGACCGATGCCTGATCCCAGAGGAGTGCGTTGAGTTCGCGGCGGGAGAGGTCCCCTTCCTCGAGCAGCCGTCGTCTGAGCCCGGCGAGATCTTTATATCTGGCGTGAACGCGCGATCTCCGGAGCAGCGACGAGTGCAGCGCATTGACTTCGGGCGAGATGGCGACTTCCAGGACGCCGGGCAACGCGTGGGCATGGGCTTCCTGGTCCAGGTTCTCGAGGATCTGAGGAACCGAGGATTCCTCAGGGATCAGCAAAAGCCCGAGATCCCTGAGGCCGATCCCAATGCGTTCCGAGCTCGTCGCCAGGGCAAGGGGGATCGAGAGGATGAGCCCTGCGAGGACGGGGGAGAGCCAGAGAACGAGCGATGGAGCCCACTGAAAAGCCGCCGCCCCGGCAAGGGTCCCCACAAGGGTCGGCCCCCAATACGTCTTGACCGCCTCGCCAAGGGGAATCGCCGAAGCATCCCGGTTCTGGGTCTTCCAGGTCACCCGCAACCCCATCAGCGTGAGGAGGACAAACCGCGTGTAAAAATAGAGAAGGACCGGTGCCAGCAGGACCGAGAGGAACGTCTCGAGGACCGTGCTGAGGAACGTCCTGAGGATCCCGCCGCAGCTGCCTGCTCGCGGAATGAGGTAGAGGAACCCAAGAATTTTTGGCAGGAAAAGCAGGGCGAGGGTGAGGCACAGGAGGCCGATGGCTGCCCAGCCGGGATCATCCACCCGGGCGGAAAATACCGCGAGCTGCTGTTTCCAGCGATTGTCCCACGAGCTCAGCCCGATGAACAGGACGAGCAGCGGCGCAGTCAGGTAGGCCATCAGTCCGAAGAAAATGTGGATGCGGTTCGTGAACCGGGTCCCGGGTGCGAAGAGGAACCAGAAATGCTGAAGGTTCCCCTGGCACCAGCGCCGGTCACGCTTCAGGCTCTCGGTCAAATTTGGCGGGCCCTCTTCATAGGATCCTGCCTCGAGGTAGGCGAACCACACCTGGTATCCCGCCTGGTGCATGAGAGAGGCCTCGACAGTATCGTGGCTGAGGATGTGCCTGGCTACGGCGCTGCGCCCAGGGATCTCTGGCAGCACGCACTGCTCGATAAACGGCTTGAGGCGGATGATCGCATTGTGCCCCCAGTAATTTCCACCTCCAAGGTGCCAGAAATTCGATCCGGCGGCGAAGAGCGGTCCGACGAGGCGAGTGGCAAACTGCACGAACCGCTGGAGCAGGGATCGGCCCCGCACGATTTGCGGCGCGGTCTGGACGATTCCGGCGGCGGGGTTGGCATCCATCACGCGAGCGAGGCGCAGGATCGTCTCTCCGCTCATGACGCTGTCGGCATCCAGAATCAGGAGGTATTGATACCGCTTCCCCCAGCGGCGGCAAAAGTCCGCGATGTTCCCGCTTTTCCCGTGCAGCGAGACCCGGCGCTTGCGATAAAAAATTCGTCCGAACCCCTGGCATCGCGAACACAGGCGAAACCACGCGGCCTCCTCCTCGATCCAGCGATCCGGGTCGTTCGAGTCGCTGAGGACGAAGAAGTCGAACGACCCGCCTGCCCCGGTCGCCTCAACCGAACGGAACATGTTCTCCAGGCCGCGAAACGTCCGCTCGGGATCCTCGTTGAAGATCGGGAGGGCGATCGCGGTGGCGCCAGCTTGGCCGCCTGCAACCGGATCCGGAAGCGTCCGCATGATCTGGTAGCGATCCCCTCCGGAGACCAAAATCAAAAACCCCCAGAGCGCGATCGTGAACCCGAAGGCGATTTGCCCGAAGAGCACCGTGAACAGGGCGAGCAGGACCCATTCCAGCGGGGCAAATCCATCCGCGCGCAAAATCGATATCATGAGCACGATCCCGCAGCCCGCAATCCCCGCGCCTGTGGCCAGGAAAATCGCGTGCCGGAGCGAGACCACATCGGACGTCATGCTGGCGATGCCGGGAAATGGTTTCATCGGAAAAACCGGAGGTAGGATGCCCAGGCGGCCAGAAATATGGCGAGCCAGAGGACGAATGCCTGCAGGACATGCCTCCAGGAAAATTGCTCCCACGTTTCGCGGGCGATGTCCTCCATCGCGCCATAGTCAACCTCCTTCCGAAGGATGCTTTGAAATTCGAGGGCCGGGCCCGCCTCCCTGCCGGCGCTCCGGATCGCGGAAACGAAATCCTCAGGCGGGGAGGGCGCGAGGAAGAGGTCGCTCCGGCCGCTCGAAAAATAGGCGCTCCGCGCACGCGAGGTTTTTGAGGGATCGCCAGCCAGCATCGCGAACCACTCGTCGGATTTTTTGACGGCAAGCGCCATCGTGCATTCGAGCGGCGAGGAATCGCGTTGGTGAAGGGCTTTTGCCTCCTGCAAGATTTGAAGCGTGAGGGCGAGGAGGCGCTCGCGGGGGACGACCGCGTGCGCCCGCAAATAATCCTCCAGGCGGATGCAGGCCTCGTCCCAGGCTAGGTCTCTGGCTAGTTCTTCCATGTCGTCGTCCATGTCTCGGTGAGGGGTTGTCCGCCAAGGCGGAGCGCGCAGCGGATCTCGACAGGCTTCGAAGGCTCGTCGGAGCTCGCAATAAAGGAAACCCGCCACGCATCGCCGTAATTGTTTTTTTGAACAACCAGGTCTTTGATCGCTCCGCCGCCGATCCAGGTGTCGGCGGTCACCTGCGCATCCTGCGGCAGTTTCGAAAGTTCAGCCCCCGCAAAGTCGAGCACGAACATCCGGTAGTAGGGTGCGTCCTGGTAATCGACGCGCGTGAACAGGCAGCGCCCGAGCGGAGGGATCGACGGGCTTTCGCCAAACCAGGTCAGCGAGTAGGAAAACTCGTAGCGCGCGCCCTTTTGGAGCCCCCCATCCGGCTGCCAATACGCGACGACGTTGTCCATGTATTCGTTGTCCGTTGGAAGCTGGATGAGGCGGACCGAACCCTTGCCCCAATCTCCCTGCGGCTGGATCCAGGCCCCTGGACGCTCATGGTAGCGGGCCTCCATGTCCTGATAGTGCTGGAAGTCCCGGTCGCGCTGGACCAGGCCGAAACCTCGCGGATGCTCGTCCTCGAAGACGGCGACCTGCAGCTGCTTCGACCAGGTGAGCGGCCGCCAGAGCCACTCGCCATTCCCCCGCTCGATCTGAAGCCCATCGGAATCGTGGACCTCGGGACGGAAGTTGCCAAACGTGTTGCTCGTGTTCTCGCCGAACCAAAACATGCTGCTGAGCGGTGCCACGCCAGGATCCTGGACGTCCCTCCGCGGGAATAGGATGGCGTGGATAGCCATCCGGGTCTCGGGCCCTGGAAAAATCTGAAACTCGTAGGCCCCCGAGATGCTCGGGCCGTCGAGCAGCGCATAGAGCTTCATGTCCGAGGCTCCGGGGGCCGGCTCGATCAACCAAAACGTCGTGAAGTCCGGAAATTCCTCCTTTTTCAAGGTTCCGATCGCCAGCCCGCGCGCCGAGAGCCCATACGCCTGGTCCTTTGCTACGGCGCGAAAATAGCTCGCTCCCAGGAAAACAAACGCCTCGTCCAAGTAATCCCTGCGGTTCAGCGGGTAGTGCACACGAAACCCCGCATAGCCGCTCCGGGCCGCCTCTGCTGGCGGAATGTTGTTTTTTCCATAGTCAAAGAAACCTGGAGAAAACCGGACTGGGCCGGCCCCATCGCGGTTCACCTGGTAAATCGTCACCGGCTTCGAATGGATGTTCCCGGCAAAAAAGAATTTTGCCTGGAACGGGAGCCCGAGATTGCGCCAGAGCGTGTTTTCGTCGCGCCAGCGGATGTCTCGATACTGGTCGTAATCCAGCCCGCGCAGCAGCTTCGAAGGAACCTCTTTCCTCGCCACATACGGCGCGCGCGCAAGCCCCTCCGCCTGCGCCACCACGGCCTCGAACGTCAGCGTCTTCTTCCGGCTCTGCGCAATGACAAAGGCCAATAGGATGGCCGCCATCGTGGCAAAGACGAGATGAGTCTTCAAAGTGGTCCCCTTTTTGACATGGCCGGTCTGGCTAAAGAAAAACAGCGACCCGCAGGAATACCTTTGGGGCTCCGGCATTGATCGGGAGAGTGGACTTGACGCGAAGCGTTTCCGTTCCATCTCCGTTTGCTGTCGGGGCGGACACCTGATTGGCAACCGGATCAACGGCTGTCCAGGTGACAAGATCCACGCTCTGTTGGACTGAGTAGGTTGGATTGGACGCGCTGATGCGCCGGCGGAACGTAATGGTGAGATAATCGGCCCCGCTTTGCTGCAGTGTCCCCTGAATCGGCATCTTCGCGCTTTGGTTGGCAGATCCGGCGGAAATTCCAAACGCATATCGGAAGATGTTCAGGATTCCGTTCCCCTCGACGTCAACGAGCGGCCCGTTGCTGGCTGGCGCAATGCCTGTCGAGGACATCCACTGGTAGTAGGGAGACAGATCGGTCGTGAGCGTGATGGTGTAGGCGCCCAGGCTGCCGTAGGACGTGTATCCCGTGGGGGTGGCGGCCATCGGCGTTCCTGTCCCAACACCTGAGATCCTCAGGTAGTAGGTGCCGGGAGCCAGCGCAACCGTTCTATTCAGCGTTGTTGTGTCCGACGGGCTGATGGTGGAGAGGGCGGTGCCTGCGGCGTTCACCACCTCGGCGCAAACGTCCAGGTTTCCCGCAAGAGTTCCGGCCAGACGCAGGGGGGTGATGGCAACCGCCGCCTGAGTATAGGTGGAGAACGAGTAGACGTCCTGATCAGCTGGCGATCCGATCAGCCCGCTCAGGATTGCGCCCATGGCGACAGCTCCGGCTATCGTCCCTACCGCATCGTCAGTAAAATACGAAAGTTTACCGGACAGGATGGAAAGGTCATCCTGAGGGTTGTTCGATGCGTAGTATTCCCCCTTGGACCATTGCGTAACATTTTTCCCGTATCCTGAGCCCATGATGGGAGCCCATGAGGTCTCTCCTGATCCATGGCCGGAATAGTATTCGGCAGAAGTGGTCCCATCGTGGCTGAGGCCCACGTAGTGCCCAAGCTCGTGAGACGCCACCTCGGCAACATTCTGTGCGGTTGACCCCACGTTGTCGTAGTAGACGAATGAGGGGCTGTATGTCGCATAATCTGACCTGCCGAACACTCCGACATAGGAAATGCCGCCTGAAGTGCTGTAAGGGTTTTCCAATCCTGACGCGTCCAAATGTTTCGTGATCAGAGCGCGCCCGACCTTGGGGCCAAAAACGGTTGAAACATCTGTGGTGACATCCACGTTAAACGGCTTGTAGTCCTCCGCAACAGCTTCCCAAATCCTGATGATGGCTGCCTGCTCGGCATCGCTGAATGTTGTCATGTCGCCGTCGGTATCAAAAGGCACGCAGGTTCGTGTTACGGCCCAAGAGGTTCCTGTTAGCGTGTGGCCGTTAAAATCCAGGAAGAGGACGTTCGGAGCACCGGCCCTGCTGTGGCGGACTGGCTGCGTGGAGATGGGAATGGGCGCAGCCATCGCCTGGAGCTCCTCTCCGCCACCTGCCGCACCGTCGATCCCCACTGGCACGCTGGAAGGAGATGCCCCGTTTTCAGACGGTAGTGACAGCCCTTCGCAGGCGTAAAGAAGGTTGCCGGCAGCGTCCACATGCAGGGATGCCACATTGTTTTTAGGGATCCCAAGCTCTGCCAGCTTCCTCAATACGATATCTTGTGTATTTTTCGGCAGTCTCAGCAGCTCTTCCCGAAAAGCGCTCGGACCGATGTCATTCATGCTCACGGGGCTGCTCCCTCCGAAAATAAGGGTGGACTTGTCCGCCACGTTCTGCGGGGCTTGAACTGGTGGGACGCTTGCTGACCGGGCGGGAATTGTCGGGACTGCGTGCTTCTGCCCAGCCGAGGTCGAGCTTGGCGCTGATGGAATTGCCGCCGCTGCCGGTTGCGGATTCTGCGAACCTCCGCTTTGAACGCTTGCCGACGGCCTTCGCTCTCCTTCCTGAGACTTCGTCTCAACGGGTCGGAGCCACAGCGCCAAGATGATAAGCGTGAACGATGCCAGGCCGACGACAAACGTTGTGAGCTTTTTCATGGCGCTCGCCGAAAGTTAATATTTTGCATGAAAGGAAGCAAAGCAATTCCGACACGATCTCGAGCCTGCGAGAGGCTCTCATCGCCCTCAAAGCCCGCATCGTCGCCGAGTGGACCTGGCCTTTCAGCCGGGAGCTTTCCTCCGTAAAGAACCCCGGGGCGAGCCCCGAGGCATTTGGAGGGACCGGCTCTGTCCGGTCCGTTGCTATCCACGGACGACACGGAGGTCGTCCCTCCAACAACAAAGCCGAAGCAAGCTTCGGAGTATCAGACCCAATGGGAATAAAAACGCCCTGCTTCGAGGTCGGCCACCCCAATCGTCGCCCAAGGTAAATCCTAAAACCTTTTCCTGTTTCGACCTACCTTCCGCGAGGGGTTGGGCTGGGTTTTATCCAGTTGGACCAGTCTCCAACATGCTGTGCCGTGTAGGTATCATACTTTGCTGTCGAGCCAACTATTGGCTCAGATTTTAGGTGATACACGTTATTGCCAACGATTTGGCTGGTCCATGTGTCATAGACCATCACGCTTGGTCCAGGTGAATGGGTTCCCGCCTTTGCTACATTAAATGCGATGTAGTGTGGTTGCGGTTTTATCTTAGCCGCGGCAGGCTCTTGATTTGCAGGTTGGGCTCTGTTGGCCGCTGGCGTGCTGGCTGTGGGCTGCTGTGGGGCAAGCGGCCGTGTTCCCTGCACGGGCTCGAAGTCTGATAGATCCTGTTTCTGTGCGGCGGGGCTCGCAGCTGCGCTATTCGCAGCCGGTTCGCTTGGAGGGCTGCCACCGAGAATACACCGAAAGCCGTAGAAGCTATCACGAATGTCGGGATTGCCGCGGTTGCGATACGAGGACAACAGACTCTCGGGAACGTTGTTGTACCACGACCCGCCCCGAACCACGCGGCATGTTTTTCCTCCCCCATCGTCTTTTAATAAAGGGAACTTCTCCAGAACCTCTCTCTCGTTCATGCTCGCTCGATACCAGTCCTCGCACCACTGCCACACGTTCCCTCCCATGTCATATAAGCCTAGGCGATTCGGCCTGTAGGTTCCCACCGGGGACGTGTGGGCATACCCGTCATTTCCTGGAACCTGCGACCACCCCTTCCCGGGAAATGTCGACACCAGTGCAGTGTCGCAGTAGTTGCCTGCCATTGTTGACGGTGGCCACTGGTTTCCCCACGGATATCTCGCTCCTCCCACCGCCTCGCTCCACTCCTCATCCGTCGGCAGCCGGTATTCCTGCCCTTTTCCGATCTTCCCCTCTCCCCGTTCCTTCGCCGTCAGCCACCCGCAAAATGCCTTCGCCTCCTCCCAGCTCACTCCCACCACTGGGTGGGCTGCCGTCTGCGGGAATCCTGGTTTCTCCCAACTCGCTCCGGCTTCTAATTCAAATGTGGTTGTGTGGCCTTTGCCATCCTTCGTTTTTATCACTTTGAAGACATAAATCCCACCCTGCTGCCGATACCCGCTCGCCTGGGCATACGCCCGGAAATCCTTCACCCTCGTATCCCACACGCTCATGAGCGCATCCCTTCCAGGAAGCGGCACAAACCTCATCCCAAGGCTGTTCTCAAACGGTGCGTCCTTCGTCGCTTTCTTCGAGGCATTCGCCGCTTCCTGTGCGAGCCTCGTCTGCTCGGCCGCCGCCTGAGCAGCCGCTTGGGCAGACGCCTGAGCCGCTGCGCGCGCATTCGTGTCTTCGGCGGGAACAGGCGGCTGGCTTCGCGAGCTGCTGGCATCGGGAGGAGGCAGAATCAGCGCGGGGGATTCGGCTGCTGGCGAAACGCGTCCACCGACGGACCCCTCCAAAGCAATAAAACTAATCCCCACCCCGATAATGGCCGCAAGGATGCCCACAACCGTCCACAAAAACACATTGTGATCTTCTTCCCGGTCGTGCCTGATCGGGTGCCGCTGCGAGGGCGGTTGAGCTGGTGATTGAGCTGGTGATTGAGCTGGTGATTGAGCTGGCGGGAGAGCCGGCGGGAGAGCCCGATGCTTCGAACGCCGCTGGTTTCCTTCCTCAGCATTCTCAAGCGCCTGGATAAATTCTTCCAGTGAGAGGAACGACGGGTCGAGGGCGAGCGCGCGCTGGAGGACGCTGTTGCCTGCGGCAGTCAAGGCGGGCAGCGGCGAGAACGCTCCCGTGCCACGGCGCGGGCTGCCGAGCAACTCGCAAACCAGCGATGCTCCGAGCCCGATGTATTCGGCCTGCAAGCCCGCCGGGGACTTCCGGTTCAGCCCGGGGATCATCGTCCCGTCCCCGCCGTCGGCTTGCTGGTGGAGAAAGACCAAGGCATCCACGCGGACGGCCAGCCCCGGCCAATCAGCGAGATCCGTATCCGCTGGCGCAGCCGGCGTGAGGATCAGGTCGTGCAGCGTGAGGTCGGGGCACGCGAGCCCCAGACCCATGGCCAGATCGAGCGCCGCAGCAAACGGGTGCAGAACCGCAAACGCCTCCGACGGATGCAAGAGCTTCCTCGCTTTGAGAACTTCCAACAGTGGGATCCCCTCCACCTTTTCACAGACGGCCACCGTCTTTCCTCCCGATGTCTCCACCGAGAGAACCTTCCGGAACGCAGGCGGCCAGTTCTCGTTCAGCTTCTGGATGGCAGATTCAAACCCCGCAAAAGCCGCCGGATCGCTTGTCCAGTTCCGATGCAAAAGCAGAACCTCCACATCTCCGCCGCCCGGCATGGACGCGTCAAAGGTCGCTCCTCGCCGGTTCGTGCTGCCAGGAGAAAAATCCCCGGTTTTCCCTGAAAAAAATGGGGCGAGCCAATGCGGGCGCTCGGCAGCGGCGGCTTCCGGCTCCCGCACGTGCTCTGCCTGATCCACCGCCTCCCGGCACTGGGCGATGCGCTTTCTCAGCTCTTCTCCATTACGGGGCCGCTCCTCCTTTGACTTCGCGGTCATTTCCACGACGAGCTCCACGATCTCGTGCGGTTGCGCGGCCAGCTCGGAAACCGGGATCGGCCGGGTGAGGTGCTGGCTGATCACGCTGGCCAGCGACCCGCTGAACGGCGGCTTGCCGCACAGCATGTAATAGAAGGTGACCCCCAGTGAGTAAATATCCGAGCGGCCATCCAGGGTGTGGTTTTCCAGCTGCTCCGGGCTCGCGTAGGCTGGGGTGCCGACGAAGCCGGACACGGTCAGCGTCGCGGAAGTGTCCCCTTCCGTTCGCTGGAAGCTTTTTGCCAGCCCGAAGTCGATCAGCGTCGCGGAGAGCCGGCCGTTGGAATCCGTGTGCAGCATGATGTTGGCCGGCTTGATGTCCCGATGGACCAGCCCCAGCTTGCCCGCCGCACCCAAGGCATCCGCCATTTGGTCCAAAATCTCAAGCGAGGTGGCGGCAGAGAGGTGGCCTTCCCGGTGGCGGAACGCCTCCAACGTCTCGCCCTCCACGAACTCCATCGCATAAAAGCAGGATCCCTCGGCTTCCCCAAGGTGATATACCGAGGCCACATGCAGATGCCGAAACGAGGCCGCCGTCCGCGCCTCGCGCAAAAACCTCTGCCGTGCCTCCTCGCCGGCAACAAGCTGTGAGCTGATCACTTTGAGCGCCACATCGCGCCCCAAGTTCACATCGAACGCCTTGTAGGTGACCCCCATGCCGCCGCGCCCTAACTCCAGGGGCCGGCCGTCGGGATCCTGGTAAACCTCAAAATGCTGAAACCGAAGAGGCTCGCCCATCAGGCTGATTTACTTGCAACGGCACGCCACCGGAAGCCAATTTTCTCCCGCTGTGCCGATCGCCTGGACAAAACAGTCAAAACCCAAGTCGGCAAGCGCCAAAACCCGCCAGCCTAACGCGAAGACCCACCAACGAGAACACACCGAAAACCGAAGAAGCTACCTCGAAAGACAGGAGAGCCGAAGTAGCGAAACGAGGACAACAGACGCTCGGGACTGAAGTCGCACCACGACCCGCCGCGGAGGACTCGGTATTTTTGTCCTCCCCCATCGGCTTTTAATGCCGGAATCTTCTCCAGCACGGCACTCTCGTTCATGCTTGCGCGATACCAGTCCTCGCACCACTGGCAGACATTCCCTCCCATATCATACAATCCAAGCCGATTTGCAGATAGCTGCCCCACCGGCGACGTGTTCGCATACGTATCCACTTTCAACGAGGGTTCATAATTTCCTGCACCCACTGGCGGCGGCCATTCGTTTCCCCACGGATATCTCGCTCCTCCCACCGCCTCGCTCCACTCCTCATCCGTCGGCAGCCGGTATTCCTGCCCTTTTCCGATCTTCCCCTCTCCGCGTTCTTTCGCCGTCAGCCACCCGCAAAACGCCTTCGCCTCCTCCCAGCTCACGCCTACCACAGCGTGTGCTGCCGTCTGTGGGAATCCTGGTTTCTCCCAACTCGCCTCAGCATCTAATTCAAATGTGAGTGTGTAGCCTTTGCCATCCTTCGTTGTTGGCAGTTTGAGGATAGAAATCCCACCCTGCTGCCGATACCCGCTCGCCTCCGCATACGCCCGGAAATCCTTGACCCTCGTGTCCCACACGCTCATGAGCGCATCCCTTCCAGGAAGCGGCACAAACCTCATCCCAAGGCTGTTCTCAAACGGCGCGTCCTTCGTCGCTTTCTTCGAGGCATTCGCCTGCACCGCTGCGCGTGCACGCGAGTCTTCGGCAGACACGGGAGGCTGGCTTCGCGAGCTGCTGGCATCCGTCAGAGTCTGCGGAGTCGCTTTGGATGCCGAGCCGGAGGGCGAAGAAATAAACGAAAAGAGGGAAATCCCAGCCAGCCCAATCATGATGGCCACGAGCATGCCCACCACAGTCCAAGAAATCACATTGCCGTTTCCTTCCTTGTCGTGCTTTGGCTGGCGATCCTGCCATGGTGGCTGAGCCCCATGCTTCCAGCGCCGCTGGTTTCCTTCCTGAGCACTCTTAAGTGCCCGGCTATCAGCACGCTCAACTGCTCGGATAAAATCTGAAATCGCATGGTGACCTTCTTCCCCGTCGTGCTTGATCGGGCGATGCTGCGAGGGGAGTTGAGCCGGTGCGTGAGCTGACGGGAGAGCTGGTGAGGGAGCCGGTGAGTGAGCTGGCGGTTGCGGCGGTGTTCGAGCCGGCGGGAGAGCCGGCTCGCCAGCCCGATGCTTCGAGCGCCGCTGGTTTCCTTCCTCAGCATTCTCAAGCGCCCGGATAAATTCTTCCAGGGAGGGGAATGACGGGTCGAGGGCGAGCGCGCGCTGGAGGACGCTGTTGCCGGCGGCAGTCAATGCCGGCAGCGGCGAGAACGCTCCCGTGCCACGGCGCGGGCTGCCGAGCAACTCGCAAACCAGCGATGCTCCGAGCCCGATGTATTCGGCCTGCAACCCCGCCGGGGACTTCCGGCTCAGCCCGGGGATCATCGTCCCGTCTCCACCGTCGGCTTGCTGGTGGAGAAAGACCAAGGCATCCACGCGGACGGCCAGCCCCGGCCAATCAGCGAGATCCGTATCCGCTGGCGCAGCCGGCGTGAGGATCAGGTCGTGCAGCGTG
>Ga0194058_10000005_pt1 | contig 63768 bp, 63 predicted proteins | sample SepL4417m_MetaG_FD_155490 | JGI IMG/M metagenome (GOLD analysis project Ga0194058, IMG submission 155490) | Anoxic zone freshwater microbial communities from boreal shield lake in IISD Experimental Lakes Area, Ontario, Canada - Sep2016-L442-17m | ecosystem: Environmental > Aquatic > Freshwater... | reverse complement strand
CGAACCCGGCTGCGGTTGGAATGTTTCACTTTGCGCTTGAAGTCGATGACGTGAGCGACCTCGCTCGAGCGAGAGACCTACTCGCTGCCAAAGGCATGATCGATCGCGAATTCGATCACGGGGCCACCAAGTCGGTGTACGGCTTAGACCCCGATGGCAACAGCTTCGAGATTGTGTGGGTCGTGCCTCGAGCCGATTGGGGTGAGTGGGAAACTCGTGCGCCCGATCGTTTGCCGCTTGATCTCGTGGCCGATGTGCTGGCTTGGGGCTGAGGCCACGCTCACGCGCGCAGTTGTTTGGCGGAGGTGGACGGGAATCGAACCCGCCGGACGAGGATCGCTCGTCCCAGCCGCTTTGAAGGCGGTGGAGCCCACCAGGTACCCGGACACCTCCGTCGCAGAGGCTACAGGTTTGACGTGAGCGCAGTGCTTGGCCAGACTCATCCGGCATGAGCAGGTTTGGTCGTTTCTACGAAGAGCGCGTGTTGCCGGTGGCCATTGATCGCATGTGCGGCAGCAAGGCTTTTCGCGTGCACCGTCGCGACACAGTTGCTGGCACGCACGGCACGGTCCTTGAGATTGGTTTCGGTTCGGGTCACAACCTTGCGTTGTATCCGCCCGAAGTGAAGCGGCTTGTCGTTGTCGAGCCATCGGCGCGAGCGATCGAACTCGCGAAGGCGCGTGTGACTCGGGCAGCGTTTCCGGTTGATGTGGTGGGGCTCACCGGCGAGGCGTTACCACTTGAGAACGGCTCCATCGATTGCGTCGTCTCTACGTTCACGCTGTGCACCATTCCGAATGCGGCGCTGGCGCTTCGCGAGATCAAGCGCGTGCTTGCACCAGGGGGAACTTTGCACATCCTCGAGCACGGCCTGTCTGATGACAGCAAGGTTCAGCGTTGGCAACATCGTCTCGATCCAGTGCAACAACGCGTTGCGGGCGGGTGTCATCTCAGCCGCGATATGCCAGCGCTGCTTGCTGAGGCAGGCTTTGGCATTGTCGAGATGTATCGCTGGACTGAAGGCCGTCCTCGCCCATTCTTGGCGATGACACGTGCCCTCGCCACGCCCGCCTGACCGTTAGCCTGTCGCCATGTTGAGCGCGCCCGTGCTGTTTTGTACCGATACCGCATGGGCTCGGTACGGCGATGAACTTCTCGCCGCGGTGCCGCACCTCGAGGTAGTCACACTCGATGGTGACAAGCATGTGTCCGCAGAAGATCTCGCGCGCATCACGATTGCGTTCTTTAGCGGAGACTCATGGCCGAAGCGCACGGCTCATTTCATCGGCGCGTGTTTGCAGGCGCCGAATCTGCAATGGCTGCATTCGTTTTCGGCCGGTGTCGATAGCCCCGTATTCGCTGAGTTTCTGCGCCGCGGCGTTCGCCTCACGAACTCCACCGGCTCGTCTGCGCGGCCGATCGCGCAGACCGTGGTGTTGATGATTCTTGGGCTCAGTCGTGATGCCCCAGCGTGGATGCGCGCCCAGCAAGAACACCAGTGGGCGCCGCATGTTGGCGAAGAGGTAGAAGACGCCAATCTTGCCGTCATCGGCATGGGCCCTATCGGCGAAGAGACAGCGCGTCTGGGCATCGCGCTTGGTATGAACGTGGTCGGTTGCCGCCGCACAGTTACTGGCAATGAACCCTGCGAGACGCGCACGTTTGAGGCACTTGGCGAACTACTCGCATGGGCCGACTATGTAGTGCTTGCGCTGCCGCTCACTCACGACACGCGTGGTCTCATCGGCGCCGAGCAGTTGGCGTTGATGCAACCAACAGCCCGCTTCATCAACGTTGGTCGCGGCGATCTTGTCGACGAACCAGCGCTGATCGATGCGTTGCAGCAGGGTCGTCTCGCAGGCGCGGGTCTCGATGTGTTCGCAACTGAGCCACTTGGCGCCGACAGCCCGCTGTGGGACATGCCCAACGTGATCATCACACCGCACAATTCGGGCGCTACAGCGCTTGCCAACCACCGTGGAGCGCAGATCTTCATCGACAACATTGCGCGGTTCACGGGTGGCTCTGAGATGCGCAACGAAGTCGCGGCTCACCAAGTTGGCGCAGGCACCCTCGGTCGATAACTTGCCAATGGCTTCCCCCTGTTGATTGCTCTGCGACGGTTGCGCTGCGTGCGCTCCGGGTCCGGGGGTGTGCTGTGCTCACTGTTTGTTGGGCCGCCAAGGGCGGTAGTGGAACCACGGTTGTGGCGTGTGCGTTGGCGTTGCTCAGCGCTGCGGCTCACGAGTCATCGTGGCTGATTGATCTCGCTGGCGATGTGCCCGCAGCGCTCGGGCTTGTCGAGCCAGCAGGTCCGGGTGTGCACGATTGGGTCGGCTCAGCCACGGCCGGGCTGCCGGCGTTCGAAGCATTGGGCGTGCCAGCTGCCGAGGGCTTGGCGCTTATTCCAAAGGGCGCAGCCTCGCCGCATGCGATGGTCGACTCGGCAAGGTGGGCCGAGCTAGGCCAGTACCTCGCGGCGTGCCCTACTCGTGTTGTTGTCGATGCCGGATCATGGTTGCCGCCGCCGCAGTTTCTCGCTGCGGCACAAAAACAACTCCTTGTGATTCGTCCGTGTTATCTCGCGTTGCGTCGTGCCGCAGCCAGCATGGTGGTGCCCACTGGCGTGGTCGTGGTGCATGAACCTGGCAGGGCGTTGCGGGCGCAAGACGTTGCCTATGCGGTGCAGGCGCCGGTGGTGGCCGAGATCAGCACCGACCCCGCAGTAGCTCGTGCGGTCGATGCTGGCCTGCTTGCGTCGCGGCTGCCACGTTCGTTGGCGCTTGCGCTCGGCGATCTCGCAGCGTGACTCACGATCAAGCAGTGGCGGCAATCTGCGAGCAACTTGCGGTCGACCACACCGCCGATGCCGAGTTGCTTCAGGCGGCTCGCCAGTTGGCCCGCAAGCTTCTTCCACTTGCCGAGCAGCACGATCTCGAGTCGGTTGCGCATGCGGCGGTGGCTCATGCATCGGGCTTGGGTCCGCTGCATCAATACATGGCCGATCCGCTCGTGAACGAGATCATGGTGAACAACGGCAGCGAGGTATGGATCGAGCGCGAGGGGTGCACGTCGCTTGTGGGTCGGCTGCCCAGCGATGTCACGCCGCGCATCATCGAACGCATCTTGAGTCCCGTCGGTCGGCGACTCGACCGACTGTCACCCATTGTCGATGCGCGCCTGCCCGACGGTTCGCGCGTGTGTGCAGTCATTGCGCCCGTCGCCATCGATGGTGCGTGCTTTGCGATGCGTCGGTTCGGCGTGCGGCGTCGTGTGCTTCACGATTTCGCGCACGGCGCAGTGATCGATCTATTGCACGCACTGGTCGATCACCGATGCAACGTGCTGATTAGCGGCGCTACGTCCTCAGGTAAGACGAGCTTGCTGAACGCGCTTGCTTCGCGAATTGCTGCAGGCGAACGGGTGATCACACTCGAAGACACCGCCGAACTTCAGCTTGGTACTTCGCATGTCTTGCGGCTCGAGACGCGTGTGGCCACCGCCGATGGCGTGTCGGCCATCACAATGACCGATCTGGTGCGCACCTCTTTGCGTCTTCGCCCTGACCGCCTCGTGCTTGGCGAGATTCGCGGTGCCGAAGTGATCGACATGCTGCAGGCGCTCAACACCGGCCACGACGGATCTATGTCTACTTGCCACGCCAACAGCGCGCTCGACGCTCTACGACGCATTGAGGCCCTTGTGGTGCAACATGCGCCAGGCTGGCCTATCGCTGCGGTGCGCGAACAGGTGTGTAGCTCGCTCGACGTTGTGGTTCATCTCGAACGAGACGCGTCGGGTCTGCGCCAGATACGCGACATCATCGAATTGGCACCGCCCACTTCGGCCGGCTCGCCCGCCGCGCATCGAACGCTGGTCGCCGATGGCGTGGTGGTCAACGACCTCCAGCGGGGACGGCGCTGATGCTGAGCAAGCTGCGATCACCGTCATCGTCATCGTCATCGTCACCGCCAACCACACAGCAACTCGCAGTTGCGCTCGACGACCTTGCCCGCCGCTGCGCCAGTGGCGAATCGCTTGCTGCTGCGTTTCTCGCTTCGCCGCGCGTCACTGAACTTGCACCAACGTTTGATCCCACGATGCACGCGTTGCAACGCGGAGCCACGTTGGCCGAAGCGCTGCAGCACCAACCCAGCGGTCCCGCCTCGTTAGCGCTCGTGGTGCATGTGCTCCAACTATGCGCACGCGTTGGTGGCAATGTCAGCGAGTCCCTTGATCGGGCTGCGGCCACCCTGCGAGAACGTGACGCTGCCGAACAAGAACGGCTGGCTCAAAGCGCGCAGGCCCGGCTGTCGGCGCGCGTGCTTACGTGGGTCCCGCTGGGGTTCGCAGCGTTCACGCTGCTCACCAACGCGCAGGGCCGCGCCTTCATGTTCACGCCATTTGGCTTGGTGTGCGCGGGCCTTGGCGTGTCGCTCAATCTCATTGGTGCTCGGGTGATGAGCCGCGTCATTCGGGGCAATCCATGAGCTCGTTTGTGGTGGCGCTCACGATGGCTGTATTGGCCAGCGTGTCGTGGCGGGTGAGGCCACCGCCGCGCCGCATCGCCGCGCTGTATCCGCTGCGGCGGCGCACTTTGCCACCGATGGCGTGGCCCACGGTAAAGATGCCCGGTACGCAACGTAAGCAGCAACGTCGGCTTGCGCTCGGATTCCCAGACTTCATCGATGTCTTGGTGCTCACGGTGCGCGCTGGGTGCACACCGCTGCAAGCCTTTGTCACGCTGGCTGGGTCGGTTGAACCGCTGCTCGGCGATGCGCTGAGCGCAGTAGTGCAACGTGTGTCGCGTGGCGATCGCTTTGCCGATGCGCTTGGCGAGCTGCCACGCCAACTTGGTCGCATCGCTCAACCATTGGCCGATGCGTTGGCGATGAGCGATCGCTATGGCACGCCACTAGCTCCGATACTCGACCGACTTGCCGATGAGGCGCGTGCCCAGCGGCGTCGCAACGCCGATGCCGCGGCGCGGCAGTTACCGGTGCGCCTGTCGTTCCCGCTTGTGGGCTTCACGCTGCCGTCGTTCGTGTTGCTCACCATCGTTCCGCTGATGGCCGGAACCTTCTCGTCGCTGCAAGCGCTTCGGCGCTGACGACCTCGAATCAGTGTCAAACACAATCAGTTTCAAACAGAGGTATCAATCATGCGTAAACGAATCGTGCGAATCTCGACGTGGTATTTCACGCTTGGCGAAAGTGGCCAAGCGACAACCGAGTATGCGCTGGTGCTGCTCGGCGCAGCGGTGGTGGCATTGCTTGTGGTGAGTTGGGCTACATCGGGTGGTGGCGGCGGCAAGGTTGGCCGACTGTTCGATCGCATCATCGACGAAATCACCAGTCGCATTGGCTAACACCTCGGCCTGCAACGCCAACCGATCCGATAGCGGGCAGGCAGCAGTAGAGCTTGCGCTGGCGTTGCCGTTGTTGTGTCTGCTGCTGCTGGCCACGGTGCAGGTCGTTGTTGTCGCTGCCGATCAACTGCTGGTGATCCAGGCAGCACGCGTGGCAGTGCGGGCAGCGGCGGTGTCGGCAGATCCGGTGGCGTCAGCAAACGACGCTGTACACAAAGCGCTTGGCAGCACCGCCAACGTTTCAGCGGCCACTCACGACGCGTACGTGACCATCACTGTGTCGGTCATCAATGACACCGATGTTCCTCTCGTGGGCGCGTTCATTCCCGAGGTACATCTCGTGGGTCACGCCACAATGCTGCTCGAGCCTCCGTAGCGAAGCGGTTGGCTACCTTCGGCCCCTCGGTGGTGTCGCACTAGGGTCACGACCATGGAACTCAACGTGCGGCAGGTGATGGTGGGTTCGACCCACGTCTTGCATGTGCGCGGCGAGATCGACCTCGGCACGCTTCCGCTCTTGCATGGCGCGCTCGTGAAGTTCACCAACACAAATCCCGGTGTCGATCTGGTGGTCGATCTTGATGGGGTGTCGGCGTGCGACGATGCCGGCCTTGGTGTGCTGCTGGGCGCTGCCGGACGCGCGCGCGAAGCAGCGGCAGATCTTGTTGTGTTGTGTAGCGACGGTGTTCTGCGATCGCGCCTCGCCCGCACTGGTTTCGATCGTGCTGTACGAGTTGTCGGCTCGCTGCATCTTGCCAGCGGTCAAGGTGCCCAAGGCTGAGTCCTCGGGGACAACCTTGTGGGGTACTTTCTTTGATACGTATGCGACGCTTCATTACATCGCTCTCTTGTGTCGCGCTGCTCGCAGCATGCACAAGCAACCCTTCGTCGCCCACACCAGGTTCAGCTACCGCAGCCACCGTGGCCAGCGGAACCGTTCCGCTGCCGGGTAACTGCGTGCCTGGTGAGACGCTTCCCTCGGTCACCTTGATCGTCGACGGCAAACGAGTGACCCCAACCTTTGGGATTGGCTCATCCGAGTGCGGCACGTTCAACGGGCGGGGTTACATCGCCTTCGATTACGACCCTGTGCTTGTCGACGCATCGAAGCCAGTCGACGTCGAACTCGATGGCGACGCTGCGGTTACGTTCGCCTGGCCATTGGGTGGGCCGTTTACACAGACCTCACCGCGGCATTGGCGATCGAGCAATCCCACCAAGGGTTGCAGCCGACTCGAACTGACGCTCACGTCGCCGTCGGGAGCATCAACCGAAACGTTGGGTGCCGATGTTCGGGTGGGTGGCCCCGACGTGGAATGCGCGCAGCGCGGACTCGGTCCGGTCCAGCCGATCGACACCAGCGTCATCGTTACTGAACCGCTCAACACCATTCTCGGCCCGACCGATGACACCGAGTTTGTTGATACCACCCTCGCTAATCCGGCTGTTCCGTGACAGACTTCGGCGATGAACCCCACACTGCTTGGCGATATTGAACTTGCCGGCGTCGATGGAGAACAGCATCGGTTGGGTCGCCTTTGGGCCGACAAGCCGATGGTTGTTGTCTTCCTACGCCACTTTGGTTGAGTGTTTTGCCGAGAGCATGCCGCGCAGTTGCGCGACGTTTACTCCGACATCACCGCTTCTGGCGCAGATGTGGTTGCCATTGGCACGGGAAACATGATGTACGCCAAGTCGTTTGTTGACGACGAGAAGGTGCCGTTCATGGTTGTCGTTGACGAAGACGGTTCTGCTGCTGAGGCAGCCTCGGTCACGGGTGGCGCTAAGGCGCTTCTCAAGCTGTTCACCCCCAGCGTGTTGTCTGCTGGCAAGCGGGCTCGCAAGGCTGGCCATAGCCAACACAAGCTCGGCGCTCGGTCGATGCAGCTTGGTGCCACGTTTGTGATTGCGCCGGGCAACAAGGTGCTCTATCAACATCTCGATAGCGATGTGGGCGACCACGCTCCGCTCGCCGACGTGTTGGCAGCGCTGAAGAGCAACTAGCGCTTGCGAACGATGCGAACCAGCCGCGTCACGAGCCAAACATTGCCGCATGCAGTTGCACCTAACAACAGCGTGAACGCTGCTGTCATCGGCCACAGTAGTCCACCGTTCGCAGCGTCGGTTACGTTCCACATTGCCGCGGCTGCCACGTAGAAAATTGGTAGCGCTGGGGCCATTGCGGGCAGACAGATCACCAGCGCGGCGATGAACAGAACCGGCCGAAGGTGATTGGGATCGGCAGTCGCCAATGCAGTGATGAGCATCACGGCAGCGACGTAGCTGATCGCTACAACACGCACGCTTGGACGCGCCCACACGTAGTTAGCCAAAACGCCCTTCGGTTCGCGGCCGGTGATAGCCCCGCCGATCGGACGCCTTGTTGTGCACCTTCTGTTCTTCTTCGAGTGCTGCTTCTTCGGCCACCAGCCGCTTCAAGCTGTGTAGCCGCACGGCCTCAAGCGAGCCTTCGCTAATCGCTGAGAGCACTGCGCAGCCGGGTTCGTCTTCGTGCTTGCAGTTACGAAAGCGGCAGTGGTCCATCAGATCGAACACATCGGCAAACGCGCGCTCGATGCCCTGGCCGCTGAGCCACAAGCTGACCGCTCGCACGCCGGGCGTGTCGAGCAGCCAGCCACCACTGGGAAGCGGAACGAGCTGAGCGGCGGTGGTGGTGTGGCGCCCACGTTGATCGCCCATGCGCACGTCGTTGGTGCGTTGCACTGCATCACCGACGAGCGCGTTGATGATGGTGCTCTTGCCAACACCGCTTGCGCCAAGCAGCGCAATGGTCTGGCCCGATGCGGCGTAGCCGCGAAGCGTTTCGAGTCCGACCAAGGTGATGCCGCTCACCGCGTGCACGGGCACGCCAAGCGACACGGCCTCAAGCGTTGCGACCGACTGAGCGATCACTTGCGGGTCGTCGACAAGGTCGAGCTTCGAGAGCACCACAACCGGCAGCGCACCGCTGTCGAATGCCAGCACGAGCTCGCGCTCGAGGCGGCGCTGGTTCGGCTGACTGTTGAGGCCGTGAACCAGAAAGACAACGTCGATGTTTGACGCCAACGTGTGGGCTTCGGCTCTCGCGCCCTCGTGTGAAGCACGGCGCACGAACGCACTTTGGCGATCGATGACACGTTCGATCTTCTCGCCGTCGTCGGATGGAATGACCCAATCGCCGACGGCTACATCGATGCCGATGTTGCGCACGCGCAGTGGTTCGTGCCCGATGGTTTGCAGCACCGTGCTCCAACCACGGTCGAGGCGAATCACGCGACCGGGCTGACCAACACGGTCAATGGCACGCCAGAGTTCGTCGAACTCGGGCGTCCAGCCCAGGGCTGCTTCGGGCGTGTAGGTCATCGTGACCATGACCGTAGAGAGTATGAACACTTTCGTCAACGTTCGAATGCAGCTGTTCGTAGCGGTCGACTCATTCATAGAGTGTGCGCATGCGATATGTGAACCTTGGAAACACCGGTGCTGTTGTCTCAAAGATCTGCCTCGGCTGCATGAGTTACGGCATCCCCGACCGAGGCACTCACGCATGGACACTCGATGAAGAAGCCAGCCGACCGTTCATTCGTCGCGCTGTTGAAGAAGGAATCAACTTCTTCGATACGGCCAATGTGTACTCCGATGGCACCAGCGAAGAGATCGTCGGACGCGCCCTCAACGATTTCGCGAGGCGCGATGAGATCGTGTTGGCCACCAAGGTTCACGGCGCGATGCGTCGTTCGCCCAACGGCAAAGGTCTGTCGCGCAAGGCGATCATGTTCGAGATCGACGAAAGCCTGCGCCGTTTAGGCACCGACTATGTCGACCTGTTTCAGATTCATCGCTGGGACAACCGCGTTCCTATCGAAGAGACGATGGAGGCCTTGCACGATGTCGTGAAGGCAGGCAAGGCGCTCTACATCGGTGCGTCGTCGATGTGGGCGTGGCAGTTCGCAAAGGCGCAGCACGTGGCCGAGCAGCATGGCTGGACCAAGTTCGTCACGATGCAGAACCACTACAACCTCTTGTACCGCGAAGAAGAGCGCGAGATGTTGCCGCTGTGCATCGATCAGGGCGTGGGTGTCATTCCGTGGAGCCCCCTTGCTCGCGGGTTGCTCACCCGTGATCTTTCGTCGAACACCAGTCGCAGCGAGACCGATGAGTTTGGCAAGACGTTGTATGGCACTGCCAACACCGAAATCATCGAACGGGTCGCCGAAATCGCGGCACAACGCGGCGTGTCGCGCGCTCAGATCGCGCTGGCGTGGGTTGCTCATCATCCGGCCGTGACCGCACCAATCGTTGGCGCAACGAAGCAGCATCACCTCGACGATGCAATTGCGTCGATCGACATCGTGCTCACCCACGACGAGGTGCGCGCCCTCGAGACGCCCTACACACCGCAGCCGGTGTCCGGCTTCTAGGACGTCGCCACGCTGCGTATGCGCAGCAGCATCAATCTTGAGAACACCGGCTGTGACCGATAACCGTGTCGAGCATCTATTGCTTGACCTTATTGTTTCGGTGCCGATACGTCTCTAGAGCCATCGTGGCTACCTACATAAGAAACGAAATCTTTGCTCATGTTGTCTCGTCTTGCGCGCTGGTGCGTACGTCATAAGTTCGTTGTTGTCCTTGGTATTTGGGTGCCGCTGTTTATCGCGCTCGGGGTCGCGTCAAGCGTCGTGGGAAGCAACTTCCACACTCAGATGCAGCTGCCTAATGGCGAGGCACGCGATGTGTTCACCCTTCTCGAAAGCGTGAGCAAAGAAGAGGCCGGCTTCGACTCGCAGATTGTGGTCAAAGCGCCTCAGGGTGTTGCCAACGCCGACGTTCAGGCGTCGCTCGCAGAGTTGTTCGCGAAGGTCGATCAGATCGACGGCATCAAGGTGGTCAGCCCCTACGACCAACCCAAGCAGCAGATCAACGCCGACGGCACAATCGCCTACGCGCAGCTCAAGATCACCGGCCGCACACAAACTCAGTTCGCCAGCCTCGCCACAGAGATCGAGGGCCTTGGCGACAAAGCCATCGCTCGCATGGGTGCCGACAATCAGATCCAGCTCGAATACGGCGGCCAAGCATTTCGCAAGATGAAGTTCCCGGCGTCTGAAGCGCTTGGCATTATCGCTGCGGTCGTCATCTTGGTGTTGGCCTTTGGCTCAGTGCTTGCCATGGGCTTGCCGATTGGCACAGCGCTCATCGGCCTCGGTCTTGGGTCGAGCATCGTTGGGTTGCTCAGCAACGTGGGCGAAATGCCTGACTTCACTACCCAGATGGTTGCGATGATCGGCCTCGGTGTGGGTATCGACTACGCGCTCTTCATCGTGACCCGATATCGCGAGGCGCTGCATGACGGCCTCTCGGTTGAAGACTCGATTGTCGAAGCAGTCGATACCAGTGGGCGCGCCGTGCTATTCGCTGGCATCACCGTGATCATCTCGCTGCTCGGTCTCTACATCATGGGGCTGTCGTTCGTTCGCGGCCTTGCAACTGGTGCAGCGGTTGGGGTGCTGATGATGATGATCGCATCGGTCACGTTGTTGCCTGCGTTGTTGGCGATGGCGGGTCACCGCATCAACGTCACGTCGCGTGCAGCGATGCTCGCGCTTGGGTTGCTCGTGGCCGGTGGCCTCGGGGCGATCGTTACATCGAACGCTGGCATTCTCCTTGGTGGCGTCGCCCTCGCAGTTGTTGTGCTTCTTGCCAGCTTGGTTGTGAAGTCGCTGCGCCAGCCCATTCCGCATCGCGCCGAGAAGTCCATTGAGCAAGGGTTCTGGTATCGCTGGAGCCGGTTCATTCAGCACCGCCCATGGCCTGTCTTCCTGTTTGGCGCCGGTGTCTTGGTGGTGCTGACGCTTCCGCTGTTTTCTATTCGCCTTGGCTTCGGGGACAACGGCAATGCCAAGCCCGACCAGACAATTCGCCGGGCCTACGATCTGCTTGCCGAAGGCTTCGGCCCCGGCTTCAACGGTCCACTCGTCGTGACCATCGAGGGGGCCAACGCGGCCAAGCCCGAAGTGGTTCAGCAGTTCGCGGCCACCCTGCGAGGTACGCCTGGCGTGCAAGCTGCCTTTGCCCGGCCGATTCGTGCCGACCTCGCGTTGGTCACGGTGATTCCAAAGAGCGCGCCACAAGATGTGGCCACCACCGACCTTGTGCATCGACTGCGCCAACACATCATCCCCGATTCGGGACTCACGTCTCGCGTGGGTGGCTTCACCGCCGCCAGCCAAGATTTCTCCGAGTACCTCGGGGCTCGTTTGCCGGTGCTCATTGGCGCGGTATTGATCTTGAGCTTCTTGTTGCTGATGGCGGTGTTCCGCAGCCTGCTCGTGCCGTTGAAGGCCGTCATCATGAACCTGCTGTCGATCGGCGCCGCCTACGGCGTTGTGGTTGCGGTGTTTCAGTGGGGTTGGGGCAAGAACATCATTGGCGTGGGTAAGCCAGGCCCGGTTGAGGCATGGGCGCCGATGATGCTCTTCGCAATCGTGTTCGGTCTCTCGATGGACTACGAGGTTTTCTTGCTGTCACGCATGAAGGAAGAGTTCGATCGCACCGGCGACAACGCCACCGCGGTTGCCGATGGCTTGGCAGTGACAGCGCGCGTCATCACCGCTGCTGCGTTGATCATGGTGTGCGTGTTCAGTGCGTTCATCTTGGGCGACGATCGTCAGCTGAAATTGTTCGGTCTCGGCTTGGCTTCGGCCGTGTTCATCGACGCCACCGTTGTGCGCATGTTGCTGGTGCCCGCCACCATGGAACTGCTCGGCGCACGCAACTGGTGGCTGCCAAATTGGCTCGATCGACTGCTTCCAAAGATCAATGTCGAAGGCCATCGTCACGAAGAAGTAATGCCCGAACTGGTGTTATCAGGCGTCGATGAGTAACTGATCGTCCACTTCAGTTGTACGGTGTCACTCACCCAGCGGGGTCGTTGGTCTTGACAGCGACCCCTCCGATGCTTTAGCGAATAGGTCGCATGTCAAAACCGCTCGTGATTGTGGAGTCTCCCGCCAAGGCGAAGACGATCTCCAAGTTCCTCGGCACGGGCTTCGATGTGCGCGCCTCGGTGGGCCACGTTGCCGACTTGCCGAGCAAAGGTTTGGCCGTCGATGTTGACAATGGCTTCAAGCCAACGTACGAACTCACCGAGCGCGGCAAGGTCGTTATCAAAGACCTTCGAGCGCTGTTGAAAGATGCGAGCGAGCTCTATCTCGCAACCGACGAAGACCGCGAGGGTGAGGCCATTAGCTGGCACTTGCTCGAGTACCTCAAGCCCAAGGTGCCCGTAAAGCGGATGGTGTTTCACGAAATCACCAAGGCCGCTATCGACAAGGCAGTCAACAATCCACGAGCGCTCGACTACGGCCTGGTCGATGCTGCCGAGACTCGCCGAATTCTCGACCGTCTCTACGGCTACGAAGTGAGCCCTGTGTTGTGGCGACGTGTGAACCGTGGTCTGTCAGCGGGTCGTGTGCAGAGCCCCACCATTCGTTTGGTTGTCGAGCGCGAGCGCGAACGTATTGCGTTCGTCACCGCCGGCTATTGGGATCTCGAACTGCTCACCGAAACCCGGCCAGCCTTCACCGCCACGCTGGTGTCGCTCGACGGCGTCAAGGTCGCATCGGGCAAAGACTTCGGCAGCGACGGCAATCCCAAAAAGGGTGTCGTGGTCGTCAGCCAAAACGAAGCTCACGCACTGGTTGCCGGCTTGTCGTCTTCAACCTTCAGCGTTCGCTCGGTCGAAGAGAAGCCCTATCGCAGCAGCGCCAAAGCGCCGTTTACCACCAGCACGTTGCAGCAAGAGGGCGGCCGCAAGCTTCGCCTCGGTGCCGCGCAGGTGATGCGCATTGCGCAGGGTCTCTACGAGCGTGGCTTCATCACCTACATGCGTACCGATAGCGCGATGCTCAGCGACGAAGCGCTTGCCGCAGTGCGCGCCGAAGTTGCCAGCACCTACGGTCAGCAGTTTTTGACGGCAGCGCCACGACAGTTCACGGGCAAGATCAAAAACGCCCAAGAGGCTCACGAGGCCATTCGTCCAACCACCCCGCTGCGCGCACCCGATCAAGTTGCTGGCGAACTCAACGGGCAAGAGCTCGCGCTGTATCGCCTGGTGTGGCAGCGCACGTTGGCATCGCAGATGGCCGACGCTGCTGGCGTCACCGTCAGCGTGCGTCTCGCAGCCACCAGCGCATCGGCCACCTCGGCCGGGCAAGAGTGCGAGTTTGCTGCCAGCGGCACCACCATCACCTTTGCTGGTTATCGCCAGGTGTACGTGGAGTCCACCGACGAAGACTCAGCGGCCGAAGAAGAAAAGGAAGCGTTGCTGCCGGTTCTTGCCGTTGGCCAGACGGTGCCTGTCGGGTCGATCACGCCCAACGGTCACAGCACGTCGCCGCCCGCCCGGTACACCGAGGCCAGCATCGTGAAGCGCCTCGAAGAACTTGGCATCGGCCGCCCCAGCACATGGGCCAGCATTATCCAAACGGTGCAAGACCGTGGCTATGTGTGGAAGAAGGGCCAAGCCCTGGTTCCAACGTGGACTGCGTTTGCTGTTGTTGGGTTGATGGAGAAGCACTTCGGTGGTCTGGTCGATTACGCGTTCACCGCGCGCATCGAAGAAGACCTCGACTCGATTGCCCGCAACGAAGAGAAGAAGGACCACTGGCTGCAGCGGTTTTATTTCGGTGACGACGCCGACGTGCAGTTGCCGGGCCTGAAGCGCTTGGTCGTCGAGAACCTCGACGAGATCGATGCCGCGGCCATCAACACGTTCCCGCTTGGTCACGACGCCGATGGCGTAGAGATTGTGGTGAAGCCGGGCAAGTACGGCCCATACGTGAAGCGTGGCGAAGACACCGCCAGCGTTCCCGAAGACCTTGCGCCCGACGAACTCACGGTCGAGATGGCTCTCACGTTGTTGGCGCAGCCAAAGAGCGATGTGCCTATTGGCGAGATCGACGGCTTCCCCGTGTTCGCCAAGAGCGGTCGCTATGGCCCCTATGTGCAATGGGGCGCTCCCGACAATCTGCCTCCCGGACTCGAGAAGCCGCGCATGGCTAGTTTGTTTAAGACGATGACGCTCGAGCGGCTGTCGATGAAAGACGCCAGCGATCTGTTGCAGTTGCCGCGAACCGTGGGCATCGATCCGGTTGATGGTGTTGCGATCATTGCCAACAACGGTCGCTACGGCCCCTATGTGCAAAAAGGCAAGGACTTCCGCAACATCACCAGCGAAGAGCAGTTGCTCGAGATCACGCTCGAGCAGGCGCTCACGATCTTTGCGTCGCCAAAGGTGTTTAAGCGTGGTGGCCAGTCGATGGCGGCCAAGGGTCCGTTGCGCGAGTTCGGCGACGATCCGGTCAGCGGTCGTCCGGTTGTTGCCAAGGACGGAAAGTTTGGCGTCTACGTTACCGACGGCGAGACCAACGCTTCATTGAGCAAGGGCGACCGGCTCGAGGCGATGCCGGTTGAGCGTGCGTACGAACTGCTCGCGGTTCGCCGCGAAGCCATCATCGAAAAGGGTGGCCTGCCGGCGAAGAAGGCAACGGCCACCAAGAAGGCCGCCGCCAAGAAGGTCGCTGCGAAGAAAGCTCCAGCCAAGAAGGTTGCGGCCAAGAAGGTTGCAGCGAAGAAGGCCCCGGCCAAGCAGGCCGCAGCCGAAGAGTCCTGAGGCTTCTCGGATATGGTGCTCGGCATGAGCAATGCGGGCCGCTACATCGCACTCGAGGGCGCCGAGGGTTGTGGCAAGAGCACGCATGCCTCTCGGCTGGCCGTGGCACTCGATGCTGTGCTTACCCGCGAGACCGGCGGCACGCACCTGGGCAATGAGATCCGCACGTTGTTGCATGATCCTGCGAACACACACCTCGCCGACAAAGCCGAGGCGTTGCTCATCGCTGCCGATCGTGCGCAGCATCTGCACGAACTTGTGCGGCCTGCGTTAGCCAGTGGTCGTCATGTGGTCAGCGATCGCAGTGCATTTTCAAGCCTTGCGTATCAGGGTTACGGACGCGGGTTGCCGCTTGAGATCGTGCGCGAGATCAGTGATTGGGCGCTCGATGGGCAATGGCCCGAGCTTGTGATTTTGATCGATGTGCCGGTGGAGCTGTTGTCCGAACGAATGGCCAAGCGAGACCTCGACCGGTTCGAGCAAGCCGATGCAGCGTTTCACGCGCGGGTGCGCGCTGGCTTTGCCGAGATGGCTGCGGCCGATCCCGATCGTTGGGTGGTCATCGATGGCACGCTCGAGAAAGATGCGGTCGCCCATGCCATCCGCTCGGCGACGCTGGCGCGTTTAGGAATCTGATGTCCAGCGTTTGGCAGTCGGTCATCGGGCAACCCAACGCGATCCGACGGCTTGAGGCATCGGTGGCCAATCCGGTGCATGCGTACTTGTTCGTTGGTCCGCCGGGTAGCACCAAGAACGAAGCGGCGCGCGCGTTTGCCGCGTTGTTGCTTGCGGGGTTCGACGACCCAACGCTGCGCGACGCTCGGCTCGCGCTCGCAGGCGAACATCCCGATGTTCGCGAGTTTGCACGCGTGGGCGCATCGATCTCAAAAGATCAGGCTGAAGAGATCATTCGCCTCGCCGCACTCGCCCCAAACGAGAGCAGCCGCAAGGTGCTCATCCTCGACGAGTTTCATCTGCTCACCGCCGAAGCCGCAGCACGGTTGCTCAAGACCATCGAGGAGCCGCCCGACAGCACGGTGTTCATAGTGCTCGCCGACCACTCGACCCCCGAGTTGGTCACCATTGCATCGCGTTGTGTTCGCATCGACTTCGGCGCCGTGCCAACCGACATCGTGATCGCCACGCTTGTTGCCGAGGGTGTCGACCCCGTGCGCGCCGAGCAATCGGCGCTGGGCGCTGTCGGAGACCTCACCCGCGCTCGTCTGTTAGCGCGAGACGAACACCTTGCAGCGCGGCGCGAGATGTTTGCCGAGACGCCCTATCGGCTCGATGGCACCGGGCGCGCCGTGGCGGGCGCGGTCACCGAGATCGTTGCTGCGATCGAAGCTGCAGCGGCTCCGTTGTTGGCTCGTCATGCCGAAGAAGTGACGGCGCTTGAGGCGCGCATCTCGGCGATGGGCGAGCGCGGCAGCGGCAAGAAGATTGTCGAAGAACGTCACAAGCGCGAGCTTCGCCGTCATCGCACCGACGAACTCCGTTCGGGCCTCACCACGCTTGCTGGTGCCTATCGCGATGCGTTGGTCAACGGCACCATCAGCCGTCCCGACTCGGCCGCTACGGCCATCACGCGCATTCATCGCTCACTCGAATCACTTGAGCGAAACCCCAACGAGCAGTTGCTACTGCAGGCGCTGTTGCTCGGCCTTCCCTCAATGAACCACTAGCGACTGGACCAACAACGTGCCCAAGTTGTCAACCGACGAGGTCTTCTCATTTCTGGCCGAACCGAACCACCTCGCGCGTATAGCCACGGTTGATGCGGACGGCATGCCGCGCGTGGTGCCGCTGTGGTTCATCATGGACGGCGACATGCTCTGCTTCACGCCGCGTGAGCCGGCTGTGATTTGGCAGAACATGCTGCGCGATCCGCGCATCGCAATCTCGATCGACGAAGATGAAGCGCCCTATCGCAAGGTGACCGTGCAGGGCCATGTTGAGGTGTTGTACCAGCCCGGCCGCGACCGCCTGTGGCAGCACCTGTACAGGGCCATTGCGTCGCGTTACATCCCGGTTGATTCGGCCAATGCGTATGTCGATAGCACCGACGACCAACCTCGGGCGCTGTGCGCAGTGAATCTCACCGCCGCCACATCGCGGGTGTCTACGTGGCGTATGCCGATGCCAGGCGAAGACCCACGCGGCATCTGGCACAACCGCTATTACGTGCCCGGCACGAAGATGGCCATCGATCCCGAAACTCGCTAGCGCGGATATAGGGGTGGGTCGATACGACGATCACCGCTAGCATTGCCACTCACGCCCAGGTAGCTCAGTCGGTAGAGCAACGCACTCGTAATGCGTAGGTCGCGGGTTCGATTCCCGCCTTGGGCTCCAGTTGTTGTCGCTAGCGTTTGCCGCCAACGGCGTTCAGTGCTGCGTCGTGCAGATCCTTTTGGGACTCTGAGGCTTCGATGATGCGTAAGCATTCGGTGATCATCGCGTTCATCTGATCTGCGAGGAATTGAACTTGCGCTTCTTCGTCAGGGGTCATGCGCGCGACCGTAGGTCGGCAAGGTGCACCGATGACATGCCTGCAGGTACATGTCGAACGTATACACCGCTCGCGCTCGGTGTCAGACCGATTCAAGAACCGCAGACGGCTGAGGCGCTTCAGCAAGCGATCGCTTCAAACGCGCCCGCGCTGCGATACCTCTGACGGCACCGGCGATGCCTTCGGGGTTTTTGATGGCGGTCACAATCAACAGCACGCCACCGATCAGCGCTTCCCATCGGCCCATTGATCCGAACAGGCGGCTACTCGCAAAAAACGCAACTCCCGATGACGCCACGATGCCTGCGGTTACGGCGCCGCTGACACTGGTGATGCCGCCGAGGTATGCAAACGCAAGTGCGGTGAGCGAAGCCACCGTGCCGTAGGAGACGTCGGAGATTGAGCCGAAGCGATAAGCGATGAGGCATCCACCCACGCCCGCAATAAACGACGAGAGTGCGAACACCAGCAGCTTGCTCGAAGCCACGCCGATGCCGATGGAGGCAGCGGCGCGTTCGTTCGAGCGGATCGCCAAGATGCGTCGGCCTGTGGCGCTGCGCCTGATATTGACCACCATCATCGCCAACGCAAACGTGACCACAATCAGGAACACGCCAAACACGGGTCGCGACGATTTGCTGCCGAGCACCAAGCCAAAGTCAAAGCCAAGGAACTTTGGGTTCGGAATTTTCGCTCCGCCGGTGCCGATATCGCCAACGTATGCCGGGTTCTTGAACACAAACTCTGAGATGGCAACTCCGCCAGCGAGCGTGATGATGGCCAAGTTGGTGCCACGCACACGCAGCGCGGGCAACCCGAGCAACACACCAAACGCTGCCGCGATGAGCGATGCAAGAATCGGGGCGATGGGGAACGGCACGTTCCATGTCATCGCCAACTTTGAAAGGCCAAAGCCGGCCACGCCAGCGAAGGCCATCTGCGCCAGCGAGGTCTGGCCGCCAAATCCGGTGAGCACCACCAGCGCCAGCGCCAGAACAGTGGCGATCAGCGTGGTCATGATCGCGCCGCGCCACAGCGGGCCAAGCAAGAAGAGACCACCGAGCGCAGCCACCAACGGCACCAGCACGCTGGCCGGAGTGACGCGAGCCTGAGGCACGGCGGGCAGCTTCCACATGTCGGCCGAGCCACGCTCGGGCAGACGCTCGCCGAGTAGCGCCATCGCAATGATGATGACCAAGAACGGCAGGCCTTCGCGGGCGCCGTATTTCGGAAACCAACTCAGATCGTTCTGCAGCTTGGTGAACACCGATTGCACCATGCCGATAGCCATGCCCGTGAACACGGTGGGCCAGAAGAATCTGAACTTGCCGATGAGCGCGGCGCCGAGCGCAGGGATGAGGTATCCGAACGTGAAGATGCTCGGACTGAGTTGAATCATCGGTGCGGCCAAAATGGCCACAAAGGTTCCGACCACAGTGGCCACGACCCAGTTCAAGCCAGCCAGAAGTTCGGGGGAGAGTCCCATGAGCACGGCGCCCTTTTCGCTCTCGGCGGCGGCCCGGGTAGCGAGTCCAACCCGCGTGTAGCGATAGGCGGCCCATAACGCAGCGGTGATGGCCATCACGATTGCGGCGAGCCACAGCCCGTCGCGTGGCACGGTAAGTGAGCCGGTGATTGTCACGGGTTCGCGTGGCAAAATCGGGCCCACGCGCATGGTGATGTTGTCGACGAATCGACGCTCGACCAAGGTGGTGAGCACGATGAGCAACCCAACACTGGCAACAACTTTGGCCAGCGCTGGCGCACGCCGCAGTGGTCTAAAGATCAGCAGATACGCAGCGAGACCAAGCAGTGCCGATGTGGCCAACGCCAGCGCAAGCGCCCACCGAAAGCCGACATCGCCATTGAAGTGGTAGCGACCTGGCAATCCAGGAATAGGGAACGGGTACGCGCCATGACGAAGATCGGCGTACACGTACGTAGACCACATCGCCATTGCGCCGTACGCGAAGTTGACGACGCCCGAACCTTGGTAGGTGAGCAGTAGCCCCATCGCGAACGACGCGATGATCGCCCCGGCGCCAAGGCCGAGCACCACATAGAAGAAGTAGTCGGTCATCGACGCGGGTGTTCTGCGCCGAGTGAGGTCATGGCAGCAGATCCTTGCTCGACACGCCCTCAAAGCCCTTGAGGTTGAGCACCTTGCCACCGGCGGCATATTCGGCGAACGGGAAGATGTATGAACACACCGACGAATACTTGGGCAGTGCACCGCACTCGATTGGTGCGGCACTACTGAACAACTTGAGATCTTTTGAGGTACCGAGGTACGTGTAGAGCGCCTTTGCAGTCATCGCAGTGCCTGAGGCAACCATCTTGTTCGAGTAGTCGGCGAGCGACATCACTGTCATGTAGCCCAACCCGCCAAGGCCAAGCCCGCTGGCATCAACATCGGCTTCGGGAACGCCCAACACTGGGGCGAGAATCTTGCGCATGATGTTGCGCTGAGGGCTGTCGACGCTTTCGTTTACGCCAGCGAACACCCAACCAAGCGCGTCGTCGCCAACTTCTTTGAGTACTTGCTTGCTCGAGCAGATGCCGGTGGTGATCACGGGGATCGTGATGCCGAGTGCTGCGCGGCCGCGCATCATGCCGATGCAACCCGAGTCGGCGTAGAGCGAGATGATCACGTCGGGCTTGTCTTTGGCAGCCTCACGCATCAGGCCCTGAAAGCCAGCGTCGGTCTCATCGTCTCCACCGGTAACTTGCTTCCACTTGATGCCAGCCACATCAAGCGACGCTTGAACCGCAGCTGCGCTTTGTGCCGAGCCAGCGTTGCTGCTCGAGATGATGCCCACCGTCTTGGCTTTGAAGTGATCCCGTGCAACAACCGCGGCAGCCGACATCACGGTGGCGTTGCCGCCGGTGATGAACAGCGCGTTGGCGGTGTAGTCGGCGGGAAGAATTGGCAGCACGCCGATGACAGGAATGTTGGCCGATGTGTAGGTCTTGTAGTCGGGGAACAGATCGAGGCCCAGCAGAATCAGGTCGACCTTCTTGCCGACCAACTCTTGTGCGCAAGCCTGCGACGACTCGGGGGTGCCCTTGGCGATACATGGCACGTACTCGATGGGCCGGCCGCCGAAGCCGCCGTGCGCATTGAGATAGTCGGTGGTGGCCAAGATGTCTTTGCGGATGTCAGGGAAGTCGATGCCCGGAGTGCCTTCGGTATTCACCAGGCCAATGAGCAGCTTTTCGCCCGTGGCCGCACCGAGCTCGGTACCCGTGGTGGCGGTGTTGGCCGTGCCGGTGCCACTGGTAGCGGTATCGGCTGTGCTTGCCGATGTCACTGCTGTCGCCGGCGAACTCTTGCTGGCGCTGCTACACGCAGAGCCGAGCAGCGCGATGACCGCGAGACCTGCTCCCAATGTGAAACGTGCCATCGATCGCTGACCGATATTGCGTTGTGCTGTGTTCATGATGGTTCCCCCAAATATCTCGAACATCGGCGCTGCCGAGGTTTACTTGCCAGCTCCCCAAAGCGTTTGGGGTAACCGTACTCATTTCTGAACTATGGAATGGCAGTCCTAGTCAGCGACCGACGCGTCGACCCAGTTGCCATGGAAGCCAAATGGAATGCGCGGTAGGTGCACCGATGCGATGGGTTCGTTACTCATTGTCGCGGCGTCAAGGATGACCATGTCGCTGGTGTCGCTTGAGGCGTTGTACACGTAGGTCATCAAATAGCCATCGTCTTCGTTCACGCCGCTTGCCGCTGGCACGAATACGGCTTCGCCGGGCATGCGACCCTTGCCGAGTTCGATCGACGTGCGCTCGCCGGTGAGTCGGTCGTACTTCAGAATCGTGCCGTCGCACAACGATGGGTTGGCGAACGCATCGTTCGATGGCACGGCTGCCATATAGCCAAAGCGATGGCGCTGACCAATGACCGAGTCGGCCACGCGTGGGAACTCGGCGGGAGTGTCATCGATCTGCTCTTCGGCGACGCGGCCGGTAACCGTGTCGATGGTCCAGCGATACAGCGATGGCGGTGGGAAGTCCATCGGGCCATCGCGCCAGATGTGGTCGAGCCGAGCAACATCGAGCACGATCTTGGTGCCGTCTTCGTATGCGTTCATTGGATGGAACACGTAGCACGGGTTGATCTCGTACCAAGTGACGTTCGAGTCGTTTCCGTTGCGAGGCATCACGCCAAGACGCGCTGGGTAGTTGTGTCCCCAGGTGATGGGCATCTCGCCGCGGATGGCGAGGTCGATGTCGAACACGGCCGGCAGGTCCATGAAGATCACGTGGTGACGCGTGATGTTGAAGTCGTGCATCATCGTTGGGCCACCAACGGTGATGTTCTCCTTCTGCACAAGTTTGCCGTCGGCGCTAACGCGCAGATAGGTGAGGTACGGCTCAAGCATTGAGTAACCAAAGGCAATCAGTTCGCCGGTGGCCGGACACGTCTTGGGATGCGCCGTGAAGGGGCCGGTGAGCACACCGTCGAAGCTCGTTGGGCCGAGCGTGTCGAGGTTGCCGTTGAGTGCATACGGGAAGTGGCCTTCTTCGAGCGCCAGGATCATGCCTGCGTGACCAATCACGTTGGTGTTGGCCTTTGACTGGGTCATGTCGGTGAGGCTTGCGCCCATGTCGATGATGACGCGGTTCGGGTCGCCGATGAACGGTGTCTGCACGTAGCGGTTGCGGTACCACTCGGCATTGCCATCGCGCACGCGCACGCCGTGGATCATGCCGTCGCCGAGAAACGGGTGATCGCTCATGCCCGTGATTGGGTTGGCGCCATTGCGCAGGTAACGGCCGTTGAGTTCGGCCGGAATGTGGCCGGTGACGCGCACGTTGGCGAGAGTCTGCTCTTCGTACACCGGGGCGCCGTTGCCGCGGAGATGAACGGGAAGGTCTTCTGTGGTTGACATGGCTTCCTTTGCAGTTGATGTAGGTGACTTGGGTTGTTTGTAATCAGCCTTGAGATTGTTGTGAAGCAACGACCTCGGGTGAGCGACTCCACATCAGCGAGGCATCGAAGCTAAGCGTGTAATCGGGAACGAACTCGATGATGACCCGATGTGGCGAGTCGAGAAACTTCTGGAACACGGCAGCCGCCGTGGCGTCGTCGGAGCGCAGGAAGTTGGCGAACTCTGGGTAGAACCAGTCTTTGGTGGCACGGTCGTCGTGCACGATGCACGAACCCTTGTAGCTCACCGTGCGCCCGCCGCCCATGCGTGATCCGCTGCTGTTGATACACACGGCCGCGCGGGGGAAGCGGCGAATGGCGCTGATGCGTTTGCGTTGCTCGGCGGCGGTGAGCCAGAGGCGTCCGTCTTTGGGGAGGTACGACATCACGACGCCGAATGCTTCGCCCGCAGTGTTGGTCCACATGAACACGCATTCGCGTTGGGTGGCGACCAACTTCTGTTCGAGTTCGGCCGACAGCGCGCACTCGGTGAGGTCCTCGTAATCCCCAGACATGGTGGGACAGTAACACGCTGCGAAGGCGGAATCTACCCTCGGTAAGTTGTTGCGTGTTTAGGCGAGAGGCGGTGTGCGGAGTCCGTTCCACAGCAGCTCAGCGAGCTGTTCGGCAAGATCGTTGGCCGTCAGTGCTGACTGGTTGAGCCACCACAACGAGGTGAGCTGCAGCATGCCGATGATTGCGTAGGACCACGCTTCACCAACTGCGGGGTCGTGTCCGATTGCGGTGCGCCATTGGCTGAGCTGGCTGGCCAGTGGAGCCGCCGATCTGCTGGCGAGATAGAGCGATCGCTGCGGAGAGTCATCGGATGAGCCGCCGGTGACATAGAGAAAGAGTTCGCGATGCGCCGCAACGGTCTCGAGGTTCGCTGCAAGAAACGACACGAGAGCCCCGTGGCCGGTTGGCTGGCCAGCGATGGCACTGAGCACTGATTCAACGATGCGGTCGGCGAGCCGCGCTGACAATGCGTTCGATAACTCGGTGCGCCCGCCAACGCGTGCATAGATCACTGGTTTGGTGACACCGGCTTCAACGGCGATGGCTTCGAGCGACACGAGTGGGCCATCGCGGCGGATGGCTCGCTCGGCCGCATCGAGCACATAGTTGCGATCGACAACTTGTTTGCCTCCGGATGGGCGGCCGGGGCGGCGGCGACTGGTGACCGTCACGATGATCGCGAGCGACGTGAAGCGCTTGAGATCGGTGTGAGCGGCCTATTCGTACCTACAGTACGTTGACCCATCGATGTCACAAGGATGCCAACCATGAGCGCGACCCTATTCGATTTGTCCGACGACGTAGCCGTTGTCACGGGCGCCGGCCGCGGCATCGGTGAGGGCATTGCGACAACGCTGGCCGACGCTGGTGCCGCCGTGGTGTGCGCCGCTCGGCGTATCGACGAGGTCGAGCGCGTGGCCAAGGGCATCCGTGATCGCGGTGGTCGCGCCATCGCCGTGCAAACAGATGTCACCAACAACGATGCCGTCGAAGCACTTGCGCAAGCCGCGATCAGTGAGTTCGGACATCTCGATATCTGGGTCAACAACGCCGGTGGGTCGCCAGTGCAATCGCCACTTACCAAGCTCGATCCCAACGAGTGGAACGCAACGATGGCGCTCAATCTCACGGCCGTGTGGGTGTGCACCAACACCGCCGCGCGCCACATGCGCGACGGTGGGCGAGTGGTCAACATCTCATCTCGTGCAGCGGTGTCACCCATTGTCGGAAGCGGTCATTATGCAGCCGCTAAGGCAGCCGTGAACTCGCTCACTCAAACCTTCGCGAAAGAACTCGGCCCACGTATTCGCGTCAACTGCATCATGCCTGGGGCGGTGCCAACCGAGATCATGATGACGGCCTTGCAGCTCAACGACAACGACCTGCCGTCGCTCGAGAAGCGACTGCGATTGCCCATGCGTCGCCTCGGTACTCCGGGCGATCTTGGTGCCGCAGTGCTGTATTTCGTGTCGCCCGCGTCAAGCTGGGTCACGGGTCAGATCTTGTCGGTCGATGGCGGTATGTGATGGTTGACCAGCATCTGAATCGCCGAATGGTTCTTGTGAGCCGGCCTGTTGGAATGCCAGCCGATTCTGACTTTGAGTTCGTTGAGCAAGTCGTTGAGCCGTTGGCCGCTGGCATGGTGTTGGTTGCCGTCAACACATTGTCCATCGATGCGTTCATTCGAACCGTGCTCGACGAAGGCAGCTATCACCAGTCGGTGAAACTTGGTGGCACGGTTACAGCGTTGGGCGTCGGGCGTGTGCTCGAAAGCACGGTTCCCCACCTTGCGCCAGGCGACGACGTGTTCGGGCCCCTTGGCGCACAGACCTTCGCTACCTTGCCTGCAGCCGCACTGCGCAAGCTCGACACTTCGGTTGTTGCGCCTTCGGCCTATCTCGGTGCGTTGGGCATGACCACCGGACTCACTGCCTACTTCGGCATCTTCGAAGTTGGCGCCGTGAAGCCCGGCGACACTGTGGTGGTGTCTGGCGCCGCAGGTGCGGTCGGTTCAGTCGCGGGTCAGTTGGCGCGTATCGCTGGAGCATCAACTGTCATCGGCATCGCGGGTGGCGCACACAAAGTGGCGTTTCTGGTTGAAGAACTCGGCTTCGACTTCGCCATCGACTACAAGAACGAAGACGTCGGCGAGCGATTGCGTGAGTTGGCTCCCAAGGGCGTCAACGTGATGTTCGACAATGTGGGCGGCGACATTCTCGACGCGGTGCTCGAGCAGATTGCCGAAGGCGCGCGCATCGTTATCTGCGGTGCGATGTCGCAGTATGGACACATGCAACATGTGAGCGGACCGCGCAACTATTTGAAGCTGGCCGAACGCCACTCGCGCATGGAGGGCTTTGCGGTGACGCACTTTGGTAGTCGGTTCGCCGAAGCCGAGCAGGCATTGGCTGGATGGCTTGGCGATGGTCGACTCATTGTTCGTGAACACATCGAGCACGGACTCGACGCCTTTCCTGCCACGTTGCGCATGTTGTTCACCGGCGGCCATCACGGCAAGCTCTTGCTCAGCGTCAGCTGATCTCCATCAAGCGCCAGCGCACGGTCAACGTGCGCTCATACTTGCTGGGGCTAGCGACTCCACAGCGTCGAACGCGGCCGCACCACTAACATCAGCGCCATGACTATCCAAGGCAATCTTGTGAACGGCGAACCGCGTGACCTTGGTGCCTTGGGTACAAAGGTCGGTGCCGTTTCGTTCGGATGTTGGCGCTTCACCGGATCCGATGTGCAGGCCGATACCGCGCTGATTGAGCATGCACTTGACCTCGGTATGAATCTGGTCGACACAGCCGATGTGTATGGCCTCGATTGGGGCGGCTCTGGCTTCGGAGCCAACGAGACTGCGCTTGGCGATGTGTTGCGCCGCACCCCCGCGCTGCGCGATCGCATGGTGTTGGCCACCAAGGTCGGCATCGTTCCCGGCGTGCCGTATGTATCCGATCCCGCGTATCTCGCGCAGGCAACCGAGGCGTCGCTACAGCGTTTGGGCACCGACCATGTCGACTTGTTGCAAGTGCATCGACCCGATCCGTTCACTCATCCATCGCAGGTAGCAGCGGCTCTCGCTGGCCTGTGCGAACGAGGTCTCGTTCGTGCTGTGGGTGTGTCGAACCACACTCCCGCGCAGGTGCGCACGCTGGCGGCGCATCTCTCCGAGCGTGGGTTGACGTTGGCCACGAGCCAGCCCGAGTACTCAGCGCTGCGCCTGAACGCAATGCGCGACGGCTCGTTTGATATTTGCATGGAGCTTGGTGTCACGCCGATGGCGTGGAGCCCGTTGTCGGGTGGTCGACTCGCTACGGGGCACAACGTTCCGAAGGCGCTCAACGCCGTGCTTCGTCAGCTTGCCTCGCGCGAAGGCGTGAGCCCTGCGGTCATCGCCGTGGCGTTTGTACTTGCGCATCCGGCGCGCCTGGTTGCCGTGGTTGGCTCGCAGAATTCCGAGCGCCTCACCGAGCTGGCACGGGCTACATCGGTGCATCTCGATCGAGCCGATGTGTACGCCATCATCCAAGCCAGCGACGGAGCCGCGTTGCCGTGAGTTCGGCTGATGCAACACCCTGCGAGGTCAGTTGGTTCGCTGCGCTCTGCGACGACGATTATGCCCAACTCGGAGTCGCAGACCCCAGCTTGCGCAGCAGCCTCGAGCACTGCGGCGACATCGTGCGCGCGGCCGAGTCCGTTGGCTTCGACAACGTGTTACTTCCATCGGGCTATGCGTTAGGAATCGACTCAATCGCGTTTGCCGCCGCGATGGCGCCGGTTATCAATCGCATGAGCATGCTGGTGGCGGTTCGCACCGGAGAAATGTGGGTGCCGCAGTTGGCGCGCCAGATCGCCACGCTCGACCAAATGATGCAGGGCCGGCTCACGGTCAACATCATTTCCTCCGATCTTCCGGGCCAGGTGTTGGCCAGCGCGCCGCGCTACCAACGCACGCTCGAAGTGATGACCGCGTTGCGAACGCTGCTCGATGGCAATCGGGTTGATATCGATGGCGACTTCGTGCAGTTGCATCTCGATCCGCCACGTGTTGGCACGGTCAGCGGTCGCTGTCCGCCGTTGTACTTCGGCGGTCTGTCTGACGACGCACGCGAGGTGGCTGCTGCTGCTGCCGACGTGTACCTCATGTGGCCCGACACGCTCGAAGGTGTCGCCGATCTTGTGGGCGACATGCGCGCCCGCGCTGCTCGCCATGGTCGCACCTTGCGGTTCGGATACCGCGTGCATGTCATCGTGCGCGACACCGAGGCCGAGGCTCATGCGGCAGCAGCGCATCTGGTTGCCGCACTCGACGACGACGAAGGCGCGCGTATTCGAGCTCTGTCGCTCGACAGCCAATCAGTAGGCGTGCGGCGTCAAGCCGAACTTCGCGAAGCAGCGAACCTCGATGGATTTATCGAGGACAACTTGTGGACCGGCATCGGTCGGGCGCGCAGTGGATGCGGCGCTGCACTTGTTGGCGACCCTGATCAGATCGTCGCCAAAATGCAGCAGTATCGCGACCACGGCATCGACGCATTCATCTTGTCGGGCTATCCGCATCGCGACGAGGCCGAGCGGTTCGGTCGACTGGTGCTCCCGCGGCTGCAACACGCGCCGCTTCAGCGCACGCCAACCGTGCGCTGACGCTTTAGAGGCCGAGGGCCTCGGGAAGCCATTGCTCAAGGCGTTCGAACATGAGTGGGCCGCTTTTGGCAAGAAGATGGCCGTCGCTGGGGCAGACAACGAGCTCGCCCGTGCCGGCGATGGCACGCACCACTTCGCTTGCCTGCATCGGCAGAATTTCGTCGCGGTCGCCGTGGAAAAGCAACAGTGGCTTTCCGGCCAAGCCGCCCGCCAGTTCGCACCCTGCTGATTGCGTGGCAAACGTGACCACGCCTGTGACCATCTCGGAAAGTCCGACGCCGACTCGAACTGCGACGGCCCCACCAAAGCTGTGGCCCATCAATACCACCCGCTCTGCGCCGCCACCGGCAACGGCTAGCTGAACTGCAGCCGCTACATCGATGCAACACGCATCCATATCGTTGGGTCGCCGATAGCTCACCCGGATGACCGGAACGCCACGCGAGGCCCACACTTCGCCGAGCTGGTGGTAGAGGCCATCGGCGGGTCCAAGGAGTCCGCCCATCGCGCCACCACACGCAACGATGGCTGCTGGTGCTGCGGCGGTACCTGGCTCGGGCTCGTGCCACAGCAAGGTAAGGAGACCGCGCATCGTAAAGAACTCGGCGTGTCGCAACGTTGGGGTGATCATCACGTCTTGGTTGGCCATCACGCCGAGTGCGTCAAGCGGAGTTTGCAATCCGCTGCCGTGAGCTGAGTAGTCAGTTGCGTCTGCCACGAGTTGTACCCTACGTGCCCATGGCAACTCCCCCCTTAGCGGTCGATCTGAGCTCAGCCACCGATCGCGATGTTGCTGTTCGTATTGGCTTGGCGTGGCGCGAAATGCGTCGCGGAGCCAGCACGGTGGCGCTGCGCGATTACATGTTCGGTAACGCCGACGATGCTCTCGATGCCGGCCAAATGGACAGTCTTGATGTGTTGGTGTTTCGCCCGTTCTGGCGAATGAGCGAGTTGGCCGAAGCGTTGCGCGTCGATCCATCAACCGCCACGCGCGCGGTGCAGCGACTCGTCAAAGACGGTCTGGCCGAACGCCGCGCCGACCTCGACGACGGACGAGTCGTGATGGTGAGCATTACTGAAAAGGGACGTCAGCAACACCAAGACATCGATCGCCGCCGTGGTCGAGTCATTCGCCGCCTGATGGGCGCTTTCACACCACAAGAGCGCGCCGACTTCGCCGACCTGCTCTCGCGCTTTGTGAAGCAGCTCGATGTCGTTGTCGATGACATGCCCACCGCTACCGACTGACTCCGCCGAAATCCGGGAAGGTCGTCGGTAGTTCGGCTACTAAGGTCTCGTCTATGGCTGATCGAGCGGACTTTGCAGACCAAGCCATGCAGTTCGCGCCTCAGTTGTATTCGGCGGCGCTGCGTCTCACTCGCAATTCGGCCGATGCCGAAGACCTGGTGCAAGAAACCTACTTACGCGCCTGGCGAAGCTTCGCTGGTTTCGAGCAGGGCTCGAACCTTCGTGCTTGGTTGTACCGCATTCTCACGAACACATTCATCAATAAGTACCGTGCCGCGCAGCGTCGACCCAGTGAAACCGGTCTCGACAACATCGAAGACCTCTATCTGTATCGCCGCCTCGGCAGCCTTGATGCTTCGCTCAGCAACCGCAGCGCCGAAGACACGATGTTCGATCTCTTCACCGACGATGAAGTGAAAGCCGCGCTCGAAGAACTCCCCGAGAACTTTCGAATGCCTGTGTTGCTCGCCGATGTAGAGGGCTTTGCCTACAAAGAGATCGCGGGCATCCTCGACATACCCGAGGGAACCGTGATGAGTCGCTTGCATCGGGGAAGAAAAGCGATGCACAAGTTGTTGTATGACTTCGCCAGCGAGCGCGGCCTGATTTCTTCTGATCCGGTTGGCGCTGAACCTCACACCGCCGACGGAACTCACCAATGACTGATTGCAACGACACGCTTCGCGAACTTCAAACTTTTCTTGATCGCGAAATGTCAGAGACCGCTCGCAGCGTGATTCACGCTCACCTCGAGGGTTGCCCCGATTGCCTTGAGGCGTTCGATTTTCACGCCGAACTCCGGGTGGTTATTGCCGCTAAGTGCCGCAACGACGAGATGCCCGAGGGCCTGCTGGCAAAGATTAAGCAGTGCTTCGGCGAGGATCCCGAAGTCGAAATCTCCACCCACTGACATCTGCCAGCCAAGACCCGCTGCAGAGATCACGTCGCCAGATTCAGACGATGCGCACCTGTCTGGCTATGCTCGTCACGTGATCGCAGTAATTTTCCACTGGTGGCTCGGCCTGCTGCTCCTTCTCGGCGGCGGCGGCGTTACGTTGGCCCTCGTGGGTCTGTATCTCAAGACAGTCACGGCCGCAAAGTACCCGAACGGCAAACGTCGTCGCGAAGACTGAATCAGTTGGCGGGCACGATCACATGTCGTCGTCCATCCAACTGAATCAACTCAATCGGCATCCCCTTGTGGTGTCGTTGCTCGCGCGTTGTCCGCAATTGGTTGCTGGCCACGATGTTGTTTGCGCTGTTTCTGGTGGCCCCGACTCGATGGCCTTGCTGGTGCTCGCAGCCGCAGCAGGTTGTCGTGTCACAGCGGTACATGTTGACCATGGCTTGCGTGACGGTTCGACCACCGAAGCGTCGGTCGTTGCTACTGCCGCAGCACTTGTCGGTGCCGAGTTTCGTGGCGAACAGGTACACGTAACTCCCGGACCCAATCAAGAGGCGAGGGCTCGTGCTGCTCGCTACGGCGTGCTTGGCCCCGATGCGCTCACCGGACACACCGCCGATGATCAGGCCGAGACGATGTTGCTGAATCTTCTGCGCGGCGGCGCGCTCAATGGGCTTAGCGGCATGCGGCCTCATCGCCACCCTTTGCTGCAGATTCGTCGGCACGAAACGCACGAACTGTGCCGTCAACTCGGCCTTGATCTCGTCGACGACCCATCGAACCGATTGGCAGTGCATCTGCGTAACCGTGTGCGCGCCGAACTGCTACCGCTGATGAACGACGTGGCCCAGCGTGACCTAGTGCCGCTGCTCACGCGGCAAGCCGAGGTCTGGCGTGCCGACGCCGACCTGCTCGACGAACTCGCTGCGGCGCTTGATCCAACCGATTGCAAGGCACTGGCTGCTGCACCCCTGCCGTTGGCCCGGCGAGCCGTGCGAACGTGGCTCACCGGCGAGCATCCACCCGATCTCGCCACGATTGAGCGCGTATTGGCCGTTGCGCGGGGTGAGGTTGCCGGCTGTGAGACCAACGACGGCCGACGAATTCGTAGGAGTAATCAGCGTCTCTCGCTTGATGGGCAGTCGCTCCGCTAGTGTGGCAACCCGATGCTCGCTCGTGTTGTTGCCGCGAACTTAATGCTGTTCTGTAGCGAGGTGAACTAGTGCCGCCGCGCCTTCGGGGCAAGTGGGCCCTTGGCATCACTCCACGCAACTTCACGTGGGTGCTCAAGGACAAACTCGCTGTGTGCGAGCGTCCCGGCGGCTACGGCGAGAACCACCGTCGGGTGCGCCGCCAAGAAGAGATCATCTGGATCCGTGAAAACGGTTTTGGTTGTCTGATCTCGATCATTCCTGCGCCGCACAACTTGCACAACTACGAAGAGCTCGGTGTGAACTACCGGCATCGTCCGTTCACGGGCGAAGATCTGGCTCCGTGGCTCAAGGCGTTTTACACCGAACTGCATGCGTTGCTTGATGCAGGCGTGAAGGTCATCGTGCACAACGAAGAAGTGGGCGACCGCGTCATCGGCATCATGGGTGGCTACATCCGCTGGAGCGGGCTTGTCGAAGACAGCTCGCAGGCCATCATGATTACCGAGCGCATTGCCGAGCGTCAGCTCGATCCTTTTGCCCGTGAGGTCATCCTCATGGCACACACTCTTCGTTGATCTAAGGTTCGTGCTATGAGCACGGCGCCTTCGAATTGGTATCCCGATCCAATGAAGCGTCATCAGTTGCGTTATTGGGATGGCTCGGTGTGGACCCATCACGTAAGCAACAACGGGGTCACCGGAATCGATCCGCTGGACTCAACCCGCCTCGATCGATTTGAGCAAGGGCTTACCGTCGGCAACGAGGGCGACCCAGAGAAGATCACTCGTCAGGTCTCGGGCACCGGATACCGCGGTGCCGACATTCAGAATGCAGCCTTTGAAGGGGCCGGCACGCTGTTCACTGAGCCGATCCTCGTGGTGAATCAAAAGGCCAAGATCATTGAGCTCACCAACCAGTATTCGGTCTTCAATGCGCAGGGCCAGCAGGTGGCCGCGGTGAACGAGGTGGGCCAGTCTGCGGCCAAGAAGGCAGTGCGGTTGCTGACCAGTTGGGATCAGTTCCTCACCCACCGTTATGTCATCACCGACGCCAGTGGAGCAACGGTGCTGCAGCTCACGCGTCCTGCGAAATTGATGAAGTCGAGCATCATTGTGAGCGACCCTGCCGGCGCCGAGATCGGTCGCATCGTGCAGCAGAACGTGTTCGGCAAGATTCGGTTTGGCCTCGAGGCGGGCGGCGCCGCAGTGGGCTCAATCACTGCCGAGAACTGGCGCGCCTGGAACTTTCGCATCGAAGATCACACCGGTGCCGAAGTGGCCCGCATCACCAAGACCTTTGAGGGCATCGCCAAAACGTTGTTCACTACTGCCGACAATTATGTGGTGCAGTTGCACGATCACATTCCTCAGCCGTTGCTGTCGCTGGTTGTGGCCGCTGCGCTTTCGGTAGATACAGCGCTCAAGCAAGACGATCGCGGCCTCGGCTGAGGTTCGTTAGCCCACCGCAACGATGTCGGCCAGCACATGTACGGGCGCATTGCTCGCAAGGCAGAACCCGCCATCGGCGATGGTGGTCATCACCGAGAACGTGGCTTGACTATTCGGTGTCACCACGGCAATCGATCCCTCGGGGCGAGGCTGAGCGCACGGCCACATGAACACGGATGCGCCGTTTGCTCCACCGATCAAGGTGAGGTTTACCTGGGCAGTGGTTACCTTCGCCGGAGCGCCTGCGAGTGGGCCGAGCACAACAGGTGTTGGAGCAGAACCGAGTGGCGCGTTCAAGGTTCGTGAATCGAATCGACGAATTGCTGTGATAGGGAACAGGCCCGGCGCATCTTGACGCCACACCGTGGTGACATCGACGAGCACGTTGGTGGCAACAGTTGGCTTCAGGCACAGCCCGGTTGAGTTCATTCGAACCACCATGCTGAACGAAGTCATCCGTGAGCTCACAAATGGTGCCTTCACTTCATTGCCTCCGCACGGGGTGATCAACAGCGTGCCCGACGAAGCGGGGTCAATCACGGTGAAAGTGGCGGTTAACGCTTGGCTATCGGCCGATGCGCCGAGCATCTCTGGAGTGAGCGTGACCAACTGGTTTGCTGCCAGGCGCTTGGTGGTTCGTGTGTCGATGACCCGATGGGTCGCTACAGGAAGAGCGCCCACACCGGCCGGCTCAAGCTGCGCGACCACGGTGATTCGTGCCTGAGCCGCTGCGCTGCTCGTGGCGCAGATCTGGCCGTTGTTGACCGCGACAGTGGCGTATCCGATGGCCATTGGTCCGGCATCAACCGACAATGAGGTCGCCGCCGGAGCGGGTGCGTCGCATGGGTGCACGACGATGCTTGCTGTCTGCTTGCTCGTAGCCGAGATACGAACCACCACTGCTGCTGCAGTGGTGCTGAGCCCGTTGACTCCGGCCACGTTGATCTTCTTGGTGACATTTGGCTGCAGAGCCGATGCCGATGAGGCCGTGAGCACTGCCACTGGATTGATGAAGTGCCAACGCAGCGCTGGGTCAAAGCGAAGGCCCGGCACTGCCGGTGCAGTCGGTGCAGTCGTAGTCGTGGTGGCAGGCGTCGTGGTGGCAGTTGTCGAAGTCGGTGCAACGGTGCCCGCCGCAGTTGTGGTTGAAGTCAGCGCCAGCGCTGCAGCCGGTGGTTCGGTGATCTTGCAACCATCGACAGCCATCACACTTTGGGTTGGGTTGATCGGTGGCCCGCCTTGGGGATGAATCTCGAAGTGAAGATGTGAAGTGTCAGTGTTGCCAGTGGCACCGATGTATCCAATGATCTGGCCTGCCACCACGGTTGACCCAACCGACAATCCATCGGCAAAGGCCGAGAGGTGCGCGTAAAAGAAGTAGGTGCCATCGGCGGTCGTGAGCCGCCATCCGTTTCCGGAGAGTTGCCCGGCGAGATCGATGTAGCGCTTGGTGAGCGTGCCGTCGTTTACGGCGTACACGTTGAGGCCCTTTTTGGCGATGATGTCGACGCCCTCATGGCGGCGACCGCCCGAACGTGGTGCGCCGTACGAGTCCACAAAGCCGCAGAGGCCTTGCACTGGAAACTGAGCGAGGGCGATGGTCGGCCCCGCGATTGTTGTTGTGGTCGTGCTCGATTTCTTGGTTCCAGTGGGCTTGGCCGTGCCAGCGGCACCCGAGGCGCCGGCGTCGACAGACGGTGAGACACCAGTAACTACCGCCAGGCTTGACGCCATCGCGAGCAACGAACAGATGAGCCCTACCCTCAGGCGACGTCGGCGAACAACAACGACAGGGGCGCGAAGTTGTTGATGTGATCTACGTGATTGGTTGGTCACCACGGCGCCTCCTTCCTGCTTCTCAAGAGGTATCGGCAGGAATCACTGCGGTCTTGAGGAGAGCTTGAGCTCTTCGCCATCTGTCACACGGCGCAGTTGGCTCCGGTAGCGTTGTCCGGATGAAAGGGCGCCGCGTTCTGGTCACGGGGATGGGCAGCGAACTCGGCTCGCTCGTGGCCTCGATGCTCGAGACCGAGCCGTGGGTTGGCCAACTCGAAGGAATCGATGTCGATCCGCCGCGTCGCCGCTTACGCAAAGCAGTGTTCCATCGCATCGACGCGAACAACCGCGCCCACGTTGTCGATGTCGTTTCTCGGTTCAACCCACATGTGCTGATTCACATTGCGGTGTGGGAGCCCGATGCCAGAGTTAACACCCGTACCGCTGTTGCTTTCACGCAGCAAGCGGCAACGTCGTTCCTTGGAGCGGCCGCCGAGTGCTCAGCGCTCGAGCACATCGTGCTTCGCAGCGCTGCTTCGGTCTATGGCCGAGCGCGTGGTGCGCTCACTCGTCCCGACGAATCGGCAGCGATCAACCCGACCACCGAGTTCGGCCGCATGGCTGAGCGTCTTGAGGCCATCGCCAACGATGTGGGTCAACGTGCCGGTGTCAGCGTTGGCGCAGTGCGCTTAGCTCCGGTGCTTGGCCCGCACGTGCCGAGTCCGCTTGGTCGTCTCTTGCGCCTTCCGGCGGTGCCGTTTAGTGCACTCGCCGATCCGCCGTTTGCAGTGCTGCGCGATGCCGATGCTGCGCAAGCGCTCGTTGCGGCGGCCCGCGTTGGTTTAGCCGAACCCGTCAACGTGGTGGCCCCCGAGGCAATTACCGCATGGCAAGCCATCTTGCGCGGCCGCCGTTTGCCGTTGCCGTTGTTTGGCCCCGAATGGGGCATTGCGCGCAGGCTCAGCCATTTCGTGGGTGCCCCTGTGCCCGATCACGTGATCGAACTGTTGCACCGCGGTCGGCTTGTCGATGGTGGCCGCGCACTCGAGTTGCTTGGGGTCACTCCCGCCCAGAGCACCCCCGAGGTCATCGATCGTCTGTATGCCTGGCCGTCGGTTGTGCACGTGCGACCCGCCACACCCGCACCGTGGCAGCAGGGTCTGGCGTCATGAGCGTTCACTTGGCCGACACGTCGAGCAGGTCTGTCACCGAGATTCCCAGCGTTCGGCGCGACCCCATCGCGCAGGTTGTGCGACTCGCTACGCGTCCGGTGTCGGTGGTGTGGCCTCGGCCAACGGTCGATCATTGGGGTCGGGATCAGCACCTCGTTGAGGCCATTGCTCCTTGGGCCAACCTTCGTTGGGACGTGAGCGTTGGCGGAGAACAGTTGCTGCCCCGCGGCGGTGCGCTCATCATTGTGAACACTCGTCGGTTTGCGCTCACGCCGATCTCTACGGCGTTCGCGCTAGGCGAGGCACTGCATCGGCCGGTGCGTTTTGTGGGTCGCCCCGACACGGTTCCATTCGGTCCGCTGCTCCGCCGTGTCGGTGGCTTGTTGGCGCAACCCGATGAAATAGCAGGCGCATTGCGAGATGGCCAACTCGTGGTTCTCGGAGCCGATGGCTCGCTCAACCCGCGCTATGCGGGTGCGGTAGATCCGCAACTCGTGGGAGCTGCCATTCGCGAAAATGTTCCAGTGCATGTGGCCGCCACGTTGAGCACCGTGGTCAGTCGCCAGGCTCGCGTCGAAGTGGTCGCTGCGTTGCGGTCGCGTAAGAAGCGCCGAGGCCCCCTTGCCGAAGTCGAGTTGGCCGAACATGCACAGCGTCGATTGCAAGATCTGCTCGACGAGTTGGGCGGTACACGCACCGGGGTACCCGGTCTCGGATGGCTGGGCGAGGGCTGAGTAATGACATACACACGCGCAGCCGACGGAGTCCGTTTGCACTATCAGGCCATCGGTCGCCGTCATGGCCCGCCTGTGTTGATGGTGCAAGGTCTCGGAGCCGACAAGCACGGCTGGGATATGCAGCGTCTTGCGCTCGCGTCGCGTTATCAGGTGATCGCGCTCGATAACCGTGGTGCTGGCCGCAGCGACAAACCGTTCGGTGTGTATTCCATCGAGCAGATGGCCGACGATGCCATCGCAGTGCTCGATCACGCCGGTGTCGAGTCGGCTCACGTTGTTGGCGCATCGATGGGCGGAGTCATCAGCCAGTTCATTGCGTTTAAGTATCCCGAGCGAGTTCGTTCGCTCACGCTTGCATGCACCGCGTGTCGCAACCATCCGTGGCGGCGCGAGTTGCTCAGCAGTTGGGCATCAACCGCAAGCGAGCGCGGCATGGGCGCGATGGCCAACGAGGCAGCGCGATGGGTGATTGGTCCGCGTTCGTTCCGTCGCGCCACGCCAATGCTTGGCTGGCTGGGGCCGATGGCGTTTGGCCGTCCAACGCACGCATTCGTTGCGCAGGTGCGCGCGATTCTGTCGGCCGATGAGTCGATGGCCGATGAGCTCACCAAGCTCGATGTGCCCACGCTGATCATGGTGGGCAACCAAGACATCCTTACGCCTCGCGGCGACTCCGAAGAACTTGCCGAGCTCATTCCCTTCGCCGAGCTTGCCGTGATCTCCGGCGCGGCTCACGGGCTCATGGTCGAGCACGCCAGTACCTTCAATCGTTTGCTACTCAACTTCCTCGATCGTTGTGTCGCTGCCGAACAGGCAGCAACGTTGGCTGCTGTCACGGCGACCGACGCCACCGATCTCGCGTCATAGTTACTGATGCGCGTTGTTATAGTCGGCGCCGGTCTGGCGGGGTTGACTGCCGCTCGACAACTCAGCGATGCGGGACATCACGTTGTTGTCTTCGACAAAGGTCGTTCACCCGGAGGCCGGTTGGCAACGCGTCGCATCGGGTCGTCTCGGTTCGATCATGGCGCGCAGTTCTTCACGATTCGTAGCGACGAGTTCGCTGCCGTCGTTCAGCCGCATCTCACATCGGGCTTGGTGTTCGAGTGGTGCCGGGGTTTTTCTCCCGAAGGCGATGGCTACCCGCGCTATGCGGTGCGCGCAGGCATGAACGCGTGGGCGAAGGCGCTTGCCGTTGGCCTCGATGTGCGCTGCAACACATTGGTGTTCGCAATCAGACCCGGCGCTGCGAATAGCGGCGCCGCGTGGGATGTTGCCCTCGATGACGGCACGTCGGTGCTGGCCGATGCGTTGGTTGTGACATGCCCGTTAGCGCAGTCGTATTCGTTGATCGTGTCGGCCGAGGTGGCCTTGCCAGAAGAACTTGTGCGCACCGAATATGACCGCACCGTCGCGTTGTTGGCTGTACTCGATCGTGCTCCCGCCGTCGCCGAACCGGGCGGCCTCAACAACCCAACCGACACGTTGAGTTTCGTTGCCGACAATCAACGCAAAGGCATCAGCGATTCGCCAGCGCTCACGGTGCATGCGGCGGCCGGATGGTCCGAGCAGCACTGGAACCAATCGAGTGACGAACTCATTGCCGAACTCATCGCTGCCGCTGCCGATTACATTGGCTCGGCCAACGTCGTCGAGGCGCAACTGAAGAAGTGGCGCTTCGCCACACCACGAGTCATCTGGCCTGAGCCGTGTTGGGTAGCTGCCGAGTCGGCTGGTCCTTTGGTGCTCGCTGGCGATGCCTTCGCGGGGCCACGGGTAGAAGGCGCTGTCTTGTCGGGTCTGGCCGCGGCCAGAGCATTGATGCAATAGCCGCAACCCACAGCGTGTTGCCGCGTTACAGCGGTATCGGCTCAGTTGGTTGCGGTCACGTCGGGCGAACAATGCACTGCAGTCACGCGCTGCTTGGCAACATCGATCACGGTGGTGCTCTTGGGTCCAAACTTCGACACGAACTCCGACAGCGAACCTGACTCTTGCGGACAGTTGTAGTCGATGCTGGCGGCAGTTCTCACGATCCACCCGTTGGACAGCTGCACCAAGCCGTTGCCCAGCAGCGACTGAACCGGCGGCAAGGTCACCTTCGTGCCGACCTCTTTGGGAACGAGTGCGAACCACACCACGGCTTCGCCCAGAAGGTCGGCGAACACCACACATGCGCTGACTTCGGTGATGTTTGCACACGAGTTCGAGCCGAGGGTTCCGTCGACGATGTGCATTGTGCGATTGCCATCGATGACGGCATCGGCGGATCCATGCACCACGCCGTCGGCGACGGAGAAATCGGGCGACGGCAGCAACTGAAACACGGGGGCCATGAAGTCGATAGTTCGTGGCGAAGCACCAGACGCAACCGTGTCAGTGGTCGTTGATCCCGGAAGGATTGTCTTCAGCGCAACGGCGAGCGCGATCAACACGACGAAGGCAGCCCAGATTCGCCATGAGAAGAACTGCCGCATCCCGACGAGCGTATGCCAGTGCGTGAGCGATGGAGTGTCAGTTAGGCGAGTGAACGCATTGCAGTGGCCGCAGCGCGATGCGCGGCAACTGAGATTTGATCGAGCACGGAGTCGTCGTGGCCAAGCCCAACGAACAGTGCTTCGTATGCGCCGGGCGCCAACGCGATGCCCTCGGCGAGCGCTGCACGAAACAGCGCGGCGTAGGTCGGCTCGCTGGTTGTCTTTGCTTCGTCGAAGTTGGTGGGCAGTGGACCATCGCCCAGATACATGCCCACGAGGGTTCCGACCACCGGGAACTGAGCGACCAGACCAGCGGATGAACAAGCGTCGTTCAAGAGCGACGACAACAGAAGGGCTCGCCGCCCAAGCTCGGTGTACACGTCGGGGGTGAGTTCGTTGAGCACCGCAAGACCGGCTGCAGTGGCGATGGGGTTTCCGGCCAGGGTGCCCGCATGAAAAACCTTGCCAATTGGCGTGAGCACTTCCATCAGATCGGCGCGTCCGCCGACAGCACCAATGGGGAGTCCGCCGCCGATGACCTTGCCGAAGCAGGTGAGGTCGGGCCGGACACTGAAATGATGCTGGGCGCCACCAGAGCCAAGACGAAATCCGGTGATCACTTCGTCGAAGATGAGCAGTGCGCCAACGCGGTCGCACTCGGCACGCAGCCCGCTGAGGAATCCAGCAACTGGCGCAACGACACCCATGTTGGCGGCCACGGGCTCAACGATGACAGCAGCGACTTGATCGTCGAGCTTGGGCACCACGTTGTATGGCGCAACGATGGTGTTGGCCACGGTGGCGTTGGGGATACCAGCAGTGCCGGGCAAGCCCAGCGTGGCGAGGCCGCTGCCGCCGGCAACCAGCAACGCATCGGTGGCGCCGTGGAAGTTGCCCGAGAACGTGACGATGCGGTCGCGGCCTGTTGCGCCACGAGCTAAACGGATGGCCGTGCTGGTGGCCTCGGTGCCGCTGTTCATCAGCCGCACCCGTTCGCAACTTGGCACTCGCTCGCGGATGGCCTCGGCCAGTTTCATTTCGCGCGGCGTGGGAGCGCCGAACGAGGTGCCGTCGGCCGCCGCGGTAGAGATGGCATCAGTGATAGCCGGGTGGCCGTGACCCACGATGACAGCGCCGTAGCTCTGTACGAGGTCGATGTAGCGCGTGCCCTCGACATCGAACACGTATGGACCTTGCGCGCGCGCAACGACGTATGGAGATCCGCCCACTGACTTAAAGGCTCGGATTGACGAGTTGACCCCACCAGGGATCGCGGCGCATGAACGATCGAAGAGTTCGCGGTTTGATGGGATGCCAGCGCCGGTGCACACGGTGGGTACACATCCAGCGGCTTCGCATTTTGAGGCATCGCAATAGGGGATCATGATGGCGACCCGCCCGCAGCGTTGTTGCCGTTGGCGCGCTCAGCGAACCATCGCGTGAAGTAGGTGAGGATCACGTCGGCTCCGGCGCGCTTGATAGCCGTGAGTTGCTCGAGCGCCACGGTGTCGTGGTCGATCCAACCGTTGGTTGCCGCTGCCTTGATCATCGCGTATTCGCCACTGACGTGATACGCCGCGACGGGCAAGTTGGTGATTGCCCGTACGGCAACGATGACATCGAGATACGACAGTGCCGGCTTGACCATCACCATGTCGGCGCCCTGTGCGATGTCGGCCTCAACTTCGGTGAGCGCCTCACGCGCGTTGCGCCAATCTTGTTGGTAGCCCTTGCGGTCGCCGCCGCCTGCGATCTGCACATCGACTGCGTCGCGGAAGGGACCATAGAGGCCGCTGGCATATTTGGCCGAGTAGGCCAAGATGGCTACGTCGGTGTGGCCGGCTGCATCGAGCGCGCTGCGAATAGCCCCCACTTGTCCGTCCATCATGCCGCTGGGCGCAACCACGTGAGCGCCAGCGTTGGCTTGGGCGACGGCTGCTTTCGCGTAAATATCGAGCGTGAGATCGTTGTCGACATCGCCATGCGCGTCGAGCACTCCGCAGTGACCGTGATCGGTGTATTCGTCGACGCAGAGGTCGGCCATCAGCACAACGCGATCGGCAAATTCGTTGCGTAGTTGACGCAGCGCCACTTGCACGATGCCTTGCGGATCGAAGGCGCCTGACCCGATGGCATCTTTGTTGGCTGGAACGCCAAATAAAATGACGGCCTTGACGCCGAGAGCTACAAGCTCGCGAACCTCGGTACACAGGCTCTCGACCGTGTGCTGCATGACGCCAGGCAACGACACGATGGGCAGCGGCGCTGCGATGCCTTCGCGGACGAAGAGCGGGGCGACAAGATCATTGACCGACAGACGGGTCTCTGCAACGAGTTCACGAAGCGCCGAAGTGCGACGGAGGCGGCGAGGCCGAGCGATGGGGAAGTGTGCAACCACGTGAGCCATCGTAGGGCTTCAGGGTCGAACGGCACGTCCTAGATCGGTGAGGCTGAGTTCGATGTGTGAGTCGATGATGCGGTGTGCAGCCGACAGATCGTGCCCAGCGCTGAGCGCTACCGGACAGGCGATGGTAAAGAGGCCAGCGGCTCGGGCCGATGCGGTGCCGGTGGCGCTGTCTTCGAATGCCACAGAGCGAGACGGCATCGCGTCGACTGCAGCGCACGCCTCGAGGTATGGATGCGGATGCGGCTTGGGATGCGAAGCGATGTCGATGGTGATGAGCGCACTGAAAAAGTCGCGCAACCCGAGGTCGCCTAAGCGAGCCTCGGCCCACGCCAGCGTGGAGTTTGAAGCAACGGCCAATGGCACTCCGGCGCCGGCCGCTTGCTTGATCAGTGTTTCGATACCTGGCCGTGGGCTCAGGGTGCTCAGCAGTTGAGCGCGTACTTGGCCGTAGTGCTCGCGGGCGATAGAGGCGTTCACAGTGCGACCGGTGAGCGCTTCTAACTCGTACAGCCAGTTGGCGGCAGAGCTTGTGCCGATGACTTGTTCGAACCGGGTGATGGTGTAGTCGGCGCCATGGCCGGCCCATACCTGCCGAATCGATTCGTACTCGATGGACTCGGTGTCGACAATGGTGCCGTCAAGATCGAAAACCAGCGCATCGGGAAGATCGAAGGGACCCACGGTGCACGACGATAGCGGCTAGCGTCGTCAAACAATGGCAGCTCAAGCGCAGTTCTCAGTGTCTGATCTCGAGTTGCAACCCGGCGATACCGAGACGTTGCAACTCACCGTTACTAATCTCGGTAATCGCACCGAGACGTTCACGCTCATTCCGGCCGGACTCGTGGCCGGGTGGGTTCGTTTGTCGCCCCCGGTTGTCACATTGTTTGGCGGCTCTTCTGAGATTGTTACGGTCACGCTGCGCCCACCGCGGCTGCCTACTACCGCTGCTGGGCCAACGCCGCTCACCGTGCGCATCATCCCCCAGACCGAACCCGATGAGGTCACCGTTGTCGAGAGCACCCTGCAGATTGGCGCCTTTCACGATCGTCGAGTGTTGGCGCTACAGCCAGTGCTGCGCGGTCACCGTCGGGCCACCTTCGATTTCTTGGTCGAGAACCACGGCAATGTGCAGGCCAGCTGTCGGCTGCATCTCATCGATACATCGCAACGACTCGACGGCGATTTCGACCCACCGGCAGTGGGCGTTGAGCCTGGCGCGAAGAGTGTTGCCCGGCTGCGGCTCAAGGCAGTTCATCGCCATTGGCGGTCGCAGGCGCGTGCACTTCCCTTTTCAGTCGAGGCCGACCAGCGGGGTTTCGAGACAGCGGTAGCAGAGGCCACCTTTGTGCAGACCGCTGTTGTGCCCGAGACCATCGAACGAAATCTTGCAGGCATCGGTGCTGTGCTGGCACTCGCGGCGTTGGCCTGGTTTGTGCTCGCCAAGCCGGCCATCGAGAACGTTGCCAAGGATGCAGTTCGTTTGGGCGGCTCTTCGGCGGCAGTCACAACAAATCCGGCTGATGCATCTGGTTCGTCGTTGCCTACCGATGGCTCTGTGCCGATCAACGACAATTCTGCAGCGGTGAACGGCGAAGCGTTCAGCCAACGGTTGGTCCTCAGGGTTGCCCCGAGCGCGTCAGAGTCGGACCAGTACGTAGTGCCCAGCGGCAAACTGCTGCGCATTACCGACGTGATGTTGCAGAACCCCAACCTCGATTCGGGCGCCGCCACGTTGTCGCGAAACGACGTGGTGCTCATCCCGTGGCGCCTCGAGAACTCCACCGGCAACGAGAGCGTTGCGTTGGTGAGTCCGCTGGTCTTTCAAGCGGGCGAGAAGGTGGTCTTCACCTTTGCCTGCAGCGGTGTTGGCGACCCTACGGTTGGGGCGTGCGTGCCGGCGGTATTGCTGAGCGGCACCTTGGTGAACAACTGACCTAGAGCGCTCGGGCTAGGGCCGCGGCCAAGCTGCTGAGCCCGGTGTCAACGTGACGGGTTGGTCAATCGTGACGGTTGTGGTGGCAAGCGGGCCGTCTAAGACTTGGGCAACCAACGTACGCGGGCCAGGATGTTCGTTCTTCAGTACGAGCATGTTGGCCACGAATGATCCGGTGATGTCGGTGATTGCTAACGCGGGCCGGCCGCTGCCATCGCTCCAACCAATGAGTACTCCCGAGTTTGCTGGGAAGCCGTGGCCATCGATGCCGAGCTTGCGCCCCGGCGCAATACGAGTTGCGGTGGTGATGACCGATGGGGTGTAGATCCCTTCGCCACTGAGGAAGATGCTGGTGTATTGGCCCGGTGCGATGCCCACGTTGAGGGTGGCGGTGCGCCGCCCGCCTGCTGTTGGGTTGAACGAGACCTCGATGGGACAGCCCGTTGGCCCAATGACCTGTGTGTTGCAGCCGTTGACGCCGATGGTGAAATCGTCGGGGTTCTGCCCAGTGATCTTGATCAGTCGCACTGCTGCTGGAGCGATGAAGACGCTGCTGATATTCGTAGACGACGCAGCGGTGTATTGGCCCACCACCGTTGGGGCAAAATCGAGGCCTGCTGGGGTGGCTTCGAGTGCCGGCTCGCCGCCAGCGCCGGTGAGCGGCGTTGAAATCGACAGTGCGCCAAAGCCGGCCTCAGCAACCGTCAGCGTGCCCGCACGCAGCCCGATGGCCGAGGGGGTGAGCATCACGTTGACCGAGCAACTCTTGCCCGCTGGGACTGCAGACCGATCGAGACACGATCCACCCGAGATCGTGAAATCGGTGTTATCGCTTGTGACGGCATTGGGCACGAATGCGCCAGGGCCATCATTGACCACGTTCACATACCACTCGGGGCCGGGCACACCCACGGTGACGGTGCCGAGATCGGCGTTTGCCATCGACAAGGTAGGTGTGAATGACACAGCGACAACGTGCCTGCCGACGATGGATGGGTTAGCGAGCAGTTGGTTGGCCACGATGGTGTCGGCCACCAGCACGCGACCGTTGGCCGACAGGCGTGCGTTGGCGTGAGCGCCGGCCGCCGGTGAAGGGCCATCGAATGCGCGGTGCAAATTGGATGTTCCCAAGTCGGCCACGATGAGGTCGCCGTCGTTGACATCTCCGCCGCCAGGTGTGCGAATAGCGAGCAGGTTTGTTGCTTGCGTCGAGAAGGCAATCGTGTTTCCATCGCCAGACATCGTGGGCCAGTTCGACTCGCCGTCGGCCGCGATGATTGGTTGTCCTTGCGCCGCTGGAACGCGACTGACGAGTGTGATCGAGGTGCCGGCTGTTGTCGCAGTGGAGCTGGGCGCGGTTGGTGTGGCCGGGGTGATGACCGTGGAGTCGGTTTCATCAAATACAAAGTTGTTGTTGGCGTCGCGGTCTACCGCATAAATCTGCGACGGGCAGAACCTGCCACAGGCATCGAGGCTTGGCGCGCTCACAAGGTTGGTGGCCTTTGAGGCGAACGACACCAACCGTCCGTCGGCCGATACGGCTGGATTGATGGCGCTTGCGTTTGCAGGCCCGGTGGGGCCTCGAGAGATGAGCGCAACAGCGGTAAAGGGGTCAGGGTTCGTGCGGTCCCACGCATAAATTTGGCTCACGGCCGAGGTGGAGCCGATCGCAGGATTGACCCACTCGGGTACGGCCTCGTTCGATGTTGCGTCAGAACTGAAGACCACGAATCGGCCGTCGCCCGAGAGCGCAGGGTTGCGTTGGCCAAGATAGATGGCGCTGTTGCCCGCAGTCTCGGCTGGCAAGCCCGATGCTTGAACAGAGTGCCCAGCCTGCTCGGCCAGAGTGGAGAGATCGACAACCTCGACAGCCGAGGGGCGATGCAACGGATCGTCGTGACCCGACAGCGACTTGAACGGGCGTGCGTAGGCAACGACCGAGCCGCTGCTTGAGACTGCTGCTGGCTGGGTGGGGTCAACGTCGCCACGAGCCTGGCCTTGACCATCGCTGAACGACGCCGACGACACCAGCTGCCAGTCGTTTGGTTTGCCGCCGCACTGAGCGAGCGTTGAGCGATAGACATCCCAGCGTTTGCCGGTGTCATCATCACGGAAGAGATCGAATGCCATCTCGGTGGTGATCACCACCACACAACCGTCGGCGCTTATCACTGGATCGATGCTGTTACCGATGCGGACGCCGTTCTTCAGATTGGTGAGTTGGGTCAACGCACCGGTGGTGCGGTCGTTAAGCCACACGCTGCTGGTTCGGCCATCGGCAATTGGTGGGGCGGAGGCGAACACAACGTAACGACCATCGGCCGACACAGAAGGGTTCGTGGCAGCTGCGGGCGACATCAGAGACACCGACGCAGTGGTGAGTACGACTCGTGCTGAAGCGGTCTCGGGCATGACAAAGGCAGCGACGGTCGCAACTGCAAGCGCCGCCACTGCTCCACCGAGGCCCAAGGCCCGTGCCGATTGCCGAACTGTCTTCAAGTATCTGTGCGCCTTGTCGTGATTGTTGTCGGCGGGATTCACCCGTTGGACATCGGTGGAAGGCTAACTGAGTCCGAGAAAATAGACCCTCAGGCAATCGACCAATCCGTTCAGAGAATGATCGGCTGCAACAGCGGTTACCTTGAGGCCAAATTGGTGCGCTACCTGCGCTGTTGCTGGTCCGATGGCGAACAGCGGAGGCGAGATTTCGGTGCCGAAGACATCGACCCACGCGCTGACGGCGGAGCCACTGGCAAACAACACTGCGTCGGCTCCGAGCGCTGCCGATTGCTCATCGGGCGTGGGGACGCGCGGCTGAGTGCGATATGCGGAGACGACCGTGAGGTCCCAGCCCTTTGCGGCCAAGCCACGAGCCAAAGCCGGACGCGCTTGCTCGGCTTGAGCGAGGAGCACTGTTCCGTTGCCATCGGGGAACTCGGCGAGGAGTCCCTCGGCGATCTGACGCCGCGGTACCAGGTCGGCGGGCACCGAAAGCTGGGCTGCTGTGGCAGTTCCGACAGCGGCAACGAGAGGCCGATGTTCGCCCAGTTGCTGTAGTGCCTCGGCGACGCGAACAGCTCCGTTTGGCGAGCTGAGTACCAGCCAGTTGAATGCGCCTAGATCTTTGAGAGCCGCTCGCAAGGCAGAGCCTCCGTCGGATGGCTCGGTGATGTCGATGAGCGACAACGCGATTGGTTCGGCGCCGAGGGCACGCAGCCGTTGCGCCAATGGCTCGATTTGATCGACCGCCCGAGTGATGACCACTCGACGATGAGCCAACGGCAGCTCGGTCAACGCTGGATCTCTGCGTGCATTGATCGAGCGGTTTCGATGGCCGTAGCCGACCAGTCGTGACCGAGCCGAACGGTTGATTGCAACGAACGGCGATTGTCGTTGGCCAAAAACGCTGTGAGGTGGCCATCGCGAACATGTGCCCCAATGGGTAATGAACAACCCGACCCCAGTTCGGCGAGAAAGGCACGCTCGGTGCTCACGGCTCGCCGGCTGGGCGCGTGGTCGATGGTCGCCAAAGCGGCGATTGCGCCTGCATCGTCGGACCTGCACTCAACGGCGACACAACCTTGGCCCACGGCGGGCACCATCGTGTCGGCGTCCATGATCTGGGCGATTCGGTCGGTGAGACCAAGGATCTCGAGTGCCGCGACAGCCATCACGATGGCGCCGTCGTCGGGAACCTTCGACAAGCGGGTGCTGATGTTGCCGCGCAGTTCAACAAAGTGAAGATCGGGGCGGATCGCGTAGAGCTGCGCTCGGCGGCGCACAGAGCCGGTTGCCACGGTGGCCCCGAGTCGCAAACCATCGATTGTGCTACCCACCAACGCGTCGCGAGCATCGCGTCGTTCGGTGAACGCGCCGATGATGAGCGTGGCCCCGGTTTCAGACACAGCAGGCTGCGAGGGAAGATCTTTGGCGCTGTGCACAGCGATGTCTGCGTGGCCATCGAACACGGCCCGCTGAACTTCTTTGACGAATACGCCCTGGCCGCCAATGGTGTGCAACGGCACGTCTTGGCGTTGATCGCCGAGCGTGTCGATGAACACCAACTCGGTGTGGCAGCCGGGGTTTGCGGCCTCAAGCGCTGCGGCAATGACCTCGGCTTGAGTGCGCGCCTGCGCGCTCGATCGTGTTGCAATGCGCAGGGCGAAGTGGGACATGGCCCGAGCTCAGCTCAGGTCGAACAGGTCGCGTACCGCGGCGGCGTTGCGCTCGCCGCTGGGTGTGCCCACGTCTTCTTTGAGACGAACGCTCGGGGCGTGCAACAACTTGGCAATGATGCCCTTGGTGACGGCCTCGACGGCGGCGCGCTGTGCAGGTTCGAGGGCCGCCAAGCGCGATGCGTAACGATCGAGTTCGGCGAGTCGGATGTACTCGGCGTGTTCGTGCAGCTGAGCCACGAGCGGTGCGGCCTGACGAGCAGTGACATCGATAGTGAAGCGTTCCACTTCTTCGCTCACGATGACGCGCACCGAGTCGGCTTCGACAGCACGCTTCTCGATGCCTTTTGCAGCCCAGTCGCGCAGGTTGTCGAGGTCGAGCAGCGTGACGCCATCGATTGAGGCGGTAGCGCTGTCGACGTCTCGCGGCACTGCAATGTCGACGATGAGCAATTCGGAGTTGGCGCCAAGACGTGCGTTGCGCACGGTGTCGCTATCGATGATGACCGACCCGGCGCCGGTGCAGGTGAGCAGAACATCGACCTGAGCAATCACCTGAGTGAGATCATGGAAGGGAACGACTCGCCCGTTGACGCGAGCAGCAAGTTGCTCGGCGCGTGCCTCGGTGCGGTTGGTGACTGTGATGTCGCTGGCGCCTGCGGAGACAAGCGCGGCCGCAATGCCTTCGCCCATTTCGCCCGCACCGACCACGAGCACGCGGCGACCCTGCAGGGTGCCCAATCGTTCGGTGGCCATCTCGACAGCAGCGTGGCTCACACTGGTGGTAGAGCGGCTGATGCCGGTGTCAGTGCGTGCTCGTTTGCCCGTTTCGAGGGCGTGGCGGAAAAGCAAGTTGAGGGTGGCCTTTGCGCCGCCTTCGGCCTGGGCGAGCTCCCAAGCGTGGCGCACTTGGCCGAGGATTTCTGTCTCGCCAAGCACTGCAGAATCGAGACCGCTGGCCACTTCGAAGAGGTGCGAGACTGCAGCCTCGTCGTGTTGGCTGTAGAGGTGCGGGTGTAGTTCATCGGGCGACAAGCCGCCGAGTTCGCACAAGAAATCGCGGATGTCTGAGTACGCGCCGTGGAAGCGTTCGGCAACGGCGTAGACCTCGGTGCGGTTGCACGTGCTGAGCACCACAGCCTCGCGAATGTTGACTCGACTGGTGAGGCCGGCGATGGCTTTGGGGAGCGATTCGACGGTAACGGAAACGCGCTCAAGCAGGGCCAGTGGCCCCGTACGGTGATTCACGCCAATAACCACGATGGACACGTGTTCGGCAACCTTTCCTGCTTGTGGTGAAACCTTACGCGCTCGCTCCGCGGCCAGAGTCACTCGACCCAATGGCTTGCAGACCAACGCCGATTCGGCGCTGCTCGTAATAACTCAAAATCTGTAATTCGACCGCTAGATCAACCTTGCGCACGCTAATGCCATTGGGCACGGCAAGCACAACAGGGGCGAAGTTCAAGATGCTTGTGACACCTGCCCGGGTGAGTCGCTCGGCCGCATCTTGGGCTGCTGATGGTGGTGTTGCGACCACGCCGATATGTACGTGGCGCGTCTGGACGATCTGATCGAGGTCGTCGATGTGGCGCACGCGGACTCCGGCGATGATGCTGCCAACCTTCGAGGGATCGATGTCGACAACACCGGCCACGGGGAAGCCGCGCTGGCCAAAGCCGCCGTATCCGGCAAGCGCCTGACCGAGGTTGCCTGCACCAACGATGACCACTGGCCAATCGTGGGTGAGGCCGAGTTCGCGGCGAATTTGGTAGACCAAGAAGGCGACTTCGTAGCCAACGCCGCGGGTGCCATAGCTGCCGAGATACGAGAGGTCCTTGCGAACCTTGGCTGCGTTCACACCGGCGAGTTCGGCGAGGCCGTCGCTGCTGATGTTCGTGATTTCTTCGTCGGCCTGTTCGATCAAGATGCGTAGATACACCGGCAACCGGGCAACAGTGGCCTCGGGGATACGGCGGCGAGGGCGTTCTACTGGCATGCGTTCTACACGCTAGGCATTCGTGCACGCGTTCACAAAGTCCGCCACGGGTGCCGACCTACTATCGTGTCGCCGTGACCACCAACGCCGCGCTTGCAGCTGCCGCAACTCTCGTTGCATTGGCTTTTGCGCTCAGCACGCTCGATCGGTGGCTTCGACGTTCTCGCCTGCACGAACTGGCGTGGACCGTTTCTCTAGCGATGTTCGCCGTGGGTGCCCTGGCCTTGTGGTGGGCCGAATCTCACGGCTGGGGCACGGCCACGTTCCGACTGTTCTTCCTTACGGGGGCCGTGCTCAACGTGCCGTGGTTGGCGCTGGGCACCGTGTACCTGTTGCTCGGACCCGCATGGGGAAACCGCATTCGCACGTGGCTCATCGCGCTCTCGGGCGTCGCCACCGGGGTCGTGCTCACTGCGCCAACACGGGCCGCCGTCTCGGGTCACGATCTTCCTCAGGGCAGCGAAATCTTTGGCGTGGCGCCCCGCGTCTTCGCTGCCGTGGGGTCGGGCGTGTCGGCCTTGGTCATCATCTTCGGCGCATTGTGGTCTGCGTGGCGGGTGATGCGTGGCCGTGCGCCCGTTGTGGCCACAGGTGCTCAACGAACGGTGTCGCAGCCAAAACGTTTGGCGCTGGGCAATGTGCTCATCGCAGCCGGCACGTTGGTGCTTTCAGCCAGCGGCACAGTTGCAGGTCGGCTCGGCAAAGATCGAGCCTTTGCGCTCACGCTGCTAGTGGGCATCTGCATTCTGTTCGCTGGATTCTTGGTGGCCAGCGGTGGCGCAAGCCGACGCGTTGGCCTGGCCGCATCACAGCAGCGAGCGGCGTAGCAACTTTCCGCTGATGTTGCGCGGCAACTGGTCGACGAAGAGCACCTTGGTGGGGCACTTGTATCGAGCAAGTTCGCCGTTGCAGTAGGCAATGAGTTCGTCTTCGTCGAGATGCACGCCGGGTTCGGGAACGATGAATGCCTTTACGGCTTCGCCAGTGTGGGGATGCGGCACGCCGATGACACCAACTTGGGCAACCCCAGTGTGGGACAGCAACGCTTCTTCGACCTCGGCAGGAAACACGTTGAACCCGCTGACGATGATGAGGTCTTTGGCGCGATCGACGAGATACACGAAACCGTCGCTGTCGGTGGTGCCGATGTCGCCGGTGCGCAGCCAACCATCGTCGGTGAGCACTTTGGCGGTGCCTTCGGGGTCATCGAGATACCCCTGAAACACGTTGGGGCCCGACACCCAGATCTCGCCCGTGTCGCCGTCGAGAGCGTCTTCGCCAAACTCATCGACAATGCGCATGTGCACGCCGTCGATGACCTTGCCCACTGAGCCGGGCCGACGGCCGCCTTCGCCTGAAGAGGTGACAATGGGAGATGCTTCGGTGAGGCCGTAGCCCTCGGCCAACTTGACCCCGAAGCGCTCGTCGAGCAGCCGCATCGCCTCTTCGGGCATCTTCGCAGCGCCGGTGAACGCTGTGCGGACGCTGGCAAATGCATCGCTGGGCGCATCGACCATCGAGAAGTCGACCCACATTGGCGGTGCGCCGGGCACAACGGTGACCTTGCGGTCGCGGATGGTCTCGAGCGCAGTGGTGGGGTCGAAACGCTGAACGAGCACGGCCGTAGCGCCAACCGCCAACGAAATACCGAGCACCACGTTGAGGCCCATGATGTGAAACATCGGGAGCACGGCGTAGACGATGTCGCAAGCTTGGATTGAGTCGTCGGTGCCAACGACCTGTTGGATATTCGAGAGCAGGTTTGCGTGGCTCAGCATGGCGGCGCGTGGTGAGCCTGCCGTGCCGCTGGTGAACATGAGCACCGCAAGGTGATCGTCGGCGACATCGACCACGGGCACGGGTGTCGAGCCGATGAGGTCGGTGAGCGTTACGGCATCGTCGATGTCGTGGCCCTCGGTGGCGATAACCCGTTGGACCAGCGGCACCTGAGCCCGGTCGATGCTGCGCCACGCGTTGACGGCTGCGGGGCCAATGATGACCGTGGATGCGCCGACCGTGACGAGTTCGCGGGTGAGTTCTGGGGCTGGGCTCGATGGGTTGAGCGGAACGGCAACTGCACCGATGCCCACGATCGCAAGGTACGAGACCACGAAGAAACGGCTGTTGCCAACGATGAGGGCAACGCGGTCACCTTGTTGCACACCGAGTTCGGTGAGGCCGCCGCGCAGACCAGCGACCTGATCGACAAGAGTGCCGTAGGTGGTGGCGCGGTTACGACTGATGATCGCTACTTGTTCGGACGGATGCCCGTTGATGATGTTTGCCAGATTCACAGGCTTGTACCCCCGGCCGTGAATGTTAGCGCCCGACGCAGCAGGGCTAGAGCCGAAGGAGCGACAACGTACCGGCGACGAGAATCACCAAGAGCAATAGGCCAAGGGCGAGCGTTGTGGCGGGGCGCATGCGGCAACGCTAACGGTTGATTCGCAGGTTCACCGGCATTGAGAGCCCAGGGCTGCCGATGGTGTCGTTGCCCTCGACGGGCTCAAGCACCACTTGGTCGGACGACCCAATGCTGAGTTCTAGTGCGGCTGAGCGGCGGTCGAGACACAGCGCCAGCATGCCGTATGAGTCGGTGACAAGACCAACAGTGCCCATACCGAGCTCGGCAAAATTGGGCGACATGGTGGCGACACGCGTGGTTGGTACACCGTTGAGTTCGCCGACGGTGACCTTGATGCGATCGCCCAGATGAGCGACATCGGCTGGGCCGACGTTGAGTTGGCAGTTGCCGAATCGGTCGACCCACAGAACCTCGGTGACGAGCGCGTTGCCCTCGTTGCGTGGCAGCGGGATGACGCCTGGGATGAGCAACTCAGCGTCGATTGGGTCGCCGAGTTCGTACAGATCGACGCCGTTGCAGAGGTGCGCCGCGGCAGGAGCGAAGATGTCGCGGCCGGCAAACGTGGCGCCAGGTGCCACCAATTGGTAGGCCTCGTTCGAGAGCACCACGGCCCGACCCGCGCCACCTGCCATTGCCACCGCTGGCGCTAACAGACCGTTGTTGGGTCCGATCAAGACGCCTTCGCCATCGCCAACTTCGACGGCGATAGCCAAACGGTTGGTACCAACGCCAGGATCGACAACCGCCAGCACGATTCCTGATGGCACATACGAGATGGCTCGGGCGAGGGTGAGTGACCCAGCGCGTACATCGAACGGGGGCACCTCGTGGGTGATGTCGATGACGGTGACATGGTTGGCGAGATCGCGCACGACGCTCTTGACGACCCCGACGAACTCATCGACCGTGCCGTAGTCGGTAAGGAATGAGATGGTGTCGTAGCGGCGGGCCATGCGAGCGAGGTTACCGCTCAGCTGATGTGAGGCTGCTGGCGAACCGAGAAACGACTTGGGCTGGTGTCAACCCCCCGACGACACCAGCCCCAGTCGGCGCTTCCCATGAGGGAGCGTCTCTCGCTTGCTTGCGCAATGGAGGTCTTGAGAACCTCTGAACGAGACAATAGACCGAAGATGTCGCGTGAGAAAAGGGTCACACCAAAGAAAAGACAAAAACTTTACGTACACCGTTTTCGGAAAGTACCTGCGTAGGGCACTGTCGGCTGACTTTGGGCCGGGTCAGAGAGTCTCGCACCGTGATTGCTCGAAGCAGCAAGGCGTGTGTTACCTCGCTGGGCGACCGAGTTCGCGGCTGCGCTCGGTGGCGGCGACCACAGCCGATTGCATCGCCGCACGCACCGCGAGATCTTCGAGCACCTTCAGACCCGCAGCCGTTGTGCCGCCGGGTGATGTGACCATTGCGCGCAACTGCGCCGGGTTGCCGCGCTGACTGAGCATGGCTGCAGAGCCAAGGAATAGTTGGCTGACCAATGCCTCTGATGCGGGTCGGCTGAGCCCGTTCAATACGCCCGCGTCGATGAGCGCTTCAGCGATGAGGAACAAGAACGCGGGACCGCTGCCAACGAGCCCGGTGATGGCGTCGAGCTGATACTCGGGAACGATCTCGACGGTGCCCACCGCAGTGAGGATGCTTGTGGCCCATTCGATATCGGCGGCGCTAGCCGCAGAACCACCGGCCATGCCAGCCGCGCCAAGGCCAACAAGTGCTGGCGTATTGGGCATTGAGCGAATAACTGCCACGCTTGGGCCGGCCGCCGCCTCAAGTGTTGCGAGTGAAACGCCGGCGGCGATGGACAACAAGCGTGTCGCTCCGGCGCCAGTTGCTGCCGCAGCTGCTGCTGGTGCGTCAGGTGGCTTCACCGCGATGACGGCAGCAGCACATGGCGGCACGGTGTCAACAACACTGGCGCCCGGAAACTGTTGCGACAACCGTTCGCGTTGTTCGGGCAGCACCTCGACGATGGCGAGATCGGAGGCTTGTATCCAGCCCGACGAAATGAGGCCGCCCACGAGCGCGATTCCCATGTTGCCGCCACCGATAACTGCGAGTGCGTGTGTCTTCATGGCGCACAACCTATTCGTTCGTCACGCGTAGTTCAGCGAGCATTGATTGGTTGCCCACAGCACAGTTGCCGGCGTGGGCACCACAATCGTCTTCCCCGATCAGGCCCACGCCGGCGTTCGACTGGGTGCCTTGTGTTGAGCGCTGGGGAAAACGGCTACCCGATTGGGTTACGAGACTGCGCCGCTTGTGCGCAGCGCGCCGATGGCAGCGGGGTCGCAACCGAGTTCGGCGAGTAACTCATCGGTGTGCTGACCAAGCGTTGGCGCGCCACCGCTGAGCGCCGCGGGCGTGCCGCTGAACTGCGCCGGATGCCTGGGCTGGCGCAGGCGTCCGGCCGTTGGGTGCACCGAGTCTTCGAGCAGACCAATCGCTTGCACATGGGCATCGCTGGACAGCGCGGCGGGCGACAGCACCACGCCTGCTGGAACCTTGTGCGCTTCGAAGCGAGCCATCACTTCGGCGGTGGTCATCGTTGCGGCTGCCGCGCGTACGCGCAGCATGATCTCGTTGACTAACGCAACGTTGGTGCGTCGAGCCACGATCCCGGCGACGCGCGGATCGTCGTAGCCATCTACGTCGAGAGCGCGGCACATACCCGCGAAGTCAGCATCAGAGGTGGGAGTGCAGATGCCCCATCCATCGGAGAACCGAAACGGCTTGAACGTGCCCGTGAAGCTCGAGGGCATGCTCGAGTCTGAGTCGAGCATCACCTCGTTGCCCGCCGCATCGGCCCACAAGAACGACACCACCGAGTCGAGCATCGAGAGCTCAACATGTTGGCCGTGGTCGCCGCGCTCACGCGCAAACAGCGCGGCGGTGATTGCCTGCACGGCATACATCGCCGTGATCTTGTCGGCGGCTACTTGTTGTAAGAAGCGTGGCTCGCCGGTTTCGGCGTCGGCCTGACTGGCACCCAATCCGCCGTAGGCCTGGATGACGGTGTCGTAGGCGCCCTTGGCGGCGTAGGGACCGGTGGGTCCAAAGCCAGAGAGTGATACGTAGATCAGGTCGGTGCGATCTCCGCGCACCGCGTCGTAACCAAGGCCGAGTTTGTCCATCACGCCAGGCCGAAAGTTTTGGATGACAACGTCGGCTTGGTCAATGAGTCGCCGCGCGATGTCGCGGCCTTGCTCGCTGTCGAGGTCGATGGCAATCGAGCGCTTGCCGCGGTTGCAGGTTTGAAACAGCGCCGACATGCCGCCAACTGAGACGCCGATCCAGCGAGCGATGTCGCCGAAGCCCGGTCGTTCGACCTTGACCACCGACGCGCCTTGGTCACCGAGCAGCGCGGCCGCGTAGGGGCCGGTGAGCGCAATGGAGAAGTCGACGATGCGGATGCCTCGCATTGGCCCAGTAGAGGTAGGGGTGGTCATTCGGCAAACTCCTTTTGTGAGCGTGGCCGGCCGCCGGGACCGCTATAGGCAAGGCCATAGCCGGGTGCTCGTCGGGGTTCGCCGGTTGGCGTAAGCGCTGAGGCAACTTGAGCTGCTGTGGCTGACATCGATGAACGCACACCTGACCATGCGTCGATCAGGGCATCTTCGGCCGCGTAGTCGAAGGGATCGGTGAGCACCGTTTCTTCGACGCCACCGGGCTCGGGCCGGTGTTCGGCGAGCCAACGTGCTGTGAGGCCAACCGCTGTGCGGGCGGGCACCACATCGGCGTAACCGAGATCGTTCACGATGCGCCCTAGGTCGAGCACTCGATGAGTATTGGCCGGTTGAGTAAGCATCGGCAGCGCCGGGGTAGCGAACTCAAATGGCATCGAAACGATTTCGATGTCGTGATGAAGTTCGGCGCAAATCAGCTCGATCACTTGGCGCACGGTGAGCACTTCGGTGTCGCCAACGTTGAAGATCTTGCCGGCGGCCGCATCGGGCTTGTCGATGGCAAGTAACAGCGCCTCGGCGAGGTTCTCGGTGTAGCCGTGGTGGTGCAGGGTCAGGCCGTCGTCGGCCACGATGATGCGTCGTCGACCATCGAGCACGCGGCGCACAACGCACCACTCGCGCGGTGCAAGTTGGTACGGGCCATACACATATGGGTAGCGCACATGTGCGGCGTGAGGGTGCGCTTCGAACACGGCTTGTTCGGTGCGCACAATGCGAAAGCCCTTTTCGTCCTCCTCGGCAACCGCAACCGTTGCAGCGTCTTCGGCGGTTGGCACCGGCAGGCCACGAGGCTCGAACGACCACGGGTTCATCCAACCTCGATAGGCGGGGACTCCACCGACCGACAAGAAGCGTCCGGTGCGTCCGACCATCAGCTCGGCGATACGTCGCAGCCTGCCGTACATCACGATGGTCGCATCGAAGGTTTGACCATCGAGCGCCGCGGTGAGCGATTCGATGTTGTAGGGGTCGGCGTGAATGTGCGCGACTTCGGCGGGCGTTTCGTCGTGCTCGTGGATGCCGCGATGCAGGATGGTGACATGATGCCCGCGGGCCACGAGGCCACGAACCAGCGGTAGCCCTGTGGGTCCGGTACCGCCAATGACCAGTACTCGTTCGCCCATGGTCGAGACAGTAGTGCGGCGTTTACGCGAATCGGCTGGCGAACCCAATGCGCAGCAAGCCGTGGAAGCATTGCTCGGTGGTGGCGTACAACGAGCCGATCACGCGGTCGAGTTCGCTTTCGCTGAGGGCCACCAGCGGAAGATCGCCGCGTAGGAACACAGCGTCTTCGACTCCGATCGCGAAGTGCAACCCGACGAGTCGTTCGTTGCGGCGCAGCAGGTTTTCGAACACGGCTTCGATGTTCTCTTCGGGTGCCGGCATCACGTATGCCTCGTAGCGAAGCGTGCGCTGACCGAGCGTGAGCCACACAGTGGTGAACTCTTTTTCTTCGCCGCGCATGCGCACGTACCAGCGAGTGTCGTCGCCGTCGCCGCGGTCGATAGCCACGATGGCTGGGTTCACAACAGCAAAACCTGCGAGCCATTCGTCGATATGGCGCTCGATGACCGCCAGTGATGAATTGTCGTACAAGTTGGTCATGAGCCGACCTTACGAACAGGCCACGAGTTCGCGCACGGCGAGATCTGAGTAGAGCCGGCGCAGGCGAGCAGCCGCGAAGCTCCAGGTGTAGCGACGGGCCCGCTCTGCGGCTCGCACGCTCATCGACGCGGCAAGCGCTGGATCGTTGAGAATCGAGGCGATGCGCTGAGCGAAGTGCGATGGGTCGCGGCCTGACACGAGGTAGCCCGTGAGGCCGTCGTCGACCAGAGTGAGCAGACCGCCGACTGCGCTGGCGACAACTGGCGTGCCGCATGCGGCCGCCTCGAGTGCCACGAGTCCGAAGCTCTCGCTGCGGCTGGGGACCACGACCACATCGGCGGCGCGGTAGTACGTAGACAAAATGTGGTGCGGCTGCGGCTCGACGAAGCGAACTTGATCGCGTACACCGAGCTGGTCGATGAGCGCCATGATGCGGGCCACTTCGCTGCCGCCTTCGAGACCGCTAGCGCCACCGACCACGAGCAGCACTGCATCGGGCCGGCGAAGTTCGGCAAGGGCGCGTACGGCAACATCGAGTCCCTTGAGGGGCTGCAGGCGTCCGACAAACAACAGCAATGGTCCGGCGGCAAGATCGAGCGCTCGGCGTGCGCCGCTCTTCTCGCCGGGTGCGAAGAACGCATGCTCAACACCCGGAGCCACGATCTCAATACGACCCTGAGGGTTTCCGTAAAGGCGCCGAAACTGGCTCTCTTCTTCGGTGCAGCTGACGCAGATTGCGTCGGCACAGTTGATGATCTCGGCTTCGGCGCGCTCACGCAATGCGGGTTCGGGATCGCCGCCTTCGGCCTTCACCCGAGCCAAGGTGTGAAAGGTGCTCACGAACGGCAACTCGAGTTCGTGCTTCACGCGGTGCGCCACGAGGCCGCTGAGCCAATAGTTGGCATGCACGACATCGACACCGGGTCCGTTGCGGATGTGCTCGATGACTGCATCGCCGAACTCGTCGACCACATGGGGGAGATCTTCTTTAGCGAGATCGAACGGGCCAGCGGGCAGATGCACAACGCGATGACCGGGCTCTATTTGAACGACCTCGGGTAGGCCTGGCCGCGACGCCCGGGTGTAGGTGGTGCAGTCAACGCCCGCTTGTGCCAGCGCCGAGACCAACTCGCGCACGTACACGTTCATTCCGCCACTATCGCCTGAGCCGGGCTGGGCTAACGGCGACGTGTGAAGAGAGAGGACGGCAACCCTTTGCACAGGTCTAAAACCCTACCGAGTTGGTCGGCATTTCGGGCTACCGCGATTGCGCGACGAAACTCTCGTACACATTGAGCAGGGCTTGCTTTTGCTCTGGTGTCAACAATTGGTCGGTGCCGATGGCCTCGCGCACGCCAACCACAGTGTTGAGATCGTCGGGCAGGATGCCCGCCCGCACATACAGCGACTCGACCGAGATCTTGAGTGCCTTGGCGATCTGCTGCAGAATCTCGGCCGAAGGGCGCCGGAGGCCGCGCTCGATCTGCGACAGATAGGTGTTCGAGACACTGGCTACATCGGCCAGTCCACGCACCGACATCCGTGCTGTTTCACGCTGATTGCGGATGAACTCGCCAACCTCGGCGAGACGGCTACCAAGTTCGTCGCGTAGTGCAGGCCGGGCCTCGGGAGCGGTGCTAGACGATGGCTTCACTCGTCGGCCAGTAGGTCGTCGACCTTGGCCTCGCCGTCGCGGTAGCGGCGCACAAGTTCGGCGCTGAGAGCATCGATCGTGCCGAACAACTCGCGTCGCTCGCTCGAGCGGGCTTGCTCGAACGCTTGGAGGGCGTCACTCAGCGCACCGAGTTCGGTGTCGTTGAGTTCGGCGATGTGATGCGCCCCGAGGTTGCTGCACAGTTCGTCGAGTTCTATAGCGATCGGGTGATCGCTGAGGTCGACGGTGGGGCGAGGTGGGCGTGCCGGACCGCTGTTGAGATGGCGGCCCAGAATGGCCGGCAGATCGTCGGACACGGTGCGGTCGTTGCCGTTGTTGCGTCGCTTCTGCTCGGCCGAAACGAGGTCGAGCCTTGCCTGCACCAAACGACGTACGTAGCTAATGGCATCTTCGGCGGCTTGCTTTTGTGCACGCAACTCGCGAAGGTCGGCGAGCGAAAGTGTGGTTGGGTCAACTGATGGGTTATTCATAAAGTCTCCTCAGACCGCTCCGCCCGAAACGGGCGGCAGAACAGCCACTTCGTCGCGGGCCGAAATGACAGTATCGGCATCGGCCGATTCTCCGTTTACCCAGATTTTGCAACTGCTGAGCACGGCGCTGAACGCCGGGCCGTAACGATCTTGGGCTGTTGCCAGCAATTCGCCAACCGTGTGGCCGGGCAGGTCGTCGCGGCCGACGCCCGCAGCCTCTCTGGCAGATGCGAAGAGTCGCAGAATGGCCACGCACAGATCGTAGCGGTGGCGCTACCCTCGCCGTGGATGCCTGCACAACGCGACGCCGAACTCTTGCCGACCCGACTCCTTGTCGCGCGTCATGGCCAAAGCGAATGGAATGCAGTGGGTCGCTGGCAGGGTCAAGCCGATGCGCCGCTCAGCGACGAAGGCATGCGGCAAGCCGCCGATGCCGGACTCGTGCTCGGCACCTTCGATTCGGTGTGGGCCAGCGATCTACAGAGGGCCTCGCTCACGGCGAACATCATCGCCGAGATCATCGGTATCGGCCCGGTGCTTGTCGACCCGCGCTTGCGCGAGACCGATGTTGGGCCGTGGCAGGGATTAACTCACGACGAAGTCGAACAGGGTTGGCCGGGCTATTTGGCCGCCCATCGCCGGCCCGAAGGATTCGAGCCCTACGACGATGCGGCCGAGCGCATGATGGCAGCGTTCCGCGATATCGCTCAAGCCAACCCAGGTGGCGAGGTACTCGTGGTGAGCCACGGCGGCGCCATTCGCGCAGTTCGCCGTTTGCTCGGCGCAAGCGATGGTCGCATCCCTAACTTGGGTGCGAGCTGGTTTACGGTTCGCGGCGACAATGTCATCGCCGGTGATTCTGTGTTGTTAATCGACGCCGAACCCACCGGCACCGCCCTGTAGCGGGCATCTGTCGACGAAGGGAGTCCGAACGTGAACAACGAGCTACGTCTTTTCGAAGACCACGAGTACACCGAGGCTCCTGTCGAAACCCCAACGGTCGAACCCGAACCCGAACCCGCGTCCGAGGTTGTGGCTGGCCCGTCGTTTGTTGTCGAGATCGAACGCTCTACGCGTCGCAAGCGAACGGTTGGCGCGCAACTGGTTGGCGGCGTGCTCAAGATCGTGATCCCGTCGTGGATGAGCCGAGTCGAGCAACAACATTGGGTCGATGTCATGAGTCGGCGGTTCGAGCGCAAGATCGCTACCGAACGGGTCGACCTTGTCGAGCGAGCGCTCACGTTGGCGCGCCGTTACGACCTGCCTCGCGCTCGCGAGATTTCTTGGTCCGACAACATGTTGTCGCGGTGGGGTTCGTGCACGCCGACCACCGGTTGCATACGTATCAGCACGCGACTCGCCGCGTTTCCTGATTGGGTGCTCGACTACGTCATCGTGCACGAACTCGCGCATCTTGAGGTTGGTGATCATTCGGCCGAGTTCTGGCGTCTTGCCCACCGCTACCCGAAGGCCGAACGAGCGATTGGCTATCTCATTGCGAAATCGGGAGACGAACACGACTAGCGGGTGCTGATGACAGCATCACGCTTCCTGCCAGTAGTGCAACCATCAGCATCACCATCAGCACCGAGAGTTTGCTGCCCGTAGTTTGTGGGGCGTTCTCAACTTGCTGGCTCGATGGCGAGGGCAGGTTCTTGAGGTACGAAGCGGCGGTCGTTGGCGTAGCACTGGGTGCTCTTGGTGCCGGATGCGTCGCATTTGGTGTGTTTGCAATGTTGGTGTCCGTATCGCTGTGATTCGCGAGCGTTGCAGGCGCCATGGTGATGGTGCCGGTTCCGCCGAGGTTGATCACGGCTGGAGTTTCGGTGAGTTCTTCAACCGGCATCTGGGCCACAATCGTCGGCTGGTTACTCGGAAGGGGTGGCTCCACCGAAAGCCAACACGCTGCTCCAGCGACATCGAGGCCATATTGACCGAGTGCATCGGTGGTTGTGTTGAGGACGGTTCCGTACGCGTCGTCCGCTGTTCCGAAAGTCCCATCGGGCCCAGCGTTGGTTGAGCACACAGCAACCACAGGAATGTTGCTGACCGCTTGAGCTGACGTTCCATCGTCAACGACGGTGCCGACAACACGGCGGGTTGTTGGGCCGGTCGCCTCGACATCGATGGGGGCGATCGACAGCACAACGGCAAGCAACGCAAACAATGTTGCAGCTCGCAGGGCGATTCGGCCAGGACTCGCCCCAGCACTGATCGGTAGGTTTACCTGACGAACGCCAACGTATGAACCGGCCATGCTCGCCCGAGCGGGGATTACGGCGCAGCTCTCAGCGAGCGCATTCAACGCCCACTGATCGGCATCGTAGAACTCAACGCCGATGCGCCATGCTCCGGCCAAGTCGGCACGAACGTTGCGGATGACGCAAGGAATGTCAAGCGACGTAACGCCTGACTCGCTTGGCACGGTGAACGTCAGGCGATGCGTGCCGCCTTCGCGAATTCGTACTGACTGATCGGCGAGCAAGCCAGCACCGAACATCGTGATGTCCGATACGTACACACCGTATTCGTCAAGGCGAGCGGTGCCGGATGCCTGAAGGCGGAGCGCCCGCCGACTATGACGACGCCATGCCAGAAGGCGCATTGAGTCGAGCGCAGCACCGAGCAGCCACAGCGCGACGGCCGTAAGACCAATCTGGATGTCTTTGTCCATTGGACGAAGTGCGTGGGTGAACCGGTCAGAGATGCCGCGGATCAACAGCACGGCGTTGATCGCGATCACCAAGGCCATCGAGACCTTCATTGATCGAACAGAGTTACGAACCCGGTCGCCTGGGCGCATGGCTCCGTTGGACAGCAGGGTCAGCGACGCCGACGACGTGAGGAACATCGGTAGCCAGAGATAAACAATTGCGGGAAGTGTCGGATTGAACGGAGCCTGTCCGGAGAGCAGCGCCCCGAAGACGATCGCAGCCAACAACACTCGACGAACACGGTCGGCCGATCGCATCGACCACGCTGCGAGCGCAAGACGATCACGAAGGCGGATGTGGCGAGCCCGAACAGCGCCATTCTTACCGACGAGCAACTGCCAGCCGGCGGCCGCCATGGCGGCGCGGTTTGCGGCGACTGCGGATGAGTCGATCAACGGCGTTTCGACGACGACTGCGACGCCCGACGCGCTGACAACTCGGATGCTGTCCGCTGCGAGGCGAGGCATGAGTTCGAACAGCGTTTGCTGCCGAGATCCGTTGCCCAGCTCGAGGCCGGCCAATGCGCTACGACGCACGAGTGCTCCGCTGCCGGTGACGATGCCGGTGCCCCTGCGACCGAGGCCCGGGTTCAGCGCGGTGCGCTCAAAGGTGAGCTCATGGCGAGCATTCGGCGCATCTTCCGAAGCAACGCCAGGTGCCGATCCGACAACACCTTGCACCACACCAATCGAGCTATCGGTGACCCAGTGCATCAAGGTGCTCACTGCGTCTGCTGCGGGCACGTCGCCTGCGTTCAGCAGCAGGAAGAAGTCCCGCTCCGAAGACGAAAGTGCCGCAGCCAATCCGGAGGGGTCGGTGGGTGCGGAGTCGTGGAAGGTTGCACCAAACTCGAGCGCAATCTGAACGATGTCGGTGCGTGCTCCGAGGTCGACCACAACAGTGTTCGGAGGCGAAGCATCGAGTTGCAACGAAACCAGAGTGGCTCGAAGGTCTTGCGCAGTTCGGGCAGTGGCCACAACGACCACGTCGTAGTCGAGCTTCGTCGGTCGTGCCGACGTTGGAGCGATTGAGTCGTCAGTGCCGGAGCGCCACAGCGCCCACACCAACAGTGCCACCGTAGCGACGCCGGAGATTTCGAGTACGAGGGTTGGAAGGGCGAGCCACCATGCGACCACACCGCTCTTGCTGTGCAGCGACCACACGCTGCGCCAGACGAGATAGGCGACACTCACCACGAGAGCGACAATGCTGAGCTGACGGCCAACGCGGTGAAGCTGCGCTGGCTGCAACAATGTTGCTGCCTGATCCTCTTGATGCTGCTGAAGTGAGTCTGTGGTCCGACTCATGTTCTTGCGTCCTGCATAATCGTGCTGTCCCGCTCTTGGTCTGTATCGGTGTGATGTCGTGCGGCGCGAATGCCGCAAAGAGACATCGGCACGCAACGTCATGTCCTTGAGCAGTTCTTGTCGATTCGCGATTGGTGCCCGCCAGAGGGGTTGCCAATGTCTTAACGAAGACCGTCCTGTTGAACGCCATCAGCGAGGGATTAGGGACTAACGTGCCAACCCGTGGGAACAGACAAGCGTGAACGTCAGAAGGCCAATCGTCAGCTCAAGCTGCAAGAGATGGTGCGCGATGCGCGCAAGGCTCAGGTGAAGAAGCGATCGCTGCAGATCGGCATCGGAGTGCCGCTTGCGATCGCAGCTGTCTTCCTTTTGGTGTGGTTGACCGGCGGCGACAGCAGCACAAACAAGACGGTTACGCCAGCAACAACATCAGTAGCAAGCGCAGTCGGCGCCAGCTCAACTACTACTGCAGCGCCGCTCGTCACCGTGATTGGCACAGCGCCTACTCCTGATTCATCGGGTGCCTACCCATGCCCGGCCGCCGACGGTTCAGCCGGTCGTGTGGTTGTGTTCAAGGCCAACCCACCTCAGTGCCTTACCGACGGCAAGACCTACACCGCTGAGGTCGAGACCAACAAGGGCAGCTACACAATTGCGCTCGATCGGGCGAACTCGCCATCCAACGTGAACATGTTTGTGTATCTGGCTCGCTACCACTTCTACGACAACACTCCATGCCATCGCATCATCAAGGACTTCATGTTCCAGTGCGGCGATCCAACGGGCACCGGCTCGGGCGGCGCAGGTATGAAGGTGCCAGTCGAGGCGCCAAAGAGCGGCAAGTACGAACTCGGAACTGTCGCCATGGCCAAGGTCGGCGGCGCAACCACCAACGACAGTCAGTTCTTTGTGGTCACCGGGGCCTCAGGCATTGGCCTACCGCCCGACTACAGCTTGCTCGGCAAAGTAACCGCCGGGTTCGATACCACTGCACGCGCTATTGAAGCTGCCGCTGATCCGGCAGTGGCCTCAAGTGGCGTTCCACCGCTCGAGCCGATCACCATT
>Ga0194058_10000004_pt1 | contig 65705 bp, 67 predicted proteins | sample SepL4417m_MetaG_FD_155490 | JGI IMG/M metagenome (GOLD analysis project Ga0194058, IMG submission 155490) | Anoxic zone freshwater microbial communities from boreal shield lake in IISD Experimental Lakes Area, Ontario, Canada - Sep2016-L442-17m | ecosystem: Environmental > Aquatic > Freshwater... | reverse complement strand
AGCGGTGCACCAGGACCTCGATCGGGTCGACGTCGACACCGAACACCGCGGCCAGGTCGTCAACAGCCCATGCCGTCAGGTCGTGATCAGAGGTGACCCGGGCGATATCGTCGCCGAACCGGCCGAACGACAGTCGCAGCAGTTCTGCGTCGCCGCGGGTACCCCACTTGCGGGTCGAGAGCGTGATCGCCTTGGCGTGCAAGCGTTCTCCGGTCGCGACCAGTACCCCGGACTGCGCCGGGAACTCCAGATCCGGGGCGACGGCCATCGCCAGCACCGCAGCCGAAGCGACCGGTATCCGCGCGGCCGCCGCCGCAGCCTGCGGTGCCACATCGGCCAGCAGGGCGGCCGCCTGTGGTGCCGGCACTGCGAGCACCACCGCGTCGGCGTGCCGGGTGCGCCCGGAATCATCGGAGAGTGCCCAGCCCGGGTCCGCTGCGGCGATCCGGTGAACCGCGGCCCGGACCCACGTCGCGTCGCTGCGCGACACCAGCTCGTCGAGCAGCACCCGGTAGCCGCCGTCGATCGCGCCGAAGACCGGCCCGTCGGCGCCACCCTGCACAACTCCCCGGGCGGCGTCGGTCATGCTCGTCGCTCCGGCGTCCAGTGCGCTCGCCACCGCGGGCACCGCGGACCGGATGCCGATCCCCCGTGCCGATCCCCCGTAGACGCCGGTCACCAGCGGATCGACCGACCGGGCCAGCACCTGCTCGCCGAAGCGGTCGGCCACCAGTTCGCCCAGTGCCGGGTCCGACCCGGCCCGCCAGTGCAACGGGCGGTCGGCTTCGGTGGCGATCCGGTCGCAGGTGGCCTCGTCGACCAGACCGGCCATCGAGGCGGCCGAGGTCGGGATGCCGTTGACGGTGCCGACCGGCAGGGCGTGCAATCGGTCCTGGCTGTAGATGGCGGTCGTGACGCCGGTGGTGCCGATATGGCGATCGGCGAGTCCGAGTTCGGCGAGCAGTACGGGCACCTCGGGCCGGCGTGCGATGAACGCCTCGGCACCGACGTCTACCGGCACGCCGGCGAGCTGCTCGGTGCGCAGTACGCCACCGAGTCGATCACCCGGGTCGAATACGGTGATATCGGCGCGATCCCCGAGCGCAGCACGGATCCGGTAGGCAGTGACCAAACCTGAAATCCCGCCGCCCACAACGCAATAGCGCAGCTTCGACCCCTGCCCACCCGAAGTCACAGCGAATGCACCAGGGCCACCAAATCAGTCAGCAGTTCGGGATCGGTCGGCGGGAGTACGCCGTGGCCGAGATTGAAAATGTGCCCGGCGGCGCCGACATCCATGGCGCGGCGGCCATCGTCGACGACGGCCCGCGCGGACTTCTCGACGGCCTGCCAACCCGCCAACAGAACGACCGGATCGAGGTTGCCCTGCAACGCTTTTCCGGCACCGACCCGGCCGGCCGCATCGGCCAGTGAGGTGCGCCAGTCCACGCCGACCACTGCCGGAGCGCCGTGGCCTGAAACAGCTTCGGACATCGCACCCAGCAGTTCAGCGGTGCCCACACCGAAGTGCGTCATCGGCACGCCGAAACCGGCCAATGCGGCGAATACCTTTGTGCTGTGCGGCAATACGTAGCTGCGATAGTCAGCCAGTGACAGCGTTCCTGCCCACGAGTCGAACAGTTGAATCGCGTCGACCCCGGCGTCCAACTGAACACGGAGGAATTCTATGGTGAGGTCGGTCAGTGCCGCCATGAGCGCGTGCCAGGTGGCTGGCTCGGCGAGCATCATGGCCTTGGTGCGCTCATGCAACTTGCTCGGCCCGCCCTCCACCAGGTAGGAGGCCAGAGTGAAGGGCGCGCCGGCGAATCCGATCAGAGGTACCTCGCCGAGTGCTGCGACGAGCAACCCGACAGCATCGGCGACCGCGCTGACCCGCTGCGGGTCAAGGGCTTTGAGTGCGGTGACATCGGCTGCGGTCCGAATCGGATTCGCGATCACCGGCCCCACGTCGGGCACGATGTCCAGATCCACACCCGCGCCGCGCAATGGCACGACGATGTCGGAGAACAGAATCGCCGCGTCGACGCCGTGGCGGCGGACCGGCTGCAGGGTGATCTCACAGATCAATTCAGCATCGAAACACGCTTCCATCATGGTGTTCTTGGCGCGCAGCGCGCGATATTCCGGCAATGATCGGCCAGCCTGACGCATGAACCACACCGGGGTGCGGTTGGGTGTGTGGCCGGTGGCGGCGGCCAGGTAGGGCGCCTGCGGAAGTTGGCGGCGGTTGCTCACCGGGACAATGCTGCCACGGCGCCGGCGGCCGGGTTACCGGCACGGCGCGCCTGCCTGCGACGCCCCGTCGATAGGGCTAGCGTCAATCCGTGACCAGTGCGGAGCCCACCCAGTTCCGCGAGGCGGTGGCTGCGATGAATGCTGCCGAGGTCCGGTCGGAGATCGAGTTGGGCCCGATCCGCCCACCTCAGCGCCTCGCGCCGTACAGCTATGCGCTGAGCGCGGAGGTCCGCCGACCCGAGGGCGAGGTTGTTCCCGAGGTCTCCGAAGGTGACGCCTTCGGCCGTCTGATCCTGCTGCACGACCCCGACGGCGCCGAAGCCTGGGACGGCACCATGCGACTGGTCGCCTTCATCCAGGCCGACCTCGACCCTGCCGAGGCCGTCGACCCACTGCTGCCCGAGGTGGCCTGGAGTTGGTTGGTGGAGGCATTGGAGTCGCGATCCGAACATGTCACCGCACTCGGCGGCACCGTCACCGCAACCACCTCGGTGCGCTACGGCGACATCTCCGGGCCGCCGCGCGCCCACCAACTGGAGATCCGGGCGTCGTGGACCGCCACCACGCTGGCATTGGGAATCCATGTCGAGGCGTTCTGCGAAGTACTCGAACACGCGGCGGGGCTACCGCCGACCGGGGTGACCGATCTGAGTTCGCGTTCTCGCGCCTGAGATGTCACCCGACATGTCCGAGCCTGACGACCTCGACACCCCGGGGGAACTACTCCCCGATCCCGAGCCGATTCCGCTGGCGCGCCCGTCCGAAGGAGTCCCGGCGGTGTCGGTCAGTGCTGCCGACATCGCCCGGGCCGCGGCGAAATTGGCGACTGGACGCGGGCCGTTCGCGGTGGATGCCGAACGGGCCTCGGGGTTCCGGTATTCCAACCGCGCATACCTGATCCAGATTCGTCGCAACGGTGCCGGAACGGTTCTGATTGATCCGGTCAACCACGGCGGCAGTTCGATCGACGTCCTGGCACCGCTGGCCGACGTGCTGGCCGACGACGAATGGATTCTGCACGCCGCCGATCAGGACCTGCCGTGCCTGGCCGAGGTGGGCTTGCGTCCACCTGCTCTCTACGACACCGAACTGGCCGGTCGGTTAGCCGGCTTCGACCGAGTCAACCTCGCTGCCATGGTGCAACGCATGCTCGGCCTGGGCCTGGCCAAGGGACACGGGGCGGCCGATTGGTCCAAGCGCCCACTGCCCGATGCGTGGCTAAATTACGCCGCACTGGACGTCGAAGTTCTGATCGAGTTGCGCGCCAAAGTCGCTACCGTGTTGGCCGACCAGAACAAAACTGCCTGGGCGACAGAGGAATTCGAGTATCTGCGCCGTGCCGACGCCACCCCGACCCGTCGTGATCGCTGGCGCCGGACATCGGGGCTGAACAAGATTCGCACCACGGGTGGCCTGGCCGCGGTGCGCGAGTTGTGGACGGCCCGAGACCGCATCGCGCGCAACCGCGATATCGCGCCGGGCCGGATTCTGCCCGACTCGGCGATCATCGCCGCCGCACTGGCCGACGCCACAACGGTGGACGAACTCATCGCCCTGCCCGTCTTCAGCGGACCCAAACAGCGGCGCACCGCCGCGGTGTGGCTGGAGGCGCTGGAGAAAGCCCGAAGGACCGACGACCCGCCCGAGGCGGCAGAACCCTTCACCGGACCGCCGCCGCCCGTTCGGTGGGCCAAGCGCAAACCCGAAGCCGCAGGTTACCTGGAGGCAGCCCGAGCCGCGCTCGGCGAACTGTCGCAGCGGGTCGGGGTGCCGACGGAGAACCTGGTGTCACCGGACCTGGTCCGCAGATTGTGTTGGGACTGGACCCCCGCCGACGACGTCACGGGCGCGGTGTCGGATTTCCTGCGCGACGCCGGAGCGCGCGGCTGGCAGCGCGATCTGGTGGAACCGGTGTTGTCGGAGGCGCTGCGTCGCGCCGATGACCGGTCAGTCGACCTGCTCGGAGACTGATTCGGCGCGTGCAGCCAGTGCGGCCACCCAGCCGGTGACCTGACGCGCGATGTGCTGTTCGGTGAGGCCCGACTCGGCGAGCACCTCCGCGCGGGCGGCATGGTCCAGGAAGCGTTGCGGCACACCGATGTCGCGGCACGGAACATCGATATCGGCGGCACGCAGCGCAGCCGACACCGCCGAACCGACTCCTCCGCGTACGCCGTTGTCCTCCAGGGTCACCACCAGTTTGTGTGCCAGTGCCAGCGGGCCCAGCGCATCCGGCACCGGCAGAACCCACCGCGGATCAACCACGGTCACACCGATGCCCTGTTTGCGGAGCCGATCAGAGATCTGCAGCGCCATGGCGGCGAAAGATCCCACCGCTACCATCAGAACGTCAGCGCCGAGTTCCTCGGTGGGGCGCGCTAAAACGTCAATACCATTGATCCGCTCAGTTGCCGGGATGTCCTGTCCCACTTCCCCTTTGGGGAAACGAATGGCCGTCGGGCCGTCGCTGACATCGAGCGCCTCGCCAAGTTCTTCGCGCAGCCGCGCGCCGTCGCGCGGAGCGGCGACGCGGATCCCGGGCACGATATTGAGCATCGACAGATCCCACATACCGTTGTGGCTGGCGCCGTCGTTTCCGGTGACGCCGGCGCGGTCCAGCACAATGGTGACCGGCAGCTTATGCAACGCCACATCCATCATGACCTGGTCGAAGGCCCGGTTCAGGAACGTGGAGTAGATCGCGACCACCGGATGCATCCCGGCCATGGCCAGTCCGGCCGCCGACGTCATCGCATGCTGCTCGGCGATACCGACGTCGAAGAGCCGGTCTTTGAATCGTTCACCGAAGGCCGCCAGTCCGGTCGGTCCCGGCATCGCCGCGGTGATCGCCACGATGTCGCGTCGCTTGGTCGCATAGGCGATCAAGGCGTCGGAGAACACCGACGTCCACCCGGGCTCGGCGACCTTGGTGGCCAGTCCGGTACGCGGGTCGATCACGCCGCAGGCATGCATCAGTTCGGCCTCGTCGTTCTCGGCCGGCGGATAGCCCATGCCCTTGCGGGTCACGACGTGAACGATCACCGGGGCGTTGAAACCACGAGCGTGGCGCAGCGCGTTCTCCACCGCATGCTCGTCGTGTCCATCGATTGGGCCGACGTACTTGATACCCAGATCGGTGAACATCACCTGCGGAGAGATCGCGTCTTTGAGGCCGGCCTTCACGCTGTGCACCGCGTGGTAGCAGGCCTCGCCGATCACCGGCATCCCGCGCAGCGCGACCCGACCCCGCTCCAGGAGGCGTTCGTAACCCGGTTGCAGTCGCAGGCCGGCGAGATGGTCGGCGAACCCGCCGATGGTCGGCGCGTAACTGCGGCCATTGTCGTTGACCACGATGACGACCGGGCGTTTGGCTGCCGCGATGTTGTTGAGCGCCTCCCAGCACATGCCACCGGTGAGCGCACCATCCCCGACGACGGCGACCACGTGCCGGTTGCGCTGGCCGGTCAACTCGAAGGCCTTGGCCATCCCGTCGGCGTAGGACAGTGCCGCCGAGGCGTGACTGGACTCGACCCAGTCGTGGTCGCTCTCCGCCCGCGACGGGTAACCCGACAGGCCACCCCGCATGCGCAGGGTGTCGAAGTCCGCGGCCCGACCGGTGAGCATCTTGTGCACGTAAGCCTGATGGCCGGTATCGAAGATGATCGGGTCGTGCGGTGAATCGAAGACGCGATGCAACGCCAGTGTGAGTTCCACCACACCGAGGTTGGGCCCCAGGTGACCTCCGGTCGCAGCGACCTTGTGGATCAGGAACTGGCGGATCTCGACGGCGAGTTCCGTCAGGTCAACCTGGGAGAGGTGCTGCAGATCGGCAGGACCGCGGACCTGTTCAAGCATCAGGACAGTCTACGCACCGTTGCCCCGGTGATCGGGCCCGGACAGATAGACGTCCGGCACGCCGTCGCAGTCCGGGTCCGCGGTCTCCAGTTCGAAGATCGCGCGGTAGTGCCGGTTGCGGATTCGCAGCAGGATGCCGGCCAGGACGGCCGCCAGCAGCGATCCGGTGAGCACCGCGACCTTCATGACGGCCAGTCGCGTTGGTTCGGTGGCATACGCCAAGTCCCCGATCAGCAGCGATACCGTGAACCCGATCCCAGCCAGCATGGAGACACCCAGGACGTCGATCCAGCGCAGCGACGCGTCGAGGCTGGCGTGGGTGACCGCGGCGATCAGTCGGGTGGTGCCGAACACCCCCAGGGTCTTGCCGACGACGAGTCCGGCGATGACTCCGAGTGCGATGGGGTCGCGCAGGGCTGTCACGAATCCGTCATAGCCGCCGAAGCTCACCCCGGCCGCGAAGAAGGCGAAGACCGGGATCGCGAAACCCGCTGAGACGGGCCGCATCGCATGCTCGAAAGATTCGGCCAGGCCGTCGCCGGCGGTCTTGCTGCGCAAGACCGGGACGGTGAAGCCCAGCAGCACGCCGGCGACGGTGGCGTGCACGCCGGACTCGTGGACGAACGACCAGGTGAGCGCCGCCAGCGGAATCAACAGCCACCACGAGGTGATACGCCTCTGCACGAGCACCGCGAACAACGCCAACGGGAGGAGCGCGATCAGCAGTGCGCCGAGGTTGATCTTGGTGCTGTAGAACACCGCGATGACGGTGATTGCGAGAAGGTCGTCAACGACTGCCAGGGTGAGCAGAAAGGTCCGCAACGCCGTCGGCAGGTGCGTGGAGATCACCGCCAGCACCGCCACCGCAAACGCGATGTCGGTGGCGGTCGGGATTGCCCAACCGCGCTCGGCCCCGTCGGTGCCGCCGATGGTGAAAGCCAGGAAGATCAGCGCGGGCACCACCATGCCGCCGACCGCGGCAGCGATCGGCAGCGCGGCCCTGGCCGGGTCGCGAAGGTCGCCGGCGACGAATTCGCGTTTCAATTCGAGGCCGACGACGAAGAAGAAAATGGCGAGTAACCCGTCGGCGGCCCACCCGCCCAGGCTCAGGTTCAGATGCAGACCGAGGTTGTCGGTGCCGACCCGGAAATTAGTGAGCGCGTAATACGAGGCCGCCCATGGCGAATTCGCCCAGATCAGCGCGGCGGCCGCGGCAGCCAGCAGGATCGCGCCGCCGACGGTCTCCTTATGCAGGATCCCGATGATCCGGTGGGTCTCCGGCCACGACCCGCGGGCGAACAGCAGGCCCAGCGACCGGCGGCCACGGGGAGCCGAATCAGGGTGGCCCATGGGTCCCTCTCGTCAGCAGGGCGATGCATTCAACATGATGCGTCAGCGGGAAGGCGTCGAACACCCGAATGGTCTGAACGTGGTAGCCATTGTGACGATAAAGGCCGATGTCGCGCGCGAATGCCGCAGCCTCGCAACCGATATGGATCACCCGCGGCACGCCGGCGCCGGCGAGCAATTCGATGACCGCTCGGCCCGCGCCTGCCCGCGGCGGGTCGAGTACCGCGATATCGGCTCCGCCGGACTGCGCGGCCAGCACCCGGCGGACTGAATCGGTCACCACCCGGACCTGGGGCAGGTCGGCCAGTGCGGAGCGCGCGACGTTCGATGCCGCACGCGAGGTGTCCACCGTGAGCACCCGTCCGCGCTCGCCGACCACATCGGCCAACGCCGCTGCGAACAAACCGACGCCGCCGTAGAGATCCCAGGCCCGCAACCCGTCTGACCGGCCGGGCGTCACACTGCCGGCGCTGGTGTCGGCCGACCACTGCCGCACCAACTCGCTGTAGACCGCGGGTGCGTCGCGATGGGACTGCCAGAAACCGGTCGCCGGCACCCGCCAGACCCGCGACCCGACCCGGTGCACGGATCCGCCGGAACCTTCCAGGGCGGTGCTGCCGCGCCTATCTCGCGCGGTGGCTGCCACATGACGGCAGCCGTCATCGTCGAGCGCCACGTGCAACTGGTCGCCACCGGTCCAGCGCGCACCGTCGATGCCCGCGAGCATGGCTGAAGGAAGCTGTCCGCACCGCAGATCGGTGACCAGTTCGTCACTGTGGTAGCGGTGGAATCCAGCCCGGCCGTCGGCGCCGACGGCCAGGCGCACCCGGGTGCGCCAGCCCTGCGCGCCGCCGGTCCCGATCGGTTCCGCCACGCCCTCCCACGCGTAATCCCCAAGCCGCGCAAGCTGATTGGCCACCACCTGACCTTTGATCTCACGTACGGCCGACGGCTCGGCGAAGGCCAGATCGCAGCACCCGGCACCGTCCACGCCGGCAATCGGACACAGCGCCGCTATCCGATCGGCCGACGGCTCAAGCACCTCGATGGTCTCGGCATGCCAGTAGGCTCCGCGCTCCGAGGTCACCCGGACTCGAACCAATTCCCCCGGCAACGCATAGCGCACGAACACCACCCGGCCGTCGTGGCGGGCCACACAACTGCCGCCATTGGCGGCCGGGCCGGTACGCAGCACCACATCGTCCGGCCCGATAACGGTCACTCCACGAATCCCTTTCGGACATCGCCCGGGGCGCTCTGCCCCTGAAGTTCGCTGAGCCGCTCCGACGAATTCAACTGCCAGGGAACCGAAGTCACCATGACGTTCGGGATGAACAGCAGCCGCGTCTTGATCCGAAGCGCACTCTGGTTGTGCAACAGGCCTTCCCACCAGTGGCCGACGACGTACTCCGGCACGTACACCGTCACCACGGTGCGCGGGGCTTCCTTGCTGATCCGCCTGACGTAGTCCAGCACCGGACCGGTGACTTCGCGGTAGGGCGAGGCGACGACTTTGAGCGGGACCGTGACCTCACTTGCCTCCCACTCAGCCGTGAGCTTGCGGGTGTCGACATCGTCGACATTCACCGTTAATGCCTCGAGCACGTCCGGTCGTGTCGCCCGGGCGTAGGACAGCGCCCGCAGGGTGGGCACGTGCATATTCGACACCAGCACCACCGCGTGATTGCGACTGGGCAACACGATCTCGCGTTGCTCTTCTGCACGCGCCGTCAACTCGCGCTCCACCGACGCGTAATGACGATTGATCGCCTTCATCAAGATGAACAGACTGCCCATCGCCAGGATCGCGATCCACGCGCCGGCCAGGAACTTGGTCACGAGCACCACGATCAGCACCGCACCGGTGGCGATGAAGCCGATGGTGTTGACCACCCGCGAGCGGACCATCCGGCGGCGTTCCTGCGGGTCGTCCTCGGTGCTCAGCAGCCGGGTCCAGTGCCGGACCATGCCGATCTGGCTGAGCGTGAACGACACGAACACGCCCACGATGTAGAGCTGGATGAGGGCGGTTACCTCAGCCCCGAAAGCCACCACGAAGGCGATCGCGGCCAGGGCCAGGAACACGATGCCGTTGGAGAACGCCAGCCGGTCACCGCGGGTATGCAGCTGATGCGGGAGGTAGCGGTCCTGCGCCAGAATCGAGCCGAGCACCGGGAAGCCGTTGAACGCGGTATTGGCCGCCAGCACCAGGATCAGGGCGGTGACGCCGGTGATCAGATAGAGGCCCGGGGCGAAATTGTGAAAGATCGCATCCGCCAACTGGGCCACCAGCGTCTTCTGCCGATACCCCTCGGGAGCGCCGACGAGTTGCTCGGCGGGGCGCTCGGCCAACTTCACACCGGTCTTGATCGCCAGCACGATCATGCCCAGGAAGAGCGCAACCGAGATTCCGCCCAGCAGGGCAAGTGTGGTGGCCGCGTTGCGGGACTTGGGCTTGCGGAAGGCCGGCACGCCGTTGCTGATCGCCTCGACACCGGTGAGTGCCGCACACCCCGACGAGAACGCCCTGGCCACCAGGAACACCAGCGCAAAACCCAGCACGTCACCGTGCTCGGAATGCAGTTCGAAGCCCGCCGACTCAGCCTGCAGATCGTGGCCCATCACGAAGATCTGGATGAAACCCCAGATCAGCATGATGAACATACAGACCATGAAGGCGTAGGTGGGGATCGCGAAGGCTGTGCCAGATTCGCGGATACCGCGCAGGTTGACCGCGGTCAGCAACACGATCGCGGTGACCGCGAACGCCACCTTGTGCTGGGCGATGAACGGCACCGCCGAACCGATATTGGACATCGCCGAGGCCATCGAGACCGCGACCGTCAGCGTGTAGTCCACCAGGAGCGCGCTGGCCACCGTCAGCCCAGCGGTGTGTCCGAGGTTGGTGGTGACCACCTCGTAGTCGCCGCCGCCGGACGGGTAGGCGTGCACATTCTGGCGGTAGGAGGCCACCACCACCAGCATGACCAGCGCGACGGCCACGCCGATCCAGGGCGCCATGGTGATCGCGGACAGGCCCGCGACCGACAGAACCAGGAAGATCTCCTCCGGCGCGTAGGCCACCGACGACAGTGCATCGGAGGCGAATACCGGCAGGGCGATGGTCTTCGGCAGCAGGGTGTGGCTCAGCTTGTCGCTGCGGAACGGCTGTCCCAGGAGAAGCCGCCGCGTCATCTTCGAAAGCTTGGACACGAGAGCCAAGAGTAGGCCTTGCCTCCGATGCCGGTAGCGTTCCCCATACCGTGCGGCCCGCCGGGTGGGCCGCACGCGACGTAGCCGAAAGGACCTCAGGTGCGGGTTGTGGTGATGGGCTGCGGCCGCGTCGGCGCCGCGCTGGCCGACGCGCTGTCCCGGATCGGACATGACGTGGCGGTCATCGATCGCGACCCGACGGCATTCAACCGGCTCGCCCCGGAGTTCGCCGGCAAACATGTGCTGGGTATGGGTTTTGATCGGGAAGTGTTGCTGCGCGCCGGAATTGAGGGCGCCGACGCGCTTGCCGCGGTGTCCTCCGGGGACAACTCCAACATCATCGCGGCGCGGGTGGCTCGCGAGATGTTCGGCGTGCAGCGGGTGGTCGCCCGGATCTACGACGCCAAGCGCGCAGCCGTCTACGAGCGCCTGGGTATCCCCACCGTGGCCACCGTGCCGTGGACCACAGACCGGCTGCTGCACGCCCTCACCCACGACGCAGAGACCGCCAAGTGGCGTGATCCCACCGGCACCGTCGCGGTCATAGAGGCGCCCCTGCACGATTCGTGGATGGGTCACCGGGTGACCTCCCTGGAGGAGGTCACCGGGGCGCGGGTGGCGTTCCTGATCCGATTCGGCACCGGCGTGCTACCCGAAGCCAAGACCGTCATCCAGGCCGGTGACCAGGTCTACCTGGCCGCGGTGTCCGGGCGTGCGGCCGAAGCGCTGGCGATCGCCGCGCAGCCGCCTGCGGAAGGGGTCGGGGAATGAAGGTCGCCATCGCCGGGGCGGGAGCCGTCGGACGGTCGATCGCCCGGGAACTGGTGGAGAACGCCCACGACGTGACGCTCATCGAGCGCAACGCCGACCACGTCGACATCGACTCGATCCCGGCCGTGCACTGGCGACTCGGCGACGCCTGCGAGCTGAGCCTGCTCGAGGAGGTGCACCTCGAGGAGTTCGACGTGGTGATCGCCGCGACCGGTGACGATAAGGCCAACGTGGTGCTGTCCCTGCTGGCCAAGACGGAGTTCGCGGTCGCACGGGTGGTGGCCCGGGTCAACGACCCCCGCAACGAGTGGCTCTTCGACGGCGCCTGGGGCGTCGACGTCGCCGTCTCGACTCCGCGCATGCTGGCCTCCCTGGTGGAGGAGGCGTTCGCGGTCGGCGATCTGGTGCGGCTGATGGAGTTCCGTCATGGCCACGCCAACCTGGTGGAGATCACGCTGCCCGACGACACCCCGTGGGGTGGGCGGCCGGTACGCAAACTCGCCCTGCCCCGCGATGTGGCACTGGTGACGATCCTGCGCGGTCAGCGCGTGATCGTGCCGGAGCCCGACGAGCCACTCGAGGGCGGCGACGAACTGTTGTTCGTGGCGGCGCCCGAGGTCGAAGGCGATCTGCGGAATCTGCTCGCGCAGCCCTGACGTCCCGGCCCGTCAGTCCCGACCGGACAGGTCGGCGACGCCGGCCCGGGGTACGTCGGCATCGGGGACATCGGCTGCCGGACGGTGGCTCTCAGCGTGGGTGGCGTGCAGCGCACGCTGAGCGGTCCGGATCGCCAGATAGGTGAGCAGCGCACCGACAGCGGTCAGCGGCCAACCCATCGCGATGCGCGCGACACCCAGCCAGCCGGTCTTGTCGGCGTCGTAGAGGTGATGCTGCACGACGAACCTCGCGCCGAACACCGCAACCCAGGTCAGGGTGGCGACGTCGAAGGCAAGCACCGCGCGACTCGACCGCCGCCAACCGCGGTCATGACCGTTTACCCAACTCCAGACATAGCCCACGATCGGCCGACGGATCAGCACCGATATCGCGAACACCGACGCCCACACCAGCGATGTCCAGATCCCCAACAGGAAATAACCCTTGGAAGCACCGACCAGCCAGGCGATCACCGCGCTGACACCCACTCCGAAGAATCCGGCGAGTGCGGGCTTCACCGAGTCGCGCCGGAACAGCCGCCAGAGCAGGATCAGCACCGCGACGCCGACGGCCGCAAGAATTGCCGGCATCAGACCGAACGCGGTGGAGACCGGGACCAGGACGGCCACCGGTAGTGCGGAATAGATCAGGCCGCTGACGCCACCCATCTGATCGAGCAGCGCCTGGCCCGGGGTCCGCTCGACGTCAGTCACAACGGTGACCCGGAAGCGATTGGATCCCGGAAGCGATTGGGTGGGAGTGCCGTCACCGCTGAATCTCGTAGTGCGGGTTGTAAATTGCCTTATTGCCGTTCTCCAGGATGCCCAGCCGGCCGTGTACCCGAAGCTTGCGTCCGCTGTCGATACCGGGGATTCGACGCTGGCCCAACCAGACCAACATCACCGTGTCGGTACCGTCGAACAATTCCGCGCGCACACCCGTCGAGCAACCCTTGGCGTTGGTCTCCACGCTGCGCAACGTGCCGACCATCGTGACCTCCTGCCCGCGCTGACAGTCGATCGCGCGGTGTGCGCCGGTGCTGGCGGCCTCACCGCTGAGTTCCGCCGCGTCGCGCTCCTCGGGGCTCTCCAGCAGCCGGCGGGTGAGGCGGCGCACAAAACCTTCGGCCGTAGCCATGGGTCTCTCCTGATGTCGGATCACACTGCGACAGCAACGGTAGACCTCTTGGTTCGTCGGCGCCACGAGGCACACCCGCGAGCACGTCGGCCACCGGCCACCGGCACGATCGTGGGGTGGCGATCAACCTGCGCGGTGTGACGGCGGTGCTGCTGCCGGGCACGGGTTCCGACGAGGACTACCTGCGCCGTGCCTTCGCGGGCCCACTGGCGGAGGCCGGGATCACCCTGACGGCGGTCTCTCCGGAAGCCGACGGCCTGGTTGCCGGGTACCTGCGGGCGCTGGACGCGGCGACCGGCCCGATCGTCGTCGGCGGGGTCTCCATCGGCGCCGCCGCGGCCACTCGGTGGGCACTGGCACATCCCGGCCGCGCGATGGCCGTCCTGGCCGTGTTGCCGCCGTGGACCGGAGCGCCGGACGGCGCGCCGGCGGCACTGTCTGCCCGACATACCGCTGACCAACTGCGCCGGGACGGACTAGCCGCCACCTCCGCCGCGATGAGGTCGTCGAGTCCGGCATGGCTGGCAGACGAGCTCAGCCGCTCGTGGCGCCGGCAGTGGCCGAGCCTTCCCGACGCGATGGACGAGGCCGCGGCCTACCCGGGGCCGAGTGCGGCAGAGCTGGGTCGGCTGACGACTCCGATGGCCGTCGTGGCGGCAGCCGACGATGTGATCCACCCATCCGCGATCGCCCTCGAGTGGGCGTCGTCGGCGCCACGCGCGGCACTGCGAACGGTCACACTCAAGCAGTTCGGCCCGGACCCCTCGGCACTGGGCGCCGCGAGCCTGGCGGCACTGCGAGCGATCGACTGAGACCGGCAGGTCAGCCGCCGGTATTGCGCAACTGCTGCGCCGCCTGCTGCTGGGCCAGCATGGCCTGTTGCGCGGCGAACATCGCCTGCTGCGCCTGTTGAGCCTGCTGGGCCTGCTGCGCGGCGGCGGCATTGAGCTGGGCCGCCAACTCCTCAGGCAGTTGCACGGGCAGCGGTGTCCGCACCGGAAGTGGGGTGTCGCCGCGACGAACCACGGTGTCCGCCAACGCTTCCCGAGCCTGGGATGCGAGCGCGACAATACTCTCCGGCGCCCCGTTGACGACGCACCGGATCATCCAGCGGTACCCGTCCGTGCCGATGAAACGAACGACGCCGGCGCCGGTGCCGACGACCTCGCGGCCCCACGGTCCGTCCTCGATGGAGACTGCAGCACCGTCGTTACGCAACGCCTCGGCCAACTCCCCGGCCACCTCTCGCCACAGACCGGGCGATTTGGGAGCCGAGTAGGCGGCGATGGTGAATCGCCCGTTGGGCGTTACCACCCAGATGGCGCTCGGGACGCCCATCGGATTGAGTTCCACCTGGATCTGTCCACCGGGGGGCATCGGAATCAATACCGACCCCAGATCCAGGCGGGCCACGACTGCGTGGTCGGGGTCGTCGAAGTCCTCGATGTCGAATGGGCCGCCGGCACCGTCGGAAAGATCCGCGCCGACCACAGCCTGGACCTCGTCGTCGCCGGTGTCGGCGGCCGTCTCGACGACCTCGTCGACCTCATCGACCACGTCCTCGGCCGCGCTGTGGTCCCGGTCTTGCTTACGTCTACCGAATGCCATCACAAACTCGCATGTCCGCCGGAGGAACCGTGACCGCCTTGGCCACGGGTGGTATCAGCCAGTCCGACCTCATCGAACGAGGCCACTTCGACCAGCTCTGGTAACTCGACCTGCTGGACCAGTAGTTGAGCGATCCGGTCGCCCCGCCTGATCACGATTGGCGCGGCAGGGTCGAGGTTGATCAATGACACTTTAATCTCGCCGCGGTATCCGGCGTCCACCGTGCCGGGACTGTTGACGATCGAAAGCCCAACGCGCGCAGCCAAACCCGAGCGCGGGTGGATCAAACCCACCATGCCATGTGGGATAGCGACGGCGATACCGGTGGGTACCAGAGCGCGCTGCCCGGGCGCCAGTTCGACGTCCTCGGCGCTGCATAGATCAACGCCGGCGTCGCCAGCGTGGGCACGGACGGGCATCGGGAGATCGCGGTCCAGACGAACCACCGCAAGACTGGTGGACACGAGGCCAAAGACTACCCTTGGCCGAGTGTCCGGCTCGCGTGTGACCTCGCAAACCGTGCGGTACCGCGAGCGGTTGTGGGTGCCCTGGTGGTGGTGGCTGGTGGGCCTCGGGGTTTCGGCGTTGCTGGCCACCGAGGTCAACATGGGCGTGCGTGCCCTGCCCGACTGGCTGCCCTACGCGATGTCGGCCGCCGCTGCCGTGGGTGTCCTGCTGTGGCTCAGCCGAACCGAAGTGCAGGTCAGCACCGCCGGGGTGGACGTGGAATTACGGGCTGGCCCGGCGCATCTGCCGGTGTCGGCGGTGCGCCGATCAGCCGAGATACCCCGGACCGCGAAGTCAGCCGCGCTGGGGCGGCAGTTGGATCCGGCCGCCTACGTCGTGCACCGGACCTGGGTGGGCCCCATGGCTTTGGTGGTCCTCGATGACCCCGATGATCCGACACCGTACTGGTTGGTGAGTTGTCGGCATCCGGACCGATTACTAGCCGCCCTGCGTAGCTAGACCGCGCAGTCGGTGCACGTCAGCACGCCCTTCTTGGAGCTGGCAAGACGGCTGCGATGGTGTACGAGAAAGCAACTGGAGCAGGTGAATTCGTCGGCCTGCTTGGGAATGACCCGGACGGTCAACTCCTCGCCGGAGAGGTCGGCACCGGGCAACTCGAAGGACTCCGCAGACTCGGTCTCATCGACATCGACGACGGCCGATTGCGCCTCGTTGCGCCGCGCGGTCAATTCCTCAAGCGAATCCTCGGAGACCTCGTCGGTCTCCGTACGCCGTGGGGCGTCGTAATCAGTTGCCATAGTCAATCCCCTCGTCGAACACAAGGCTTTGTACCAGCGTCGAACGTCTGCGCAAAATGGTTAATGCCCCCCAGTGCCGAGTTCCGGTGTGAATTTCATCACATCAGCTTCCGGTGTGCGACCCGGATCGGCGGCCGACGCCAGGTTACCTGCAGTCCCGCGCTGCCTTTACAGTGCAACACGTGGTCGCTCACATCACCGAAGGTTCCGCCTACGACAAAGCCGGTAACCCGTTCCGCAGGCGCAACTACCGCCCCGGGATAGCCGCGGCGGTCGCCATGTTCGCCCTGACCGCTCTGGTGTGGGCCTTCGTGTTGACCCGGCCGGTCACCGTGGGTGAGGCCGCGGCGTGCAATGCGCCGCCGGCGACCACCGATCCCGCGGCACCCAGACTCGGCGGCCGGCTGTCGAGTTCGGCTCTGATCGACGTGGCGCCGGCCAAGTTGGCCGAGACGAACATCCGGGTACTCAACGCAAGCGGCCAGGGCGGTCAGGCCGGCGATGTGGCGGGTTCCCTGCGCGACCTGGGCTTTGCGGCCCCGGCTGCCGCCAACGATCCGGTCTACGCGGGTACCAGGTTGTCTTGTCAGGGCCAGATCCGCTTCGGCAAGGACGGCCGAGCCGGCGCCGCGACGGCGTGGCTGGTGGCCCCGTGCGTCGAGCTATACCAGGACGACCGCACGGACAACTCGGTCGACCTGGTGATCGGCACCGACTTCACCGCATTAGCCAGCAGTGACGATATCGCGGCGGTGCTGTCCGGGCTGCAGCCCGGTGCCACCGAACCGGCCGACTCGGCCCTGCTGACCAAAATTCACCACAGCACCTGCTGAGGCGCTCACGGCAGCGGGCGTAATCCGTCGAACCGCTCCAGGGCGTCGATGAGTTGCGTCGCCACCCCCGGCGCGGCGACCACCACCAGCGAACCTTCGGTACCCGGTTCGCCCGGGTCGGGTAGCAACAGCACCGCTCCGGCTTCGGCGGCGATCAACGCGCCGGCAGCCCAATCCCAGACATTGAGACCGTGCTCGTAATGGCCGTCCAGCCGACCGGCGGCCACCATGCAAAGATCGAGTGCCGCAGAGCCGATCCGCCGAACGTCGCGGATCACTGGCAGCATCCGGGCCAACAGTGCGGCCTGTGCGGCGCGACGATGCGCCTGATAACCAAATCCAGTCCCCAGCAACGCCATTGAGAGATCGTCGACGTCGCTGCATCGGAGGCGATGACGTGTTCCGCCGGTGAGCAGGTGCGCGCCGAGGCCGATACCGGCCGAGTAGACGTCACCGCTTGCGACGTCCGCCACCGCGCCGGCCACCGACAGGCCGTCGAGTTGGGCCGCGATCGAGACCGCGTAGGTCGGGATGCCGTAGACGAAGTTCACCGTGCCGTCGATGGGGTCCACCACCCACCGCACCGCACCGCGTCGCTGCGGCGCCCCGCCACCCTCCTCGCCGAGGATCGGCTCGCCCGGCCGCAGTTCGGCCAGCCGATTCCGGATCAACTGCTCGGTTTCGGTGTCAGCAATGGTGACCGGGTCGGTGGGGCTGCTCTTCGAGCGCAGCGCGGGCTCGACCGTTCCGGTTCCGACACCGAAGATCTCCGACCGCCGGCGTCGCACGAAGGCCGCCGCTTGAGCGGCTACATCCTCGGCGACGGCTCGCAGTTCTCGGGCCCCGATATCCATCACAGAGCTATCGCAACATAATCGGGCGTCGGCGGGCGCCTCACCCACTAGTGTCTAACCCGGTCGATCCGCCCGCCGCGATAAAGGAGCAGCAATGACCCCGACCGAACCCAGCACTGCACGCCAGGCCCTCGGGGTGGATGTCGGCGGCAGCGGGGTCAAAGGCGCCATCATCGACCTCGACACCGGGCAACTCGTCGGCGAGCGATTCCGGCTGGACACGCCCCAGCCGGCCACGCCGAAAGCTGTGACGAAAACGGTGGTCGAGGCGGTGGATCACTTCGGCTGGACCGGGCCGGTGGGTGTTACCTACCCCGGCGTCGTCGTCGACGGCGTCGTGAAGACCGCCGCGAACGTCGACAAATCCTGGATCGGCACCAACGTCGCCGAGCTGTGGAGCGCCGCCCTGGGTGGCCGCACCGTCGCCGTACTCAACGATGCCGACGCCGCCGGACTGGCGGAGTGCTGCTACGGCGCGGGGCGCGACAAGAGCGGTCTAATCGTGTTGCTGACCTTCGGCACCGGAATCGGTTCGGCTGTTCTCTACAACGGAGTGCTGCTGCCCAACAGTGAATTCGGCCATATCGAGGTGGGCGGCAAGGAAGCCGAGCATCGCGCAGCCTCGTCGGTCAAGGAACGCAAGGAATGGAATTACCAGCGCTGGACCGAAGAGGTCACCAAGGTCCTGATTGCGATTGAAAACGCCATCTGGCCGGATCTGTTCATCGCCGGCGGCGGCATCAGCCGAAAGGCCGAACGGTGGATCCCGATGCTGCGAAACCGGACGCCGGTCGTGGGGGCTGCACTACAGAATGAGGCAGGAATCGTGGGCGCCGCGATGGCTAGCCGGTCGGACCTCATCAACTAGTCTCCCCCGCGCCTGTACAGCGGACTCCCAGTTAGTCGTTACAATGGTCTGCGGCGGCCGCCAACCGGACAGCGGCGAGCATCCACTACGTGATCACGCCGATATTCCACACAGCCGACGCTTTCGGTGGGGCATGTTCGTGCCCGCCGAACGCCAGCACGACCGAAAGGGTGCACGTGGCAGCGACAAAAGCCAGCCCGGCAACCACGAAGCCGGTGAAGCGCACCGCCACCAAGACTCCCGCCACGAAGGCTGCAGCACGCCCCGCAGCGCCCCAGAAGGCCGCTGGGGCGGCGTCGGCCAAGGCCGTTAAAGCCACTCCGTCCAAGGCAGCGCCAGCCAAGGCTGTGCCCGCCAAAGCCACCAGGACGCCGCCAACTAAAGCCACCAAGGCCGCCCCGGCCAGAGCCACCAAGGCTGCTCCGAAGAAGACTGCACCGACCAAGACCGCACCGGAGAAGACCGCACCGAAGAAGACCGCACCGACCAAGACCGCACGGGCCACGGCTACCAAACCCACGGCTACCAAACCCACGGCTACCAAACTCAAGCCCGCCAAAACGACTCCGAAGAAGGCTGCTCCCGTCAAGGTCACCAAAGCAGCACCGGCTAAGGCCGCCAAGTCCGCTCCCGTCAAGGTCACCAAAGCAGCACCGGCCAAGGTCACCAAAGCAGCACCGGCCAAAGCCACCAAGGCTGCTCCGGTCAAGGCGGCTAAAGCCGCTCCGGTCAAAGGCGCTAAGTCCGCACCGATCAAAGCGGCGAAAGCCGCGCCGGCGAAAACTGCTCCGGCAAAGGCCGCACCGGCGAAAGCCGCAAAGGCCGCCCCAACGAAGGCCGCCCCAACGAAGGCCGCCAAAGCAGCTCCTGCCAAACCTGTTGCCGCGAAGTCGGTCGCGAAAGCCGCTCCCACTAAGGCCCCCGCAAAAACTAAGGCCCCCGCAAAAACTGCTCCCGCGAAAGCCACTGCCAAGCAAGCACCCGTGAAAACCGCCCGCGGCGGTGTCAAGAAGTCCACCGCTGCCGCCGGGGGCGTCGCCGAACTCCTCGTCGAAGACCTTGATACCGATCTGCATGTCGAGTCCGAGATCGATGCCGCCGAGGAGATCGAGATCGAGGATCTCGAAGAGGTCGTCGTCGAGGAGGACGCGGGTGTTGTCGTCGCCGTCGTCGCGGCCGCCCCTGCCATCGACGGCGAAGACGAGGATGCCGCCGAACCATCCGACCAGGACAAGGCTTCTGGCGACTTCGTCTGGGACGAAGAGGAATCCGAGGCCCTGCGCCAGGCCCGCAAGGACGCCGAACTCACCGCTTCGGCGGACTCGGTGCGCGCCTACCTCAAGCAGATCGGCAAGGTCGCCCTCCTCAACGCCGAGGAAGAGGTGGAACTGGCCAAGCGAATCGAAGCGGGCCTGTACGCCACCCAAAAGATGACCGAATTGGCCGAGCGTGGCGCGAAACTTCCGGTGCAGCAGCGTCGCGATATGACGTGGATCTGCCGCGACGGCGATCGAGCGAAAAACCATCTGCTGGAAGCGAATCTGCGTCTGGTGGTCTCGTTGGCCAAGCGCTACACCGGCCGCGGAATGGCCTTCCTGGACCTGATCCAGGAAGGCAACCTGGGCCTCATCCGCGCCGTGGAGAAGTTCGACTACACCAAGGGCTACAAGTTCTCCACCTACGCCACGTGGTGGATCCGTCAGGCCATCACCCGCGCCATGGCCGACCAGGCCCGCACGATCCGCATCCCGGTGCACATGGTCGAGGTGATCAACAAGCTCGGCCGCATCCAGCGCGAGCTGCTCCAGGATCTGGGCCGCGAGGCCACTCCGGAGGAGCTGGCCAAGGAAATGGACATCACGCCGGAGAAAGTGCTGGAGATTCAGCAGTACGCCCGCGAGCCGATCTCGTTGGATCAGACCATCGGCGACGAGGGCGACAGCCAACTCGGCGATTTCATCGAGGACTCCGAAGCCGTGGTGGCCGTCGACGCCGTCTCCTTCACCCTGCTGCAGGATCAACTGCAATCGGTACTTGAGACGCTGTCCGAGCGCGAGGCCGGCGTGGTGCGACTGCGGTTCGGCCTCACCGACGGCCAGCCCCGCACCCTCGACGAGATCGGCCAGGTCTACGGGGTCACCCGCGAACGCATCCGACAGATCGAATCCAAGACCATGTCGAAGCTGCGCCACCCGAGCCGCTCGCAGGTTTTGCGCGACTACCTGGACTGAGTAGAACTCGGCACGGCTCCGCTGCGCTGCTAGCATCCGGCAATGGCCGACCCGCAACAGAACGGCCAGACACGAGCCGGCGGGCACCTGGGTGCCTTCGTCCGCGAATCCGGTTATCTGCGAAAGTGGTTGATCCTCGGGGTGTCCATCGGCATCATTGCCGGCCTGGGCGCGGTGGTGTTTTTTCTCTCCCTGAAGTACGCCGGCGAGTTTCTGCTCGGCACTCTGGGGGGCTATCAGCAACCGCAGGCGATCGGCGACGGTGGCGGGTCTGGATCGCCGGGGTTTAGCCGGCCCTGGGCGATTGTGTTGATCGCGTTCGGTGGCGCTCTGGTGTCGGCGGTCATCGTGGCGAAGTTAGCGCCTGAAGCCCAGGGCCACGGCACCGACAACGCGATCGAGGCGGCGCTGAGTGATCCGCGGTCGATCCGCGGCCGAGCCGTGGTGGTCAAGTTAATCGCCAGCGCCTTGACCATCGGCTCCGGCGGCTCCGGCGGACGCGAAGGCCCGACCGCGCAGATCTCGGCGGGATTCGGTTCGCTGCTGACCCGGCGGCTGAATCTGTCCGACGACGACGGACGGCTCGCAGTGTCGCTGGGTATCGGCTCGGGCATCGGGGCGATCTTCAGCGCACCGCTGGGCGGGGCCGTGCTGGCCGCCTCGATCATCTATCGGGAGGATTTCAATTACAAAGCCCTCGTTCCGGGCTTCATCACCTCGGCGACCGCCTACGCCGTCTACGGGTCGATTCTGGGTTTTGCGCCGATGTTCGGTTTCGTCGAACCCCGCTATACCTTCGACCCCGCCCAGACACCCTGGTTCGTGGTCATCGGCATCATCGCGGCGGGCATCGGCTATCTGTATGCGCGGACTTTCTACGGCACCATCGCACTAACCAAGCGGTTGCCCGGCGGCATTGTGATCAAACCGGCGATCGGCGGCCTTCTGGTCGGCCTACTGGCACTGGCGATCCCGCAGATCCTGTCCAGCGGATACGGCTGGGTGCAGATCGCCTTGACCCGAGAAGGGTTGGCGACGATCCCACTGTGGATCGTGCTGGTGCTGCCGGTAGCGAAGATCGTGGCGACGTCGCTGTCGATCGGCACCGGCGGCTCCGGCGGCATCTTCGGGCCCGGCATCGTGATCGGCGGCTTCGTGGGAGCTGCGATCTGGAGGTTGGCGGATACCGTTGGCGCACCGGGGATTCCGGATGGGCCGGGCCTGTTCGTGATCGTGGCGATGATGGCCTGTTTCGGCAGCGTGGCGCACGCCCCCCTCGCGGTGATGATCATGGTCGCCGAAATGACCGGATCCTTCTCGGTGATACCCGCGGCGATGATCACCGTCGGCGTCGCCTACCTCATCATCAGCCGCACACCGGTGTCAATTTATCGGGCCCAGCGACTCAACCGGGACAGCGACATGGTGGACCAGGGATCAATCCAGCGGTAACCGATTGAGCCGCAACAGATTTCGTCGCGGCGACTTGGTATCCAGCCCCACCAGAACGGTGCCGTCGTCCAGGATCACCAATCCCTCGGCGCTCTCCGGACTGCCCGTGATCCGCCAGATCGCCGCAGCCTCCACCTTGCCGCCACGGGGATCCAGTACGTCGGGCAATCGGGCAATCGCACTGCCCTGATCGGACAGCACGTACAACCGGCCGTCCGGGCCGATAGTCGCGTCGCTGATATCCGGAAGCCACTTGGCCAGATCACCGGAGAGCCACCACGTCGCGAGCACGGTCAACGTCGCATCCCCGGGAGCAGGCGCCACCGTCGGGCCACCCCGGCGCCAGCCGACTGGATCATCACCGGCGGGACCGAACTCGAGGATCGCGGACGGATCCTTTTCCTTGACCACCAGCAGGTGGCCGCGATCAGCCAGCACCAGCGACTCGCCACGGGAGGACCGATCACCGAGCCAGGCCTGGCGCAACCGATGACCGTCGGGAACATCGAGCAACAGGGTTCCGATGAGCGCCGGCACGGAGAGGTCGATGTGCAGCACCCGCGCGGGCTGCTCCTGCAACACCAGAACCGTGTGCGCCGAAGTCGGTTGGATCGCCTCGAATTGCGTTCCGCCGTCGGGAAGTTCGAGACCGGCCAGATCGATCGCCTGCCAATCCAGCGGCCACGGTTGCAACGGCGCACTGAAAACCACCGGATCGTGGTCACCGACAGCCAGAAGATCAGATCCCCGCAGCACCAATCCGGAGACCTCGCGCAGTGGCACGTCCGCGACGTCGAGGACATCCAACTTGGGCGGTTTGCTCATCGCAGCACTCTAGTCAATCCGGCTGGGGTGGCCGGGCGCCGCGCTCCGGTCGCGGAAGGGGGGGTCTTCCGCCGGCACGCAGCGCCCGGTCACTGAGGGTGAAAATAACAGGCGGCGTGCGTCGGTGTTTACCTCACGCGCGTTCATTCGGCCGATCTGTGGATAAGTGACTCGAACCTGCCATCCGGGCCTGGAACATACGGGCGGACGTCGACCACCGCGTCGACGCGCAGCGCACCGTACAGATGCGGAAAGAGCATCGCCGCGGGATCGCTGGGCACGCCGGGCTCCCAGCGAACCGGAGCGCCCAGCCGGTCCGGGTCGAGGTAGAGCAGCAGCAGATCGACACGTCCCGCGAAGAGACGATTGGCCGGCAGGTGGACCTGGTGTTGCGCCGAGAGATGAATGAACCCCACCTCACCCAGTGAGTCCGGACACAGTTCACCCGCCGAACGTGCCCGGTCCCACTCGTCCGTCGAACACAGGTGGACCAGCAACTTCGGGCACGGTGGCATGGGGCTACCCTGCACCATCAGAGCGCTGCGGCAACACTGGGTCGTGAGACACGACACATCGGTCGGGCGTGGGAACAAGCCCGACCGCGATAACGTCTGAGAGAGTAGTGGAGTCGCTCTGCGGTGGCCCCCGCCACCAAGCGCGCCGAGGACAATGGGAGGAGCCCCATGAACGCAACGCTGACCAGTCCTGAATTGACCAGGGCTGACCGCTGCGACCGCTGCGGTGCTGCCGCCCGGGTTCGGGCCAAGCTCCCCTCCGGCGCCGAACTGCTGTTCTGCCAACACCACGCCAAGGAACATGAGTCCCGGCTGATCGCACTGGCCGCCGTGCTGGAAATCAGTTCCGACGACGACTGAGCCACCGCGGCGCCCGTTTGTCGGGTAGGTCCGTGGTCGTGAGGAATGCTGGAAGGTCATGACGGACCAGCCGCCGCCCAAGCCGAGGCGTCATCACATATGGCGCATCGTCAAGCGGACACTATCGAAAAGCTGGGACGACTCGATCTTCTCGGAGTCGGCTCAAGTCGGCTTCTGGTCGGCGCTGTCGCTACCACCCCTGCTGCTCGGGATGCTCGGCAGCCTGGCCTACGTGGCACCGCTGTTCGGCGCGGACGTCCTGCCCACAATCCAGCGCCAGCTGATCAGTACGTCGAACACGTTCTTCTCCAAGAGCATCGTCGCCGAACTGATCGAGCCGACTGTCCGCGACATCGTGCAGGGCGCCCGCGGCGAAGTGGTGTCGTTGGGTTTCGTGATCAGCCTGTGGGCCGGATCCTCGGCGATCTCAGCTCTGGTGGACTCGGTGGTCGAGGCCCACGATCAGACCACCCTGCGCCACCCGGTCCGCCAGCGGTTCTTCGCCCTCGGTCTCTACATGGTGATGCTTGTGTTCGTGACCGTGGCCGCGCCCCTGCTCGCGCTGGGTCCGCGCAAGATCGGCGAATACGTACCGGATAGCTGGCAGAACGTCCTGCAGTTCGGGTATTACCCCATGCTGGCCCTGGCGTTGGTGGTGGCCGTCACGATCCTCTACCGCGTTTCGCTGCCGAAGCCGCTGCCGACGCATCGACTGGTAGGAGGTGCGGTCCTGGCCACAGCGGTATTCGTCGTCGCGACGGCGGGCCTGCGGATCTACCTGGAATACATCACCCGCACCGGCTACACCTACGGAGCGTTGGCCACCCCGATCGCTTTCCTGCTGTTCGCGTTCTTCCTTGGTTTCGCGATCATGATGGGGGCTGAACTCAACGCCGCCATCGAAGACGAATGGCCCGCACCCGTGCCGCACTGGCACCAGTTTCGAACCTGGATACGGCGCAGGAATCACACCTCAGGTGACAGCGTGATCACCCCTGTCGCGCCTGCTGAAACACCAGAAGCCGCGGTCAGCCCCTCTTGAGGGTCTCGTAGATCCGCTTGCAGTCCGCGCACACCGGGGAACCCGGCTTGGCCGACTTGGTGACCGGGAACACTTCGCCGCACAGAGCGACGACATGGGATCCCATCACCGCACTCTCGACGATCTTGTCCTTCTTGACGTAGTGAAAGACCTTGGGAGTGTCGCTGTCTGTACCGTCGTCGACGCGTTCTTCGCTGTCGGTGCGCTCGATGGTGTCGGTCCGCATACCTGACATTGTGCCCCCTCGGCCGGATTGCAGTCAGACAGACGTAAGAAAAAGTTCCTCGGTTGTGACAGCGATGATGTGAAACAGTGGACGGCATGGAGCGCGAGTTGGGTTTCGACGACGATGGCCAACCCGTACTCATCACCAGGGCGGCTCTGTCCTACGAGGAGCAGCACCGCCAACGGGTTCGCAAGTACCTGAAGCTGATGGCCTGGCGCATTCCCGCATTCCTGGCAGCCGCGGCCGCGTACGGCATGTGGCACAACGGTGTGCTGTCCCTGGCAATCCTGGCCCTGTCGATCCCCCTGCCGTGGATCGCGGTGCTGGTCGCCAACGACCGGCCCCCCCGACGAGCCGAGGAACCGCGTCGCTTCCCCGACGCGCCCCAGCGAACCGCGCTGTTCCCCCGCGCCGAGCAGCCGGCGCTGGAGGCCGGATTCATCCCCTCCTCGCAACCTCGCGCCGAACACCTGCACGAGGACTTCCCCCGGTAGGCCGGCAGGGTGCCGACTCTTAACACATTCTCAGAACCTCCTCGTATCTGCCGACGTCAGGGCATTGCGTGGTAGCGGAACCCGGGAACTCTGCGTTCGGGTCAGGCGTTGTACACCCTGACAGTCGGATCCGACCAGGAGGCCACCATGGCAAACGCCACCATCACCCGGTTCAACAGCGACTTGGACACCCAGAGTCCGGCCGCCGATCTTGTGCGGGTATATCTCAATGGCATCGGCAAGACGGCCCTGCTCAGCGCGGAGGACGAAGTTGAACTCGCCAAGCGCATCGAAGCCGGCCTGTACGCACAGCACCTGCTCGACACGCGGAAACGCCTGGGGGAAGCCCGCAAACGCGATCTGATGAGTGTCGCGCGTGATGGCCATGCGGCCCGCCAGCACCTGCTCGAGGCGAACCTGCGTCTGGTGGTGTCGCTGGCCAAGCGCTACACCGGCCGCGGGATGCCACTGCTCGACCTGATCCAGGAGGGCAATCTGGGTCTGATCCGGGCGATGGAGAAATTCGACTACGCCAAGGGTTTCAAGTTCTCGACGTATGCGACGTGGTGGATCCGCCAGGCCATCACCCGCGGTATGGCCGATCAGAGCCGAACCATCCGACTGCCCGTGCACCTCGTCGAGCAGGTCAACAAGCTCGCCCGGATCAAGCGGGAAATGCACCAGATACTGGGCCGAGAGGCCACCGACGAGGAACTTGCCGAGGAGTCGGGCATCCCCGCCGAGAAGATCGCCGACCTGCTGGAGCACAGCCGCGATCCGGTCAGCCTGGACATGCCCGTCGGAGCTGACGAGGAGGCGCCCCTGGGTGACTTCATCGAGGACTCCGAGGCGATGTCGGCGGAGAACACCGTGATCGCCGAACTGATGCACACCGATATTCGCCATGTGCTCGCCACGCTCGACGAACGCGAACAGCGGGTGATCCAGTTGCGCTTCGGCCTCGACGACGGCCAGCCGCGCACCCTCGATCAGATCGGCAAGCAGTTCGGTCTGTCCCGGGAGCGGGTGCGCCAGATCGAGCGCGAGGTCATGATCAAACTGCGTAGCGGCGGAGCCGAACGGCTTCGGTCCTACGCCAGCTAGTCAACCCCTCCTGGTGTGCCCGCCGGCTAACCCCGGCGGGCACACTGCGTTGGGCCCCGGGTTACCGACCTAGGGCTACCGACGATGGCGAACCGTTGCCGCAGCCAGGCAGTTAGACTCGGCGTGCAACGAAGGGTGACCTAATGAACGATCTGGTCGACACCACCGAGATGTACCTGCGCACCATCTACGACCTTGAGGAGGAGGGCGTGGTGCCGTTGCGCGCGCGCATTGCCGAACGTCTCGAGCAGAGCGGGCCGACGGTAAGCCAGACCGTCGCACGGATGGAACGCGACGGCCTGCTTCGGGTGGCCGGCGACCGGCACCTCGAACTCACCGACAGGGGCCGAGAACTCGCGACCTCAGTGATGCGCAAGCACCGACTGGCAGAGCGTCTCCTGGTGGACATCATCGGACTGCCATGGGAGGAGGTGCACGCTGAAGCGTGCCGGTGGGAGCACGTAATGAGTGAGGACGTCGAGCGGCGTCTGGTCACGGTGCTCGACAACCCGACGGTCTCACCGTTCGGCAACCCGATCCCCGGCCTGGCTGCGCTCGGCATGGAGCACTCGGCTGCCCACCACGACACGGTCAACCTGGTGCGACTGACCGAACTTCCGGTCGGGGACTCCGTGGCGGTGGTGGTGCGCCAGTTGACCGAGCATGTGCAGGGTGACGTCGCCCTGATCGGCCGGCTCAAGGAGGCCGGCGTGGTTCCCAACGCCCGGGTGCTGGTGGAGTCCGGACCCGACGGCGACGTCACGATCATCGTGAGCGGGCATGAGAACGTCGAGCTCCCCCATGAGATGGCCCATGCGGTCAAGGTCGAGAAGGTCTAGCTAGACCGCGCGACGGCCACCGCGGGCGCTAGACCGCGCGACGGCCACCGCGGGCGCTAGACCGCGCGACGGCCACCGCGGGCGCTAGACCGCGCGACGGCCGAAGTCACGTCGCGGAGGTAACCGGACCCCCAGTCGTTTGGCGAGGCGATACCCGGTGCGGGCCAATTCGCGAATCTGCTCCGGCCGCATGCCCGACTGCAATGCGGTGTCGAGCATCCCGGCCATCCGATGGTCGGGATCGCTGCGCAGCGCCGCCTCCAGCGACAACCCGGCCAACGGCCCGTCACCACGGGCGTAAGCCGAAAATGCAAGTAGGACAAGGGTTTCCACCCGCCACGGATCAGGAAGGGTGCGCGCCAGCGCTGCCCACAGCGCCTCGGCGGCCCCGGCATTGGCGCCGACGGCCAAGGCATACAGCGTGTCGCGCACCGCGACGTCGGTGATCCCGCACGCCAGGCCGGCGAGTTCATCGGCAGCAGGTTCGATGCCCTCGCCCAGCCGGGCGGCAACCGCCATCACGGCTTCGACATCACGGCGGCCACATCCGTCGGGATCGGCCTCCCACGCGGCCTGCCGCGCGACGGCCCGGGCGCGGATGGGCTCTACCAGAGCGGCGGCGCGATCCGGGTCGGTGCCGACGATGACGGCCTGCAGGTCGGCCCGGTGCCGGTAGAGCCGCCGGCCGTCGAGGACCGCCGCCGCCGCCAACGGTGAGGCGCCGGGGTCATCGACAGTCCCCTGCGCGCCGCAATCATCGACGCAGCGCCACCTGCCGCCGTCTTCTACTCGGTCGACGACGTGGGCGGCGTACAGCCCGACCGCATGCCCAGCCAGTGCCTCGGTCAGCACATCGCACAGGTGCCGGTGATCGGCGTTGCACATCGGACACAATGCGCCGTCGGCATCCACGATCACCGCGACCACGGTGTCGGCACCGGAGGTCGCAGCGATCTCGGCGAGGCGGTCGATGTTGTCGGTGAGGTCGGCGGCCAGGTCGGCACGCATCACCGCACCCATCCGGCCGTCCTCGAGGGAAACCAGAACCAGGGACTTCTCCGGCACGAAGCCGAGGACGGCGGGCAGGGCGGCGATCAGGGCGCCGGGGCGGTCGAAGCGGAACTCCGGATGCTGGAAGGTCATGGGCCGACGCTGTCAAGGATCACCGTCAGAACGGCCACACCGGAGGCCCGGTCGGCGGTCCGCTGTGGATGGAAACGTCACTGTGGATCAAATGTTCACCCGGTTTTGTGCGCCGTCAGCGTGCGAGATCGCCCAAAGCGGCGTATGTCTTTTCCTCATGGGATTGGAATACGACCTCGTCGTCATCGGTTCGGGTCCGGGCGGGCAGAAGGCCGCAATCGCCGCCGCGAAGCTGGGCAAGACGGTTGCCGTGATCGAACGGGTCCGCATGCTCGGCGGAGTGTGCGTCAACACCGGCACCATCCCGTCCAAGACGCTGCGCGAGGCCGTGCTCTACCTGACCGGCATGAACCAGCGTGAGCTGTACGGCGCGAGCTACCGGGTCAAGGAGCGGATCACGCCCGCCGACCTGCTGGCCCGGACTGAACATGTGATCGGCAGGGAGGTCGAGGTGGTGCGCAGTCAATTGATGCGCAACGGGGTCGAGCTCTACACCGGTCACGCCAGCTTCGTCGATGAGCACACCATCCGCGTGGAGGATCCCACCCGCGCCGAGCGCATCACCGTCAGCGGCCGCTACGTCGTCATCGCCACCGGAACCACTCCGGCGCGTCCCGGGGGGGTTGACTTCGACAATGACCGGGTACTGGATTCCGATCAGATTCTCGAACTCAAATCCCTGCCGTCATCGATGGTCGTCGTGGGGGCCGGTGTGATCGGGATCGAGTACGCCTCGATGTTCGCCGCGCTCGGCACCAAGGTCACCGTCGTCGAGCGACGCGATTCGATGTTGGAATTCTGCGATTCCGAGATCGTCGATTCGCTGCAATTCCACCTGCGCGACCTGGCCGTCACGTTCCGGTTCGGCGAAGAGGTGACTGCTGTCGACGTCGGCGGCACCGGAACGGTGACCACCCTGGCCAGCGGCAAGCAGATTCCGGCCGAGACGGTGATGTACTCCGCCGGCCGGCAGGGGCAGACCGAGGGCCTCGAATTGGCTAACGCCGGATTGGAAGCCGACGACAGGGGCCGGATCTTCGTCGACGACAAGACCTACCAGACCAAAGTCGAGCACATCTATGCCGTGGGCGACGTCATCGGCTTCCCTGCCTTGGCCGCCACCTCGATGGAACAGGGCCGATTGGCCGCTTACCACGCATTCGATGAGCCCTGCTCGGGAACTCGGGCATTGCAGCCGTTCGGGATCTACGCCATTCCGGAGATCTCCTTCGTCGGTGCCACCGAGGTCGAACTCACCAAGAACTCCATCCCCTACGAGGTGGGTGTCTCGCGGTATCGCGAACTGGCGCGGGGTCAGATTGTCGGTGACTCCTACGGCATGCTCAAGCTGCTGGTGTCCACCGAGGACCTCACGCTGCTCGGGGTCCATATCTTCGGTACCAGCGCCACTGAACTGGTGCACATCGGACAGGCCGTGATGGGCTGCGGGGGTACGGTGGAGTATCTGGTCGACGCGGTGTTCAACTACCCCACGTTCTCCGAGGCCTACAAGGTGGCGGCACTGGACGTGATGAACAAGATGCGGGCGCTGGCGCAGTTCCGGGACTAGCCCGACATTCACCACCTGACCCGGGGAACGAGCACCGCCCCCGACGCGTTGTGCAGCATAGGTTTATCCGACGGCACAGCCGTCAGGTGGACAAAGCGAGGAGGCACCACCCATGGCTGATGAGCATGGCCGCGACAACCAGCAGAGCCACGACAACCAGCAGAGCCACGACAATCGTCCCGAGCGGATCTACGAACTCGAGGTCCCGTCCCCGCAACTCTCTTCGGGCGACGGCCGCGGACCGGTGCTCATTCATGCCCTGGAGGGGTTTTCCGACGCCGGCCACGCCATCCGACTGGCGGCCGCGCATCTGCAGAGCGCACTGGACTCCGAACTCGTCGCCTCGTTCGCCATCGACGATCTACTGGATTACCGGTCCCGCCGGCCGCTGATGACCTTCAAGACCGACCACTTCACCAGCTACGAGGATCCGCACCTCAACCTCTACGCCCTGCGCGACAGCGTGGGCACCCCATTCCTGCTGCTGGCGGGCCTCGAACCGGACCTGCAGTGGGAGCGGTTCGTCACCGCTGTGCGACTACTTGCCGAACGGCTTGGCGTACGCCAGACGATCGGCCTGGGTGCAATCCCGATGGCCGTCCCGCACACCAGGCCGGTGACGATGACCGCGCACTCCAACAACCGTGACCTGATCGCCGATCACCAGCCGTGGGTCGGTGAGGTGCAGGTGCCCAGCAGTGTGTCCAACCTGCTCGAGTACCGGATGGCCCAGCACGGGCACGACGCGGTGGGTTTCACCGTGCACGTGCCGCACTATCTGGCTCAGACGGACTATCCGGCCGGTGCCGAGGCGCTGCTCGGCCAGGCCGCCAAGTCGGCAGCGCTTGAGATTCCTCTTGAGGCTCTCGGTGAGGCTGCGAATGCCGTTCGAAGCAAGATCGACGAACAGGTCGCCGCCTCCCCCGAGGTCGCCCAGGTGGTCGATGCTCTCGAGCATCAGTACGACGCATTTGTTGCGGCACAGGAGAATCGGTCGCTGCTGGCTCGCGACGAGGATCTGCCGAGCGGGGACGAACTTGGCGCCGAATTCGAGCGGTTCCTGGCTCAGCGCGATGAGGACCTCAGGGACGGGTCGGCAGACTCCGAAGACAGTTAGGCCGGAATCTGCGGCACGACTGCCGCACCGCTAGTGCGTCGTTCCGACCTGGCGGTGGGCGCGGAGTGCCTCAATTTCCCGTTCAAAGTCATCAGCCGAGGTAAACGATCGGTATACCGAGGCGAACCTCAGGTAGGCAACCTCGTCGAGTTCGCGCAATGGACCGAGGATCGCCAAGCCAACCTCGTTGCTGGGAATCTCGGGCGATCCGCCGGCCCGGACGGAGTCCTCGACCTGCTGGGCGAGCAGGTTCAGTGCATCGTCATCGACATCCCGGCCCTGGCACGCGCGCCGGACCCCGCTGATCACCTTCTCGCGGCTGAACGGTTCCGTCACCCCACTGCGCTTCACCACCGCCAGCACAGCGGTCTCGACGGTGGTGAATCGGCGTCCGCATTCCGGACACGATCGTCGGCGCCGGATCGCCTGCCCCTCATCGGCCTCGCGGGAGTCGACCACCCGGGAGTCGGGATGGCGGCAGAACGGACAGTGCATGACCGCACCCCTCTTCCCGTCGAACACCGACACTCGGGTCGAGCACGAGCGTACCCCGATGCCCCTCACCCGAGGGGGGCGATGAGCGTCTGACCGGCATCGATCGCAGCCGAATCAAGCTTGTTGAGATCCCGGATCCGGTCGACGGTCTGCGCGGCCGACGTTCCCGGCGCCACTCGCTGCGCCAACTGCTGCAGGGTCTCGCCGGCCTGAACCTGAACCACCGCCAACTGGTCGGGGGCCGATACCGGCGCTGCTGACGAGCCCGCGCTGAGGTTGGCCAACGAGCCCAGCCACAGGGTGGCCAGCGCGGCCAGGCCCGCCAGCGAGACGGTGACGGCGGTGCTCACCGGCCGGCGGGTGTGCGGGGCATGCGACATCGCAATACCGGTGCCCCGGTAATGCAGGGGTGCCACCGGAGGCCGCGCCGGTGCGGGCCGGTGGCTTCGGGTACGCACCGGCGCGCCGCCTGCAGTTCGGGTGGGACCTGCAGTTCGGGTGGGACCTGCAGTTCGGGTGGGACGGGGACACTCCGCGAACCACTCCACCAACTGCCGTTCATCGAGGACTGTCATGTCGACCCCTTTCTCCATTTATTCGCTCTGATGTTCGAACTGTACTCGATCAGATGTTCGATTTCCGAACATTTGAGCGAGCGTGTCTCACGATAAATCAAGCCACCGACAAGATCTGGCGTCGCGCCCACGGCCCGGCGCGACACGCCGTCGTCGAACACATGTTTGATAATGTCGGTGCGGCCGATTAGATTCACGGCCATGAAAGACAGCACTGAGACATCGGGCGCCGCCCCCGTGCGACGCGCCGCGACAGGTCTGACCGAACGACAGCGGACGATTCTCGACGTCATCCGGGCGTCGGTCACCGGCCGGGGCTACCCGCCCAGTATCCGCGAGATCGGCGACGCCGTCGGGCTCACGTCCACCTCATCGGTTGCCCACCAACTTCGAACACTGGAGCGCAAGGGTTACCTGCGGCGCGATCCCAACCGTCCGCGCGCCGTCGATGTGCGGGGCGGCGAGGACTCCGCTCCCCAGGTGACCACCGATATGGCCGGTTCCGACGTGCTACCCGAACCCACCTACGTTCCGGTGCTCGGGCGGATCGCTGCAGGCGGGCCGATCCTGGCTGAGGAGGCAGTGGAGGACGTTTTCCCGTTGCCACGCGAACTCGTCGGAGAAGGCTCGCTGTTCCTGCTCAAGGTCGTCGGCGAATCAATGATCGACGCCGCGATCTGCGATGGCGACTGGGTCGTGATCCGTCAGCAGAATGTCGCGGACAACGGCGATATCGTCGCGGCGATGATCGACGGTGAGGCCACGGTGAAGACGTTTAAGCGGACCGCCGGCCAGGTGTGGCTGATGCCACACAATCCGGCCTTCGACCCGATCCCGGGCAATGAAGCCGCGATCCTCGGCAAGGTCGTCACCGTCATCCGCAAGATCTAGCGGATCGCGCGGCGGACTGGCCTACTCCGGAGCCCTGACGAAGCCGTTGGCCTGCGCGAGGTCCTCGCTGGCGAACCACACCTCGGGCAGCGTGTTCTCATACAGTTCCGAATCCGGGGTGTAGTAGAGACCCGAGTGAGTATTGCCCTTGATCCAGTATCCCTCGGGGGCCTGATAGGGATCAGCCAGTGGCAGATGAATCGCTGGCCGCCACGGCTCCTGCACCGGACGCTCCGTCGCGGGTTCGAACGGCAGCACGTCCGCCTCGACGTCAGCGGTCCAGTCCGGAGCCTCGGGTGCGGCACGCCGGTGCCTGGGCCATCCGACCTCGTCCAGATCAAGCCGCCACATGGATTCCGCCTCAGCGCTGAAGGCTGAGTGTCGCCCGGCATCAGCGGGCACTTCGTCTTCCCAGGCCTCGATCTCCCCGACGTCGCCCGCCTCAACCTGCTCGAAGCTATCGACACGGTCGAATTCGGCAAGCTCAGCCTCAGTCGGAATGCGGGTCGGAGCAGTATCGATGGCATCCTCGTCGCTGTCGAACGTGGCGTCTTCGTCGATGGCCGATGCCGACCAATTGAATCCGGAATCGCGTCCGGAGTCCGGCCGACTACCCGGCCAGGGATCGTCGCCGAAGTGGTCGCCGTCGGTGGGATCCGCTGCGATCGAACCCGACTTACTCAGCGCCCATGCCGCCAGTGCGCCGAGCAGAACCAGCGGAATCAGCAGCAACCACCACGCCCGGAATCCGCTTGTGCCGGACGTCTCGCCGGCCGCGGGCGCCGCCGGGGTCGGGGTCATGGCGTTCGGCAGTTCCAGGCCCGATAACGACGAGGCCAGGTCCGCGGGTTGAGTACTGAATTCCTTGGTGGCCTGGTTCCAGGAGATCTCTCCGCCGCTGAACGTCTGGCTGACGGTGTCACCGGAAACGGTCTGCTCGCCGGTCGGGGTGCCCAGGGTCCCGGTAGCCCCACCGAGTTGGGCCCAGGCAGCGTTGATCGCGCCGCGAACGACGATGGCGCCGGTGTCCGGAGTCCAGAAGATCACCGGCTTGTCGGCCGCGCTGAACGAGCTGATGCGGCTGTTGGGCACACCGCCGTCGGACTCGGTGCCGACCGGGAAGCCGAGGTCGCCAGCGGCTCCGCCCACGGACTCGTATTTTGAGAGGATCGCGCCGGTCACCGCGTGGGCGCCGGTGTCCGGGGAGTAGAAGATCTTGCCGCCGGCATACCCCTGGGCTGCGCCGTTATCGCCGATCGGCGACTGCTGCCCCTGCCGCGCACCCAGTGGTCCGCCGAGGCCTCCGCTGGCCCGCCAGGCCAGGTTGATCAGCGTGGCGGCGTCGGAGGGAACCTCCAGACCGGCGAGGTTGTCGGCGAATTCGGGCGGTGTGGACGTAAAGGTCTTGGTGCCGAGGTTCCATATGAGCTCACCGCCGGTGAATTTCTGGCTCACGTTGTCACCGTCGTAGCGCTCATCTTCGATGGGAACGCCCAGAGCGCCGGCCGACCCGCCCAATGTGTCCCAGGCGGCGTTGATGGCACCGCGGACGGCGAACGCCCCGGTATCGGGTGTCCAGAAGATTGCGGGTTTGTCGCTGGCACTGAAGGTGCTCACCCGGGTGTCAGGGCCCGCCAGGCCTTCGACTTCGTCGATGGTGGGGAAGCCAAGATCACTATCGCCCGGACCGCCCAGCGACTCGTACTTGTCCAGAATCGCCCCGAAGATCAGGTGCGCACCGGAATCCGGGGTGAAGAAGATCTTTCCGTCGGTGAACTTCTGGCCGTAGCCGTCGCCCACCTCGTAGACATCGCCGTCACGGCTGCCCACAGCTGAATCAGCACCGCCGGCCGCGCCCCAGGCCGCGCTGATCGCGTCGGCGGCGTCGCTCTCCGGCGTCGCCAATGCCAATGGCGCCACCAAAACTGCCGCCGCCGCAGTTGCGGCCACCCCCAGTGCCAAGCGTCGGGCCGTCCGAGTCAGCCCATTTCCTAGCCGCGTCATGCACAGTCTCCCGCGTTCGGTTAGAGATGTATCAATCAGATCAACAATGGCCTAACGGTCCCATATATCCGCGCCAGCTAACCACGACACGCGGTGCGTTTTGCCCACGGAACCCAAACCGAGATAAAACCCGAATTGATCCGAAACAAAGGCGGAGCCAAGTCGAAATGCCCGCTAAGGGTGTTTAAAGCCCCCGGACGAGGCCGACGGCCTCGGTGCTAAAGCCCGAGGCTGCGCCCGACGATTTCCTTCATGATTTCGGTAGTGCCGCCGTAAATGGTCTGCACACGGGCATCGAGGAACGCCTTCGCGACCTTGTATTCGCGCATGTATCCGTAGCCTCCGTGCAGTTGCACGCAACGGTCGACCAGACGCACCTGGGCCTCGGTGGTCCACCATTTGGCCATCGCGGCCTGTTCGGCGGTCAGTTTGTCCTCGAGGTGAAGTTTGATGAATTCGTCCACCATGATTCGCACCGCGGTGGCTTCGGTCGACAATTCGGCAAGCAGGAATCGGCTGTGTTGGAAGGAACCGATCGACTTTCCGAACGCCTTGCGTTCCTTGACGTAGGAAATGGTGTCCTCAAGCACCGACTCCATTGCGGCCGCAGCCATGACCGCCAGCGAAATTCGTTCCTGCGGCAAGTTCTGCATGAGATAGATGAAGCCCATGCCCTCCTCGCCGATCAGATTCTCGACAGGCACTTTGACATCGGTGAACGACAACTCAGCGGTGTCCTGGGCGTCCAGGCCGACCTTGTCGAGGTGACGTCCGCGTTCGAAGCCCGCCATCCCGCGCTCCACGGCCAGCAGGGAAAACCCTTGCGCGCCCTTGTCCGGGTTGGTTTGGGCCACCACGATGACCAGGTCGGCGTTGATGCCGTTGGTGATGAATGTCTTGGACCCATTGAGGATGTAGTGGTCACCCTCTTTGACCGCGCGCGTCTTGATGCCTTGAAGGTCGCTGCCGGTGCCGGGTTCGGTCATGGCGATCGCGGTGATCATCTCGCCGGTGGCGAACTGGGGCAACCAGCGCTCCTTCTGCTCCCGGGTGGTCAGATTGAGCAGATAGGGCGCGATGACGTCGTTATGCAGGGCGAAACCGAGACCGCTGTACCCGCCGGCCACGGTCTCTTCGGCGACGATGGTGTTGTAGCGAAAGTCCGGGTTGCCGCCGCCGCCGTACTCCTCCGGCACCGCCATGCTCAGGTAACCCTGCTTGCCGGCCTCCAGCCACACCCCGCGGTCGACGATCTTGTCTTTCTCCCACTGAGCGTGGTGCGGCGCGACGTGCTTGTCCAGGAACGCCCGGTAGGACTCCCGGAACAACTCGTGCTCAGGTTCGAACAGGGTGCGGGAATAGTTGACGGCCTTGGCCACGATGACCTCCGGGTAGGGATTTTGCGACTGCCCTGAGAATAGACCAACCGGATGGTTGGGCGCCAAATCCGGCTCCCGCGCTTCTACGAGGTGCTGTAGGCCTCGAGGCCGGCGGCGAGCGCGGCCGGCACCCGGGCCTTCACCCGCGTGCCCTGCTCGGTGTGCTCGGTGGCATCGACCCGACCGTCGCTGTGCAACCGGGCGACCAGATCGCCGCGGTCGTAGGGGATCGTCACGTCGACGGCCACCTCGCGGGGCTCGACCAACTCTGAAAGCCGGGTGCGCAGCCGGTCGAGACCTTCGCCGGTGTGGGCCGAGACGAACACCGCGCCGGGCAGCACCCTTCGCAACTGCGTCAGCGTCAGGTCGTCCGCGACGTCAATCTTGTTGACCACCAGCAATTCTGGCGCAGGCGCGGCGTGGTGATCATTCTGCACCTCGCGGATGACCTTGTGCACCGCCTCGATCTGAGCCATCGGGTTCACATCGGAGCCGTCGACTACATGCACCAGCAGATCGGCGTCGACGACCTCCTCCAGGGTGGATCGGAACGCCTCGATCAGTTGGGTCGGAAGGTGTCGGACGAACCCCACGGTGTCGGTCAGAACCACCGGCCGGCCGTCGTCGAACTGTCCGCGCCGCGTGGTGGGTTCCAATGTGGCGAACAGCGCGTTTTCCACCAGGACCCCGGCGCCGGTGAGGGCGTTGAGCAGGCTGGACTTGCCGGCGTTGGTGTAGCCGACGATCGCGATCGAGGGCACATCGCTGTGCAGACGACGGCTGCGCTGGGTGTCGCGGACCTGTTTCATGTCCTTGATCTCGCGGCGCAGCTTCGACATCCGCTCGCGGATCCGGCGACGGTCGGTCTCGATCTTGGTCTCGCCGGGCCCACGGGTGCCCACGCCGCCGCCGCTGCCACCGGCGCCACCGCCCTGTCGCGACATCGACTCGCCCCAGCCGCGCAACCTCGGCAGCATGTACTGCATCTGGGCCAACTCGACCTGCGCCTTGCCCTCCCGACTGGTGGCGTGCTGGGCGAAGATGTCCAGGATCAGCGCCGTGCGGTCGACGACCTTGACCTTGACCACCTTCTCCAGCGCGTTGAGTTGGGCCGGACTCAATTCGCCGTCGCAGATCACGGTGTCGGCTCCGGTCGCGGTGACGATCTCGCGCAACTCCTGAGCCTTGCCGGAACCGATATAGGTCGCCGGGTCGGGTTTGTCGCGACGCTGGATGATGCCCTCCAAGACCTCCGAGCCGGCGGTCTCGGCCAGCGCGGCGAGTTCAGCAAGGCTGGCGTCGGCGTCCGCGGCGCTGCCGTCCATCCACACCCCGACCAGAACCACGCGTTCCAGCCGCAGTTGCCGGTACTCGACTTCGGAGACGTCAGCGAGTTCGGTGGACAGCCCGGCCACGCGGCGCAGCGCGACGCGGTCCTCGAGGGCGAGTTCGCCGAGGCTAGGGTCGGCGTGGGATGCGGTCACGTCAAAGTCAGTCATACGCATCCGATGGTGTCACGCACCGACAAACTCTCGCATCCGAATTACGTTGCGATTCATCGTTGAGCGTGCCACCAGGCGTCGGCGAGTTCTCCGCGTGCCAGCAGAACCGACGGTCCGCGCAGGTAACTCGTGGTGTCGCTGACCTCGACGTTGACCTCACCGCCGGGAACCCGGACCCGCACAGCGCCGATCTGTGCGCCGTCGTGGTCCAGTGCGGCTAGGGCGGCGGCCACCGTTCCGGTGCCGCAGGACCGTGTCTCACCCACGCCACGCTCGTGAACCCGCATGGACACCACCCCATTCACCGGTGCGGTCAACACTTCGATGTTGACCCCGTCGGGGAACTGGGCGTGGTCGAACTCGACCGGGCCGGCGACGTCGAGCGCGCTCAGCCCGTAGGCAGTCAGGTCCGGAACCAGACAGGCCAGATGCGGGTTGCCGACGTCGACAGCCATGCCGGTCAGCCGTCGTCCGCCGACAGTTGCGGTACCGGCGCCGAGCCGATTGGCCCTACCCATGTCGACGGTGACGTCGGCGGTGACGTCGTCGGCGCGGTGCACGACGACCGGTCGCGGCCCAGCCAGCGAGCCGACCACGAACTCGTCGCGATCCTCCAGTCCGCTGACCCGTAGGTAGTGGGCGAACACCCGCGCGCCGTTACCGCACATCTGCGCGGTCGAGCCGTCGGCGTTGCGGTAGTCCATGAACCAGTCCCCCGCTGCAACGCCGTCGGGGAGTCGCTCAATCACGCCGGCGGCGATCGCCGCACCCGCGGTGGTGACCCGCAGCACGCCGTCCGCCCCCAGTCCGCGCCGGCGGTCGCACAGCGCGGAAACCGCCGCGGGCGCCAACGTCAACCGCGCCGCCAGATCGGGCAGCACCACGAAGTCGTTCTCGGTGCCATGCCCCTTGGCGAAAATCATCTGAACCGCTTCTCAACGCAGGCACAGCATGCGTGCTCGTCATCGGTTCGAATCACCTGCTCAGGATACGTGACGCCACTGCGCGACCGCGGCGTCGAGCAGACCGGTCGTGGATCCATCCAGCCAGCGGATGCGGGTATCGCGTCGAAACCATGATCGTTGGCGGCGCACGTAGCGCCGGGTCCCGGTGAAGGTCGACTCGCGAGCACGGTCAACGTCGGCTGCGGCCGCACCCCCGTCGAGGGCCTCGATCACCTGCGCGTAGCCCAGTGCGCGAGCGGCGGTCACGCCGTCGCGCAGGCCGCGATCCAGCAGTGTGCGCACTTCCCCGACCAGGCCGGCCGTGAACATCGCATCGGTGCGCTCCCGGAGCCTGACGTCGAGAGTCGCTGTGTCCCAGTCTAATCCGAAGATCACGGTGTCCCAGCGTGGCTCACCGATGCGGGGCGCCGAGGCAGCGAAGGGGCGGCCGGTGAGTTCGATCACCTCCAGGGCGCGCACGATCCGGCGACCGTCGGTGGTCAGGATCGCCGCGGCGGCGGCGGGATCCCGGCCGGCGAGTTCGACGTGCAGGGCGGCCGATCCGATGTCATCGAGGCGCGCTTCCCATCGGGCGCGCACTGCTGCGTCAGTGGCCGGAAACTCCCACTCATCGAGCAGCGACTGGATGTAGAGCATCGACCCGCCGACGATAATCGGTACGGCGCCGCGGGTGGCGATGGACTCCACATCGGCGACGGCCGCCTGCTGATAGCGCGCGACGGTTGCGGTCTCGGCGACGTCGAGCACATCGAGTTGGTGATGCGGAATGCCCCGACGGTCGGCGATACCGACCTTCGCCGTACCGATGTCCATGCCGCGGTACTGCTGCATGGCGTCGGCGTTGACGATCTCGCCACCGAGATGTTCGGCCAATGCGAGTGCGAGTTGGGACTTACCCGTTCCGGTGGGCCCGATGACGGCAATGGGCCGCGACAATTAATCCCCCGGAGTCCACGTGCCGACGAAATATCCGACACCGTAGGGCGCACCGCGTATGAACTCCTTGGCCGCACGCGGTTTCGGTTCGCAGAGCCCCGCGAGTACCTGGTAGGCGACCCGCCCGATGACGCCGTTCGGCAGTCGGGTCAGCGCAACGGCGTTCCCGGTGGCGAGGGCGTCGTCGAGGGCAGCCTGCACCGGCTCGGAATCGGGGTCATAACCGCCGGGTGCACTCTGGGTCAGGGTATTGGCACCGTCTGCCACCACCAGGACTCCGATAGCGTCGGCTGCTTCATTGATAGCCGCACGCAGCTCGCGGCCGCGGGCAAGCGCGGCGTCGACATCATGATCGGCGGAGTAGACCCGCACCTCTACCCGGGCGGCCGGATTCGCCTGCCCGCGAAGCCAACCGGCAATCAGCGCACACAGTGGCAAGTCGGTGACCGCGTCCGGCGCGTCCGGAGCGAGCAACACGGGAACATCGATGCCGTACCCGGCGAAGGTGCCGCGGGTGGTGGGTTCGATGAGCCGATCCGTCTGGCCGACGCCGATGACGATCCAGCGATCCGGCAGCGTGGCAGCCGCGGCGATCACGGCATCATGGAAATCGGCGACCTCCTCGGCGGCCGCACCGGCGAGTTCGGGCACCAGGACCGGTGCCGAGGGAGTCAGTGCGATGGCTGCCAACACGGCACCAACGCTAGCCTCCGCTACCCGCAACGTGCGGGCCAGCGGGCTACGAGGTTGGTCCGGCACGCCCCGTATGCGAAGAACGAACCCCGAACCTGCGCCCGAATACGCACCGGAACTGGTTCAATACCCACGAGGCCGACTTCAGATGGTCGATCTCAGGGCACTATCGGCGCCGCTTCGCGCGGCAGGTGCGCGGGTGTCTCGCGCGGAGGGTTAGGTGAGTCGCAGTCATGACGATCGAGGACACCCAGGCCGGCGGATCCGCTGAGTCCACCCCCGAGTCCACCCCCGAGTCCACGTCCGAGTCCACGTCCGAAGCCACCGGCAGTCCGGCGCCCAGGCCTGCACCGCGGCCGGGACCGCCGCGGCCGGTGGCCCGCGCAGGGGCGCCGACGAAGCCACTGCCGGCACCGACGGTCAGCGACCCCCGGAAGTTCGGCAGGGTGGCCGACGACGGAACGGTTTATCTGATCACCGCCTCGGGTGAACGGGTCGTCGGCTCCTGGCAGGCCGGTGAACCCGACGCCGCGTTCGCCCATTTCGGGCGGCGCTTCGACGATCTGGCTACTGAGATCACGCTGATGGAGACCCGGCTGGGCGCAGGCACAGGTGATGCTCGCAAGATCAAGGCGGCAGCCGCTTCGTTGGCCGAAACACTCTCCACCGCAAACGTTTTGGGTGACATAGATGCGTTGGCTGCACGACTCACAGCGATCGCCGACCAGGCCGCAGAGACGGCCCAGGCCGAGCGCGCCCGCCGCGACGAACAGCGCGCCGAGCAGACCGCGCGCAAGGAGGCTCTGGCCGTCGAGGCCGAGGAGATCGCGGCCAACTCGACGCAGTGGAAGATCGCCGGCGACCGGATGCGCATCATCGTCGAGGAGTGGCGCGCGATCACCGGTCTGGACCGGAAGACCGATGACGCACTGTGGAAGCGGTATTCGGCGGCCCGGGACGCCTTCAACCGCCGTCGCGGCGCGCACTTCGCCGAATTGGATCGCGAACGCGTCGGCGTCAAAGAGGCCAAGGAACGGCTGTGCGAGCGGGCCGAGGAACTGTCCGGTTCCACCGACTGGGCCCCCACCGCGACGAAGTTCCGCGACCTGCTCAACGAATGGAAGACGGCAGGCCGGGCCTCCAAAGACCTCGACGATGCGCTGTGGCACCGGTTCAAGACGGCTCAGGACACCTTCTTCGCGGCGCGCAATGCAGTCAGCGCCGAACGCGACGCCGAGTTCCAGGCCAACGGTGAGGCCAAGGAGAAACTGGTAGCCGAGGCGGAGAAGATCGACATCGACAACCTCGACGCCGCCCGCGCGGCACTGCGCAGCATCACCGACAGGTGGGATGCGGTCGGCAACGCGCCACGGGACCGCTCGGCCGAGTTGGATCGACGCCTGCGGGCGGTGGAGAAGAAGATCCGGGACGCCGCCGAGTCAGATAAAGCCGATCCGGAGGCCCAGGCCCGCGCCGAGCAGTTCCGGACCCGTGCCGAACAATTCGAGCGCCAGGCCGAGAAGGCCGCCGCCGCGGGCCGGACCAAGGACGCCGAGCAGGCTCGGGCCAGTGCCGAGCAGTGGCGGCAGTGGGCCGACACCGCGGTGGCGGCACTGTCGAAAAGGCGTTAGCCGGCCTGATCGGTTGACGGTGGCAAGTGGTCGGTAGCTCGCCCACCGCTGCCGTCGAGGCCGTCCAGAAGCTGCCTCGCCTGTTGATCGGCCGCCTCCTGACGACGTTGAGACTCGGCCGCCAACTGCACCGCGGTGCGCGTCCACACCACCCGCGCCCAGTGGAAGGTCAGCAGCATCATCGTGATCCAGGCCAGGATGAGCCCGATTCCTGGCCCGGGATGACCCTCGGCAGCGGTCTGCCGGGACCACACGGCCAGCAAGCCGATGGCACTGCCGACAGCCGAACCGGCCAGCGCGATCCAGGCCAGCGTCCAGCGCCGGGTGATCAGCGCGAGCATCGAGAAGCCGACGCCGAAGACCAGGCTGAGCCAACTGAATATCCGCGACGGCAGCGCGATGCCGGCGCTGATCGCTTTGTCATCGCCCATTAGGACATCGACACCTCGTGCCCCGCCGGTGTGCGGCAGGATGAACGACGCCACGAGCACGAAGACCAGAATCGCCACCACGACTCCCCGCGCACCAGGCTCGATTTCACCTGCCACTCGACGCTCCGCGGCCTCTAATTCGCCCCGGTAGGCCTCAAACTCTTCGGCTGATCCTTCAGCGTTCACTGCTGACATCCTGATGTGATCGGTTGTTGCACCGGCGGTTTACCGACTGAGGGCAGCCCGAGGCCGACGGTGCTGGGCCTCCGACCAACCGCATGGGCATCGCCGGCCCGGGTTCGGCGGTAGGACAGCAGCGGCGCGTCAGCGATCAGGTGGTGCGGCGCTGCGCCGGTGACCGTCGTGGTGACGACGTCGCCTGGCCGCACGTCAGTGTCACCGGGGGTGAAATGCACCAGCCGGCCGTCGCGGGCCCGTCCGCTCATCCTGGCGGTGGCGGGGTCCTTGCGACCTTCCCCGCTGGCCACCAGAAGCTCGACGGTACGGCCGATCACAGCCTGGTTCTCCTCGAAGGAGATGGCTTCCTGAAGGTCGATGAGCCGCTGATAGCGTTCCTGCACAACCTCTTTCGGTAGCTGACCATCCATCTCGGCTGCCGGGGTGCCGGGCCGCTTGGAGTACTGGAAGGTGAATGCGGCCGCGAAGCGCGCCCGGCGCACCACATCCAGGGTGGCGGCGAAGTCATCCTCGGTCTCGCCGGGGAATCCGACGATGATGTCGGTGGTGATGGCGGCGTGCGGCATGGCCGCCCGGGCCCGATCGAGGATACCGAGATACTTCTCGGCACGGTAGGAACGGCGCATTAACTTCAGGACCCGATCGGAACCGGACTGCAGTGGCATGTGCAGTGCCGGGCACACATTCGGCGTTGTGGCCATCGCCTCGATGACATCGTCGGTGAACTCGGCAGGGTGCGGCGAGGTGAATCGCACCCTTTCCAGACCGTCGATACGCCCGCAGGCGCGCAGCAGGGATGCAAAGGCACCGCGGTCGCGCGGGGTTTCCTGGTCGGCAAAAAACACACCGTAGGCGTTGACGTTCTGCCCCAGCAGCGTGACTTCGAGGACGCCCTGGTCCACCAGGGACCGCACCTCGGCCAGGATGTCTTGCGGCCTGCGGTCCAATTCCTTGCCCCGCAACGCCGGCACGATGCAAAACGTGCAGGTGTTGTTGCAGCCGACGGAGATCGACACCCAGGCCGCATACGCGGAGTCCCGCGTTGCGGGCAGCGTCGACGGGAACTCCCGCAGGGACTCGGCGATCTCGACCTGAGCCTCGCGGTTGTGCCGGGCCCGCATCAGCAGTGCGGGCAGTGAGCCGATGTTGTGGGTGCCGAAGACGACATCGACCCACGGCGCCTTCTGGAGCACGGTATCGCGGTCCTTCTGAGCCAGACATCCGCCGACGGCGATCTGCATATCCGGGTTGGCCTGTTTGCGCGGCACCAGATGACTGATATTGCCGTAGAGCTTGTTGTCGGCGTTCTCCCGGACCGCGCAGGTGTTGAACACCACCACGTCGGCGTCGGTGCCGTCGGGGGCGCGACGGTACCCGGCGGCGTCGAGAAGACCCGCGAGTCGTTCAGAGTCGTGGACGTTCATCTGGCAGCCGTAGGTGCGGACCTGATAGGTGCGGCCGCCCGCCGTGCCGGGCTTATCGCCCGCCTCGTCCTGGGTCAGCGCTGATGTCACGGACCTCATGGTACGGAGGTGCGGCGATGCCGAGAAACCGCAGGATCGACCGGCAGAGGTCTTCGCACCTGGGTAGGGTCTGCGCATGGCAGTCCCCATGATCTCGATCACGGGCGTCAACAAACATTTCGGCGACCTGCACGTGCTCAAAGACATCAACCTCGACATCGACCGGGGTCAGGTTGTCGTGGTGCTGGGCCCGTCCGGTTCGGGCAAGTCCACGCTGTGCCGGACGATCAATCGCCTGGAGACCACCGATTCCGGCACTATCGCCATCGACGGCGAGCATCTGCCGGTCGAGGGCCGCAAACTGGCTCAATTGCGTTCCGATGTGGGCATGGTCTTCCAGTCGTTCAACCTCTTCGCGCACAAGACGATCCTGGAGAACGTGGCACTGGCGCCGATGAAGGTGCGCAAGATCGCCGGGGACAAGGCCAGGGAGCGCGCGATGGTGCTTCTGGAGCGGGTCGGAGTGGCCAATCAGGCACAGAAGTACCCGGCACAGCTGTCCGGTGGCCAGCAGCAGCGAGTGGCGATCGCCCGCTCGCTGGCAATGGACCCGAAGGTGATGCTGTTCGACGAACCGACCAGCGCCCTGGACCCAGAGATGATCAACGAGGTACTGGCTGTCATGACTGCACTGGCCGGCGACGGGATGACGATGCTGGTGGTCACACACGAGATGGGCTTCGCCCGCCGCGCCGCTGACCGGGTGGTGTTCATGGCCGATGGCGCGATCGCCGAAGATGGCACTCCCACAGAGTTTTTCGACAACCCACAATCGGATCGGGCCAGGGACTTCCTCGGCAAGATTCTCAATCACTAGGACGAGAGGGAAATTCATGCCCCAGATCTCATGGCGTCTGATCGGCACGGCCGTGCTGGCAGTCGCATTGCCGCTGAGCGCAACCGCGTGTGGCGGAGGTGGTGGTGGTGGCGACAAACTTGTCGTCGGAACGAAATTCGACCAGCCGGGTCTGGGGTTGAAGAAGCCCGACGGCACGATGAGCGGGTTCGACGTCGACGTCGCCAAATATGTGGCCAAGGAACTCGGGTACAGCGAGGACCAGATCGAATGGAAGGAGTCGCCGTCGGGCCAGCGCGAAACCCTGATCCAGAACGGTCAGGTCAAGTACATCGTCGCCACGTACTCGATCACCGATAAGCGCAAAGAGAAGGTCGACTTCGCCGGGCCGTATCTGATCACCGGCCAGAGTCTGCTGGTGACCGCCGGTAACACCGATATCACCGGCCCGGAGTCCCTGCAGGACAACAAGAAACTGTGCTCGGTGACGGGATCGACACCCGCGCAGCGCATCAAGGACAAGTACCCGGGTGTGCAACTGCAGCAGTATGACACCTATTCGGCGTGTGTTGAGGCGCTGAAGAATGGCGCGATCGACGCCGTGACCACCGATGAGGTGATCCTGGCCGGCTACGCCGCACAGTCCCCCGGCGACTTCAAGATCGTCGGCAAGCCGTTCTCCGAGGAGCAATACGGCATCGGGTTGAAGAAGGACGACACCGAACTGCGCACCAAGATCAATGACGCACTCGAGAAGATGGAGAAGGACGGCGCGTGGAAGGCCGCATTCGATAAGAACCTCGGCCCGGCCGGCATCACCACCCCCGCGCCACCGCCAATCGACCGGTACTGAGTTCGGAACCCTCGCTAAACCGACGTGGAGATCTTCACCGAGTATCGCGGCGAGATCCTCGAGGCGTTCTGGACCACGATCCAACTCACGGTGTTCTCGGCGATCGGAGCCCTGATCCTCGGCACCGCACTGGCAGCGATGCGGCTTGCGCCCGTGCCGATCCTGAACTGGATGGGCTCCGCCTATGTCAACGTGGTCCGCAACACTCCGTTGACGCTGATCATTCTGTTCTGTTCCTTTGGCTTGGCGCAGACACTGGGTGTGGCACTGGTTGATCCGGATTCACCGACGTCGATTGTCGACAGCAACTTTCGGCTCGCCGTGTTGGGACTGACGCTCTATACCGCGTCATTCGTGTGCGAGACGGTGCGAGCCGGGGTGAACACCGTGCCACTCGGCCAAGCCGAAGCAGCTCGTTCACTCGGGTTCACCTTTGCCCAGAACCTGCGGATCGTGTTGCTGCCGCAGGCATTTCGTGCGGTGATCATCCCACTGGGATCGGTGGTGATCGCATTGATCAAGAACACCACGATCGCCTCGGCGATCGGTGTGGCAGAGGCGGCATTGTTAATGAAAGAGATGATCGAGAACACCGCGGCCCTGATTGTGGTGGGCACCATATTCGCCGTCGGTTTCGTGGTGCTGACCCTGCCACTGGGATTGCTCTTCGGCCGGCTGAGTGAGCGTCTGGCGGTGGCCCGGCAGTGACGAGCGCATCGGTTCTCTTCGATGCCCCCGGGCCTCGGGCCCGGGTACGCAACCAAATCATCTCGGCTGTCGCCCTGGTGTGCGTCGCGCTGGCGGGGTTGGGTGTGCTCGCCAAACTGGCGAACAAGGGACAACTGACCGCGGCGAAGTGGACGCCGTTCCTGACTGCCGATCTGTGGCGGACGTATGTGTTGCCGGGCATCGCAGGCACGCTGACCGCGGCCGCGATATCCATTGTGTTGGCACTGGCCCTGGGGCTGGCACTCGGCGTGGGTCGGTTGTCGCCGATCGCGGCGGTCCGACGGCCGTGCGCGGTGATCGTCGAGTTCTTCCGGGCCATCCCGGTGCTGATCATGATGATCTTCGCCTACTTCCTCTATGCGCTCAACGGCACCTTTGCGTCCAAATACCTCGCGCTGGCCGGGGTCGTAACCGGGCTGACGCTGTACAACGGCGCGGTAATTGCCGAGATCGTCCGTTCCGGCGTCGGGTCGCTGTCCCGCGGGCAGCACGAGGCCGCCGCCGCACTGGGATTGAGTTGGGGGCAGACGATGCGCTCGATCCTGCTGCCCCAGGCCATCACCTCGATGCTGCCGGTCCTGGTGTCGCAGTTGGTGGTGGTACTCAAGGACACGGCCATCGGTTACCAGATCACCTTCGTCGAGATGGTCCGGCAGGGCACGGTGATCGGGTCGACCTACGGGAATTACGTATCCGCACTGATCGTGATCGCGGTGTTGATGATCAGCGTCAACTTCGCACTGTCGGCGGCGGCAACCCGGTTGGAGCGCCGACTCCGGCGTTCACGGCGTGGTACCCGACCACTGGAGGCAGAGGCGATCGAGCAGCGTGGCGCGCCGAGCGCCCGGATCGAGCAGCGTGGCGCGCCGAGCGCCCGGATCGAGCAGCGTGGCGCGCCGAGCGCACTAATCGAGCCCGGCGACTAACCGATCGCGGTCCGCATGCGCGGACCCTAGACCCGCCGGCGCTGCCGTTCGGCCGCCAGCGCATCGGTGACCACCGCCACGGCCATGCTCTGGTGATAGCCTCGCCGGGCCAGCATGCCGACCAGTCGGCGCATCACCTTCGCGTCGTCACCGTCGGCCAGCACTTCGCGTCGCAGCTTGCGGTCCACGAGTTGCTCGGCCCGCACCCGTTCGGCGCCGGCGTCGATCCCGTCCAGCGCGGCGGTGATCACCTCGGCGTCGACACCCTTGGTCCGAAGCTCAGCGGCCAAGGCGCGCTTGCCTTTTCCAGAGTAGGTATGCCGGGACCGCACCCATTGGGCGGCGAAGTCCTCGTCGTCGACCAAGCCGACCTCGATCAGTCGGCCGAGCACCGTCTCGACGACGTCATCGGGAAAACCATGTTTGGCCATCTTCCCGATGAGTTCGGCGCGACTCCGAGCCCGCGCGGTGAGCAGGCGCAAGCACAGTGCGTGCGCCTGCTCCTCACGGGTCTCAGAAGTCGACGGGAGCGGGCAGGACGTCATCGACGGGTTCGTCGGTCAGCACCGCACCGATGCCGAGCTTCTCCTTGATCTTCTTCTCGATCTCGTTGCCCACGTCCGGGTTATCAACCAGGAAGGTGCGGGCATTCTCCTTGCCCTGGCCCAACTGCTCACCCTCGTAGGTGAACCACGAACCCGACTTGCGAACGAAGCCCTGATCGACACCCATGTCGATGAGCGAGCCCTCACGGCTGATGCCCTTGCCATAGATGATGTCGAACTCGGCCTGCTTGAACGGCGGCGAGACCTTGTTCTTGACCACCTTGCAGCGCGTGCGGTTGCCCACCGCATCGGTGCCGTCCTTGAGGGTCTCGATCCGTCGCACGTCCAGACGCACCGAGGCATAGAACTTCAGTGCCTTTCCGCCGGTGGTCGTTTCCGGACTGCCGAACATCACTCCGATCTTCTCGCGCAGCTGGTTGATGAAGATCATCGTGGTACCCGAGTTACTCAGTGCGCCGGTGATCTTGCGCAGCGCCTGGCTCATCAGGCGGGCCTGCAGGCCGACGTGGCTGTCACCCATCTCGCCCTCGATCTCGGCACGCGGTACCAGCGCGGCCACCGAGTCGATGACCAGGATGTCGATCGCTCCCGACCGGATCAGCATGTCGGCGATCTCGAGTGCCTGCTCACCGGTATCGGGCTGGCTCACCAGCAGTGCATCGGTGTCGACGCCCAGGTTCTTGGCGTACTCGGGGTCGAGCGCGTGCTCGGCGTCGATGAATGCCGCGATACCGCCGGCAGCCTGGGCGTTGGCCACCGCGTGCAGGGCGACGGTGGTCTTGCCGGAGGATTCCGGACCGTAGATCTCGATGATGCGGCCGCGCGGCAGCCCGCCGATGCCCAGCGCCACGTCCAGGGCGATGGAGCCGGTGGGGATGACTGAGATCGGTTGACGAACCTCGTCGCCGAGTCGCATCACCGCGCCTTTGCCGTGATTCTTCTCGATCTGGGCGAGCGCGAGTTCGAGAGCCTTATCGCGGTCGGGGGCTTGCTGTGCCATGGGATATCTCCGTTCGGTGGTGTTCGGTTGACCGGTGTTGGTCAGTTGGCCGTGACGTTAGAGAGGGCCTCTGACAAAACGGGCTGACCTGGAAAGCGACGGTCGAACAAGACCCACAATAACGAACATGTGTTCGATGGCAAGCAAGGCGCGCGGCGTGTCGGGGACGGGTCCGGGCGCGGCCGACTACCGCTGACCGCGGGCCAGGCCCGCTACCACTGGTCGCGGGGCACATCGAAGTCGGCGCACAGCGCCCACCACACGTCGCGGGGGTCGACGCCGTCCTCGATGGCCTGGGTGGCGGTCCGTCCGCCCAGTTGGGTCAGGACGTGATCCACCACGACCGAGGCGCCGCGAACAGTTCCGAACCGCTCATCAACAAGTTCGCGGAATTGCGTCAATCGCACGCCCATGAACCTACCCAGAACTACACGGCAGCACGGCACACCGCCACCGGGTCGGACACCCCGGCGATGGATTCCCCGGCCCGGCGCGCCGCCTGCCGGTAGCCCGGATCTGACAGCACCTCGGTGACACCGGCAATCAACGCATCAGCACTGAGCGGCCGGACTAGTCGCGCACTCCCCTGTCGCACAACGCGATTCGCCAATTCCCACTGATCGCCGCCACCGGGAACCACCACCATCGGCACCCCGGCCAGCAGTGTCTTGGACAACATGCCGTGGCCGCCGCCGCACACCACGACATCGGCCTGACGCAGCAGATCATCCTGGCGGCCCAGCCCCACCACGGCCCACGGTGGCACCACGACGTCGTCGCCACCGGACCCGGATGACACCAGCTGCGACACCACCAGTCGGGAGCCGACCGGCAGGGTCTCTCCCGGGATGAGATGTTCCAGCGCCAGTTCGGCAAGCCCGGCGGTGCCGGTGCTGGCCGTCGAGGGTGCCACCACGATCACCGGCCCGGCGCCGGGCGGCAACGCCAAAACATCCGTGGTCGGCTCGAAGTGCAGCGGGCCGACGACGACCGCCTCAGCCGGCCAGTCCGGACGCGGCACCTCCAGGGCCGGCAGGGTGGCGATGAGCCGACGCCGCGGACCGGGATCCATGCCTGGCAGTCCGATCCCCTGCCGAGCCTGGGCGCGCTGGCGCCCACCGGCCCGTATCGAACGCGCGGTGAACTCCCGCATGATCGAGTCACGAAGGCGTCCCCTAATCCCGGTGCCGGGCGCGAGCCCACTGCCGATCGGCGGCAGGCCCCGCGACGGCAGATACAGCGGGTGCGGGCTGAGTTCAATCCACGGGATGCCGGCAAGCTCGGCCGCCATCCCACCGCACACGGTGATGACATCCGAGACCACCAGATCGGGCTGCAGATCGCGCAACACCGGCAGGTTCAGCGCCGCCATCCGCGCGGCCCGGTGGTGCAGTTTTGCGCCCGCATCGGTGTCATCGTCTGACTCGTCGGGGTCCAGGCCGAGAAGTTCGACGACGTCCAGACCTGCACGCCGCGCGGTGTCGAGCCATCCGGTGCCGGTCAGCAGCACCGGGTCGTCGCCGGCAGCGGCAAGACGCAAACACAACGCGATCGCGGGAAAGACGTGGCCTGCTTCCGGTCCGGCGACCAGGGCGACCCGCATTGGGCCCACCCTGCCATAGCCGTCGGCCTAGGCTAGCGAGCATGACTGAGCAACCGACCGACCAACGAACGATCAGCTCTCAGATCGACAACGCACACACCGTCGAGGTCTTTTTGGCCGCCCTGCAGGATCAGGACATCGACGCCGCAGGCGCGGTTCTCGACGAGCGCCTGGTCTATCAGAACGTCGGATTCCCGACTATCCGCGGCCGGGCCCGCGCGATGAAGCTCTTCCGCAGCATGGAAGGCCGGGCGAGATTCGAGGTGAAGACACATCGCATTGCCGTGAACGGGTCGACAGTGCTGACCGAACGCACCGACGCCCTGGTGTTCGGCCGGCTGCGCCTGCAGTTCTGGGTGTGCGGAGTGTTCGAGGTGACAGACGGCCGGATCACGCTGTGGCGGGACTACTTCGACATGTTCGACTTCACCAAGGCGCTCGCGCGCGGGGTGGTCGGCGCCGTCGTTCCAGCGCTTCGGCCCACGCTGTAACGCGACCGTGGGCCGTAGGTACGGCCAGCTCGGCAAAAATGTCCATAGACCCCACGGTCGGCGGGGTCACCGGCCCGCAGGTCGCGATAACCGGCCCTGGCCGAGTTCCTCGAAAGCCTGCGCCCAGCCCAGAAGTCGATCGGTGGCGTCGGTCAACTCACTGCGGTAGCGCTGCTGGGACATCGGAGCGGTCCCGTCGGCGCTCACCGATGACACCACATGCGCAGCGGCGGTCACCATCTCGTTGTACTGACGCACACCGCTGTTGAGTTGCGCGGTGAACGCGTTGATCGTCGGCGCCAGATAGGCCCGGATATCGGGGTTCTCGCCGGCCGCACGCTCCATGGATGCAACCTCCGCCGCCGTCGCCGCCATCGTCGCCGCAGATCGACCGGCTGCTGCGGTGAGTTCGCGAATCTCCATGGGCGGCAGCATGTTTCCTCGCCCCATCACAGCAAGCAGCGAGTGCAGCCCTCGCTCCGAGGCGCCCAGCGCCGACATCGCGGGCCGGGCAACCGAACCGTGCGGCGGCAGCCGGCGTGCACTGGCCTGACGCAGCGGCGGCAGCGGCTCCCCGCGCAGCCACCGGTACCGCAGCAGCAACAGCGTTGCGGGTGCGGCGGCACCGGCGCCGATCAGTCCGGTGATCAGCAGGCCCCACACCGGGGTGTTCCACGACGCCAGCAGCCCGGTGACCAGAACCCAGAACGCCGAGGTGACGCCGAAGAACAACCCCAGCCGCAACGCCCATCGCCGCTTTCGCAACAGCCGAGCCCGCGGGTCGGATGCAGCGCTCAGTTTCTGCGCTGCGGCGTCGGCGTACTCCGCGGCCGCGTCGATACCGCGCTGCAATGCCGAGCGTCGCGGGCGCGAGGCGAAGCCCGACTGGTCTGTCCTGACCGCCATCGAGTGTTCGCCTCCTGCTGAATGGGCCTACTGGCCGAGCGGCTGCTCGGGCTCCGGTGCACTGATCGGGGTGGCCGGCGTCGCGGTGGCGGCACCACCGGACGGCAGCGCGTCACCGCGCATCGAGGCGCGGATCTGCTCAAGGCGGGAGTGCCCGGCCATCTCCACACTGGCCGATTGCACTTCCATCATCCGGCCCTGAACCGAGTTCTGGGCGAGCTCCGCAGAGCCCATCGCGTTGGCGTAGCGGCGCTCGATCTTCTCGCGGACCTCGTCGAGGTTGGGCGTGGTTCCCGGCGCGGCGATCTCGCTCATCGACCGCAGCGAGGCGCTGACCTGTTCCTGCATCTTCGCCTGCTCCAGCTGGCTGAGCAGCTTGGTGCGTTCGGCGATCTTCTGCTGGAGCGCCATCGCGTTCTGCTCGACGGCCTTCTTGGCCTGGCCCGCGGCCTGCAGGGCTTGGTCGTGCTGGAGCTTGATGTCCTCGACGCTCTGCTCCGTGGTGACCAGTTGGGCGGCGAAAGCCTCGGCGGCGTTGGTGTACTCGGCGGCCTTCGTGGCGTCACCGGCCGCGGCAGCCTGGTCGGCGAGCGTCAGGGCCTGGCGCACATTGGCCTGCAGCTTCTCGATATCGGCCAGTTGACGGTTCAGCCGCATCTCCAGCTGTCGCTGATTACCGATGACCTGAGCGGCCTGCTGGGTGAGTGCCTGGTGCTGCCGTTGGGCGTCTTCAATCGCCTGCTGGATCTGCACCTTGGGATCGGCGTATTCGTCGACCTTGGAGCCGAACAGCGCCATCAGGTACTTCCACGCCTTGACGAACGGATTGGCCATGTGTGTTGCCCCGCCTTCGAATGAGTGCCGCGTTATCAGAGTCGACGCCCAATTTATCGGTTCCGACGCCGCCACCACACCCGGGTCGCCAACTCCGTTACGGAAATCCGGCGAATCACTCGATTCAGGCGACTGCCATGGCCGCCGGATGCGGGATGACGACAGTGGTGGGGACGCTGATCGCGACGGCGGCGCTCCGTTCGACCGCCTCCTGGCAGGCCATTTCGGTGCCGGCGTCGCACAGCACACGCGACAGTGGCACGTCCAGGGCGGCGCAGATCGCGCTCAACAACTCGCTGGAGGCCTCCTTGCGGCCTCGCTCCACCTCGGAGAGGTAGCCCAGGCTCACCCGCGCCGAATCCGAAACCTCGCGCAAGGTGCGCCCCTGTGACGTGCGGGCACGTCGCAACACATCACCGATCACTGCTCGCAGCACTACAGCCGCCATGGCGCATCCTCCTTGAGTCGTCGCAATTACCTACTGCAACGCCGGAGTTGGCCGCGTGGTTCCCGCCCCGCGCGCTCAGTTGGCGACGGGCTTGACCCGTAGAGCCGACGACAGATAGTCCAGTCCGGTCACGACCGTCAGCACGATCGCGGCGCCCATGACCACCCACGCCACCGTCAGCCAAGGTCCTGACCAGGTATTCAGCGGCAGAATGAACAATCCGATGGCGATCGCCTGAATCAGGGTTTTGAGCTTGCCGCCACGACTTGCCGGGATGACTCCGCGGTTCAGGACCGCAAACCGCAGCACTGTGATCCCTATCTCACGCACCAGGATGACCACCGTCACCCACCACGGCAGGTCGCCGAGCATCGACAAGCCAATCAGCGCCGAACCGATCAACAGCTTGTCGGCGATCGGATCGGCCAGTTTGCCGAACTCCGTTTCCAGTCCATAGGTACGGGCCAGCCAGCCATCGAGTCGATCGGTGATCACTGCCACGGCGAAGACAGCGAATGCCGCGACCCGACTGCCGGACTGATGGCCGTCACCGGCGAAGAGGAAGAACAGGAATACCGGCACCAGGAGTAGGCGCAGCACCGTCAGCAGGTTCGCGAGGTTGACCACCCCGACGCGCGGAACCGTCGGCGGAGTTTGGGAGTTGCCCGGCACAGCAAACAGCGTATCGGTTGCCGAGCGCCACGGGCTGCTAGCGATAGGGTTCTCCGGTGACTGACGCGCGTGCGGACGGCTTGAGCCGTGACGTGGCCATCCGGCGCGCCCGCACCTCCGACGTCCCCGAGATCAAACGACTAGTGGACACCTACGCCGGGAAGATCCTGCTGGAGAAGGACCTCGTCACGCTGTATGAGTCGGTTCAGGAGTTCTGGATCGCCGAAGCCGGCGACCGGGTGCTCGGTTGCGGCGCGCTGCATGTGTTGTGGGCCGATCTGGGCGAGGTGCGAACGGTGGCGGTGGACCCGAGCGTGAAGGGCCGCGGTATCGGACACGCGATCGTCGACCGGCTGCTGGAGGTGGCACGCGAACTGCAGCTGCGGCGGTTGTTCGTGCTGACCTTCGAGACCGAATTCTTCGGCAGGCACGGATTCACCGAGATCGAGGGGACTCCGGTCAATGCCGAGGTGTACGAGGAGATGCGCCGCTCCTACGACGTGGGCGTCGCGGAGTTCCTCGACCTGAGCTACGTCAAGCCCAACATCCTGGGCAACACCCGAATGTTGTTGGTGCTCTGACATGTTGTTGTTGCTCTGACATGTTGTTGTTGCTCTGACCTCGCGCGACGATCAAGCGGCCCCTAGGCCGCGCTGAGGAGCGCGAGCATCGGGTAGAAGTCCACCCAGCGCGGCGATCAGATGTCCTCGGGCACCCCGCCGCCGTCCGCGTAACCGTCACCATCGACGTCGTCGCTGCCACTGTCACCCCGGATCGAACCCAGCGTCGCCGCCAGTTCGTCCGGCTTGATTAAGACCTCACGGGCTTTGGAACCCTCGGATGGTCCGACGATGCCCTGGTTCTCCATCAGATCTATCAATCGGCCGGCCTTGGCGAAACCGACCCGCAGCTTGCGCTGCAGCATCGAAGTCGACCCGAACTGGCTGGACACCACCAACTCGACGGCTTGGAGCAACAGGTCCATATCATCGCCGATATCGGGGTCGACGTCGGCGCGATCCCCGCTGGGCTTGGCCGCGGTGACGCCGTCGGTGTATTCGGGTTCAGCCTGGTCCTTGCAGGCCTGCACGACGGCGTGAATCTCCTCGTCGCTGATGTAGGCACCCTGCAACCGGATCGTCTTGTTGGTACCCATCGGCAGGAATAGGGCATCGCCCATACCGATCAGCTTCTCCGCGCCGGGCTGATCCAGGATCACGCGGCTGTCGGTCAGTGACGATGTCGCGAACGACAGGCGGGACGGCACATTCGTCTTGATCAGACCGGTCACCACGTCCACCGACGGGCGCTGGGTGGCCAGCACCAGGTGGATACCGGCCGCGCGGGCCTTCTGGGTGATCCGCACGATGGCCTCTTCTACGTCGCGCGGCGCGGTCATCATCAGGTCGGCCAACTCGTCGACGATCGCGACGATGTAGGGGTACGGCTTGTACACCCGTTGGCTGCCCAGCGGTGTGGTGATCTCCCCCGACCGGACCTTGGAGTTGAAGTCGTCGATGTGGCGCACCCGGGAGGCCTGCATGTCCTGATAGCGCTGTTCCATCTCCTCGACCAACCAGGTCAATGCGGCGGCCGCTTTCTTCGGTGCCGTGATGATCGGGGTGATCAGATGCGGAATGCCCTCATACGGTGTCAGTTCCACCATCTTGGGGTCGATGAGGATCATCCGCACCTCTTCCGGTGTGGCCCGGGTCAGCAGCGACACCAGCATCGAGTTGACGAAGCTGGACTTGCCGGATCCGGTGGAGCCGGCCACCAGCAGGTGCGGCATCTTCGCCAGGTTGGCCGAGATAAAATCACCCTCGATGTCCTTGCCGAGACCGATGACCAGCGGGTGGTGGTCGCGGCGGGTCGAGGCGGCGGTCAGCACGTCGGCCAGTCGGACCATTTCGCGGTCGGTGTTGGGCACCTCGATGCCGACGGCGGATTTGCCGGGGATCGGCGCCAGCATCCGAACGCTCTCGGTGGCCACCGCGTAGGCGATATTGCGTTGCAGCGCAGTGATTTTCTCGACCTTGACCCCGGGGCCAAGTTCCACCTCGTAGCGGGTGACGGTCGGCCCGCGGGTGCAACCGGTGACGGCGGCGTCCACCTTGAACTGCTGCAGAACCGAGGTGATGGAGTCCACCATCTGATCGTTGGCCGAGCTGCGCCGCTTGGGTGGGTCACCGGCGATCAGCAGATCCAGTGACGGCAGGGAGTAGGGACCGTCCACCACGCGGCCGATCGCCTTGGTCTCCTGCCTCAGTTTTTCGGTCTTGGGTGTCTCTGCCTTGGGTGTCTCGGAGTTGGGAGCGGCGGGCTTCTTACGGCGGGGTCTGATCGGTTCGGTGACGGTAGACATCCCGGTGGCCGGTTCATCGAGGGGGTAGTTGTCATACGGTGTTCCGACCGGACCCGCAGCACCGGGCCAGGATTGCGATTCGTCGGCACTGTAGGCGCGCGGATCGTCGTAGTAACCGTCCGAGAAGTCCTCGGCTGCACCATCTTTGGCGTTATGCAACGCTGCTTCGTCGTCAATACCGTCGGGGTAGTCGTCGTCGAAGTCGTCCGCGTAGCGGCCGCGAGTGGCGAACATGGTGTAGAGCGTCGCGGGAAGTTCGCGAATGGTGGTGCCGGTGATCAACAACACGCCGAACAGCGCGGCACCGATCAACAACGGTGCGGCGATCCACGCCGTCAGCCCGTCCGAGAGGGGGCCGCCCATGGCGAACCCGATGAAACCGCCCGCACGTTGCCGGGCGGCCGGGTCGGCGGGAGAGCCCGACCACAGGTGCCACAGGCCCAGAACCGGCAGGGCGATCATCGCCGAACCCAGGACCAGACGCGGACGGGCTTCCGGATAGGGCTCAGTGCGCATGAGGATCACCGCGATGGCGGCGATCAGCAACGGCAGCAGGACCACCGCCCCGCCAACAAAGGTCCGCAGGCCCGTATCGATCCACGCTCCGACCGGGCGGGCGGCGTCGAACCAGGACGCCGCGGCAATGATCACGGCGAGTGCCATCAGTGCCAGAGCGACACCGTCGCGGCGATGTCCGGGTTCGATATCGCGGGCGCGGCCGACCGAACGCGCCGTCGATCCGGCACCCCGGGCCACCAGGAACCAGGTCGCACGGGCGGCCCGGCCGCTGGCCGCGGTCGCGACGGCGAACGTCGACGGGCCCTTCTTGGCTGGCGCGGCAGGCTTGCGGGCCGGGGTTTTGCGGCGCGCCTGGGCCGGCTTCGCCGGTTGAGTTTTGCCCTTTGAACTGGTCGTTCGCACGCCAGAGCGAGCGGCCGTCTTATTCGCCATGCGGGGAAGATTAGTCCCTCTAGTCCCATCTGCACCACCCGCAACACGGATCTCGCGGCGCGCCGTTGCCAGACCGCAATCAATCGGCGAAAGCAGACCTCAGGGCACTCCGGCGGGCCAGGGCCGCATCGTGGCGGGTGCGCTCCAACTCCGTGACCGGGACCAGCTGTGGAACCGCGACCGGGTTTCCGGCATCGTCAACGGCCACCATGGTGAAGTAGGAACTGTTGGTGTGTCGGCGGGTGCCGTCCCGAATATTCTCGGTATCGACCCGAATGCCCACCTCAAGTGAGGTGCGGCCGGTGTAGTTCACGGTGGCCGAGAAAGACACCAACTCCCCCACCAGGATGGCGTCCCGGAACAGCACGCGGTCCACCGACAGGGTCACCGCATAGGTGCCCGCGTACCGGCTGGCACACGAGTACGCCACCTGGTCCAGAAACTTCAGCAGAGTGCCGCCGTGGACCTTGCCGGCGAAATTCGCCATGTCCGGAGTCATCAGGACCGTCATGTACAACGACTTCTTATCGGTGCTCTGCTCCACTACGGTGGCCTTTCGTTCATCGGCCACATTACGAGCAGCCTGCCTTTACGGTGGTCTGCGGACACCCCCACCGCCCAAGGAGCCAAACACATGCCGGTCGTCGTCGTCGCCTCGTTCACCGCCAAGCCGGAGTCCACCGACACCGTGCGCGCCGCCTGCGTGCAGGCTATTGAAGCGGTCCACGACGAACCGGGCTGTGAGTTGTACTCGCTGCACCAGACGGGCGACACCTTCGTGTTCGTCGAACAGTGGGCCGACGCCGATGCGCTCAAGGCCCACGGCTCCGCGCCGGCCATCGGCGTCCTGTTCGGCGCGATCGGCGAGCACCTCGCCGGCGCGCCCGATATCAAAATGCTCGAGCCCATTGCGGCCGGTGACCCGGCCAAGGGCCAGTTGCGCGCCTGATTTCATGGGTGCACTGGACGGTCAAGTCGCCTTCATCACCGGCGCGGCCCGCGGTCAGGGCCGCGCACACGCGGTCAAACTGGCCTCGGAGGGTGCCGACATCATCGCGGTCGATCTGTGCGATCAGATCGCCAGCGTTCCCTACCCGCTGGCCACACCCGACGATCTCGCGGCCACGGTCAAACTCGTCGAGGACACCGGAGCGCGGATTGTCGCCCGGCAAGCCGACGTCCGCGACCGGGCAGGCCTGAAAACCGCACTGGCCGAGGGCATCGCCGAACTCGGCCGGCTCGACATCGTGATCGCCAACGCCGGGATCGCCCCGATGACCGATGCGAACGCCTGGCAGGACGTCCTCGACGTCAACCTCACCGGTGTGTACAACACCGTCGACGTGGCGATGCGACCGCTGATCAAACAGGGCGATGGCGGATCGGTCGTGCTGACCAGTTCGGTGGTCGGCCTGGTGGGCATCGGTGCCCCGATGGGCGGATCGCTCGGCTACACCGTGGCCAAGCACGGCGTCGTCGGCCTGATGCGCGCCTACGCCAATTTCCTTGCCGCATACAACATCCGGGTCAATTCCGTGCACCCGGCCGGGGTCAACACACCGATGATCGACAACGAGTTCACCCGGTCCTGGTTGGAGGGACTGGCCCAGTTGGACCATGCCGGACCGGATATGACCAACGCCCTTCCGGTGCAGACCCTGGAACCCGAAGATATCGCCAACGCCGTCTTCTGGCTGGTGTCCGATGCCGCGCGCTATGTCACCGGTGTCGCACTACCGGTGGACGCCGGTTTCGTGAACAAGCGCTAGATCTCCAGCACCGTCGGCACGATCATGGGTTGGCGGCGATAGACCTCGCCCACCCACTTGCCGACCGTCCTGCGCACCGCCTGGGCGATCCGCAACGGATCGGTCACCTTGTTGGCGGCCAGCGACTCCAGTTCGTCGACGACTTTCTGAGCAACCGAGTCCAGTGCCTTGGGGTCCTCGGAAAAACCGCGGGAGTACAGATGCGGTGGTGCCGCGATCTTGCCGGTCCCCCGGTGTACGGCCACTGTGACGGCGATGAAACCCGAACTCAGGACTAGTCGCTCGCCCAGGGTCGCCTCGCCGACGTCGCCGGAGACCAGACCATCGATGAACACCTTGCCCACCGGAACCGAACCCGCGATCTTGGCCACGCCCGCCATCAGGTCCACACTGACACCGTTCTCGGCCAGCATGATCGAATCCTCCAGCACGCCGGTACTCACCGCGAGTTTGGCGTTCGCCCGAAGGTGCCGCCAGGTGCCGTGGACCGGCATCACATTGCGCGGCCGCACGGCGTTATAAAGGAAAAGCAGTTCACCTGCATACGCGTGGCCTGAAACATGCACGCGGGCTTGCTGATTGGTGACCACCCGCGCGCCGATCTTCGACAGCGCGTCGATGACGCCGTAGACGGCTTCTTCGTTCCCGGGGATCAGCGAGGAGGACAGGATGATCAGGTCGTCGGCGGTGATCGAAATGCTGCGATGTTCCCCGCGCGACATCCGCGACAGCGCAGACAGTGGCTCGCCCTGGGTGCCGGTGGTGATGAGCACGAGTCGCTCGGGTGCCATCATCTCGGCGGCGGCGATGTCGATGAGGTCGTCGTCGGCGACGTTGAGGAACCCCAACTCTTTGGCGATGCCCATGTTGCGGACCATCGAACGGCCGACGAAGGAGACCCGCCGTCCCAATGCCACGGCGGCGTCGATGATCTGCTGGACCCGGTCGACGTTGGAGGCGAAGCAGGCCACGATGACGCGTCGTCCGTCGGCACCCCGGATGAGCCGGTGCAGAGTCGGACCGACTTCGCTCTCCGACGGTCCGACACCGGGGATCTCAGCATTGGTGGAGTCGCAGAGGAACAGATCGACACCGGCGTCACCGAGACGCGACATTCCCGGCAGATCGGTGGGTCGGCCGTCGGGCGGCAGTTGGTCGAGTTTGATGTCGCCGGTGTGCAGCACCGTCCCGGCGCCGGTATGGATCGCGATCGCCAACGCATCCGGAATCGAATGGTTGACCGCGAAGTACTGGCACTCGAACACCCCGTGCGTACTGCGTTGTCCCTCAGCCACTTCGATGAACTTCGGCTTGATGCGGTGCTCTCGGCATTTTGCCGCAACCAGGGCCAGGGTGAACTTGGAGCCGACCACCGGGATGTCGCCGCGCAGCCTGAGTAGGTACGGGATCGCGCCGATATGGTCCTCGTGCGCGTGGGTGAGTACCAGCGCCTCAATATCGTCGAGGCGGTCTTCGACATGGCGGATGTCGGGCAGGATCAGGTCGACTCCGGGCTCGTCGTGCCCGGGGAACAGCACCCCACAGTCGACGATGAGCAATCGGCCCAGATGCTCGAAAACCGTCATATTGCGGCCGATTTCACCAATACCGCCAAGCGCGGTGACGCGCAGCGCACCTGCGGCAAGTGGGGCAGGCGGAAGCATCGGCTGGGTCATCGCAGTACTGCTGCCGCACGCATATCGGCAGCCAGCTCATCGACTTGGGCTGCCGTGGCGGGCATCTGCGGGAGCCGGGGATCACCGGCGTCGAATCCCTGCAGTCGCAGGCCCGCCTTGGCCAGGGTGACTCCCCCGAGACGGATCTGGGCGGCGTTCAGCGAGCTGAGCGTGACCGCGATCTTGCGTGCGGTCGCAATATCGCCGGAGTTGAAGGCGGTCAACATATCTCGCAGTTGACTTGCCGCGACGTGAGCCCAGACGCTGATGAATCCGACCGCACCCACGGCAAGCCAGGGCAGGTTCAATGCGTCATCCCCCGAGTAGTAGGCCAGGCCGGTCTCGGCCATCACCTGTGCGGCGCCGTTCAGATCGGCCTTGGCGTCCTTGACGGCCACGATATTGGGATGGCGTGCCAGTGTGCGCATGGTGTCCCATTCGATCGGCACCATGGAACGCGGCGGAATGTCGTAGAGCACGATCGGCAACTCGGTGGCGTCGGCGACGGCGCTGAAGTGTGCCACCAGTCCGCTCTGCGGCGGCCGGGAGTAGTACGGCGTCACCACCAGCAGCGCGTGGGCGCCCTCGGCCGCGCAGGCTTTGGCCAGGTGCACGCTGTGCGCGGTGTCGTAGCTTCCGGCGCCGGCAATGACGCGGGCGCGGTCGCCGACAGCCTCCAGCACCGCGCGCAGCAGGGTGAGTTTCTCGGCATCGCTGGTGGTCGGCGATTCGCCGGTGGTGCCGGACAGCACCAGTCCGTCGCACCCGGAGTCGACCAGACGGGCGGCCAGGCGGGCGGCGGTCTCGACGTCCACCGCGCCGTCAGGGGTGAAGGGGGTTGCCATCGCGGTCAGAACGGTGCCCAGGCGGGCGCCGGCGTCGAATCCGCTGCTGCTCACGGACACTGAGGTTACCCGCTGGATCGCCGGGGTCAGCGACGGCGCGGGCTTCTCACAGCGCCCGACGCAGTGCCCCGGCCAGATCGCCGCGCTCACCCGCCGTCACACCGGCCAGTCCCAGCCACGTAGCCATCGTCTGCAACTCCCCAGCCATGGCGTCAGCGACCCGGCGCGCGTCCTGACCCGGCTCGATGAAAGCCCCGATCACCTGAAGCACACCGGCGGACCGGTCGGCCTTGAGATCCACCCGGGCGACCAGGTCCCCGTCGAGCAGCAGCGGCCACACGTAGTAGCCGAACCGACGTTTGGCGGCCGGGGTGTAGATCTCGATGCGGTAGTGGAAACCGAACAATCGCTCGATCCGGGGCCGGAAGAAGATCAGCGGGTCGAAGGGGCACAGCAGGGCGGTTCCCCGGTCGGCGCGCGGTACCGGCTGACCGGCCCGCAGGTAAGCCGGTGCCGTCCAGCCGTCAACCTGCACGGGTTCCAGTTCGCCGGTGGCCACCAGGTCCGCGATGGCGGACTTGGACTGGCCGGGCCGCAGCCGGAAGTAATCGCGGATATCGGCTTCGGTAGCCACGCCCAGTGCGGTCGCCGCGCGCAGCGTCAACTCCCGAACCGCCTCGACGTCGTCGACCTGGCGAGCCACCACGTCGGCGGGCAGCACGCGTTCGACAAGGTCGTAGTGCCGGGCGAATCCGGTGCGGTGCGCCGTCGTCAACACCCCTGAGGCGAACAGCGCCTCGGCCACCCATTTGGTATCAGTGCGGTTCCACCAGGCACCCTTGCCACGCTTGGGCGCGCTCTGCAGGTGCGCCTCGATCTGGCCGGCGGTGCTCGGGCCGAGTTCGACGACGGCAGCCACGACATCGTCGACGAGTCGCGGATTTTTCTCGACGATCTCGACTCCCCAACGGCCACCGGTGTATTCGCGCATCCGCCACCGCAGCAGTGGCCAGTCCTCGATCGCCATCAGCGCCGCCTCGTGCGCCCAGTACTCCACCAGCAGCCGAGGCGATCGGGCGCTGTGACTCCACGCCGCGGCGTCGAGCAGATCGCGGTCGTAGGGACCCATACGACTGAACATCGGTGCGTAGTGCGCGCGCACCGCCACCGACACCGAATCCAGTTGCAGCACCTGAATCCGGCCGATCAGACGGCGCAGGTGCGCGCGGGTCACCGGGCCGGACGGGCGGGGGTCGTGGAAACCCTGAGCGGCCACCGCGACCCGGCGGGCCTGGGCGGCGCTGAGCCTCACGGCCGCAGGAAGCTGTGGAACCGGTAGCGCAGACCCGAAGTGCTGTCCTGCCAGTCACCCGAGGAGCCGATCCAGGACTCCTCGAGCACCGGCGCCAGCGCGTCGTCATCCTCGAGTTGCAGGTCGATCTCCACTTCGGTGACCTCGCAGCGAGTGGCCACCGGAAGTGCGAGGTGGTAAATCTCCGACCCGCCGATCACCCAGGTCTGATCATCGATGGCATCGTCGATCGAGCCGAAGACCTCAGCACCGGGCGCCTCAAAGCCGCTGTTGCGGGTGAGGACGACATTGCGTCGGCCGGGCAGTGGCCGAAAGCGCGCCGGCAGCGAGTCCCAGGTGCGCCGGCCCATCACCACGGTGTGGCCCATGGTCAGCGTCTTGAACCGGGCCAGATCCTCGGGCAGGTGCCACGGGATGGCGCCGTCGCGGCCGATCACGCCGGAGGTCGACTGGGCCCAGATCAGGCCGACGGTCATGGGTGTTTCCTAGACCGCGACCGGGGCCTTGATGGCCGGGTGCGGGTCGTAGTTGAGGATCTCGACATCGTCATAGGTGTAGTCGAAGATCGAATCACGCCTCGCCAGAACAAGTTGCGGGTACGGCCGTGGGTCGCGGCTGAGCTGTTCGGTGACCTGCGCGACGTGGTTGTCATAGATGTGGCAGTCGCCACCGGTCCAGATGAAGTCGCCCACGCCCAAGCCTGCCTGGGCGGCCATCATGTGGGTCAGTAGCGCGTAGCTGGCGATGTTGAACGGCACCCCGAGGAAAAGGTCCGCGCTGCGCTGATACAGCTGGCAGCTGAGCTTGCCGTCGGCGACATAGAACTGGAAGAAGGCATGACATGGCGCCAACGCCATCCGTGGAATGTCGGCGACGTTCCACGCCGAGACGATGATGCGCCGGGAGTCCGGGTCGGTGCGCAACTGCTCCAGCGCGGTGCTGATCTGGTCGATATGCTCACCGCTCGGCGTGGGCCAGGACCGCCATTGCACGCCGTAGACCGGTCCGAGATCGCCTGTGGGAGAAGCCCATTCGTCCCAGATGGTGACACCGTGTTGCTGCAGCCACTCGACGTTGGAGTCGCCTCGCAGGAACCACAGCAGCTCGTAGACCACCGATTTCAGGTGCACCTTCTTGGTGGTGATCAACGGAAAGCCGGCCGAGAGGTCGTAGCGCAACTGGTGGCCGAACACACTGCGGGTGCCGGTGCCGGTGCGGTCGGATTTTGGTGTGCCGTGCTCAAGCACAAGGCGTAGAAGATCCTCGTACGGGGTCGCAATGGGCACGCCGATCAGCTTACGTCCGGGTCCGGGGAGTAGAAACGGTGCCATGCCGACCATCACCGACTCGATCGTCATGCCCGACGGCACCTGCCCCGTCACCCTGGCCATCCCCGAGGGAGCGGGCCCGTGGCCCGGGATAGTGATGTATCCCGATGCCGGCGGCGCCCGGCCGGCCTTCCGGGAGATGGCCGCCAGGCTGGCCGCGCAGGGTTACGCGGTCCTGGTTCCCGACGTGTACTACCGCAGCGGCGACTGGGCGCCGTTCGATATGGCAGGCGTTTTCGGTGACACGGGCGAACGCAACCGGTTGTTCGCGATGATGAAGGCAATCACCCCGGAGGTGATGGCCGCCGACGCGGGTGCGTACTTCGACTATCTGGCGGCGCGGCCGGAGGTCTCCGGGCAGCGGTTCGGTACGACCGGCTACTGCATGGGTGGCCGCACCTCGCTGATGGTCGCCGGCCGGGTGCCGGACCGGGTGGCCGCGGCGATGTCGTTTCACGGCGGCGGACTGGCCGCCGAAGGCGACCCGGGCAGTCCGCACCTGCTGGCACCGGCGATCACCGCCGCGGTGTACGTCGGGGCGGCGGAGAACGACGCGTCCTACACACCGGAGCAGTCGGAGATCCTGGATGCAGCCTTGACCGAGGCCGGCGTCGAGCACATCATCGAGTGGTATCCGGCCGCACACGGTTTCGCGGTGATCGATAACGCGCCGTACGATCCTGCGGCCGCCGAGAAGCACTGGCGGGCAATGGAATCGTTCTTCGTCAGCCACCTGGGCTAGGCGGATCTGAACAATCTCCGCAGCGCCGCGATGACACCTCGCGCGGCGTACAGGCCAATGACAACCGACACGATCACCAGGACGA
>Ga0194058_10000002_pt1 | contig 66419 bp, 46 predicted proteins | sample SepL4417m_MetaG_FD_155490 | JGI IMG/M metagenome (GOLD analysis project Ga0194058, IMG submission 155490) | Anoxic zone freshwater microbial communities from boreal shield lake in IISD Experimental Lakes Area, Ontario, Canada - Sep2016-L442-17m | ecosystem: Environmental > Aquatic > Freshwater... | reverse complement strand
CATTCCATCGTCCTTGAAGGCGAAAGCTACCGAACACGCAAAATAAAAAAATAGCCCTCAAAATGGCCGATCCTATCCGCCACTTTTAAACCGCCATTTTTACGGAACTTTCAAACCGCCCTCCGCAGTGTTCTTTGTCGGGTTCAAATCCTGATTCTTGGGCGATAACTTCGCACCAAAAGGCATGGGCCTTTTCTGGGCTGTCCAGAGGCGTCCGCGCGGCCCCATAGTGGGCCAAGCACGGTTCTCCGATTCGAGTCAGAACTACTTTTAAAGGGTTCGCAGAAGAAGAATTGTATTTCATATTACAATTTTTCTTTGAAGCGAGCCCCCCAAGCGCGAGCGGCATCCAAAGTCCCGCCGGGTCACAGGCCAAGCGAAGCGAAGCAAAATGCGATCAAGGAAATGTTGGAGGGAACCCCGGGCGGCGGCCGCATTTCCCAGCATTTTGGAAAGCCTTGATGCGGTTAGTCCCCAACGGGGATCGACCGAAGCAAAGCGGCGGGAGAGGCAGGATGCAATCCGAAGTCCGAAGGACGGAGGCTAACGACTCTCTTCAATATCTCGCCCTTATGGGCGATAAGCGGCGATGAGAACAATCTGAATCTGAGTCGAAGCATGAGCCCAGAGGCAGATTGTTCTCATGGCCGCTCTGAGTGGGAGCATTTTAGAGTCTCATTAAAATCTAAATGGCTTCGCCGATTTTCATGAGTCTCTGAAATGCAGGGGGCCAAAAACGAGCAGAGCTGCTCCTGCCACTCTTTTACATCATCGAATCTGTTTTGGTGCTTCTCGTTTATTTGGGGGTTGTTGTTAATGATGATGAGAGGCTCCCCTTTAGGGGGGAGCCATCATTAACAACACCCCACAAAATGCGATCGCTTATCTTGATCGCCTTATCATTCAGTCCTCGCAGCATCTGACAAGTGTAGTTGTCGGGCAGCGGGCGTCTAAAATGCCCGCTACAAGCCCAGAAGAGTTTAACGCGAGCATTGCATTGGTTTGCGCATTGGAAGTCAGCAGAGGGGCGACAAGCGCAAAGGAAACGCCGTTCTGGCGGCTCATCATGGCTAGCCTAATTCAGCCCGAACAAGTAATCGGGCAAATCTTTGTTTCAAAATATTTCGATCTCGGTAGCATCTTGACTTTCCTCCATCAAGGTTCGCTTATATTTCTCTGCTGCCAATATTTTCTTCTGTTCATCCAGAGTGCGGATAATTTTCCGCTGATTCGCCTCAATCTGCCTACCCTGGGCCTCAGAGGTTGTATTGGCGATGTTCGTTATTTCGACAACTCTCGCATCGCAAAAGATTTTACCTTCGGGATCAACTTCCGCAATCCTCCTCAGAAGTTCTAATAATTTTCCTTCATCGTCTGAGTAGCAAGCCTGCCAACTATTTCCTATTTCAAATTCTAAGGCACAGCTCTTGTTTCCGAGGACGTCGGATAATTCCGCGATTTCGTCAAGTATCTTGCGTGCATTCATATCAGAGGTGTGTGATTTCCATTCTCTATTTTTTGAGTGTTTTTTCATATCATTTTTTTGTTTTCAACCGTTGGGCCACAGGCCCATTTACGGTTTTTTTCCGGCAAACAAAAAAATGCATGAAAAAACTCAATACTGGCATCAACCCCGAAACCGAAATCCTTGACCTCTTGACTGCGGCCAAGGCTCAGAGAAATACCGCGCCCATCAATGGCGTTTCATTTCTCACCCCGAACACGATGGGAGGTGCGAAATGAGATTCCTGATTGAAATCTCAGAAAACGGGTTCACCAAGATGAGCCCGGTTCCCGCGAGAATGAGCATGGCTCAAACTTCCTCACTTTTGGGGATCAGCCGGACAGACGTTGGGCACCTATGCGCCGAGGGGGAGCTGAAAGTTTTGGGCTCCCCCGAGCGCAACCAAGAGAAATTCTTCTGTGCTGATGATGTCTTGGAAAAGGCACAGGACAAGCGTTGGCTGGCGAAGATCACCGATATGCTGTATCGGCATCACCAGCCAACTCCGTCCCGGCCACGTTGAAAATCTTCATGCGGCTTCTTCTGCTTTGAACTTCACGATTTTTTTGTCGCGGAAGTTGGCTTCAAATTGTTCAAGGGAAGGGCAAACGACTCGGGCATTTTTCGCATAGGCGCGATGGATGGCCTTGCAAGAATGCCCAAGGTTCACCATGGCGAACCTCTCAGGATAGCCGCACGCTTGAGCGCGTTCGGCCCAGGCATAACGGTAGGAATATAATTTGACCCCCTGCACGCCTGCTGTGCGGCAACGGCGACGAAACTCGGTTGATCTCTCCTTGTCCGCCGTGGAGTGGGTTTTCGGGAACAGCAATCCGATTTCTGGTCTGGCTTTCAGAATTATTCCCAATTCCGCACCGATCTGCACGCAAGCCGGTTCGAGCTGACCATTCAGCTTCTGGCGGAAGAACTGGAGAACGGATTTTTCCCAGTTGATATTTTCGTGGGTGAGGTTGGCAATATCCACCGGGGCCGCGCCAGTATGCCACAAGGTCTCGTAGAAGTGTTTTCTCTCAAGATTTTGTTCCTTGGCGATAATCTTCTGGTGTTCTTCGGCGGTGATGGCACGAGTCTGCCCATACTTCACCTTGGGCCAAGCAGCCTCAGAAAGGACGCGCCGAAGGAGCCAGTCGAGTTTGAGTGCTGTGTTGTGGAGAACTCGCAACCAGACGTTGGCGGACACGCCACCGGCCTTGAGGACCCTCAAGAGATCCTCGCTCACCGTTTCAACCAGCTTTTTTTTGCGAATGTGGTCGAATGGCTTGCTCTTGAATGCAACTGCCACCCGTTTCAGCGTCGAGGCCCGGACTTCCCCCTCCCTTGACAGCATGTAGTCCATGACATCCTGCCACGTCCGGGAATTCATTTTTGGATCGTGGGCGGCGAGATGTGCCTCTGCAATTTTGAGATTCAGAAGCCGGTTGTCCTGCGCCTCGTTTCGGGCGATGAGCAGGCGCTGAGCTTCATTTTTGTCGGTCGTTTTCAGGCTCAACTGTTTTCCAGTTTCCGAGTCCTGAGCGTAGTAAACATGCCCTCTGCGGAACATGCGGTAGCGGTTTTTCATTTTCTTTCCTCCATGTTTTTTTGTTTGGAGGCATAGAAGACCGACCCTGCTTCAAAGTGCCGTCAGAGTGGCCGCGAGTGCGTTAAAATGCATTTTGCTGACACTTTTGCTGACAGTTGAGCTTTTTAGCGTTTCCAGCGTCTGAAAGTAACTGTATTTCAACAAGTTAAGATCTGGCTCCGGAGGTAGGGCTCGAACCTACGACCAATCGGTTAACAGCCGACCGCTCTACCACTGAGCTACTCCGGAATATTGCGCTGGGCGATTAGACAGCATGAGGATCTGGCGGGCAAGGGAAAACAGAAGGAAAAACCTCGGTTTGTGTTTTTTCCGGGATTTGGTATGTGTTCCCGGTGATCTCATTTCTTGAAGGGATTTTGTCCGAGGCGCTGCCGACGCAGATCGTCGTCAACGTCCACGGTGTCGGATATCAGGTGATGATCCCGGTTTCCAGCTACGACCGGCTCCCGCAGCCGGGCGCGGCGGTGAAAATCTTAACCCACCTCGCTGTGCGCGAGGACGCCCATGTGCTCTACGGGTTTTTTTCCGCAGCCGAGCGCGACCTGTTTCGCCTGCTGCTCCACCATGTGACCGGCGTGGGCCCGAAGATCGCGCTGGCGGTGCTGAGCGGCCTTCCGGTCGAGATGTTCAAGGCCGCGGTCGTCGCGGGCGACGTCGCCGCGCTTTCGAAGGTCAGCGGCGTGGGAAAAAAGACCGCCGAGCGGATCGTTCTCGAGCTCAAAGACAAGGTCGGCGTCGCGGCCGAGTGGGAGGCGTCGAGCGCGAAAAATGCCCCGAGCGAGACGGATATCCGACTGCACGATGCGACGCTCGCCCTCATCTCGCTGGGATACAAACAGGTTGAGGCGCACAAGGCCATCCGGCGGGCTCAGGACATCGCCGGGTCGCCGCTGACTGCAGAGGAGCTGATCCGCCATGCCCTCAAAATCCTCTCATGAGCCCGGAGGAATCCGTGCGCGCGATTCACGAAGCGCTTCCCGGCGGCGGGCTTTTCCACGAGAAAAGCTGGCGGATCAGCCCACGCCCGTTCGGGATCTCCTCGCAGCTGGCCGGGGAGATCTCAAAGCTCGGTTACCGGCTGATGCTCTTCGTGCGGGCCTGCGACCAGCTCTACCGGCTCAGCGCCAGCGGCCGCCAGCCAGGGTGGGTCGCGGAGCTTCTCGACCGGGGGAAGCCGCCCGCGCTCGTCGCCTGGCAGCGCGAGCACGGGATCGCCGGGGATATTCCTAAGATCCTCCGACCGGATCTCATCCTGACAGATGGTGGGTTCACAATCGCCGAGGTGGACAGCGTGCCTGGAGGGATCGGGCTCACCGCATGGCTCAACAAAACGTATGCCGCACTCGGCCACGACGTTCTCGGCGGTGGCGACGGCATGCTCTGCGGGTTTAAAGAAATCCTTCCCGGAGGCGATATCCTCGTCTCGCAGGAGGCGGCGACATACCGTCCGGAAATGGAATGGCTCGCCGGCGAGCTCAATGCCAGGTTCTCCCGCGAGGGAACCTGGAGGGTCCTTGATGCCGAAGCGCAGGCGGACTGGCAGCCGAACATCTACCGGTTTTTTGAGCTCTTTGACCTAGGAAACATTCCGTCAGCCGCGCCGATCATGCACTCTGCCGCAGCCGGCAGGCTGTCAGTTACGCCCCCGTTCAAGCCGGCCCTCGAGGAAAAGCTGTGGTTCGCGCTTTTTTGGCTCAAGCCGCTCGAGGAGTTCTGGCGCAGGGAGCTCGGCGAGCGGGCGCAGCAGGCGCTCCAGCAGGCGATCCCCTACACATGGCTTCTCGATCCGGAACCCCTCCCCCGCCACGCGGTGCTCCCGCGCCTCGATGCCAACTCGTGGGATGACGTCGGTGCCTTCAGCCAGAAAAAGCGGTCCTTCATCATGAAAATCAGCGGGTTTTCCGAACATGCCTGGGGCTCGCGCGGAGTTGTGGTTGCCTCCGACCTCCCGCAAAAAGAATGGAAGTCCGAGCTTGAGTGCGCGCTCAGAGATTTTCCCAGACAGCCGCACATCCTGCAGGAATTCCACCCGGGCCGACTTGTCGAAGCGTCGTTCTGGACGCCGGACCATGGCGGGCTCCAGCCGATGCGCGGGCGCGTCCGGCTCTGCCCGTATTACTTCATCGGGAAAAAATCCGTCACATGCGGCGGCGCACTCGCGACGATCTGCCCGGATGACAAAAAGCTTCTCCACGGGATGCGCGATGCGATTTTGGCACCTGCAGGAGTTGCCGGGCAGTAAATTTTCCCCTCCCCCCTCAAAATGTTGGCTGCTGGCGCGAAACGTGTTTAGCATCCCCCCCGAGGGTGGAGCACCGAAAGCTTCGCGGTGCGGATGCGCGCGAACATTTGACCATCGAAACTGAGGAGGAAAAATTCCAAGGACAACTATCTCTGCTGGACGAAGTTCTGGCGTAAAGCGGCTCGCGCGGTTTGTGATGCGTGGGGGGCGCCGGCGCGCAGGTGCCGCCGGCCCGCTCACCGTGCGCCCCAAGCTTCTGATCTTCGATTTCGACGGCACGATTGCGGATACCTTTCCCTGCGGGATCGAAATCCTCAACCTGCTGGCCCCGGAATTTGGATACCGTCCGCTCGCCGAGGGAGATGTCTTGCGAGCACGGGACATGAGGACTCACGAGCTCATGAAATTCCTCGGCATCCCGACGACGCGGATCGTGAAGATTTCCCGTCGGGGGAAGGAGGAGATGGGCAAGCGGATGCATGCGATTGAGCCGCTCCCGGGCATGGTCGCGCTGATTCGACGCCTGCGCGATGAGGGGTTCCGGATCGGGATCCTCACGTCAAACTCGGAGGAAAATGTTGCGGTGTTCCTCAGGAAATTCGATCTCGAGGTTTTTGAGTTCACCTGCACGTCCTCGAAGCTGGCCGGAAAAGGCCGCGTGATTCGAAAGATTATGAAGAAGCTTCAGGTGAAGCCGAAGGAGGTTCTTCTCGTTGGCGATGAGGTGCGGGACATCGAAGCGGCCCAGGAGACGGGAGTCCATGTCTCGGCCGTCAGCTGGGGCTACAACAGCTTCAAAGCGCTCGCCGAGGTCAAGCCGGACCACCTCGTCGAGACGCCCGAGGCTCTGGCTGAGCTGATTTGCGGGCTCCCGGGCTGATTCAATACGACTTGGCCCAGACGACCCGCCGGGGGCTGGGCTCTCCGGTGAACGGACACACTCCGGCTTCAGGTGCCCCCTCGAGAGGGATGCAGCGGATCGTGACTTTCAGGTCGTTCTTAATCTGCTCTTCGACGGCAGGGCTGCCGTTCCAGTGGGCGAGAGCAAATCCGCCGTGGATCTCCGGCTTCGAGGGATTCGCCGGCGTGAAAAACGCGTAGAACTCCTCGCGGGTGTCAATTGTTTGCAGGTGGGCTTCTCGAAAGGCCGTCGCCCTCTCGAGCAGCGCTGACTGGATCTCCCCGAGCACTTCAGGAATCCGCAACGGGATGCCGGCCACCGCAAGAAATTCCTTTTCCTTGTGCGGACGGTCGCGCCGCGAAACCGCCACTGTCCCCTGCGCGAGGTCGCGCGGCCCGATTTCCACCCGCACAGGCACCCCTTTTTTAATCCACTCCCAGCTCTTGACCCCGCCTCCCAGATCGCGCGCATCGACCTCGACCGAGACAGGTTCTCCGCAAAACAATGCGGCGCGAAGCGAGGCGGCCAGCGCCGCTGCCGCCTCAAGCACTGCGGATTTTGAGTCCTCCTTCGGAGTGATCGGAATAATGACCACATGCACCGGGGCGATCCGCGGCGGAACGACGAGCCCGTCGTCATCGGAATGCGCCATAATCAGCGTGCCGATCAGCCGGGTGCTCACCCCCCAGCTCGTCGTCCACGCATGCTCGACCGCACCGTCGCGCCCTTGAAACTGGATCCCTGACGCCTTCGAGAAGTTTTGTCCGAGGAAATGCGATGTCCCGGCCTGGATCGCTTTCCGGTCCTGGACCATCGCCTCGATGCAATACGTGCGGAGCGCGCCGGGAAACCTCTCGCCCTCGCTCTTTTCTCCCCACAGCACAGGAAGCGCCAGAAATTCGCGTGCGAATTTCTCGTAGACCCGCAGCATTTTCATCGTCTCCTCCTCCGCCTCCTGCCGGGTCTCGTGTGCCGTATGCCCCTCCTGCCACAGGAACTCGGCCGTCCGCAAAAACAGGCGCGGGCGCATCTCCCAGCGGACGACGTTCGCCCACTGGTTGAGGAGGATCGGGAGATCGCGCCACGATTTCACCCATCGGGCATAGGCGGCACCGATGATCGTCTCCGATGTCGGGCGCACCACGAGCGGCTCGCTGAGCTCGCCCGCAGGCACCAGCTTCCCATCCCGGACCTCGAGCCGGTGGTGAGTGACGACCGCGCATTCCTTCGCGAACCCCTCGACATGGGCCGCCTCTTTTTCCAGGTAGCTCAGCGGGATAAACAGCGGAAAATATGCGTTCCGGTGGCCGGTCTCCTTGAACATCCGGTCGAGCACCGCCTGCATCCGCTCCCAGAGGGCATACCCGCATGGCTTGATCACCATGCACCCTCGCACCTCCGAGTTCTCCGCCAGGTCCGCCGCACGGATCACCTGCTGGTACCACTCCGGAAAATCCTCCTCCCGCCGCGGGGAGATCGCATTCTGTTGTTTGTCGCTCATGGAACCCGACATGCTTGCCGCCCCAGCGCTGGGGTAAAGCCAATTCTTTTAATCTCGACAGCGACCGTCGCTGCGGAAATGGTTGGGCTCCCTCTGAAGACAACCCCTCCACAAGAAGCGGTGCATCGGAACAAGGCCCGTTCGTCGGCTGCTGCAGTGGCTCTGCTGCTGCTCGCCGGCGGGGCGTTTACCTGGTGGACGGTTGTGCAGACCGACATCTCCATGCGCGGGGAGCTGCTCCGGGAGGTGCAGGTGGTGGCGCAGGGGATCAATCGCACGGGCGTCCAACAGCTCAAGGGCACGGCCGCAGATCTGCAGAACCCTGCTTACCTGAGGATCAAGGAGCAGCTCGCCACCGTGCGCACATCCAACCCGCTCTGCCGGTTCCTCTATCTCATGGACCGCAGGCCGAACGGAGAAATCGTTTTTTTCGTGGACAGCGAGCCTGCCGGCGCGAAGGATTGTTCTCCGCCCGGGCAGGTTTATTCAGAGGCCTCGGAGGCTTGCCGCCGGGTCTTTGTCACCCGGGTCGCCGAGGTGGACGGACCTACCACCGACCGGTGGGGCACCTGGGTCACGGGGTTGATTCCGATTCATGGCCGCGAGGCGGGCTCCGTCGCTCTGGGGGACTCCCGGGATGTCCTTGCCGTTTTGGGCATGGATATTGAAGCCAGCACTTGGAACAGGGCGTTGGTCCGCGCGTCCGTGGCTCCTGCGCTGCTCACCCTTTTGCTGGCCTCTATTCTTTTGCTTCGATCGCTCCTGCTCGCCAGGCGCTCAGGGATGGAGGGGATGCATCCGAACTGGATGAACCACATCGAACCGGCGCTGGCGGCCGCAGCGGGGCTGGCGCTGACGTTTTTCTCCGCATGGCTGATCCACGAGCGCGCGGTCGCTGAACGCCGCCAGGAATTCAAGCACCTGGCAGCCAACCGGACCGAGGCCGTTGCGGAATCTCTGCGCGAGCTGCGCGACACCGAGCTGGTGAGCATCGCGCGCTTTTACGAGAGCAGCGAAAAGGTGACCTCCGAGGAGTTCGAATGCTTCACGCGCGATCTGGTGAATAAACCGGCCGTAAAAACTTGGGCGTGGATCCCGGCGGTGCCGGCTGCCGAAAAGCCCCGTTTTGAAGCGGACGCGCGCGCAGCCGAGCTCGCAGGGTTTGAAATCTGGCAGAAGGGCGAGCGAGGGAGCCGAACGCCTGCCGCCGGCCGCGAGGTCTATTACCCTGTTTTTCATATGGCGCCCTTGGCGGGAAATCAGCTTCTGGCGGGCTACGATGTCGGCTCCGAGCCGCAGTGCCTTGTCGCGCTTGAGGAAGCGGCGCGCAGCGGGCTTCCCGTTGCCATGGTTGCCCAGGAGGCCGGACTGCTCATCGCCCAGCCCGTTTTCACTGCCGGGGAACCGAAGCGCCTGCGAGGATTCGCCTTGGCCGATCTGCGCTTGGAAAACCTGCTGCGCACGGACTTTCATGATGGCCAGGAGCTTATGGAGCTCTCGCTTCTGCGCAATGCGGCCTCCCCTGAGCGTCTCGCCACATCATGGTCCGCATCTGCCCCTCCCAAGATAGAGCTTTCCGACATGCGCGCGGTCTTTGCTTTCGGAAAGGTTTTTGCCGTGACCGCCCATGCGGGGCCGAAATTCTTGCCCATCCACCCGGAAAGGGAGGCGCTGGTGACCCTCCTGAGCGGCCTAGTGCTTTCTGCTTTGCTCGCGGTTGCAGTCCGCTTTCTTCTCCGCCGCCGCGAACAGATGGTCCAGCTGGTTGCCGAGCGCGAGCTGCTGGCCAGGGCGATCGAGCAGGCGGCCGAGGCCATTTTCATCACGAACGCGAAGGGCCAGATTCAGTATGTGAACCCGGCCTTCGTCTCAATGACCGGGTATAGCCGAGAGGAGGCCATCGGCCAGAACCCCCGAATCCTCAAGTCCGGCATCCATGACGCATCCTTCTACCGCGAGATGTGGAAGGCTCTCCTCGGCGGCAAGACCTGGCAGGGGAATCTGGTGAACAGGAAGAAGGACGGCACGCATTTCACCGAGGAATCAACGATCTCTCCGATGCATGACGCCACCGGAAAAATCGTCAGCTTTGTCGCTGTCAAGCGGGACATCAGCGAGGAGCTCAGCCTCCAGTCGCAGCTGATCCAGTCGCAGAAGATGGAGTCGGTTGGGAAGCTGGCGGGCGGCGTGGCCCATGATTTCAACAACATGCTGTGCGTGATCCTCGGCCATACGGAGCTTGCGCTGGAGGCTCTGGACCCATCCCATCCGCTCTTCGACGACCTTCAGGCGATCCGCAATTCCGCCCAGCGCTCCGCCGGGCTGACCCAGCAGCTGTTGGCCTTTGCGCGCCAGCAGACGATTGCCCCCCAGGTGATGGACCTGAACGAGACCATAGGCGGCATGATCAAAATGCTGAGCCACCTGATTGGCGAGGACGTCCGCCTCGACATCCTGCCGGCCGACGGCCTCTGGCCGGTCAAGATGGACCCGACCCAGGTTGACCAGATCGTGATCAACCTGTGCGTCAACGCCCGGGACGCCATCGCGGATGTGGGGGCGATCACCATCGAGACGCGAAACAAGACGTTAGATGAGGACTATTGCGCGAACCGCATCGGGGCGGTGCCCGGGGAATATGTCCAGATATCGGTGAGCGACAGCGGCTGCGGAATGGACAAACCAACACTGTCCCACATCTTCGAGCCATTCTTCACCACCAAGGAAATCGGGAAGGGCACCGGCCTTGGACTGGCCACGGTGTATGGCATCGTCAAGCAGAACCACGGGGTGATCAACGCCTACAGCGAGCCAGAACACGGAACCACGTTCACCGTCTCTCTGCCCCGACACCGGGGCGAGGCCGAGCCGCCGAACCCGGAGCCGAAGGTGCCCGAGCGCGGACGCGAAACCATCCTGCTCGTTGAAGACGAGCCTGCGATCCTGAACATGACCAAGGAGGTGCTCGAACGGTTGGAATACACGGTGCTGGCGGCCTCGTCCCCGGCTGAGGCCATCGGCCTGGCGGAATCCCATCCCGGAGCGATCAACCTGCTGATCACCGACGTGATCATGCCGGAGATGAACGGAAAAGACCTCGGCAAGAAGCTGCTGGACCTCTCCCCCAGCCTCAAGTGCCTGTTCATGTCCGGCTACACGGCCAACGTCCTTTCCCCGCACGGCGTGCTGAACCCGGACGTTCACTTTATTCAAAAGCCGTTCTCCATGGGCGAGCTCTCCGCCAAGGTCCGGGAGGCTCTGGCTTCACGGTAGGGCGCTGGTCAGAACAGTTCCTGCTGAGCGGGAGAGCTGGACTTTTCGGATTCGGCCTCAATTTCTTTGAGAAGGCCTTTGAACTCGCAGTCCCGGAGGGCTTCGATCAGGGCGGGGTAGTTCGGACGGATCGCGAACGCCTCCCAGGGGGCCGGGAGCGGCAGGTCCTCGTCCAAGCGGACCATCTCGCGGTTCGCGATAATCTGGTCTCTGGAAATGGAAATCTTTTCGCGGACTCGCGGGTTGGCGATCGCCTGCGGGCTGGCGAGCAGGTTTTCCACTGTCCCGTGCTCCGAGATGAGCGCCACCGCGGTTTTTTCTCCGATCCCCTGGACCCCCTTGATATTGTCCGAGGCATCGCCGGTCAGCGCGAGGACATCGGCGATCCTGGCCGGAGGAACCCCCCATTTGGCGAGGACATCGGCCTCGCCGAGGAGCGCGTAGCCGCCCGGTTCGGATGTGGCCGTCGAGTAGATCCGGATTTCCGGGGATGCCAGCTGGAGGATATCCTTGTCATTTGTTGCGATCACGACCTCCGCTCCCTCCCGGGCCGCCGCCCTCGCGTACGAGGCGATCAGGTCGTCGGCTTCTGTGTTCGTTGCCCGCACGCTTGCCAGGCCGAAGAGCGGAATTTTTTCCTGAAGCCAGGCCTCTTGCGGGCGCAGGTCGTCCGGCATGGGCTTTCGGTTTTTCTTGTATTCCGGCTGGAGAGAGGTCCTGCGCTCCGGAAGCCCGCAGTCCCAGATCACGGCCGCCCGGTCGGGGCGGACGTCAGCCAGCATCTTGCGAAGCGCCTTGGCATACCCGTAAATCGCATTTGTCGGCTCGCCGCGCGAATTTCTCAGGCCCCGGATGGCATAAAACGAGCGGTAAAGGAAGTAATGGCCGTCAACAAGAAGCAAGCGCATGGTGTCCGCAACTCTGCGCCGGCAGACCACACGAAACCAAGAGGAATCGTTGGCCGCGCTTGACGCGCGCGGAGGACTTCCCTAAAGATCTCACCTCCTGATGTCATTCCGAATTTTAACGCTTTGCGCTGCTGCTGTCTTTTTGGCGGTTCATCTTGCCTCCGGCCAGAGCCCGGCACAGCAGGCCCGGCCAGCCGCAGGGATCCCGATCCTGCCAGCCGAGCAGGCAGCATACGACCGCGCCAAAAACGCTGAGGAATCAGGCTCTCCCCAGCAGGCGGCGGCTGCCTACCGCCAGTTCATCAAAGATTTCCCCGCCTCACCGCTGGCCTCGCAGGCGCAGTTTCACATCGCCGAGATCGTGGAATCCAGCGGAGATCTGAGCAAGGCATTCGACGCTTTCCAGGTGCTTGTCACGCGCTATCCCGATACCCCGGAGTTCGAAAAGGCAGTGACGAAGCAGGTTTTGATAGCCAACTCATTCCTTGCGGGTCGGCACCTCAGCATTTTTGGCCTGGCCATCGTGCCAGCGACCGAGCGCGCGGAGCAGATGTTTACTTCCATCCTGAAGAATGCACCGTTTAGTAAAAACGCGCCGATCGCGCAATTTAACCTTGGGCTGACATACGAGAAGCAAGGAAAAACCAAGGAGGCATCGGCCGCCTACCAGACGGTTTTGGACAAATATCCGAGGAGCTCGATCGCTGACGACGCGGTCTATCAGATCGGGTATATCTACATGCAGATCGGGACCACCGGGCACTCGCAGGACCTCTCGGCGCTCGTCCAGGCGAAGAATACCTTCGAGGATTTTCTCCTCCAATACCCGAACAGCGAGAAGGCCGCCCAGGCGCGCGACAACCTGGCGTCCATCGGCGGCAGGGAGTCCGGAGACCTGCTCACCATCGCAAAATTTTACGACCGATACAAAAACTACCGCGCCGCTGCGATTTACTACAACGACGTCATCCGCCGGCAGCCAGGAACGGCGAACGCGAAGTTCGCGCAAGAGAGGATTCAGGTCCTGCGCAGCGATGTCGGCGACGCCGGATTAAGAACTGGGCCGGAGCGCGCAGAAACAGGCGAGAAAGTCGCATTGAGACGACGGCTTCAGGCGCAGGTGGAAACCTCGTCGCTCGCCGATTTTAACGGCCCTCCTCGGCGTGATGTCACCCCGGACGAGCTTCCGGTTGTGAGCAAGCCGAAGCTCCGCACAAATATGCGCGACGTCCCGACCCTGCCTGCTGTCGAACCTGCCCTGCCCACACAATGAAATTGTCCGCCGCCATCGTCCTTGCCCTCTCGGCTTTTCTTGTCGGCTGCGGATACCATGCAGGAGAAATCCGTCCGACGCCGATGCGCTCGGTCCGCACGCTTGCCGTACCGACGTTTAAAAACAAGACTTTCGAGGTCCGGATCGAGAGCCTTTTTGCGGACACCCTGGTGAAGCGCCTGCAGTCGGATGGAACGTATGAGATTGTTTCGATGGACAAGGCGGACGCGATTCTTTACTGCACGATCACGCTGATCGATCGGAGGTCGTTGCGTTCGGTGCAGAACGATGTTTTGGCGACGAGCGAGTTCGGGTTGCGGGTGACTGGGCAATATGAGGTCCATGACCGCGTCACGGGGGCGATCCTGATGAGCGGCAACGCGCAGGGCAAGGCGACATTCTTCAGCGGAAACGACCTGCAGACGATCGAGCGGCAGGCGATCTCGGATGCCTCGGCGGATATGGCGGCCAACATTTGTGCTGCTGTGGCCGAGGGATGGTGACCTGCGGGAGGACTTCCCGTGCTGAGCATCGTTCCCACCCCGATCGGCAACCGGCAGGACATCACGCTTCGCGCGGTGGAAGTCTTGCGGGCGGCCGATCTGATCGCAGCCGAAGACACCCGGCACAGCGGGATGCTTCTTCAGCACCTGGGCATTAAAAAACCCTTTGTCAGCCTTCACGAACATAACGAGGCCGGGCGGGCAGCGGAGCTCGTCGAAATGATGGCTGGCGGCACGCATGTGGCATTGATCACCGATGCCGGGATGCCCGGCATTTCCGACCCGGGCCACCGGCTGATCCGCGCATGCATCGCCCACGGGATCCCTCTCACCGTCCTGCCTGGCCCGTCCTCGGTCCTCACCGCACTCGTGGGCTCCGGGTTCCCGGCCAACAAGTTTTTTTTCGGCGGTTTTCTTCCGGTGAAGAGCGGGCGCCGCGCGGCAGAGCTCGCCCGCGCAGCCGAAAGGCCGGAGACCAGCATCTATTTTGAGTCCCCTCACCGGATTGTCAGATCGCTGGAGGCATTGGGAGCCATCTGCCCACGGCGGACGGTCTGCGTCGCAAGAGAGTTGACCAAGGCTTTTGAGGAATACCAGCGAGGCACGCCTGGTGAGGTGCTGGCGCATTATCAAAGCCACCCGCCGAAAGGTGAGATCACGCTTCTCGTTGCGGCCGTGGAAAAGCACTCATTTTCGGACGATGACTAGGCTTTCTTCCCGAGCCAGGGCGGCACGGGGCGGGATTGCCGCCGGGATCGCTCTCATTTTGGCCGCCATGGCCGTTCGGCTCCCTCAAATTCTCCCCCTCCCCTGCGCATTTCATGTTCTCACCGGGCTGCCTTGCGTTTTCTGCGGCGGAACGCGGGCGGTGCAGGCGGCGATTCATGGGAGGTGGGAGCTGGCTCTCTATCTCAATCCGCTCGCCTTTCCCGCCCTCTTTGGGGCGGCGCTCGCAGGGGTAACGCTTGTGATCGAGGCCGCTCAAGGCAGGACATTCTGCCATTGGGAGGCGCTGCTGGCAGGACGGACTGCACGCATGGCGGCCGCCCTCTGCCTCGCCTTCTGGGTGTCGCATCTCGTGCTGGCACTGAAAACTCCCAAGCCGGAACTGGTGGATTTGAGAAATCCCCTCGCAGAAAAATTGCGTTTCCTTTTTGTGCCGGCGGGCCCGGCTGGTCAGTGAGAAGGTTTCCCTGCGGTGCCGATCGCTTTCGGGGCACCTGCCGAGCGGTCGCCGGGATCATCCCGCGGAAAGCCCGGCGGGGCGTAGTGATTTTCTCCGCCCTGCCGCTTCCATTCCTGAAACAGCAACCAGAGAAACCCGGCAGCAATCACCAGGAACGGAAGGCGCCACGCAGGAATCATGCGATAGCAAAAGTCCTTCCCCCACACATCGTCCGGAAGCAGGGTTCTCATGCCGGTCATGAACCAGGCCACGGAAAGGGAAGCCACAATATTCATGACGGCTGAGACCAGGGCATTGAACGAACAGAACTGGCCGAATTCCTCCCTGGGCAGGAGGCGCATCATCAGGGGCATCCCCACCGCGCCGAGGAGCAGGGTGACCGGCAGATCGATCGCCATAAGCGAAATCAAGATGCTGAGGTTCACCGGCAACTCCTTGGCATATCCCAGGATGTTGATCTGAAACATCTGTTCGGGAGGGAAGCTCCCGAACATCCACACGAAGTTGAGCGGCACAACCAGCAGCAGGCAGCAAACCATGCAGAGCCAGATCCGTATCGGGTGGAACCGGTCCGCGAGCGCCCCGGCCGGGTAGTTGAGCATCAGCATCACAAACTGGATCCCGGTATTCAGCACCGCGAGCTGCTTCAGAGTGATGCCCAGCGAGAGGTTCAGGTAGATCCCAAACACGCCGATCGCGTTGGCCGCCACCATGAACATTGCCATGAGGAAGTAGTAGACGTACAGGCGGTGGGAGAGGCACTGGCGGACGTATACCTGGATCGCGCTGAGCATCCGCCTCCAGAGGCTGAGCGAGGCGTTGGTCCGCGGGGGCGGCGGCGGGTATTCCCCCTCCTTGACAAACAGGCACATCATGGTGAACCCCACGCAATAGATGGTGGCTGCCCCGAGGTAGATCCAGCGCATGTGGGTCAGCGCGTGCTCGTAGAAAAAGAAGTTGAAGAGCATCGCCGCAAGGCTGGCCACCACGCGGAACATCCCCATGAAGCGGGCCATGAAGGCCTGGGGGACAACATCGTTAAAAAGATACCAGAACGTGGTGTTCACGAACATGTCGAACACCTTGAAGCTCGCCATCAGCAGGCCCACGGTGAAGATCGAGATGCCCACAATCCCCCACCCGCCAACCGGTCCCAACCAGCGGTGCAGCCAGACCGAGATTTCCGGCGAGAAGGCCATCATCACCAGCGTGGCGGAAAGGAAGGGCGCGGAGAACAGAAGGAAGGGAATCCGGCGTCCCCATCGGCTCCTATACCTGTCGCTGGCCGTCGAGATCACCGGGTTCAGCGTAAAGTTGATGATGCTTGGAACTGTGGTCAGGATGATCGGCAGCACCCAGTCCGGCGCATTCAGCTCCCGGAGCCGCAGCGGCACGATCTGGCCGTTGACAAACTCCATCACAGTAAAACAGAAGTCGCCCCAAAGCAGCCAGACGAACACACACATCAGCCCGGCCATCGTGTAGCGCAACGTCCCGACGTGCAGCCTCGGGTCGTCTTTAGGTTTTTCTATCTCAGTCTTCATCGGGCTATAGGGGGCGCGCTCACCCGCAGAATCTTACCTGCCCATCCGCCGGCAGTCAATTCTTTTGCGGGAATGTTCACGATGAAAAAATGGGCTCGCGAAAAAGAGCTCGCGAAAAGGCTGACTTTCGTGGAGGTTCCGATCTGACCTATTATGGATATCCCCAAAATGATGAGAACCTTCTTTTTCTGCTTTCTTCTATCCATCCCTATGTCCTTGCCATCGTATGCCGGCAAGGAGCTTCCGCCGGCGGACAGCGAGATGGCGAAGTCCGGCCTGGCGCCGATGCCGGTCGTGTCGAAGTTCAAGGAAGGAACAAGCCAGTCGGGCTACCGCATGGCCTCGGTCGTGGCGGCCCCCTTCGAGGCCAAGGATCTTCCGGAAGGCGTGGACGAAGGCGTCAAGCTGTCCGGAGTGGCCCAGTCGGGCGGGGGCAAGGGGGACTTCACGGTCGTCGGCAAGCTGGATCAGAACTTCAAAATGATCGGGGCTTGGTTTTTCATTTCTCCCGACACGAGCATCCAGCGGATTGGATTTCAACTCCAGGAGGTCGGCGGAGAGTATTTTCTGCTCACTTTTCCAGCCGACTTCACGGGATGGAAATGGCTGGAGGGGAGCCGGGCGGAATTTGTCCCCATGCTCAAGCAGAAGAGCGAGAGCCCCGAACTTGACGGGGTTTTGGACAAGGAGATCGGGAGGATTTCGATCGTTTGGATGGCTAAGAATGATAGCCCGACCGAGATCGGGGCGGCCGGGATTACGTCAACTCTAGAGTAAAGCGTTGGATGCCCGCCGCGCAGCGAAGCGCGCCCGCTGGGGCGGCTTGGCAGCCGCAGTTTTTTTGCAGAGGCACCCGTTGAAGCCATTATGATCACCGTCGTCATCGGACACAAGAACCCCGACATGGATGCGATCTGTTCGGCGATTGCCTATGCGGAGCTGAAGTCAGCCACAGGATCTCCGAGCGTGCTGGCCGCGCGGTGCGGGAACACGAACGAGCGAATTGATTTCGGGCTCGGGAAGTTCGGGTTCGATGCGCCCGTTTTTCTGGCTGACGTGCATCCCCGGGTTGAGGACGTGATGGAGCGCGACGTGGTTAGCACGCACTGGAAGAGCCCGGTTTACGAGGTGATGGCCCGGATCAGCGAAACGACATTTCGAGGGCTTCCTGTGGTGGATGACGACCTCCGATGCCTCGGCCTGATCTCAGGATTCAAGCTCAGCCAGTATCTTTTCCCGGCCCTGGACCGGATCGCTTCCGCCCGGGTGGTGGACGCCTCGCTGGCGGACATCCGGGCCGCGATCCACGGGAAGCTGATCGCCGGACCGGATGACACGCAGGTCCACCCGCAGCACCTTGTGGTCGCCGCGATGCACACCTCGTCATTCAAGAAGCGCCTCGGCGAGCTCGACCTCAAATCCACCGTCCTCATCGTCAGCGACCGCTGGAACATCCAGGAACTCTCGATCGAGGCCGGCGTCAGCGCGCTCGTCATCACAAACAATTTTCCGGCGAAGAAGAGCGTGCTTGCGGCGGCGGAAGCCCGCGGGGTGACGCTCATGTCCTCGCCATACGACACGGCAACGACCGTCCTTCTCGCGCGCGCTGCGGTGACCTCGGGCAAGATGCTGCAGCCGGATTTCACGAGCCTGCCGGCGGACATGCCGCTGCGCGAGGCGCAGTCCGACGTCGCGATGTCCTCTCAGTTCGCGTTCCCGGTTCTCGGGCCGGACGGGCGGCTGGAGGGAATCCTTTCGAAGAGCGACTTTTTGAAGCCCGTTCCCCGGCAGCTCATCCTGGTCGACCACAACGAGCTCAGCCAGGCTGTGAGCGGGGCTGACGAGATTCCGATCGTCGAGATTCTCGACCACCACCGGATCGGAGTTGCGCCGACTCACCAGCCGATCCTGTTTCTTAACCGTCCGGTCGGATCAACCTGCACGATCGTCGCGAACTGCTACCAGCAGGCGGGAGTTCCTATTCCAAAAAACGTGGCGGGCCTGCTGATGTGCGGCCTGATCTCCGACACGCTCAACCTCACGTCCCCGACCACGACCGACGTCGACCGCGCGATGATGAAGGATCTCGCCTGCCTGAGCGGGGTGAAGCCTGCGGATCTCGCCTCGGAGATCTTCTCGGTGGGCTCCCCGCTGCTGACCATGCCGCCCGAGCATGCGATCACCGCCGACTGCAAGGAGTACGCTGAGCGGGGGCACAGGTTCAGCGTCTCGCAGATCGAGGAGCTGAGCTTTTCTCACCTGCTGGAAAAACGCGACCAGCTGGTCGCCTCGCTCGAGGCCTACCGCGCGGCGAACAGCTATTTTTTCTCGACCCTGCTCATCACCGACGTCAATTCGCAAAACTCGGTCCTCCTGCTCTGCGGGCCGCCCCAGTTCACCCGCCTGATCGATTTTCCCGACGAGGCCGCCTGCGTCTGGAAGCTTGACGGCGTGGTCTCCCGGAAAAAGCAGCTTCTCCCGTATCTCTCCGGACTCATCGCCCGCTCGAGCTGAGTTGCCGCGCGAGCTGGCAGCCTATTTTTCCGCGCGCTCCGACATGATCCACCTTGGGTCGGCAAGCCCCTTTCGGAACGCGTCCAATGCGGAAGGCGAGGAGTTGATGCGCAGGTTGCTGAAGCTGCCGTCCTCGTTCTGCCATCGCTCGTGCCAAAAGACGGCAGCCTTGATCCTCGGGCGGTCCGGGATCATCGCAAACGCGTCCCGAATCCATTTTGCCTTGTCGCCGGATTTCGGAAAATCCCCGACGCCAAACTCCGCGAGCATGACCGGCTTATCCGGATCGATGGCAGTGATCTCCTGATACGGCCAATCGATGAGATCCCGGAAAAATGCCCATTTCCCATCGCCGCGGAACTGCATGCCATAGACGCTGAGCCCGAGCCAGTCCACGTAGTCTCCCCCTGGGTAATACGAGGCCATCAGGTTCCATTCGTCGTTGATGCCGGGGAAGGCATTGACGTGAAAAACCCAACGGATATTTTGCGCCCCGCGCGCGCGGACCCGGTCCACCACATACCTCCACGCCCGCTTGAAGACGTCATTCCCGCCGTTCTCGGCGCCATAAAAGCAGCCGGACCATGGAAACCAGGTCCCGTTCATCTCATTGCAGAACGAGACAAAAAACGGCTTTCCGAATGCCTTTGCCGAATCCGCCCAGGAATCGATGTAGGCATCCCATTTTCCGGCAAGGATCTCGGTCAAAGCGAACCGGTCAGGCCCCTTGGACTGCTCATACGGCTTGTCCCATGGCGACCAGAAGACGATCGGCACAGCCCCGTGGCGCGAGATCAGGGCAAGGTTTTTTGTCGGGAAGCTCTGCTGCCCCCAGTAGCTCGACGAGGCGATGATGGCCGGCATCTTCCCCGCCAGCTTTTCAAATTTCTCGATGCCTTCGAGCGTCACGTCGTCCTCGGTTTCTCCGAAGTCGATGTAGGCGCCAAAAAGAACGCCCTCCGGGATTTTTTTTAAATCATCGAACGGAGAGGCTGCCTGGCACGTGAGGGCGAGCAGAAGCGACAGGCCGGCGAGGAGGTGCTGTTTCATGGCAGGGAGACCGAGGCGGTGCGCTGCAGCTTCCCCCACCCGACCCATGCGCCGCGCATCGCGTAGAGAAGGGATTTCCAAACCACGTAGCTCAGCAGCGGGCGGTAGACGAACCTCTGCGGAATAATCCAGAGCGCCTTCCGGAGAGGCAGGCCCTCGATGCGGACGGCAACGGCGGCGAGAACAAGATCGCAGAGCAGGAAAGCCAGGAAATACGGGAGGACGTCCTCGACGTGGCCGAGCAGGAGGGACATAAGAAAAAGAAAATCGATGAACGGAGAGAACGCGACCAGGAGGAATTGGAAGATCCAGATCCCCGGGAGGCTGAACCAGCCGAGAGCTTTGAAGCTCGGGTTGAAGACGATATCGCGGTGCTTCCATGCGCACTGCATCGTGCCGTAGGCCCAGCGGAACCTTTGCCGGGCAAGCGTGGCGAACGTCTCCGGAGCCTCGGTGTAGGCGATGGCCTCAGGCTGGTATTCGACGCGGTAGCCGGCCTTGTGGATGCAGAGCGTCAGGTCCGTGTCCTCGGCAAGAGTCTCGTAGGAGAACCCTCCCGCCGCGAGGATGGCCGACCTGCGGATGGCGCTGATCGCCCCGGGCGCCACGGTGATGCAGTTCCATGCCGCGTAGGCCCGGCGGTCGAGATTGAAGCCGCTCACGTACTCCATATCCTGGCACCTTGCCAGAAACGTGTTCAGGTTCCCCACACGCGCATGCCCGGAGACCGCGCCAATCCCTGCGTCGTAAAACGAGTCCACCAGGTGGCGGATGGCATCCTTCTCAAATTGGGTGTCCGCATCGACAAAGATCAGGATTTCGTTCTCCGTGAGATCGACGCCGCGCTGGAGCGCGTGGGCCTTGCCGGAATTTTCCTGCCGCACGAGCCGGACGCGCGGGTCGTCCAGCGCCAGGACCGCGCCCGCAGTGCCGTCGGTGGATCCGTCATCAATCACAACGATTTCCATGCGGCCGTCGTAGTCCGACGTCAGGAGGGCTCGGATGGTTTCTGCGATGACCTTCTCCTCATTGAATGCAGGAATGAGAACCGAAACGCCTGGCCGGGGGCCGGCCACCAGGACGGGTGGGGGCTTGTGGAAGCCGGCGAGAACGACAATGAGGATCGTCCGCACCAGCACGAGGAGGGTTCCCACCACAAGGAAGGCGTGCAAGAATTCCTGGAGCAGGTGCAGAAATTGAAATCCCAGCCCGCTGGCAAAGAGATGGACCGTTTTATTTTCCGCCGTGACCGGAGGCATGATCTTTGTTTCTTCGATCCCGAAAAGCTCGCCGATCGGGACGACGTGATCGCCGCGCTCCGCCAAGTAATCCAGGATCGCCGGCAGGGCATCCACGGTGGCGCTGCGATCTCCGCCTCCATCGTGCAGCAGGAGAATGCTTCCGTCGTTGCGACCCGCCTTCACCCGGGCGAGCAGCTCGGCCTTATCTGGCGTCTGCCAGTCTTTCGGATCAATGTCCTCGAGGACGGTGAGGTATCCCAGCGACTGGGCGACAGCGATCGGCACGAGCTCCTCGAGCAGGGCGGGCCGCGAGTCCGCGTTGTAAGGCGGACGGAAAAGTGCCGTGGACCTGCCGGTCAGGGATTCGATGAGCCGCTGGGTGGCGTTGAGCTCCAGCCGGATGATTGAGGCCGGGGATTCCGCCAGGTTGGGATGCGTGAACGAGTGGTTTCCGATCTCATGGCCCTCGGCAACGATCCGCCTCACGATTTCCGGGTTTCGCTCGGCCTCCTCCCCAACGACAAAAAACGTGGCTTTCACCCCGCGGGCTTTGAGGACGTCCAGAATCTTCGGGGTCCATTCCGGATCCGGGCCATCATCGAAGGTGATCGAAATGCTCTCCTGGTTCTCCGTGCCAAGCCGGAAGAGCGTCGGATGCGCCGGAGGCAATTCATAATCGCAGGAAATCCTGCCGTCGGAGCCTTGGGAGAATGCCCGGCGGCCGTCGGCGACCGTCGGGTCCAGGCTCACAACCTCACCTTTTCCAATCGAGGTGATCGCATCCCCGCCAGGGATCGCCCGCGCAAAGCCTCCGGCTTTTGCCTCCGTCAAACAATCCATGACGCTCCAGACAGCCGGGTCTTCGAGGCCGAGGCGGTTGAGGATGACCCCACCGAACCCGAAGGCCCGGACGGCGTTCCACTCATTTGCAAACGAGGCGGCGTCGAGAAACCAGACATCGTGGGCCGACCCCTCGTGGAAATAGGAAAACCTGCCATTGAACTCCGGCCCCTCATTCTTTACGCTCGGGCATCCGGCATTTCCTGCGCGGCTCATGGCGTCGGCAAAGGAGATTTGTTCGCCGCGCCGGGAGCCCTCCTCCCAGTCCGACCCGTAGCTCCCGAGCGAGGCGATCCACTGCCCAGGCTCGCCGCAATGGCTGATCACCTCAACCCAGCCATCAAACCAATCTTGGGAGGCAATCGGGCCGGCCGGATCTTCCTCCCCGTTCTCGTCGTGCAGCAGCGCAACAAACCGGCTCACATGCGCGGAGAGGCGATCGAAATCCCATGAGGAAAACCCGGCATCCATCGTGACGCAAAGCCAGGTCTCGAACCCCTTCGCCCTGAGCGCATCTGCGATCGCGACCACCAGGCCGGTCAGCTCTTTGTCCTCGCCGGCATCCACCTCCTCCCAATCAATCACAACTCCGGCGGCCTGGATTTTTTTCAGGTGTCCGGCCAGCTGGGAAACGAACTGATCCCTTTCTGCGGCCCCCGCGCGCATGAGGAACTCGACGCCCTCCGGCATCCGCCGGCTGCCGTCGAGGTTGGTGAGGACCGGCATGAGCTTGAGCGAGTCGGGCAGCCGGTCCAATGCGGCGTCGGGATCTTCCACCGGACCGTCTTCGATGCTCGTGAACGAGAGCCATTCCGGACAGAGATGGGTCAGGAGGCCCTGGTTTTTCTTGAGGGAGCGGAAGGCCGCCTCATCCCAGCCGGAAAAGAAGGCTGCGCGGATGCCGAGGGTGCCGGCAAGGCGGGCCTTTTCGCGCTCAGGACGCCCCTTCGCTCGAAGCTTCGACAGGATCTTGTCGCTGTCGCTTAGCAAAGACGGACGGACACGGTTTTCGAACGCCCGGATCTCGCGCTTCAAATCCTTAAGCAGCTTGGGAGAATCCATCTCCGGAGCAACGAAGAGGGCCTGGAGAAAAAGCGTCAGCGCCCCGACACCCAAAAAAGTTCCGGCGCACGCGAGCAGCCTGAACCACAGCCATCGGCCGCCCCCTGCATCATGGAAAATAAAGCTCTTCTTGCGCATGTTTTCAGCCACCCCGAAATCGCATGCAGCGATTTACCATGCCCCTTGCCTCCGCACAAGGACGCACTTCGGTGGCTTGCGGGCGGGCACGGCATCGCGCTGCCTGAATCCCCTGCTGGACAGCGTGACGAAACGGGTTTAGAAAATGCTCTCAACCATGAGCATCTTATCCTATCTCGGAGACCAGGCGGAGAACCTTCTCGGCCACACGTCAAAAACCATCCCAAAAGAGCTTCTGCACCTGCCCGGTCCAGACTTTGTGGACCGCGTGTTTGCAGCGACCGACCGGAGCCAGCGGGTCCTCAACAACCTGAGCCGGATGTATTGCGCCGGCCGCCTCGGGGGCACAGGATACCTCTCGATCCTTCCTGTGGACCAGGGGATCGAGCATTCGGCAGGCGCGAGCTTCGCGAAGAACCCGCTCTACTTTGATCCGGAGAACATCGTGAAGCTGGCGATCGAGGGCGGGTGCAACGCCGTCGCCTCGACGTTCGGCGTGCTCGGCGCGGTATCGCGAAAATACGCGCACAAGATCCCGTTCCTCGTGAAGTTCAACCACAACGAGCTCCTCACCTACCCGAATGCGTCCAAGGAGATTTCATTCGGAAAAATTCGCACCGCCTACGACATGGGCGCGGCGGCGGTCGGAGCGACGATCTATTTCGGGTCGGACGATGCTTCGCGCGAGATCGTTGAGGTCGCGGAGGCCTTTGCCTACGCGCATGAGCTCGGCATGGCGACGGTCCTCTGGTGCTACCTTCGCAACCCCGCCTTCAACATCAAAGGGGACAAGGATTACCACGTCTCGGCGGATCTCACCGGCCAGGCAAACCACCTCGGCTGCACGATCCAGGCCGACATCATCAAGCAGAAGCTCCCGGAGAACAACGGCGGGTTCAAGGCGCTGAATACCGGCTCGTCAAGCTACGGAAAGCTCGACGAGCGGATCTACACCGAGCTCACGACCGACCACCCGATCGACCTCTGCAGGTACCAGGTCGCGAACTGCTACATGGGCCGCGCCGGCCTCATCAATAGCGGCGGAGCCTCGGGCAAGCGCGATTTTGAGGACGCGGTCTTCACGGCAGTTGTCAACAAGCGCGCGGGTGGGACCGGGCTCATCTCGGGGCGCAAGGCGTTCCAGCGCCCGATGGCTGAGGGCGCAAAGCTTCTCCAGACCATCCAGGACGTCTATCTTAGCCAGGACATCACCATCGCGTAGCGCTCGGCTATCCAGCCGTCAGCCCGGCCCCTGGTCCGCGCCGCAAGGCGTAAGAATGGGGAGCCGCCGCCCTCGGCCGCCTTGCCGAGCAGCCCGAGGGCGGGCTGCTCGTGAGCTGCGAAGCTCCGCACTCTCCTTCATCTATCGTTTGTCGAGCCACATTCCCTGCGGCCAGCGTTCTTACGCGCGAATTTGGCCCGGAGGCCTCGGGTTAACCTTGCGGAACCAGTTGGCAAAATGTTTTTTGACTCCCTCGCGAAACGTGAGGTAGTGGGTGTCCAGGTGGCCTCCATTGCGGATGGCCGCGAGCAGGGCGGGGACGGTGAGCTCGTCCATCTCGAAGGCGGTCGAGCTCACGCCGACGGCCGAGCTGTGATGGGCGTCGCTGCCGGCGGTCATCGCGAGCCTGCGGGCTTTCGCATACTCGAGCGCCTTGTCATTGTAGCTGCGCGAGGTGACGGCCGCATTGAAAACCTCCAGGGCTTCGAGATCGAGCGAGTCGAGGGTGGGCCGGCGGATCCCCGCTCGCCACTTGTCGAAGGGATGGGCAGGGATCGCGATGCCGCCGCCGGCTTTCACCATCTCGAAAACCTCTTTCGCCGGGGCCCCCTTGAGCCGGGGGAGCGTCAGCCCGAGGCATAGCAGGTGCCCCTCCGCTGTGCTCACCTCGACGCCGGGGACCACAAGGAAGCCCTCCGGGATCAGCTTCCCCTTCAAATGCTCATGGGCCTGGCACGAGTCGTGGTCGGTGATGGCAATGCCGCTCAGCCCCTTCGCGATGGCTGCCCCGATGAGGGATTCCGGCGAGCCTGCGGCGTCTTTCGAAAAAAACGAATGCACATGAAGATCGAATCTGCGGAGCATGATGGACGTCCTTTCCGTGGAAAAATCTTTATTTCTCGCTTGTCGGGCGCCTGCCGGAAAGCGCGCGCTGGAGGGTGATCTGGTCGGCGTGCTCGAGCCCGCCGCCTGCCGGGAGGCCGTGCGCGATCCGGGTGAGCGGCACGCCGAGAGGAGACAGAATTTCGACGAGGTAGTTCGTCGTCGCCTCGCCCTCGACATCGGCGCTCAGCGCGAGGATGATCTCGGTCGGAGCCTCTTTCGGGATCCTGGCGACGAGCGGCCCGATCCGCAGGTCCTCCGGGCCGATGTGATCGAGGGGGGCCAGGCGCCCGCCGAGCGCATGGTAAACGCCTCCGAAGGTTCCGGTCCGCTCGAGGGGAAGGATGTCCGTCGCCTGCTCAACCACACACATCTCCCGGCCGCGCCGCGTCGGCTGCGCACAGATGGCGCAGAGGTCGCCTGTCGCAAAAAATCCGCACTCCCGGCAGGGGCGTATCATTTCCGGCGCTGCGGCGAGCGCTGCGGCGAGCGCGGCTGGCCGCGCATCCCTGTTCGAGAGCAGCCAGAGCGCGATGCGCTCGGCGCTGCGCGGGCCGATGCCGGGAAGCCGCCTGAGCTCTCGGGCAAGATCGAGGAAGGGCGCAGGGTAATCAAGCGGCATGGCTGGGGAGGCGTCCGTCCTCAATGCGCAGCACCCGGTCACCGCGCCGCGCCAGGTGCTCGTCGTGCGTCACCACGACAAGCGTTCGTCCGTCCGTCCGGGCGACCCCGAGAAGGATCTCGATGATTGCCTCTCCGGTATGGGAATCCAGGTTTCCTGTCGGCTCGTCGGCGAAGACGATCGCCGGATCGTTGATGAGCGCCCTCGCGATCGCGACGCGCTGCTGCTCGCCGCCGCTCAGCTCCGCCGGAAGGTGTTCGACGCGCTCGGAGAGCCCCACCCGATCCAGAAGCTCGGAGGCGCGCGCGCGGGCGGACCGGCCGCCGATCATCGCCGGAACCATCACGTTTTCCACGGCCGTCAGCTCGGGCAAAAGAAAATAGGATTGGAAAACGAACCCCATGCGCGCGTTCCTCAGCCGTGCCAGCCGGTCGGAGCCGATCTCATACAGCGACTGCTCCTCGAACTCCACCGTTCCGGATTCGGGAGTCTCAAGCCCGGCCAGAGTGTAGAGGAGGGTGGTTTTCCCCGCGCCGCTTGCCCCGCACAAAAAAATCGCCTCCCCCTTGGAGATCTCCAGGCTGATCCCACGCAGGACCGGGATCACGGATCGGGAGATCCTGAACGACAGCTCGAGATCCCGCGCTCGGAGTTGGATGGACATCGCCACACTCTGAGCGAATTTCTCCGCGCGCGCGAAATGAAAATGACGGCCAGAAGAAATTTTCGCCTTCTCAGATCCTGGCGGCCATGAAAATCCGAAGCGGGCAGGTTGACAGGCGGCGGAGTCCTCCGCATAGTCCCCCCCCGGCATTTAACCGGCACACCTATGGATAACATTCGCAACATCGCCATCATCGCCCACGTGGATCACGGAAAGACCACCCTCGTGGACCAGCTCCTCAAACAGGCCGGAACGTTCCGCGCAAACCAGAAAACCGAAATCCGCATGATGGACTCGATGGACCTCGAGAAGGAGAAGGGGATCACGATCCGCGCGAAGAACGCCGCCTTCCGGTGGAATGGCTACCATGTCAATATCGTGGACACCCCCGGGCACGCAGACTTCGGCGGCGAGGTCGAGCGGATCATGAAAATGGTTGATGGGGTCCTGCTCGTGGTGGACGCCCACGACGGCCCGCAGGCCCAGACGAAATTTGTTTTGCGCAAGGCGATGGAGAACGGGCTGAAGCCGATCGTCGTGATCAACAAGATCGACCGCGAGAACGCGCGCCCGCACAAGGTTCTCGACATGGTGTTCGAGCTTTTTCTCGAGCTCAACGCCAACGACGAGCAGCTCGACTTCCCGCACATTTACGCCAGCGCGAAGGATGGCTATGCGAAGCGCGAGCTCGTGGATCCCAGCGAGACGATGGTCCCGCTCTACGAGGCGATCGCCTGGCACATCCCCGCCCCGAAGGCCTCGGATGCAGGATTTTTTCAAATGCTCTGCTCGAACCTCGACTACAGCGACTACCTCGGACGGATCGCCTACGGGCGCATCACGAGCGGCTCGGTCAAAGTCGGCCAGAGCATCGTTTGCATCCACATGGACGGAAGGCGGGAGCGAGGAAAAGTGACCGCACTTTTTGGTCATGAGGGGCTTGAAAAGGTGCAGATGGAGGAGGCGTTTGCCGGAGATATCATCGGGCTCACCGGCTTCGAGGACGTCTTCATCGGGGAAACCCTCACCGACACCGAGGATCGCGAAGCCCTGCCATTCGTTCACATCGACCCTCCGACGATCGCCATGAAGATCTGCGTGAACGACTCCCCGCTGGCCGGGCGCGAGGGCAAGCTGCTCACGGCCCGCCAGATTCGCGACCGCCTGATCCGCGAGACCCGCACGAACGTCTCGATCCTGGTCAGCGACACCGACATCGCCGGGCATTTCGATGTGAAGGCCCGCGGCGAGATGCAGATTGCGATCCTCGTCGAGCAGATGCGCCGCGAGGGCTTCGAGCTCCTCGTCTCGCGCCCGGAGGTCATCTTCACCCGCAGCGAGGCGGGCGAGCTCCTCGAGCCGATGGAGACTCTCTACGTGGACGTGCCGCCGGAAAACCTCGGGGACATCCTCCAGTCGATGGCCTCGCGGAAGGCGGAGATCGTCAGCATGCAGCACAACCCGCACAGCGTGCTCGTCGAGGCGACGATCCCGACCCGCGGGCTCATCGGCTTCGAGACCGACCTTGTCAACGTCACGAAGGGCCACGGCATCGCCAGCCACCTCTTCAAGGAATACGGCCCGCACAAGGGCGACATCCCGAGCCGCAACAACGGAGTCCTCGTCTCGATGGAGGGCGGCACCAGCATGGCTTACGCGCTCGATACCATCCAGATTCGCGGCCGCCTCTTCATCGGGCCCCAAGAGGAGATCTACGAGGGCATGATCATCGGAGAAAACTCGCGCCCTGACGACATGCCGGTCAACCCGTGCAAGGCTAAAAAGCTTACCAACATGCGGAGCCAAGGCGACGGGAAGGGGATCTCGCTCGCGCCGCCGCTCGTGATGAGCCTCGAGCGGGCGCTGGAATACATCTCGACCGATGAATACGTCGAGGCCACGCCAAAATCCCTCCGCCTGCGCAAAAAAATCCTTGACGCCAACGCCCGCAAGCGGGCGGCAAAATCCTGACGCGCTTTTTGCTGCTGCCAGGATGCTTGCCGCAGGGGTTCCTCTAGGGTAGCTTCTCTCGCATGCGATACAGGGCATTGGAAGAGGCGTGGGGGATACTGGCAGCATTAGGCGCGGCCTGGCTGATTGCCTGGCTGATTGCCTGGCTGTTTGCGCTGGCGATCCCGTCGGCGGCGGCTGGCTTGGCGGGCGGCGCTCTGTCCATCGCCATTCTTTTTACCCTCTACTTTTTCCGCGATCCCGAGCGGGTGCCGCCCCCAGGGGACAGCCTCGCCCTCGCGCCAGCCGACGGGCTCGTCACCACGGTGGATGAGGTCGAAGAAAAAGAATTCCTCAACGCGAGGGTCCGGCGGGTCGGGATTTTTCTTTCCGTCCTGGATGTCCATATCAACCGGGCACCGATCGCGGGCAACGTGCTCCACTCGGAGCCGAAGCCGGGGAGGTTCCTCGACGCCCGGAATCCGGATTGCTCGCTTTTCAATGTGAGCCGGTCGTGGGTGATCGCCGGGCCTGCAGGCACGGTTCTCGTACGCCAGATCACTGGGGCGATCGCGCGCAGGATCTGCCCCTGGGCGGTCGTTGGCGACGCTCTCGCCCGAGGGGAAAGGTTCGGCATGATCCGGTTCGGCTCGCGCACGGAGCTCCTTGTCCCGATGGGCGCCGAGATTCTCGTCCAGCCCGGAGACCGGGTTCGTGCGGGAGAAACCCCGGTCGCCCGCATGCCAGCCCCATCGAAATGAGCCATTCCAACGAGCCGAAAATCTACCTTTTGCCGAACCTGATGACCGCGGGCAACCTGTTCTGCGGGTTTGCCGCCGTCCTCCGGATCATCGAGGCCTCGCTCCTCGTCGCGTCCGGGCAGTCGGCCGGAACTCTCTACCACGAGGCGATCGCCTTCATCCTCGGCGCCTGCGTTTTTGACCTCCTCGACGGCCGGCTCGCCCGCCTCGGCGGGCATGAAAGCGCATTCGGCCGGGAGTTTGATTCCCTCGCCGACATCGTCTCGTTCGGGGTCGCTCCCGCACTCCTCGTCTACCAAATCGTCCTGAGGGATTTTCAGAAAACCGGATGGCTGATCGCCTTTTTCTTTCTCCTTTGCGGCGGGCTGCGACTCGCCCGCTTCAACTGCACCGCCGCCGCTGCGGGCGAGAAGGCGGACAGGGATTTTCAAGGGTTCCCGATTCCGGCCGCCGCCGGGCTGATCGCCTCGCTGACTCTTTTCATGCTCTGGATGCAGGCTGACGAGCGCACGCTCGGCCCCTGGAAATTCGCCCTTCCGGTGCTCCTCCTTTTCCTCTCTTTCATGATGTTCAGCCACGTCCGCTACCCGAGCTTCAAAGGCCTCAACTGGAGGACCCAGCGCTCGCTGCCGGCATTCCTCATCCTCATCCTCCTCCTCTCCTTCACCGCCATGAACTACCGGTGGATGCCGGCCGTCCTCTTCGTCATGTTCCTCATCTACGGCTTCGTCCGCCCGTTCATTTCCAAAGCCATCAAAAAGGAGATCGAAGAGGACGATCCTGACCCAAAAGAGGCTCCATGAGCCGAGATCCTCTGCCGCAGGGTGCCGCAACTCCCCTCCCCCCCTCGCTGCGCCAGCAGGCAGAAGATGTTTCGAAGGAAAGGTCCGCGCTGACGCAGGAGGCCATCGAAGGCCTCGCGCCCGGCGCTCTCCGGGCGATGCTTCACGATCTGCGCGTCCACCTGATCCAGATCGAGATGCAGAACGACGATTTGCGTCGGATGCATGCTGCGCTGGAGGCTTCACGGGCCTGGTATTTCGATCTCTATGACCAGGCTCCCGTTGGCTACATCACCGTCAGCGAGGAGGGGCTGATCCTGCAGGTGAACCTCACCGCCGCCGCCCTCCTGGGCGTGGCCAGGGCTGACCTGATGGACCTCCCGATCTTCCACGTCATTCTCAAGGAAGACCTGGACATCTACTACCACCTCAGGAAAAAGCTCCTTGAGTCGGGGGATCCGCAGTCCTGCGAGCTGCGGCTGGCGAGGCATGACGGCACGGCATGTTGGGTGCGGATGGACGCCTCCGCCCACCACGACGAGCGCGGGACGATCGTGACCCGCATCGCGCTCAGCGACATCACCGTGCGAAGGCAGGCGCGGGAGGCATTGCGCGAGGCCGAGAAGATCGCGTCCGAAAAGACCGCCTTGCTCAGGTCCATCCTCGAAAGCCCCCATGGCATTGTCATTTTTTCGCTCGACTGCTCGTACCGGTATACCGAGTTTACGAGCGCGCACCGGGAGACGATGAAAAAAATCTGGGGCGTGGACATCGAGCCCGGCATGAACATGCTCGACGCCATCAGCAACCCGGTGGATCGCGAAAAGGCCAAGCGCCATTTCGACTGCGCCCTGCGAGGTGAAAGCCTCTATTTGGAGGAGGAATACGGCGACCTGGCATTCACCCGTTCGTTCTATGAAAACCGCTATAGCCCGATCCGGGATGTCGGGGGGACTATTTTGGGGCTCACCGTCTTCGTCATCGACATCACCGAGCGCAAGCAGGCGGAGGCTGACCTGCAGAGGAAGAACGCGGAAATCGAGCGCTTTACCTACACGGTCTCCCACGATCTGAAAAGCCCGCTGGTCACGATCAAGACATTTCTCGGTTTTCTGGAGAAGGATACGGAGGCCCAAAGGGCGGATGCGGCAAGCAAGGACTTGCGCTACATCCACAATGCGGCGGACAAGATGGCGCTCATGCTGGAGGATCTGCTGAAGCTTGCGCGGATCGGCCACAAAGCCTCCTCCTTGGTGGAGGTGCCCTTGCAGGAGATCGTCAAGGACGCTCTCTCGCTGGTCGCCGGGCAGATGGCCGTGCGGGGCGTCGAATCGGTGTCTGTCACCCACGAGCCGGTCTGGCTCTACGGAGATCGCGACCGCCTGGTGGAGGTCTTCCAGAACCTCCTGGATAACGCCGTGAAATTCCTGGGCGACCAGCCGTCACCGTGCGTCGAGGTCGGGGTCGACCTGTCCGGCGCGGAGCTGGAGATCTTCGTCCGCGACAACGGCATAGGGATCGACCCAAGGTACCTGGATAAAGTTTTCGGCCTGTTTGAAAGGTTTGACTCCGATGCGCCGGGTTCCGGGCTCGGGCTGGCAATGGTCCGTCGCATCATCGAGATGCATGGCGGAACAATCCGGGCATCGTCGGAGGGCCTGGGCCATGGGGCCACCTTCCGATTCACCCTGCCCAAAACCCGCGCGACCTCCGGGCGGCCGCCTATCGCCAAGGCGGCAACCCAGGTGCCGCCGGCCCCCGCCATCGCAGGGGCGCAAGCCTCTGAATAATTTCTTGCAAGGATGAAAAAGTATTACTCTTATGACTCTTATGAGAATCCTATCGAATACCATCTGGGCCATCGCCATCGTTTCGCTGCTCACGCTGCTGTCCGGTTGCATCTGTCTCCCCCCGCCTCCATTTCCGCCGCTATAAGTAACTCTCAGGGGGCATATTGAAGCAGGATGAACGCCTGGGCAGCTACTGATTGACAGGAATGGCGCGCGGCAATCAGGCCGTTCTGATGGCTGCGATTTCTGCTGCGGCGTTGGCCGATTTGAAAACCGAAGTTCCGGCGACAAGGACGTTTGCTCCGGCAGCGAGAGACACTGCGGCGGTCGCGGCATGGATCCCGCCATCCACCTCGATATGGAAATCCAGCCCGCCCTCGGATCTCCAAGCTGCCGCAGCGGAGACTTTCTCCATCATCTCCGGGATAAACGGCTGCCCGCCATAGCCCGGGTTGACGGTCATAACCAGCAGGATATCGAAGCGTCCGAGGTGGGGGCGGATCATTTCCAATGGGGTCGGAGGGCTAACGGCCAGCCCGGCCAGGCAGCCGGCAGAGCGGATAGCCAGCAGGGTGGTGGCGACATCGTGGGAGGCCTCGACGTGGCAGGTGATCGAAGACGCGATCTTGGCAAACCGGGGCACATAAATGTCCGGGCGCTCGATCATCAAATGCACATCAAGGGGCAGGCTGGTGTGCCTCGCTGCTGCCTCCACGATCGCCGGCCCAAACGAAATGTTGTCCACGAGGTGGCCGTCCATGACATCGCAGTGGATCCAATCCGCTCCTGCCGGAGCCATGCGTTCGACCTCGGCTCCGAGCCGGGAAAAATCGCTGGCGAGAATCGAGGGGGCAACGATGGTTTGGCGTGTGGGCATGGATCTGTCATAGATGGTCGTGATGCAACTTGCGAGCGAGGAATATTTCATGGGCGAAGCGCTTCGGCAGGCGCGGAAGGCATTTGCTGCAGAAGAGGTTCCGGTCGGGGCGGTGATCGTGTGCGAGGGCACGATCATCGCGCGGGCGTGGAACCAGGTCGAGATGCTGAAGGATGCGACAGCGCACGCGGAAATGCTGGCGATCACGCAGGCGGAGGCGGAGCTGGGCGATTGGCGGCTGGCGGACTGCGACCTCTACGTGACGAAGGAACCCTGCCCGATGTGCGCCGGGGCGATCGTTCACGCGCGCCTGCGGCGGGTGATCTTCGGCTGCGGCGATGCGAAGGGCGGCGCGGCCGGCGGACTGCTCAACCTCCTCCAGATGCCGGAGCTCAACCACCGCAGCGAGATCACCCCCGGGATCCTGGCGGATGATTGCGCGTCGCTCCTGAAAGATTTCTTTTCCCTCAGGAGAAAGAAGGAGCCCCGCTTGGGCCTCCCCCGGTAAAGAACCCCGGGGCAAGCTTCGCGGGATCAGACCCAAAGGGAATCAAATGGACAGCCATCGGAACAGTTCCCAAAAACCTCGCATGCCCAAGCGCCTTATGTCATGCCATGGTTGGTCCTCATGTCCCCATTGCGATTTATTTCGAAAGCGCCCGCATTTTCTCTGGTCGAGGTCGTCCTGGCTTTGGGAATCCTTTCCATTGCGATTCTGCCGATGGTTGCCTTGATGCCTCAAGGGCTTTCCCTGCTCGGCCAGTCTGCGGCGCGCACGGAGCGAGCCGACATCGTTCGCTCGGTGATGACCCATGTGCGGCAGGTGCCGTTTGCAAGCCTGCCTGCAGGTGATACCGACTGGTATTACGACCAGGAGGGCCAATTTCTTGGATCCGGCCCCTCTTTTGACAGCAGCTCTGCGACCAACGACTGGCTCTACCATGTGAATTGGAAAACGATGGAGTGCAGCCTCCCCGACGGGACGGCTAACGGCGCGGCCTGCGCGCGGCTGCGGCAGGTCGCGTTGGCATTCAATAAAAGAAATTCGTCGGAGCTCTCGAAATACAGGATTTTTCTGTGCAACAGGGACGGCTCGAAGGCCGCAACGGACTAGGCGAGCATGCATCCGTGGCGCACACTCATTGCCCAGAAGCCCGGCGCTGCGAGCGTGCGTTTTCACGCGCTGGCCCGGCGATTCCGGCGAAAGGAATGTCCTTTCGGATTCACCCTGCTCGAGGTGCTTGTCTCGATCGCGATCCTGGCCATGCTCATGGCTTTGGTCGCGACGATATTCAACTCCAGCTCGCGGCTTTGGAAGGCCGCCGAAACCAAGGTGTCAGCGTTCCAATCCGCCCGTGCGGCCGTCGAGACCATCAGCCGCCGGCTCGGCCAGGCGACTCTGAATTCCTACATCGACTACGAGCGGGACGCCTCGGGAAACATTCAGAACTCGACCGGTGACTCGGAAAAAAGAATCGCTTATGTCCGGCAGTCGAACCTTCACTTTTTGTGTGGTCCGCCGGAGGGATTTGGCTATTACGAAATGACCGACCTGCTCCAGTGCCATTCGCACGCCGTTTTTTTTGAGGCGCCGCTCGGCTATGCCGGCAACTCGACGATCACCCAGGGGATGAATTCCGCGCTCAATGTCTGCGGGTATTTCGTAGAGTTCTCCGCCGACTCCGGGTCGCGGGCCAGCTTTCTTTCCACGACCGCCAAGCCCCGGTGGCGTTATCGCCTCATGGAAGTTCGGCAGGCCACCGAAGGCCTGGGGGTTTATGCCAGCACGTTCAACTATGCCACCGGCACTCCGCTGCCCTACAGCCTGACGTGGCTGACGACCGACCTCGGCCTGACCACCGCCGAACGTCCCCAGCGCGTGCTTGCAGAAAATGTGATTGCGATGGTTCTGCTGCCACGCCTGTCGTTCTCCGATCCCAGGTATGCGGCAACGTATCTGACCGACAATTTCGTCTATAACTCAAGGCTTTATCTGGACAAAACTGGGGGCTCCTACCGGGCGAAGACGCGCAATGCCCTGCCGCCAGTCATGCAATTGATTCTGGTGGTCATTGACGAATCCTCCGCGCTGCGACTGGCCGATGAATACGGCAACATTGCCCCGTTCGGACCCACGTCGAACATGCCGGTTTCCGGGCTTTTTAATCATCCGGATAACCTCGAGGGCGACATCGAGACGCTGACGAAATACCTGAAGGAAAACCGGATCAACTACCGCCTGTTTTCGAGCGATATCCTGATCCGCAATGCCCGGGAGGTTCTGTGAGATGGGAAAGCACATGACCGCGCATAGCCTGGCTGGTTCCCGCCGCGGGGCGGCGATGATCCTCATCCTCGCGGCGCTCACGCTCCTGTCGCTGATGACCCTCGCCTTTCTGCGCCTTTCCTCGACCGAGGTCAAATCCTCACAGCTCTATGCCAAAAGTGCGGAGCTTGGGTTTTTGAGCGATAGCGCGGTGGATATGGTCATGGCCCAGATCTCTTCGGCTTCGGATAATACCTCTGCTGGCGGACGACGGTTCACATGGATTTCCCAGCCGGGGCTGGTCCGGACTTACAATGACCTGGGGCAATCCGGCAGGGCGTATAAGCTCTACTCGAGCAGCCGGATGGTGGTGGATGGTGACTTTGACCCGGCGGCGGCGTTGGCGGACGAGGTTCCATCCAACTGGAGCAGCCGTCCGGCGGAGTTCACCGACCTCAACGCGCCGGCCACCTCCGGCGGATGCCTCGTGTTTCCGATTCTGGATCCCCGCGCGGCCGATGGGACGGATGCGGTCGAAGGGTTCGCCTACACCGATGGCGGCGGCATCTCCGGGATCAACACGACAGCGGGCGACTTGCGACGTTGCCCGATGCCCGTTCGCTGGCTCTATATCACGGGAAACGGATCAATCGGTTCGCTCGATGATCCGGCCTTTTTGTCGAAGCTCGCGACGGATCCAGCCGAAGGTCGGGTCGCATTCTGGACGGATGACGAAACCTCGAAGGTCAACATCAACACCGCCAGCGAGGGGAACTTCTGGGACGTGCCGGTCTGCGGCGGGCCGGACGAGCTGGCGCTCGCTTCGAACATTCCCGTGAATGGCGAGTGGAACCGCGTGCCCGGCCACCCAGCCACCACCTCGCTGAGCGCGGTCTTCCCCTCGCTCCTCGCCTCCGCAAAAGATATCTTCCAAGCCACCCCGGCCATAAAATGGGGTGGCTCGGAGAACGGCTCCAAGCCGATGGGCAGCCCGCCGCTCTTCAATGGGGCCTCGCCGCCGCTCAACAAATACCCATCGGGATTGCCTATCACCTACCCAAGCGCGATGACCTCGCCGCCGGCCCCGCTCTACGCGACCGTCAACGAGCTGGTTTTCCCTAAATCCAACCGTGATCCTAATGCCACGAATCCCGTTTCTGCCGCAGCCCTGCGCCAGCGCTCGTTCTTCCTCACCGCGACCAGCAAGGCACCGGAGGTCAACCTCTTCAATAAACCCCGCATCAGCCTTTGGCCGATCACCTGGATCCAGCCTGGACGGTGGGGGCCCGATAGCTCGAACCCCGGCGAGAAGGCGGTGGCATCCATCGAAAACGACCTCACAAAAAACCCGTCCTCCTGGCCAGCGGAACGGCTGATCGCATTCGCGTCGTCGCTGGGGGTTGATTCATCGGGGTTCCCTTCAAACAAATACTACTTCCAACGGCAAAAATCTATGTCGCCGACATGGGACTACGACAATATCGCGAGAAACAGGCAAATCTACGCCTACCTCCAAAACCTGACATCCCAGCCCCCCCCCGGCTACTCCGGCAGCTTCGCTGCTAAATATCCCGCCGACCGGGACCAAATCCTCACCGAGGTCTTCGATTTCGTGCGTGGGGCGATCAATTTGAACACAGCGAGCCTGACGGGGAGCACGTTGACACATGGAGGCAACTTTACGAGCGACAGCTATTTTTATAGCCCAGAATACCACCGCGATGCCGGGGCAAGTATTACAACGGGAAAGGTCAGCGCGGGCGCCCATCAGGTGACGCCGATGGTGAATAGCTCCAACGACACCAAGGGGATCGGCAGGTTCACAACGATCAGCGAGGTGACTTTTGTCTTCTTTGCAACCGATCGGGCTCTGCCGACTGAAACATCCAACGGGACCGGAAACTACACAAACATTATCGGCTGCAACGGAACGTATTCAAATTCCACTCTGTCTGCAACCGGGCCTCGCCAGACGACCAGCCTCCAACTTGCAGTCCTGCTGGAGCCGGCCGTCCCGATTCCCGGTGGCATCAAACATGAGCTTTACGCAGTTGAGATTTCCGGAAACTCGTCGTTCAGCATCACCACCTCAAACGGGACGCAAAGCCTGGGATTTCCCTCCGTCTCCAGCAATGCGACAGCCGTCCGCTATTCCAGCGATGCCAAGCCGGGCGTCATCCCTGAGTGGTCGGCAAATGACTACTCATCGCCATTTCCGGGCGCCGGGGGGATGTTCGAGCCCTTCGACACAACCAATGTCACCGCCAACAAAACCTTAAGCCGGGAGGTTGGCAACTATTACACGCTCTTCGGCGACCAGGTAGCCGCGAGCCCGAACGACACGACGTTCCACTTCGACGGACAGCCGTTCGAAATCAAAATTTACGCGGTCAACCCCGACAACCGATACGACGACAAGCCAGGCCCGCTCGTGCAGACGATCCAGATTGATGGCAGGCTGCTGACGGGCAACTACTCGATGCCGATGGCTCCTGCGTGGGCAACTCTGGCAAACGGAACGAAGTCTCCGGTTCCCCTGTCTGCCAACGCCACCGTTCCGCTTTCAGAGAAGCAGGGAACCTCCGGGACTGGCTGGGGATATAACAGCGGAAACGGCTCCTATTACCTTTCCAACAATTCGACCCCACCCTACGCCGATGCCCGATCGTTCGATTTCCGTATTAAGACGCTCCTGGAGCGGCCATCTCCAACGCTGAGCGTGTTAAATTGCCTGATTACGCCTTACGATACCGTCGTGAGCCTGCGGCTGGACGATACCGCCGGGGCGCAAGGAGATTTGCGGTTGCTCGCGGGCCGGGCCATCGTGCCAGCCTCTTGGTTCGCCCCGATCCCCTCGGGCCAGCTGATCGCTATGCCTTGGGGCGCGGTTGAGAACGAGCAGAAACATGAGCAGCGGAAGGGCGCGGCCAACCTTGGCGCAGAGAACATCAAGACCGCCGAAAGCAAAGGTGTCGGAGACAAAAACTCCCTGATGGGAACCACATCGATGGGAACGAAGGGACTGGACTCAACATCGACCTATTTGGGACAAGCTGGCGCGGATCTTCCGGCGGTATCCGGAAGTCCGAACGTGGCGGGCGACTGGTCAAATGGTGCCGGCTGGTTCTCCGACGGCGGTGTCGTCGTAAAGCCACAAGATTCGTATGCCCCGCTCCACCTCGATCCGTCGGGCAACTACCTGAGGCTCCCGTATTTCAACATTTATTATGAGACGTGGGCGAACACGGACTTCTTTTCTCCGATGCGGCAGATTTGCTCGCCGGTGGCGCTCGGGACGCTGCCGACCGGGGTGAAGGCGGGGACTCCCTGGCAGACGCTGCTCTTCTGTCCGAACCCGCTGGCGGGTGCCGGACACAAGGGATTCGCCTCACCTCCCGACCATCTGCTTCTCGACTTGTTCTGGATGCCGGCGGTCGAGCCTTATCCGATCAGCGAGCCTCTGGCGACGGCGGGCAAGATCAACCTGAACTACCAGATCGCGCCGTTCACCTACATCACCCGGAAGACCGGGCTCCATGCGGTTTTGAAGGCGACGAAGATCACCGCGATCCAGAAGCAATACGCGGCAAGCTACAAAAGCATGTATGCCATGTGCACCGCCAACGTTCACACGCGATTCGAGATCAACGTTCCGGAGACGCTGGCCGGTTTCGACGCACGGTTTTCAGCCAACACTCCTTTTCGTTCCGCATCGGAAATCTGCGAGATGTTTCTCGTGCCGAAGCAGAGCTCCCCGGCGACGACCGGGCTGCCGACCACGCTTGCGGCGATGCCGGCATGGTGGAGCGGGCGGACGCTCCCGACCGATCCCGTGCTCACGGGAGACAACTCGCTGGAGGCACCTTACAACCAAATTTACCCGCGGGTGACGACGCGCTCGAACACATTCCAAGTCCACTACAAAGTGCAGGGGCTGAAACAGAAGCCAGGAGCGACCGCGTCGGCCGGATCCGCCGGCTGGTTCTCCGTTCAGGGAGAATACCAAGGTTCGGCCGTCATCGAGCGGTATCTCGACGCCTCGGATTCCCGGCTCACCGATGCCTTCCTGAGCGCCATGGAGAGTGAATCTATCGGAACGTCAGGCTACCAAGGGGGCGGGCTTCCCCCGTATCAATGGAGGATTCTCCTCAACCGACAATTTGTCCCATGAAAACACGTCTCCGATTATTATCGGCCATTCTGCTTCTCTTCACGTCCGCGTCGGCCTCCGCCGGCTTCACGCCGATTCCCCTCGACGCGGTCGCGAACCGCGAGTTGGAGGACCAGGATGACGAGGGGCTTCCCGCCGGATGGAGCGGACAGGGATCCCACAACTCGCTGAGCGGGTTTCCGCGTGGTCAAGCCGACTTTCTCGGGATTCCGTTTGAAATCCCGTCGGCCGGCCCGGCAGCGGTCATGCTGCGCAGCACCAGGCTGAGCAAGCTCCCCGCCTCCGTGACCATCCCGGTTCCCGGCGTCCAAGCGCAGGCGCTCTATCTTTTCTGCACGGCGATTTGGGCAAAACCCGAGGCGCTGGCCACGGTGACGGTGAAATATTCCGACGGAGCCACGCAGGCCGTTCCGATCAGCGATGGCGACAACATCCAGGACTGGTGGCGCGGCGACCTGCTCCCCCGTGCAGCGGTGGGGTGGAAAGGGAAAAACCGCATGGGCTTTCCGATCCATGCGTTTCTTATCCCGATCCGGCTCGACCATCCCGAATCCGCCATCACCTCGATCCGCTGCGATTCCGGAGGAAAAAACGAAGGCGTCTTCGCGCTATTGGGAGCCACGTTGGACTCTGAGGCTCCCCGCGATATTGTTCCGCCACTTCCGCAGTGGCTGTCGGTCCCCGAAGACCCGGCCCAGACGTGGTTTGAAGTGCCACCTGACCTCGACCTGGGCACTCCCCCGGTGTGGAGCGAGGCGATGTCAGCCACCACGGGCGGCAGGCTCTATGCCATCGGCCTCACAGGGCCTGCGGCTGTGCCATCCTTGGACTCCGCAGCCCCGCTCGTCTCGCGCATCGCCTCGATGGGATTCAACGCGATCAAGGTCGGCCCGCTCGATGGGCTCCTCCAGGCGGAAGGCGGCGATTCCTCCGCCGCCCTCGACCTGGGAAAACGAGACCGCCTCGAAAACCTCCTCGCCGAGGCCGGCAAGAGAAACCTCAAAATCCTCCTCTCGCTGACCGGCGAGCGCACGTTCCGGCTCCGGGACCGCGTGGCCGGCGGCTTGATGATCGAACCCCGCCTGCGGGCGTTCCCGTTTTTTGACCCCGATGTCCGAAAGCTCAACATCGACTTGATCCGCCAGTTTCTCGACCATGTGAACCCGCACACCGGACGGAAAAACGCGTCCGACCCGCATCTGGCGGGACTTCTCGCCACCCAGGGCGCAAGCCTCTTCTCGATTGATCTCGACCATCTCCCGGTGGATACGATCAAGAGCCTGACCCGGCAGTGGAACGACTGGCTCGGAAAAAAATACCCCGCCGGCGAGCTTGCTGCCGCCTGGCAGGTTCCGGGTTGCGCGTCGCCCTTCCATGGTACCGAGTCGCTCGGTTCGCGCTCGATCCATTTTTTGCCGGTCTTTGACCTGATCTACCGGCTCGGGCGCAACGACAGGCGGGCGGCTGACCAGATCGCCTTCATGATGGATCTCCAGACGCAGTGGTTTCGAAGCGTCGAGGAAGCCGTGCAGGCCACCGGCTGCGTGGCTCCACTGGCCGGGAGCGATCCCGGCGGGTTCGCCTTTCTTCACACGGCAGACCTGCTTGTCCAATCCCGGCTTCCGAATATCTGGGCTGGCGAACGCGTCGAAACCCGGGTGCACCGGGACGGAGGCAGCCAGTTCTTCAACCGCTCGCCGCTGGCCGATCCCTCCCCCATGGGCCGTGCGTTCGACCGGGTGAAAGGACGGGGATTTTACCTGACCGATATTTCGCAGAGCATCCCGAACGATTTCGCCTGCGAGCTGGTCCCCCTCTATGCCAGCCTCGCCGCGCTTCAGGATTGGCAGGGGATCGCGCTCTTCGGGCATTCCGGAGCTTCCGGATCCTCTGCGGAAATGGATTGGCTGGCGAACCCCGCACTGTCGCCCTGCGTCCCGCTTGGACATTTCCTGTTTGTCCGGGGTGATCTGCCCGCGCTGACCAAGGAAATGCGCCTCACCTTCTCCGAGGCTCGGGTGGCCGATCCGAACGGCCCGCCCGCCAACCCGTTTTTCTCCAATACCCCGGCCACCGCATGGACCCCACAGGCTCCGGTTCCCGCCTCGGCCAATGAGGCGCTCGCGCGCAAGATCATCTTCGAGTTTATCGCCGGATCGGAAGCGTGTGCGAACGAAGAGACGGCCGCGCAACCGCCTGCGGATGCGGGAAGCGAACCTCCCGCCGACACCCTCGTTTGGGATCGTCAGAGCGCGCGCCTGACCGCTGCCACTGCCTCTACAAAGTTTTTCTGCGGGGGGCCGGGAGTTGCAAGTCTCGGAGATTGGGAGGTGGAGCGCAAGTCGGGCCGGGGGCTTTCGGCCTGGGTCAGCCTGGACGGAAAGCCGCTGGCAGAAAGCCGACGGGTTCTGGTGTTGCTGGCCGCCCCTTCCAGGCTCAAAGGAAGCACTTACGAGCGGAAAGGAAACTCCTGGAGAATGGCGAATCCGGGGGCGCTCCCGATCGTCATGGAGACCCAGGTCACTGCCCTCTCAATGCCTTCTTCGGCCGCCTCCTGGCACCTCCAAAAGCTGAATTCCCTCGGACAGAAACTCGCCGGTGCCCGAAGGAAGATCGCGGCTCAAGCCGGATGCTTGAAAGTCGAGTTTTCCAACCACGAGGCGAGGGCGTTTCTCCTGGAGGCGGAATAAGAGGGCGGGATGATTATGTCCAATCCAAGAAGTTCCCAACACCCGGCCCCCAAGGGGTTTTCTCTCGTCGAGATGCTCACCGTCATCGCCATCATCGGAATTCTCGGTGTCTTGGCTGCCAACTCCATGAGCGGGCTTTTAGGAACCTACGACCTTTCGTCGGCCGGACAGGCCGTCATGGACGAGCTCAGCCTCGCCCGGCAGATGGCGATCACTGAAAACCGAGTGGTGGAATTTCAGATTTACAAGCTCAAGACGGGAACGCTTGACAGCCCGGAGTATTGCGCGATGGCCCTCGTGAAAAGCGAACCGCTGCCCGATGGCTCTGGCTCCCGTAAGGTTTTCCTCCGCAAAGTTTCGTTTTTGCCAACAAGAGTGATCTTCGACTCGAGCGCTACGTTTTCCTCGCTGCTGCTCGGGCAGGCTGATGAGGCAAACCCGCTGCCGTTTGCATCGACCGTGCCGGCGGGCGACGCGCCAACGGCCCTCCAGGGCCAGCCTTCGCTTTCGTTCCGCTTCCGCCCGGATGGATCGCTCGATCTGGAAGCGAGCGACGCGGCGGCCGCCGACCCCGCCACAAGGCGAAGGCACTGGACGTTGACCTTGCGGGGGTACCGCTCCACCCCGGAATCTGGAAGCTCCCTTCCCGCAAAAAACTTCATCACCATCACGCTCGATCCCCTGACTGGAAAAGCCGTCGTCTTCCAACCGTAAACCAAGCGTCCAACCTGATAGAGAATGAAAGCAGTTTCTCTCTCGAATTCAGAGCCTTATGGTTGCTTGTGAACGCAGATGACATTAAGAAATGCGTTGACAGCGACGGAGGAAAGTTCTATATTGCTACACAGGTTCAAACTGAAATGTTGTTATGAGTGCAGGCCCCCTACAGTTTCGTGCATTTTTTCGGCTTGCTGCGTGTCTTGTGGGGTTGTGGGTCTCCGCACCGCAAGCAAACGCTAGCAACTTTACGTGGAACGGAACCGCATCACCCGGCGATTGGGCAACCGGCACCAACTGGGACGGGGGCTCCGCTCCCTCAGCGGCTGACACTGCGATTTTCAGCTCTATCAACAGCGCCCAGGATGTCCGGCTGTCTGATGGCGGGCCTCAAACGATCGGAGGTCTGGTGTTTTCCAATACAGGAACGACACTGGTTGAAGGCGGGAACTCCACCGGCACCGGAAGCAACACCACCCTGACTCTGGGCAGCGGCGGCATCACGGTCAACTCGGGGGCGGGGGCAGTGACCATAGGCAGCGCGACAGGGTCTTACGCGCTCGCCGTGACGCTTGGCGCAAACCAGACATGGACGAACAACTCGTCCAATACTTTGACGAAAGCTGGCACGACCAATAACGCGGTGGACCTGGGGGCGAACACGCTGACGGTTGACGGCTCGGGCAACACGCTGATCGCTCCTGTCATTACGGGAAGCGGCTCCGTCGCTCTGGTGAAGGCAGGAGCTGGAACGCTGTCGCTTGCTAACACCGCCAACAGCTACACCGGCAACACGTCCATCAATGCCGGCACCCTTCTTATTTCCGGAAACGGCTCCCTGGGGGCCGCGTCGGCGTTCAGCACGAACGGAAAATACTCCGTCGCCAGCGGCGCAACTCTCGCCGTGGCCAACGCGGTCACGGACGCCGACATCCTCGCCATGCGAGGAACGACCAATTTTCAGGCGGGATCCCGGCTGGGGTTCGATACCACGACTGGCAACCGGACGTCTTCAGCGGTTTTGACAAACACGTCGCAGGGGGCGCTGGGGCTGGATAAGATCGGGACAAACACGCTCACTCTCTCTGGAAACAACACCTACACCGGCCCCACCACGATCAAGGCGGGAACGCTCAAAGTCACGGCGACCGCCTCGTCAAACGCCTTTGGTGGCAACGGCACCATCATTGTTGGAGATGCGGCCAACACTGGCGCAGCCGCCACGCTGGAATTCAACAGCGCAAGTGCTTTCCCGACCTTCACCAACGCGATCAGTATCGTCGGCAACGGCACGAGCACGATCAGCGCCTTAAACTATAGCCCGGTATTCAATGGCGCGGTGACCTTGAGCAACAATCTGACCATCCTTTCAAATAATAGCAGCGGGAGCAGCCTCACTTTTAATGGGGGGATCACAGGCGCCGGCAACATTCTGGTGAGAGTCCAGAGCGGGGCTAATGGCGCCTCCAAGGTCACCTTTGCCACTGCGGCGGTGAACAACAACGGGACGCTCACCTTCGACAATGTCAGCTACACCGGGAATGCGACGAACACGATCACCGGCGGGGTCGGCTCCAACGTGACGGGCATTTTCCAGGACAGCACCAACAGCCCTCTTACCATTAGCGGCGGGGCCGTGCAAGTGAACGCGGGCGGCACCACGCTGGGGGGGAACGGGACGGCAGCGTTCACCATTTCGAGCGTGATCACCGGGGCGGGCGGCATTGCCAAGTCCGGCTCTGGCAACCTCACCCTTTCGGGAAACAATACGTTCACGGGCGGGGTGACGCTCAACGCGGGCCTCTTGAACATCAACCACAGCGGGGCGCTGGGAGGGGCCGGAAACACCTTCACCATCAACGGCGGGTCGATCAATAACACGGCTGGCAGCCTGGTCACGGCACAGAACAACCCGGTGAACATCGGGGCGGATTTCACGTTTGTCGGCGGCACGAACGATTTAAGTTTTGGCAACGGGACGGTCACGCTGAACGGCACCGCAGGGAGCCGGACGATCACGGTCAACTCGGGAAACCTGACCTTGGGTGGCGTGGTGGCGAGCGGAACCGCTTCCGGCCTGACCAAGTCGGGCGCAGGCACGTTGGTCCTCGCAGGGGCAAGCTCCAACACCTACACCGGACCGACCACGATCAAGGCCGGAACGCTGTCTATCGCAACCGCCCTCGGCTCGAATGCGTTTGGGGGCAACGGGACGATCGTCATCGGCGATGCCGCCAACACCGGAGCGGCCGCCACTTTGAATTTTAATGGAAACGGAGCTAATTTTCCGGCCTTCAACAACGCGATCAATATCGTGGGCAATGGCACGAGCACTCTTAGTGCCACTTCATGGAACCCGTTCTTTAACGGCAACGTCACGCTGAGCAACAACCTGACCATCCTCTCGAATAATGCCGGCGGAAGCGTCCTGACTTTTAACGGGACGTTTGGGGGCACCGGGAATATCCATGTGACTGTCCAGAACGGCAGCGCCAATTCGTCAGTCGCGTTCAACGGCAACGTCAACAATTCCGGCACGCTCACGTTCGACAATATAAGCTGGACTGGAAATAGGACGAACACGATCACGGGCGGGGTCGGCCCCAACGTGACTGCGATCACACAGGCGAGCAGCAACAGCACGCTGACCATCAGCACCAACGCGATTCAGGTGAACAGCGCGGGCACCACGCTGACCGCGAGCGGGACGGCACAATTTGCGGTCACAGGCGGCATCTCGGGCACAGGAAACCTGACCCTGAATACCAATAACAACACGAACGGCATTTCGGTCGCAACCACCACGATCAATAACGCCGGCACGGTGACCAATTCCGGCACTGGCACCGTCGCCACGACCATCAGCGCAGTAATCGGTACCAACGTCACAGGCCTGGCTCAAAACAGCGCGACCTCGCAGCTCGCTCTTTCTGCGACGAACACCTACACGGGAGGCACGCTCATCACCGCAGGCTCGCTGGTATTGTCGGGTACCGGCAGCATCAACTCCACCTCCGGGGTCTCGGTGGCAACCGGCGCAACATTCACAAACAGCTCGAGCGTGGGCTACAACAAAGGCCTGACGCTTGCCGAGGGCGCCACCCTGTCCGGCACCGGCACCTTTGCCCCGACGGGGATGACCCTCACGGCCAACCTCTCCGACGGGTTCACCACCATTGCGCTGGGCAACCTCCTGACGAGGGCATACAACCTCGAGCTGACGCTCACTGGGATTACCGGCGGCACCTACACCTTGTTCTCCGGCACCTTGAACGGAGCGTTTGGAACGATGACGGTCGGAGGAAGCTCTTTGAGCGGGTCGGGAGGGAATTTCAACGGGACTGTCGGCGGAAACACTTATGCCTTCACCAACGCGAACAGCCAACTGGTCGTCACCATTCCCGAGCCCGCGACCTGGGCGCTGCTGGCCGTCAGCCTTATCGTGCTGACGGCGTTGCGCCGCCGGCATTCGTCCTGATGCCGGCGGGCAGCCGTTTGAGCTTGTTTTTTCATCCCCTGCGGCGGCGAAGCAGCCCCAAGAAAACGCTGCCTCCTGCAAGGAGCAGCCATGTGGCGGGCTCTGGAATAACCTGAAGTTGCAGGCTGGTGACGCTGCCCGCCGTGGACGTCTGGAAACCATTTGTTCCATACCCGATGTCCATGACAAACCCGCTGGGGAGGGTCGCTGAAAAATCGGTGAGATCAACTCCCGTTCCCGATAGCCATGAGAGGACGGTATAGGGCGTTGCATTGGCAATCGTGCTAAAGCCCGTGAGATCCAGTTGGAACGTGCCGGCAGCCGATGCCCCGGTGAGGGTGAAGAGGCTCAACTTGTCACTGGCACTGTCAATTTTTATCGTCAATCCGTTCGCTGCATTCAGCTCGGTGATTGCGAAGGTGCCCGTGGGATCAATGATCGCCGAGGTGCCGGCGGTCGTGACCTTGAATCCGTTGGTGTTCGCTCCCGCAGTGATATTTCCGCCTGTGAGCGTCTGGCTGTTTCCGACCAGCGTGCGCCCTGTGGCGTCGGAAGCGAGCGTGCCTCCCGCATTCACGGCGATGGCATTGTAGTCCAGCGCAGTCGTAATGCTATTCGTGTTGGCCGCGATGAGCATCCCTCCCGCGACGGCGAAGTCGGTGTATTGGGCGGTGAAGGCATTTGCTCCGCTGAATGTCAGATTCCCAGAGCCCTGCTTTTGCACCAGCCCAGTCTTCGCCAAGGTAAACCCGAAGGCGTTCCCGCCCATATTCGAAGCATAGATTGTGTTTGTCGCCTGGTCGATAATAAGGGTTGTCAAGCCCCCCCCGCCAGAAGGACCGACTTGTGCGTAGGCATTCGATGTCAGCGATCCGATGGTCAGCGTCGCTCCCCCGACCATCGAGAGCTGTGCGTTGCTTGCATTGTATCCGTTCAAGGCGATATGTGTGCTGGTCCCGGAATAAACGCTGTTGGAAAAAAGGATCTGGGCATTTTGATTTGCTCCCGACGCCGAATTCACCGTTATCGTTCCGGAAATTGCGGAGGATGGTGTGCCACTCAGTTGGAAAACCCCGCGCCCGTTCACGCTGAAGCTCCCTCCTGGAAGCGTTGGGCCGTAATACGTCAGGGTATCGGATGCCGTGAGATCCAAAAACGTGATGTTAGCGAAGGAAATCGTGTTGTTTCCGGATGCGTTCATTTTGACGATGTTCGCAGTTGAGTTGCTGTTCCCCAACGTGATCGTCCCGGCGGTAGTGATGTTCGCGCTGATCGTGTAATTCGTAGTCGCGCCGGTGGGATCGAAATACATGTTGTTTCCATCGGTCCAAGCCTGGCTGTAGGTGCCATTCAAAGTGGTCGCCCACTCGGCTGTCCCAGTGAGATTGCCCGAGGCGGCCGGATTCATATAGAGGGTTTGGGCCTGAAGTGAGGCCGAACCGGCCAGCACGACCGCCAAACCTGCAACAGCAAAAAATAGTTTTTCCATAGGTCGTCTCACCTTGACGAACCTGTCGCATTCCCACTTAGGGATCAACCGAGATGCGCGCAGAAAAATCGGGAACCGTCCCGTGGCGGAATGGGAGGCGATAGCAGATGCCAGCCCGAGCCCGGTTCAGGATGGAGCGGGTCAAAAGATCGGCAGCCTATTGCATTTCGCCTATTGTTCCTCCACCTGAAGGACGCTCACGCTGTGCGGCGGGAGGCTCAGCGTGGTGGTGCGAGCGACCGAGGGAGCCGGCTCGACGGAGACCCGAACCTTGTAATCGTCGATGTTGTTTGCCCAAGGGTCGTCGGCAGACAGGCGGTGAAGGGTGGCGGCCGGCTTGGGATCGAATGGCAGGTTCAGCTTCACTTCGACGGGATCCTTCAGCTCCCGGCTGAGAAGCAGGATGCTCAGTTTGCGTCCCTGCCGGTAGGCGTGCGCCGTCACTGTGGGCACGGCAGGCACGGCGGGAAACTTCTGTGTGTCGTAGAGGAACTTGTCCATTTCGACAGCCACCTCATCCTCCGCCTTTCCCGAGGCCTTCAGCTCCGCCTCCTTCTTGGCGATATCCGAGGTCTTGATCTGCTTCCGCTGCTTGGTGACATTTTCCGGAAGATTGTTTGTCGGGCCACCAAGGGCATCCACCTTCACGAGATCACCGGGGCAGAGGGAGTTGTGCATCTGCAAGGCGAGCGTGGTTGTGTGCGGGAACTTGTTCAGGAGATCCGAATGGCTGGACCAGTTCGGGCCTGGACACCAGCCGAAAAATGCCTGGTCCCGGAAGCCTTTCCCCTCTCGGTCGAGGAAGATTTGCAATGTGCCGATCGCCGCCGCGAGCGACTTGCCCCGACGCTCCTCCTCGAGTCCATAGGGACGTCCAGGATCCGGCAAATCGTATCCCGGCCCCGCCTCATAAACCAGGGGCTTCCGGTTTTTCCCGTCCTTGCTCAGCGAGGCGAGCAGCTTCTCGGTATCCAAAAATGTCACGCGCTCGTTGTAAAACATCCGGTTCATGAGAAGGGAGTCCCCCTCGCCGCCGACAGATGCGGTGTCTGCCCCTCCCCCGTTGTAGCCAGCGATCCCAATGGCGTCCGCCTGCCTCGTCGCTGAGAGCGTCTTGTCGTTCCATCCGTGGGCATTCACGGAAAACCCCGAGACGACAAGCTCGAATTTCTCAGGCTTGTAGTAGGGGCTCGCCTTCACGGCCTCGAACCCGATATCCGCCCACGCACCGTAAAGCAGCGGGCGGCCGGAAAACTCGAGAGGCTTGAACATCCGGTTCCACTGCTCATTTCCGCACTCGATAAGGATCCGGTCGAAGACCTCGGTCCATGGCTTCTCCTGGCCGTGCTTCGCGCGGAGCGCCCCGTATTTGGAATTTGTCGGGCCGGCGAGATATTCGATCAGGTTGGAATATTCCTCCGCCGTGAAAACCGGGCTGATGATCAGCCAGGGATTCGAGCCGACCTGCCGGGTGAGCGCAAGCAGGTTGGGAAGCGGCGGATAGGCAGGCATCGCGCGCTCGGTCTCGGTGACAAAATCCCCGCTGCCGAGCCAAGGCTGGAGCCAGTTCTCCAGCGAGTTGCCGCCCCGGATCCCTGCCCCTTGGTTGAGCCCCGACCACCAGCGGATCACGCCAGGCGCAAATTCCTTGATCGCCTCGATCTCGCGAGGCTCCCAGGCAAACGGCTCCTTCGACGGATCGTAGAGAAGGAAGTTGTCCACCCAGAACGAGCCTGGCCCATTGGCAGTCAATTTGATTTGCGGAAGCTTGTCGGCCGTTGTTGCGGGGAAATCGTAAGTGAAGTTTTTCCATTCGCCGGCGACGGAAAACTCGGTTTTCACATCCCCCATTTCGAGGGCGACTTTTCCGTCGGCAATCCCTTCCTGTTTCAGCCAGACGCTGAACCGGAACGTCGGGCTGCCCAGGGGAAACTTCGTCCAGAAGCGCTCCTGTTCGGTCTTGCCTCCGAATCCCCAGCGGGCAAGCCCGAAGCGCCCGGGCACCTTTCCTTCCATCTTGAGCGATCCCCGGCTCCCGCCTTCGGGCGCAAACGTGGAGTCCAGATACGTCGGCTGGACCGCAGCCAGCTTCTCCATCAAGGTGAGCTTCTTTCCAGGTTCCTGGCCGGGCACGACGAGGTCAAAAGGATAGCTGGAAATCCCAGCGTATCGGTCCTCCTTCTTGCGTCCGCTCCAGTCGGCCAGAGTGAGATCCAGGTGGTAGAAGTCCCCCTCTTTGATTTCCGGCCCGGAGCTTTCCAGGGTGATCTTATTTGGCGAGGCCCCTTTCTTTCCCGCCAGAAACTCCTTCACCTTCCCCGTGCGCAGGAGGTTCCACTTTCCGTCCGCGAGCCGGTAGATCCTGACATCTGCCCCTGCCCAATAGCCATCGCCCCACACGTCGTAAAACGACATTCCCGCCTGGCCGTCGTTGACAAACCAGTCAGCCCCGCCGGAAGTGGCATAATCGAAGTGCCTGTTGCGGGCGGGCTCGAAGCTCGAGAGGCAGTTCCACTGGTTGACGGATCCCCCTCCCGACCAGTGGTTGGGGACCGACGGGTTGAAGTTGATGCCGAACCGCGGCGGATTGGAAACCCTCACGTCCCCGGCGATGGAAAACTCCGCGGACGGGGGCGCGGAGTGGAGGGCAGGGATGGCGAGGAAGAAAACGGCAAGGGTGAGAATGCGGGACATAATAGAAGAGCAATGCAGGGTTAAGTCTAGCATATGGGAGGTTGGCCTCCCACACACAAGTTCCGGGAACAGTCCCGAAACGGGGGGATGGGACAAGGCCCCAAATCCGCCATACAGAATGAGGAACGCCGGGAGTGCGGCTCGACAAACGGTAGATCAAGGGAGGCAGCCCGCCCTCGGGCTGCTCAGCAAGGCGGCCGGGGGCGACCGCCCTCCATTCATTGCGCTGACGCACGGATCAGGGCAGGGCATACCACCCTGGTTTTCCCGGGTTAGGGCACCTTCTCAAGCGCCGCCTTGATCGAGGCAATATTGATCTCGTTCGCCCCCTGGCCTTCAAATTTTTTTTCATACTGCATAAACAGGCCGATCGCGGTGATGTCATTCAGGGAGTCCCCGCGCACCGTCCCGGTGAGCTGCCCGAGGTCGAGCCCACCAAAATCTGGCGCGGAGGGATCGAAGGGAGTGAATGTTTTCTGGCCGAGATCGGCGAATGACGTCGCGACCCGGTCCGCATCGACGAGTCCTGTGACCTTTTTGTCGATCGTCACGACATCGTTGCCGACATAGCATTTGTCCCCGCTGCGAACCACCGGGGCAAAGCGGGCGCCGCCACCTTGAAACCCGCCGTTGTTTCCGCTGAATGAGATTTCCCCCGTGCTGCCGAGTCGCGCCTTCCCGCTTCCGTTCAGAGCGCTCCAAGAATCCTTTTCGAAGAGGAGGAGGATCCTTTGCGTCATTTCGACGGCCTCGGTGGCAGAGAGATGAAACTGGATGGAATCCGGAATGCTGAGATCGGTTTGCTGGATGAACCGAACGCCGTTTCTGTTTCCAACCGGTCCGGCACCCGCCGGGGTTCGGATTGAGACCCAGGCCTTGGCAGAAGGGAGCGTGCCGACATTGGCGATGGCCGCGCCATCGGGACCGAGCTCATAGACCAGAAAATCTCCATCTTGCCGGGAGCTTGAGGGGTCCACCTGGGCAGCCTTCATGAGGGGCTTGGGGACTGCTTCCGTGCTGGCTCCAGTGGAAAGAATCGTCTCGCATTGCGCCGTTGTGGCAAGCGCAATGCCTGCCGCCAGCAAACGGATCGGGGATAATAAGGTGATATTCATAGGATGGGATTGATTGGGTTTTTGTGATTGGAGGAGCTGGCGCCTACGCCCGGCCTGGATTGCAAGGGTGAGAGGGGTCGGCCAAGACGAGGAACGGGGCGGCGCCCCATGCCGAATAAGCCCGGTCGCGAAGCCCCTCGCCGGTCAGGGCATCATAGTTTTCCGCCAGGCAGCCTGCGTGGGCGCAGAGGCTGGCAAACCTCCGGGCGACCTCCTCCGCCTCTGCACGCCGTCCAGCGCGGCGCAGGATGTCGCCCACGATGATCGCGACCGGCCCCCAGATCGGTCCGCGCCAGTATCCGTCAGGCTCGTAAAGCGGACTGGCCGGGCTCTCGCTCGCAGGCCCCCAACGGGTGACAAACGGCCCGTCAGGACGCAGGTCGGGGATCACTGCGGCCGCCACTTCCGCGGGAAGATGATCCATAGCCAAAACCCCAAAGCGAGGAAGGAGGCAGCCTGCCTGGTCGAGCCGCTCGCCGGTGAATGCCCGGCGCGCAAAAAACTCCTTCCCGTCCCAAAGCTGGTTTTGCAGGCGTGCTTGGAGCTCATCCCGGTGCGAGCGGTGGTGGGTGGCCTCCGACGGGCGTCCGATGCGCACCGCACAGTCCACCAAAAAGTCCAGCTGCAGGATCAGCCACGCCACAAGGTCCGGCGATGCGACCATGCACTGGCCATCGAAAATCGTGGCATTGTCCCAGCCGGAGTCATTTCCGTGGATGTATTCCGGAAGGCCGTCGCCATCGAGATCCCGCGTCCGCCAGAATTCCGTCCACAGGCAGAGCTTGGGGTAAATTTCCTCGAGCCGCCCGGCAGTGAGGAACCCGGGCACCCGGTCTAAAAGGGTGAGCAACCATCCATGCACGGGCGGTTTGAGGTAGGCCCACTGGACATCGCTTTCTCCAACGGCATCGGGAATGGCCCCGTTTGGCTTCTGAAAATCAAAGAGGACCATGAACTGATCCCAAGCCAGCTCCGGATGTGTGGGGGCAAGCGCCAGGGCATTGAACCCGTGATCCCAGCTCCAGCAGAAGTTCATCCAGTTTTTGCTCATCAGGACCGTGCGGCGGGGAAGAAACCCGCACGCCCCAATGGTTGAGCTCCATATGACATAGCGCGCAAGGTTTCCGACGGGTTCCAGTTCCTGGGCGATAGGTGGAAACTTTTCGCTCCACTTCTCCCAGGCCCGGCGCGTTCTTTCGCAAGCCTCATCAAACGACCACTCGGGGCCGACGGACTGCGTCGGCGGCAGAAAATCAAACTCCTCAAACCGCAGCTCGCATTCGTCGCCGGCATGGACGATCTCAACCGCTTTGTCGCTGCGGGCGATCGAGACGTTCCCTCTGACCACCTGGAGAAGGTAGCGGACCCGTCCGCCATTGAGCTGGACCCACCAGGCCCGACCGGTGGAATCCATCGGCCGCACGACGGTGAGGAGCGGATGAATCGAGGCCAGCCTCACGGGCCCCCGCATCCGCATGCCGGTCACGGCCGGGCCCTCGAAAGCGACTTCGAGCGACGACCGCCCGCCGCTCAGACGCATCTTCCAGGGAGAAACTTCTTCCTGGACATCGGTTGTCCAACCCCCGGCGGAATCCGACAGAAAAATCCGGAACATCTCGCGTCCGCGATCGGCGCGCCGGAGCGTCCGCCATGTGACGCCCGGGTGGTTCCAATTCGGCGGAAGCCTCAGGAACATGGAGGTTGCTTCAAACGTGCTGAACGGTGTCGTGGCGAGGTCGATGGTCATGGTGTCTTTCTATGGCTTTGCCCCTTTGGGCTGGATGAAATTTGACTTGCCCGGGCAAACCGGGCACGTTGGCCAGCATGGATTCTTCTCCCACGCTCAGTCGCTTGGCAGCGGTGCTTGGGATGGGAAAATCTACCGTGCAGCGGGCATTGACCGGTGGTCCGGGGTGTTCCTCGAAAACCCGGGAGCGAGTGGTCGCGATGGCCGACAAGCTGGGGTACCGTCCGGATCCGGTTTTTGCAACCATGGGATCCCGCCGCAGGAGGAAGCCGGTGGATGAGGTGCCTCTCGCGTATTTGGAATCCTACGGACCGGGGGAGAGTCGGGCGGGCGGGCCCTATTTTGAACCGACCAGGAAGCGCGCTATCCAGCTCGGATATCGGCTCGAACGCTTCAACCTCCAGGAGTGGGAAGGAGCCAAGGATCTTTGGGGAGTTCTCTACGCCCGTGGGTTCGCAGGCGTCATTCTTGGCTGGATGCGAAGCGGCCACCTGCCGATGCTCCTGCGGAACGAAACCTTTCCGGTCGTCTGCTGCGGGAGGACAGATACTTTCCCCTTCAACACGGTGCGCCCGGCGATCATCTCCGGAATTCGTATGGCGTGGAGGGAGCTCCTCGCCCTTGGCTACCGGAGGATCGGCGCGGCCATCTGTCGCCACGAACCCGAGGTGGACGACGATTTTGCCCGGCATGCCGCGGCGCTCGCTTGCTTGGCGGAATTTCACACGCGGGCGGAGTTTCTTCCTCCGCTGAGGGCACCGTTTCAAGACGATGAGGCCTTTAAAAAATGGGTTCTCAAGCACAATCCAGAAGTTGTGCTTGGGTTCAGCATGCGCCATTACTTCGCTCTGGAGCAGGCCGGCTTCCGCATCCCGCAGGATATCGGTTTTGTGTCTCCTCATGGCGGCACTGGGCCCGGAGAAATTCCCCGCCAGATTTCCTGCCTCTGCCAAAGGCCCACGCTCATTGCGGAGGCCGCCGTGAACCTGATGGATCAGATGATTCGCCACGGCGAGCGTGGGCGCACAGAAAACCCGCTCACGATCGCAGTCCAACCGGTATGGGTGGCCGGGGACACCTTGCGAAAGGCTGCCGAATTGAGATGAGCGGCAGGTCATGGCTCACCTAGCTGGCACAGTGGGTTTTCGACCATTTTTTTCGGGATGGCTTGAATGCGCCCGTTGATTGTCAGCGCCGGATCAAGTTGGGAAAGGGCTCCGCGGGGTTCAAAGATGACCTCAAGGTCCCCGGGCAAATTGATGGACGCGTGCAACGTATTGTTTTCGACGCGCCAGGAGGCATGAATGTTCCCTAGCAGATGGGGAACGGTTCCTTCAGCGTGGTCCAACATGTCCGAGGCGGGAGAAAACCGGATCGTTCCGGGCGGAAGCGGATGCCCGTTCTGGATCCCAAGAACCTGGCGGTGGCAGTAGGCTGTGGGCGCGCAACTCCAGCCGTGACAATGGCTGCCGGTCGGATGCTTGCCGCCGTTAAGCGACTCCCAAAGCGTCCAAGCCCCTCGGTCGCGCATGAGCCCGTAGTGGTTCTCGATGATCCTCTCAGCCAAGCCAAAATCGCCGACCCGCACGAGCGCCTCCAACGCGTAATGCAGAAAATAGAGCTCCAAGCGCGCGCCGTCGGCCAAGTGGTTATTTAGCAGGGCGGGCATGAGAAACGCATGGATCCTCTCGTGTTGGGCACGGGTCGCTAAACCGAAGGCCAGGGCGAGAGTATTCGCGTGGAGGGCTGATGCTTCGGAATGGCCTCCATCCACAACCGCCGCAAAAAATCGCCCGCGCCGAGCATCCCAGAAAGCCTCCTGAAAGCTCGCGGCGACCTGGGCGGCTTCGCTGGAAAATTTCGCCGGATCGCCCCCGCAAGCGGCCGTCAACTCAGCGGCAGAGGTTAGCGCGCGGAAACGGAAGGCGTTCAGGCAGGCATTCGTCCCGATTTTCGCGTTCTCAGGCGCTCCCCAGTCCACAAAAACCGGGCACCCGGGGTGCACCTCCCAAAGCCCCGAGGCGTCTTCGCGCCAGACCGGGCTCTCGAGAATCCGCAACACGGAAGAAAATAGCTCCTCGACCAGCGCGACATCCCCCGTGGCCGCCCAGTGATCGCGCAGGAGCAAAATCCAGATGAGCGAGTAGTCGCAGAGCGGGGTCTCGTGATCCGAAGGCACGGCATCCAACATCTGTCCGTCGTCGCGCTGGGTCATTGCCCAAAGACGTAGCGCCCACCGGTCCAGCCTCCGGTCTGCCGTCAGGCAGCGGGTGGCATCCATTTCCACCAAGCAGTCGCCGAGATACATCGCCCGTTCGCGCCAGGGATCGACCCACCCGTCCGACGTGCTGGCCTTGATGGTTTCCGCTGCGGCCGCCCACGTCCAATTCAGCGCCGGCGCACTGCAGGAAAACGTCCCGCACCAATCCAAACCCGGAGCCGATTTGAGAACCGCCACGCTATCGAGCCTCACCGGCCCGCCGGCGTCTCTTGCGGTGATCTGGAGGTAGCGTCCGCCGCGTTCGTGGAAGGATTCGATTTCCTCTCCGCCGCCCCGGAGGATGAACCGGTCGGCGTTGTTGACAAAGGGATGGTTGGCATAAAACCCGATGCACCCGTCGCCCCGGAGCCGCTCGTCGTATCCGATGTCGAGCACTGTCCCCTCGGGCGCACTCACCCGGATTTGCACATGGCCGAGATACTCGCATCCGAAATCGAGGACGATGGTCGCCGCAGAGGCACCCGGCGAGTTGATCGTGAGAGGAAACCTCGCTGCAACCGGAGCGGCCGGGTTGGTCTGCACCAAATCCCATGCCATTTCCCGGGCGGGCGAGGCCGTGAGCGTCGAGGCGGGAGCCTCGATCCAAGTCCGGTCTCCGCGTTCCAAATTTCCCAATGATTCCGGCGGCGCGCCGGAAAAGCATTCGAGGGAATGGCTCGGCAACGAAAAAACGAATCCGGCCGACGGGGAGATGTTCCAACCCGGTGCAGAGACGGCTTCCGGCATGGCGGCAATCCTCAGGCCCAAGCTGTCGGGATACTCGAAAACCCACGGCCAGCAAGGAGCAAGCGCATCCGGAGCGCCCGCAAAAAAATTCCACCCCGCACGGAGCGGAAAAATCGCATTTTGCCGGTTCCCGCGCGCGGGGCAATCCTCATGGGCAAGCTCGATCCCGTTGCAGAAGCACGGGCCCCAAAAAACGCCGCACGGAACATCTTGGGGGACCGGAGAAAAAATGTGCGTAAAAAAGAGGCTGCGCCCATGGCGGCGGAGGGAAAACTTTCCAGAATCCGCAGGAATCCGAAACCCGGCACGGAGTGTTCCCCGGCGAAGATCTCCATGGGCAACGACTCTCGCCGGCACAAGAACTGCCCTCGAAGGAAGAGGGATTTCCCGGGGGGTCAAATTCCCCCGGCTTGCGGCATTTTCCAGCAGCACAGGCGCCGCCCAAACGCCCCCGGCATCCTCGGCAAGCTGGCGCAAGTCCAGGATTTCCACCGGACCTTGCGCGAAGCTGAACGGTTCCGCCCATTCATCCCACGCGCTTGAGCGGACGCATTCCCACGCGCCCGGCGTCGCAAAATCCACGGCTTCCGAGCCCCGCCCCGTGGCCTTCCCCCACGCCACAAACCCGCCGGTCGATGGCATGGCTTGAAAACTCGACGTCCCCCTCGCGTGCGCCTCGACCAGAATCTCATTGGCCCCCGGCACGAGAAGATCGCGAAGGTCGTAGGTGTCATACTCCGGATGCGTTGGAGCGAACCTTGCCGGACCGCATCCGACCACCCGCCCGTTCACCCGCAAGCGGTAGAGCCCATCGACAAACAGGTGCAAGACAGACGATTCCACCAGGGGCGCAAGCGAAAATTGCCTGCGGAACAGCACAAAAACGTTGCGGCCTTTGCCTGATCGGTCGCCCCACACCCACCGGGGACTGTCAATTTTGGAAACCATGCCTCCCCATCCCTTAGCCGTTCCTGAAAATTCTAACAACCCGGCCGCATCGGGAACCATCCCGAACCGCCCGCCAACGGATCTGGGCCGAGCCCGTCGCCGGTTATTCCATCTTGAACTCGTCGCACAGTTCCCCGGATTGAAGGTCGTAGGTCGCTACCACGACACCGGCGGATGACACAGTGACTAGCGTGGTCAGCAACATCCGATCCTCGTTTTGCGCGAAACGGGTCAATGGCCCACCCTTGGGTTTGCATGAGAAGTTGATTCCCGGGCAGTTGTAGTAAACCGTGCCCTTCTCGGCTGGCTGCCCGGCTTTCAATGGCGGCGTGATCTCCAGTGCATGCGTGTGGCCGCTGAAGACGACATTGACTCCATGACGCTCGATGATGTCCCCCCAGGTTTTCGCCAGGGAGATCGTGTCCCCACCGTGCGGGCCGGTGGAATAGATGGGCGCATGAAAAAAGACGAACTTCCATTTTTTTCCGCAGGACGCGAGATCATTTTCCAGCCATTCCGCTTGGATTTTCTCTCCCTTCTTCTGGTCGAACCCGGTCCCCACGGGGTAGTTGCATAGCACCGTGAAGTGGGCGTCGCCGCAATTGAAGGAATACCAATACCCCTGGCAGCCGTCCACGCCGTTGGGAGGGAGGCGGAACTGGTTGAAATAGATTTCCGGCTTCAGCCCGGGAGCTTTGTCCTTGAAGCCGTCGTGATTGCCGATGACCGGCAAGATCAGAGTGTCCTTGAAGAGATTTGCGCCGTCGGCAAAGAAGGCGTCCCACTGCTTGGAGTCCAATCCTTGATCCACAAGATCGCCGACCGGGATGAAGAGGTAGGGCTTCTTGGAGGCTAGCCAATCGGCGGTCTTGCGCCATTTGTCAGACGGACCCTTGCCCTGAACATCGCCTGCGACGGCGAACCGGAACTCGCCTGAGGGCTCAGCGGGAATGCTCCCGTGCGTCTCGCTTTTGTCCGGAGCCGCCACCACGAATTCAACGGACTCGCAAGTTTTTTCCCGGCTGATTCCCGCGTTCCAGTAGGTTTTGCCTTCAAACGACACCTTCTCAACCCCGATCGGCTTGCCGGCTTTCGTTCTGATGGCGCAGTCCTGCCCGTCGTCCGCGCTCCATCCCACCGAGATGAGGTTTGCTTCCGGACTGGCTGGGCTAAGATGGTAATCGCAAGGTGCGGCAGGCAGCGGAACTGCTCCCGCTAAGAGAAGAAGGATCAACTTGGGGGCAGGGTGCATGATATCTCATTTTGCATTGTGCCTAGAGCCTGTCTCCTGCAAAGGAAAATAAAATCCCTCCAATTCCCCTCTTTCCCAAAAAGCAATCTGCGGTAATCTGTGAGCTTGCGGTGAAAAAACCTCTGCGGTAATCCACATCTCAACACCCACATCCTATGATCGAACGCCGTTCAAAAATCCTCCGCCACCGCGTCCTTCTCGTCGAGGACGACTTGGAAATCTCCACCGCCGCCGGGCGGGCGGCGCTCATGCTGAAATCCGAGCTCGAGCTCAACGACATCGATGTTGTGTGCGCGCCAGGGGCCGCTGACGGGCGCGGGCTGTTCCTCTCGGATGCCGGGCTGCACGGGGTGCTGGTTGACTGGACGCTCGGGAGCGACCCTGCCGCCCCGCATGCCTCAGCGATGGAGCTAATCCGCTTCATCCGCTCCCGCAACGAGAGGATCCCCATTTTCCTTCTCACCGACCGGGAGCGCAGCTCCGGGCTTTCCGAGGAGGTGCTCACGCTTGTGAGCGAGCTGATATGGCTCATGGAGGACAGCGCGCCCTTTGTGGGCGGGCGCATCGAGGCGGCCGTCAAGGCGTATTCCAGCCGCCTGCTCGGGCCGATGGCCTCGGCCCTGATCGAGTTCGACCTCGTCCACGAATACTCGTGGCACACGCCCGGCCACACCGGAGGGACCGCCTTTCAGAAGTCCCCCGCGGGGCGGCTATTTTACGACTATTTTGGCGAGGCGATGTTCCGCTCCGACCTCTCCATCAGCGTCGGCGAGCTCGGCTCGCTGCTCGATCACAGCGGCCCGATCGGCGAGGGAGAAAAGTATGCGGCGAAAGTTTTCGGCGCGCACCGCACGTATTCGGTGACCAACGGGACCTCGACATCGAACCGGATCATCTGGATGGCCTGCGTCGGCCGGGGGCAGAAGATCTGGGTGGACCGCAACTGCCACAAGTCGAACGAGCAGGGGATCACGCTCACAGGAGCGGTGCCGCACTACCTCATGCCCACGCGCAACCGCTACGGGCTCATCGGCCCGATCCCGCCGGAAAACCTCCTCGAGGAGAAGCTCGTTGCGGGGGGGCGCCCGGTCCATGCCGTCATCACCAACTCGACCTACGACGGGCTCACCTACAACGTCGGCCGCGTGCTGGAGGTCATCGGCAGCGCTCTTGACAGGATCCACTTTGACGAGGCCTGGTATGGGTACGCGCGGTTCCACCCGCTCTACTGCGGGCGCTTCGCCATGCGAGGGGATGCGAAAAGCCACCCTGCCGACGGGCCGACGATCTTCGCGACCCACTCGACGCACAAGCTCCTCGCGGCGCTCTCGCAAGCCTCGTTCATCCACGTCCGCGACGGGCGCAACAGCATTGATCACGCGAGGTTTAACGAGTCGTTCATGATGCACGGCTCGACATCACCGTTCTACCCGATCATCGCATCGAACGACGTGAGCGCCTCGATGATGGACGGCAAAGGCGGAGAGGTGCTGGTGGAGGAATCCCTGCGCGAGGCGGTCGCGTTCCGGCAGACGATCACCCGCCTCTGGCGACAGCACGACGACCGGGGCGATTGGTTTTTCCAGACCTGGAACCCGACGAGCGTCAACAACCCCGCGACCGGGCAGCAGGAGTCGTTCGAGTCCGTATGCCCGGACATCCTCGTCAGGGAGCCTTCCTGCTGGGTTTTGCATCCGGGCGAGGAATGGCACGGGTTCGACCTCGAGGACGACTACTGCATGCTCGACCCGATCAAGGTCTCGGTGATCACGCCAGGGGTGAGCCTGGACGGCTCGATTGCGGAGATGGGATTTCCGGCAGCCCTGCTCACGTCGTATCTGGATGCGCGCGGGATCGTCGTCGAGAAAACCAGCGACTACGCGATCCTGTTCCTCTTCTCGCTCGGCATCACGAATGCCAAATGGAGCACGCTCGTGCACGCCCTGCTGGCGTTCAAGCGCGACCATGATGCCAACGTGCCGCTTGCCGAATGCATCCCATCGATCGCCGGATTCTACCCGGGTCTGGGGCTCCGCGATCTCGCAAGAAACATGCAGTCGCACATGCGTTCGAGCGGGCAGCTCCAAGCCCAGGCCCATGCGTTTTCCGCCCTTCCGGAAATGGCGATGACCCCATCGGATTGCTACCAGAAGCTTGTCGCCAACGAGGTCGAGCGGATCGCGGTGGCCGATGCGGCGGGGCGGATCGCAGCCACGGGGCTTGTTCCTTACCCTCCCGGCATCCCGATGGTCATGCCAGGTGAAAAGCTCGGGACCCAGGACGAGCCGTTCCTCGCCTACCTTGCCATCATCCAGGAATGGGATCGCGTTTTCCCCGGCTTCGCCCACGACACCCATGGGGTCGAATCCGAGGATGGCGTCTATAAGATCCTTGTTCTAAAATGACGGACGGGCAGGAGGGCGCGCCCTCAGCCAAGAAACCGAAGCGAAAAGGAAAGCCTCAGGATCCTGCGGCCGGCCCGGCGAAAAAGCCGGCGCCCCGCACACGCAAAAAGAAGGCGGTTCTATCCCCGCAGGAATCCCCTCCGGATTCCGCGGCTGGGCCTGCGGAAAAGCCGGCGCCTCGCACGCGCAAAAAGAAGGCGGCTCTATCCCCGCAGGAATCCCCTCTGGATTCCGCGGCTGGGCCTGCGGAAAAGCCGGCGCCTCGCACGCGCAAAAAGAAGGCGGCTCTGCCCCAGCCCGTGCAGGAATCCCCTCCAGATTCCCCAGCAAAGAACCTCGGGGCAAGCCCCGAGGCATTTGGAGGGACCGGCTCTGTCCGGTCCGTTGCTATCCACGGACGACACGGAGGTCGTCCCTCCAGCAACAAAGACGAAGCAAGCTTCGGGGGATCAGACCCGCAGGAAATGGATAAAACATTTCCTCCTGCAAGGATTGATTTTGAAAAATGCCAGCCGGCCGCGGCGGTCAAGCCGGCTGCGGCCCGCATGGAAATGAGCGGCCGCCCGCTGGTGCGATTCCAGCGGATGTGCCGGGGAATCCTGCAGGAGGTTGCCCCCGAGCTTCTCAACTGGGCACAGGATCGCCGCAAGCGCCGCAGGGCCATCAAGAAGTTTCTGCTCCGGCGCAGCAGCCAGGGACAAAGGAAGGGTGGAGATTCGCGGGATCCGGGCAACGCCGGGTCTGCTGGCGGCCGGGCATCGAGCCCGGCGCGGGCGCTTCCCAAGCTCGCTTTCCTGTGGGCCCGCCGCGTGCGGATCGCCGCGTGGCGGGGGATTCGCCCGATCCTACGCTGGCAGCGCCGGTCGTCACCGGTGACAATCCTCGCGACGTATTTTGGTCTTTTGAGCGTTCTGTCGCTTTTGGCCTCGGCCTATTTTCTGATCCCGGCCCGCCATGTGGACCACCCGCCCAAAGCGGAGGCCCCGCCCCATCTGATCTCGATGCAGCTCGGAGTGCCCGCGCGCAAGGCGCTGCAGCAACCCCAGGAGGATCCCGTCAGTTTGACTCGCCTTCAAAAGCAGGCCGAAGAAGAGTTTCTGGCAGGCAACTACGCGGCAGCCGAGCAGATCTTCCGCGAGCTGCTGCCGACCGCACGGTTCCGCGCCCTCACCGGCTTCCAGATTTACCTCTGCCTGCTCAAGCAGAATAAGTCTGCGGAGGCCGAGCTCATGGCCGGAAGGTTTCCGACGGGCCCCATGGCAAGGAACCCCTCGGGGATTTATGTGCGGGCGGCTGCCGCCCTCCTCCAAGGCCGAACCGAAGACGCACGCGCGGCCATCGAATCCGCCCGGAAGCAGTATCCGCAAATCTGCCCGCTCTATGACAAGGCCCTCTCCGACGCGGCGCTCGCGCCGCTTCCCTAGCCCTCGGTTTTCGCTCTCGGTTTTAGCGTGCCAGCAGCCCCGGCCGATGAGAGACTCAAACGCATGATTGCAAAAAAGAAGATGGGCCTCGCGATGGCGACGGTGCTCGTGCTGGTCAACATGGTCGGCACAGGGATTTTTCTTTTGCCGGTGAGCATGGCCACGGTCGGCAGCATTTCTATTATCGGCTGGGTGGTGGCAGGGGTCGGCGCGGGCGCGATCGGGCTGATGTTTGCGATGCTGGGGGCGATCAAGCCCGAGGCCGGCGGCCCGTATGCCTACGCCCGCGAAGCGCTCGGCCCGTATCTTGGGTTCCAGACAAATTACATCTACTGGTCGGCGAACCTCGTCGGCAACATCGCAGTCGCCACGACGGTCACCGGGTATTTCACCGAGCTGATCCCTGCGCTCGGAGGCACGGTGCGCGAGGTCGCCTTTAGCATTGCAGTGATCTGGGTCGCCACAGCGATCAACCTCGCTGGGCCGAGGTGGGTGGGCTTTTTCACCGGTTGGGCTACCGTCCTGGCGATGATCCCGCTCCTCGCCATCGCGATCTTCGGCTGGATCTGGTTCAACCCTCAAACTTTCTTTGGGAGCTGGAACCCCCACCACGATTCCGAATGGAACGCCGTCTCGACGAGCGCCGCGTTTGCCCTCTGGGCATTCATGGGAGTCGAAAGTGCGGCGGTGGCCTCCGACGTCATCGAGAACCCGAAGCGCAACGTGCCGCTCGCGACGATGATCGGCCTCCTGATCGCCGGGGTCCTCTACATCTCGACCTGCACGGTCCTCATGGGGATCATGCCGGCTGAGGAGCTTGCAAATTCCTCCGCGCCGTTCGCCGACGCCGCCGCAAAAGTCTTCGGCCCGATCGGTGCCATCATCATTGCTCTCTGCGCGATTTTCAAGGCGGGCTCGTCGCTCGTCGGCTGGACGCTCACGATCAGCCAGTCCGCACTTGCTGCGGCAAAGGACGGGCTTTTCCCGAAAATTTTCGGGCGCACCGACAGCCGCGGAATCCCGGTCGGGAACTTCCTGATCTCTGCCGTCCTGATGTCCCTGATCGTGGTTTTGACGGCCTCCCCGACCCTCAGCAAGCAGTTCAGCGAGATCATCGACATGGCGATCATCCTGACGATCCTGCCCTACATGTATTCCGGAATCGCATTTCTCCAGATCGGCAAGCAAGCGGGAACGAACCGCTGGCACCATTACCTGGTCGTTTCCATCGTTGCTGTCGTGAGCATTTACTGCCTCTGGGTGGTGGCAGGATCCGACGCCACGCTCACCCGGAACGCGATGATCATCCTGTTTGCCAGCGTCCCCCTCTATCCGCTCTTCACCAGGGGCGAGCTGGATGTCTGAACCTTACGCTCGCTAGTGCCAGATCAGCCCGGATTCGAGCAGGCGGTCGCCGATGCGCCCGTAGCGCCCGGCCTCCCAACCGTTGTGAATCTGTGCACCATAGAGAAAGCTGGCGAGATACTCCGCCCATGAGGAAAATTGACCTTTCAGGGCGGAGGAGGCGGTGCCGATGAGCTTTTCTCCTTCTTCCGGCTTGAGGAATCCGGCGCTCGCCCCCAAATCTGCCAGGTAAATGATGTGGGATTGGATCCACGCCGCATCGTCTTTGGCACCATTTTTGGAAGAGGAGAAGATTTTTTCTGCGGAGGCGTTGAGGAGGCTGAAGAAGCGTTCGGACGAGCCACCTGCCGAGGGAACCCCGGGCTCATCGCGATACTGCGGCCGGAACCCGGCCAGCGCTTGGATCTCGTCCTGGAGGTCAGCCGCGCTTTCGATTCCGAACATCCAGCGCAGCTCCTTGCGGGCGGCCCCCTTGTCGCCAGCAGAGACTCCGCTCGGACGTCCGAGCGGGTGGCCCTGAGCGAGAAGGATCGGCAGGACAAAGAGAGATGCGTTTCTTTCGTCTGCCGTGAGATCGGCATCCGGCGGCTCAAACTGCGGAAATCGAAACGCCTCGGAGCGGGAGGATTTTTTTTCCATTTGAGATGCGAGATCCTCGAAGCCGAGCAGGCGCGCCTGGGCGATCGGCGTAGTTCCTTTTTTATCAGCCAGGGTTGGGTCGGCCCCTTTTTCGAGCAGCATCTCGACGAGCGGGAGGTTCAGGAGCGGCTCGACTGCGTGGTGGAGCGCGGATCGCCCGTCTTTGTCCCGGGCGTTGACATCCGCCCCGGCCGACAGGAGCGGGACAACGAGATATGAATGTGCCCAGTCGCGGCAGGCGGCGATGAGCGGAGTATCCCCATTCCTTTGGGCCGGGCTTTGAACGTCTGCTCCGGACGCGAGGAGAGCCTTGACCATGGCGAGCTCGCCGTGGCCGGCCGCATAATGGAGCGCCGTTCCTCCGTGCGGGGTGAAGGGGGCCGTGCTGGCCTTCTTTTCCATGAGAAGGAGGAACCCCTCCCACCAACCGCCGGAGCACATGATGAGCGGGGTCTGCTTCCACTTGTCTTGGATGTCGGTCTTTGCTCCCGCATCGAGCAGGAGCTTCATCACGCGCGGCTGCCCAAACTGAGCGCTGTAGTGCAGAGCGGTATTCCCGTTCTCATCCACCAGATCCAGCTTGGCCCCGGCTCGGATGAGCTCGGCCGCGATGTGCTCCCATCCGGCCTGCGCAGCGTGCATGAGAGCTGTCTGGCGGCACCCCGAGCTTTGCGCGTTGATGTCCGCGGTTCCCATCATCTGCCGCAGCTTTTCCAAATCCCCGGTTGTTACAGCAAAAAACCACGGGTCGGCGGGCTTATCCAAGCCGATAGGTTTCCCCTGGAAATCGACTTGCCCCGCCTCCAGCAGGCGCTCTCCGGCCCCCGGTTCCCGCAGCAGCACCGCCAGCCGCGCATCCAAAATGCGGATGATCCGGTCGTTTGGATTTTTGGAGAGGGACTTCCTCGTGTATTCCCGGGCGCTCGCGTAATCGCCGAAGCTCCGAAACCCCCAGGCGCAGGTGTTCAAGTAGCAGGACGTTTCGGGCGCGAGGCTCGCGGCCCGATCCCATGCGCTGATCGCATCGCGCTTGCGCCCGAGGCTCCAGAGGCATTTCCCTTGCAGGTCGTAATAGTTTGGGGCATCCGGCCTCATGGAAATCGCCTCCTGAACAAGCGGGAGCGCATCCGCCGCGCGCTCGAGCTTCAGCAAAGTGTCTGCCGCAGCGTGGAGGCTCCACGGCGCGCGCTCCATTTTTATCGCGATTTCCCGATGCTTCCACGCGGCATCATAACCTTGCGCATCGTCCAGCAAATTGGCCATCGTCTGGTGAACCAGCACCGGGCCAGGCCCCGGCGCCATGAGGTCGAGAACCGCCTCGTATTCGCGGATGCCGCATTGCAGGATCCGCTTGCGAACTTCCCCCGAGAGCTTAAACGTTTTTCCGCGCGTGAGCGTCCTGGCCATGACGGCTGCCATCCACCTGGTCGGGATCGAGCGAGGATTCTGGCGGCTCAGCACGAGAAGCGCGTTATAGAAGTAAAGAGCCGTCCCTTCGTCCTTCGAAATATCGATCCCGAGAATGCACGCGGAGACCTTGCCCTCCAGGGAATCCGGATTTCGGGCCAGCGTTTTCAGAAAAACCGGCGCGGATCCTGTTCGGTCGAACCGGCTTCGAGTGAGGACTGCCGCGAGAAATCCGGCATCGCCGTTCTCGGGATTTTTGCGCGCTTCCCCGGCCAATCGGGCTTCGGCTGCCAGCTGGTCGCCTGCGGCGAGAAGGCCGAGAGCATCCCGAACCTCAGGCGCACCGTCCCCGGCCGGGTCCGAAAAAAGCCCGGAGCCGCCGAAGGCCAGCGCGGCGGTTGATATCAAAAAAACTTTTGAAGGAAAAATGGAGGGGAGGCGGCGGGGCTTTCGCAAGACAAACTTCATGGCGGCGTGTATATCCGCGCAAACATGGCCCTTCCAGAAAAAATCTTCATCGCCATCACGCTCGATCCCCTGCAGGAAAAGCCGTGGCCTTCCAGCCATAAACCAGGCGTGCTTCCCGACAGCCCGGAGGCCTGTTCCTGCCCGTATTTTTCAGAAAACCCTTGCGCTCTGCCGAGATACAAGTATATGCCATTCATTGGAGAATGGGGCGGCATCCCCCTTGTTTTCCAAAAACTCATCCGTTCTCGTCACCTATGAAAACTTCCTGGTCAACCCACTCCGGCCTCTCGCCTGGGGCTTTTTC
>Ga0194058_10000001_pt1 | contig 66717 bp, 60 predicted proteins | sample SepL4417m_MetaG_FD_155490 | JGI IMG/M metagenome (GOLD analysis project Ga0194058, IMG submission 155490) | Anoxic zone freshwater microbial communities from boreal shield lake in IISD Experimental Lakes Area, Ontario, Canada - Sep2016-L442-17m | ecosystem: Environmental > Aquatic > Freshwater... | reverse complement strand
GTTTCAATAGTCATTATTATTTTGCCATATCCTGTCTAAACCGTGAGTACCGTGCGAGGGCACCCAAAGCTCGTGTGGCCCTCTCTGGGCTGGAAAGTACTGGCAGTCCCCTGTCCTGGACCTCCCTGATGAATAACTCCGACCGAGTATGGAAACTAGCTCCTACGACAGGCTTGCCAAACTCACGGGACAGACCGGCAACGGCAGCAGCTTGCCCTATAAAAAAATTATCTGCAATTGCAGAGGAATTTTCCGGTTTGTCCATTAGCGAATCAATTACCGACCTCATGACTCTCTTGTGCGGCATCAGAAGATAGACGAACAAAGCATCCACGCCTTTATCCGATAGCAAGATTAGCGGTAATTTCTCCAAATAATCATTATAATTTCGAGCAAAGGTCATGTCCACAGGATTTCGAACACTCGCGGTATGGGGAACCGTCTGGTCCAGCGCCTCCAATGTGTCAGGTGCGAACTCGGCCATTTCAAGGCCACACCGGTCCGCAGCATCAGCAGCAGCAGCGCCTGGACCTCCTGAGTGCGTCAATATGGCAAGCCTGTTTCCCTTTGTTATAGGCTGACTGCCAAGCACGTAACAAAAATCAAAAAGTTCCTCTATCGAACCAGCCCGAATTATGCCGCACTGTTCGAAAATTCCGTTGTAAAGGGGATCAGGACCTGCCAGTGCTCCGGTATGAGAGATCCCGGCACGGCTCCCGGCCTTTGATCCACCAACATAATAGGCCACAATCGGCTTGGTTTTCGAGACCGTTCGGGCGATTCGAACAAATTCTTGCCCTCTCTTGATACCCTCTATGTAAAGGCCTATTACTTTTGTCCAGGGGCATTGGCCCAAGTATTCCACGCATTCGGCTAAATCGATCACGCCTTCGTTGCCGACGCTCAGTCCCTGGCTGAATCCAAGACCGAATTTCTCCAATTGCACGAACATCTGGGTGACGAAGCTTCCGCTCTGGGAAGCCATACCAATAAAACCTGGAGCTGCCACATAGGGATAAAAAGTGGTATTGAGTTTATGCCGAGGATTTATAACTCCTATACAATTGGGGCCCAGAAAATGGATTCCGTATTTACCTGAAATTTCAACTATGCGATCCTGAAGTTGTTTTCCGTCAGACCCAATTTCCCCAAATCCTGCAGAGACCACTATTGCCCTGGTTATCCCGGCATTACCGCACTGCTCAAGCACTTCCGGTACCACCGTAGTGGGAAGAACCAGGATTGCCAGATCTACAGGTCCAGGGACATCTTGCACACGAGAATATGCCGGAAGTCCCATCACCACTCTTTCCGAAGGATGAATCGGATAAACCTGGCCCTGAAAACCCATGGCGAGAAGTTCGCCCAACTGGACACTTCCCATACCCATGGGGTTGTTCGAAGCTCCCCAGAAGGCCACACTCCGAGGGTGCATAATCCGGTAGAGCGGGCTACTTTCATAACCTGTCATAAACGCAGACCTCCGAAAAATGATCACTATTTTGGGGCGGAAGATGCATCGCCTCTGCAAAAGCGACGAGTTCGCCACGTGACATCGTTGTTATGTTATCATTGCTTGACCACCGTATGCTACCGATAAAGGAGGCAACTATTATCTCATGACTGACCCCTCGGCGTTTAAGAATTTTGACAGCCGGGCAATCAGCGATCCTAAACTGTCGGAAGACCTATTACTTAAAGTTCAAAAGCCCTGTCGTTACATAGGCAATGAACTGAACTCAATAACCAAGAATTTGAACAAGGTCAAACTTCGGATGGCCCTTGCTTTTCCGGACGTGTACGAGGTTGGCATGTCTCACTTGGGTCTTAAGATCCTCCATTACATAGTGAATTCCCAAGAAAATATGTATGCCGAGAGAGTATTCGCCCCGTGGCCCGACATGGAAAGTTTATTGAGGACTGAACAAAAACCTCTTGTAACCCTCGAGACCGGGACTCCTCTATCATGCCTGGATTTCTTGGGGTTTTCTTTGCAGTATGAACTCTGTGCGTCTAATGTCCTCCAGATGCTCGATCTAGGGGGGATACCCCTTCGCGCTGATGAACGAACACTGGACCACCCTATTGTAGTTGGAGGGGGCCCGGTTCCATTCAATCCTATCCCTTTGTCTCATTTTTTCGACGCGTTCGTGATCGGCGACGGGGAGGAGGTTATACTGGAACTCGCCAGGTCACAGATCAGGTGGAAAGAAGCTGGAGGCTCAAGAGAGGACCTTCTCCTTGAATGGAAACAACTGACAGGGGTGTTTGTGCCTTCCCTTCACAAAAACGGGGAAGTAGTTGTAAGACGCGTCTTGGCAGATCTTGACAAAGCCCCCTTTCCGTCACGTCTACTCGTACCTTTCTGCGAGACGGTGCATGACCGTATCGGTATGGAAATAGCTCGCGGATGCTCCCGCGGTTGCCGCTTCTGCCAAGCCGGAATGGTTTATCGACCGGTAAGGGAACGAGAGGTGGATACAATCTTGGAGCTAGCGAGAAAGAGCCTTGAGGCAACCGGATGGGAAGAGGTCGCGTTACTTTCCCTGTCTTCCGGAGATTATACTTTGATAGGAGACCTGATCAAAACTATGGCAGAGGAACACGTCCCTGACAAGGTGGCTATCTCACTTCCGTCGCTCCGGACTGACACCTTTGATTCGGAGATGGCGGAACAGATCCGCAGGGTCCGCAAGACCGGCTTTACCTTGGCTCCAGAAGCCGGGACGGATAGGCTTCGAAGGATAATCAACAAAGGGAATACGGAGGAAGACCTTGAAAAGGCAGTAAAAACTGCCTTTAAACAGGGGTGGACCTCGATTAAGCTATATTTCATGCTAGGGTTACCTTTTGAGACGGATGATGATCTCAACGGGATCATAGGCCTGATACGTAAAGCTTCAAAATGGGCGGGAGGAGGGCGGATTACGGCATCAGTCTCAACGTTCGTCCCAAAATCGCATACCCCGTTTCAATGGGCAGGCCAGATTTCAATAGAGGAGACCAAACGGAGGCAGCACTACATTAGTCGCTACTTCCAAAAGGGAAACGTGCGAATCAAGTTTCACGATGCTAGGATCTCATTTCTTGAAGGTGTCCTGGCCAGAGGAGACTCTCGTCTTTCAGAGGTCATAGAGGGGGCATTTAAGAAAGGTGCCAGATTTGACGGCTGGGATGATCACTTCAACTTTGATTTGTGGATGAATGCTTTCCAGGAAGCGGGAGTGGATCCGACAGAATATCTTAGACCGAGACCTGTAGAGGACTATTTGCCATGGGATTTTGTCTGGCCAGGAGTCGCTAGGGAACACTTGGTCCGCGAATGGGAGAAGGCTGTTTCGGAAGAAACCACTGAAGACTGTCGCTCAGGTGCTTGCACTGGATGCGGGGTCTGTGATTTCAATAATGTTCTGCCAAGACACGCGTCGAACCCGTCCGGTAATTCCGGAAACTCTTTATTGACTGAATCACACGCTTCGGAACCTGTTGTCCGTCGATTTCGTCTCCGTTATGGAAAACTGGGCAAAATGCGTTTCCTCGGACATCATGATGTCGTGAGAGTATTTCATCGCGCTTTCAGGAGGTCGGGACTGAAACTCGATTACTCCAGAGGATTTCATCCGCACCCCAAGCTTCGGTTCTCGCCTCCAACGGGCCTCGGGATCGAGAGCGTGGCCGAATTTCTCGATTTTGATCTGACAAATTCTATCCACTCAGTAGATGAGATCATGCAAACTCTTCAAAAAGTCCTTCCAGAAGGGATTGAGCCTATAGAAATCAAAGAAACACCATTGAATGATCCGGTAGTTTCTGCTAGAATTCAGCAGGTTACATACGAAATAAGCTTTACTGATTCCCTTTCACTGGAAGAGGTTAGCCGGAAGGTTGATAAGTTTGAGTGCTCGCAAGAGATTATAATCTCGGCCGTGCGGAAGGGTAGGGTCAGAATTCGCAACCTGAAAGACTGGGTTGATAATCTAGAAGTGTGCGGGAATTTCCTAAGAATGACTCTCAAGGCCGGGCAGGAAGGCTCGGTGCATCCATGGGATGCCGTTGGTGGTTTGCTGGGATTGACCAGAGACGATTCTAAGACAGTGAGAATAATCAAAACGTCCGTTGGCTTTCGGCAGCCACTGGACGCTTGAGAAGGACTCTCTTATGGCAAGTGAGATCATCATGAACGTCACGAAGAGGGAAACCCGTCTCGCAGTAATAGAGGACGGTCAAGTCTCGGAGATACATCTCGAGCGCAAGGGCGAGCGCGGGATCGTAGGAAACATCTACAAAGGCCGTGTCATAAAAGTTCTTCCAGGCATGCAGGCTGCTTTTGTCGACATTGGTCTTCCCAGGGCGGCTTTCCTTTACGTTGGAGACATTCACCATCATGTCCATAACCTGAACCTCATCGTGAACGAAGAAGACGAACACTCAGATCAAGAAGAGAACTCAATCCCTGATAATATAACCGACCAAATTCAAGAAATTACCCCTATTGAGGATCTTATTCAGGAAGATCAAGATATTCTCGTACAGATCTCCAAGGAACCTCTTGGAAGCAAAGGGGCTCGAATAACCTCCCACATATCCATACCGGGCAGGCATCTAGTTTTTATGCCTACTGTAGATCATGTGGGGATTTCTCGCCGGATTGAAAACGAGACAGAACGACTCAGGCTAAAGGATATAATAAATGATATCAAGCCATTAGCCTGTGGGGTCATAGTGCGAACGGTCAGCGAACACGAGACAGCAGACAAGTTATTAGCTGACCTGACATTCCTGGAAGGAACTTGGCTGCGAATTCTGGAAAAGGAGAATAAAGTTCCTGCTCCGTCACTCATCTACGAAGACCTCGACCTCTGCCTTCGAGGTGTAAGAGACCTGTTCACTGAAAACGTCACTCGGCTTGTTGTGGATTCCCCGAAACAGCATCAGAGGATTTTGGATTTTATGGATACCTTCATGCCCTTTCTAAAGCCCTGTGTGGAGCTATATGAAGGGGATGAACCCATTTTTGACAACTTCGGCATCGAAATGGAATTGAACAAAGCTCTTGGTCGAAAGGTGTGGCTCAAATCAGGCGGGTACATAAACATTGATTTTACCGAGGCCCTGGTGGCCATTGACGTAAATACCGGCCGATATGTAGGGAAAAGGAATCTACAGGAAACCATTCTCAAAACCAACCTGGAGGCCGCAAAAGAGATAGCGTACCAGCTACGACTGAGAAATATCGGCGGAATCATTATTGTAGATTTCATAGATATGGACCGGTCTGCCGACAGAGAGAAGGTCTCCAATTCCCTGATGGAATCTCTCAAGAAGGACAAACAGAAAACAAACATTCTCAAAATTTCCGAGTTGGGCCTGGTGCAAATGACCAGAAAACGAACCCGAGAAAGTTTAACTCGGACTCTTTGCGAACAGTGTCCATATTGCGAAGGGAAGGGATTTCTCAAATCCCAGACTACCGTATGCTACGAAATCCTTCGAGCTATCTCAAGGCACATATCAGACGATAACTCCCCTCGTATTCGAGTCACGGCCCATCCGGAAGTGATAAGGCTGCTGTTCGAACAAGAAAACAATCAGCTTGAGGAGTTACAGAGGAGCCAGAAAACCTTGATACAACTCAACCCTGATCCAAATCTTTTTCAGGAACAGTATGAAATAGTGAGCTACTAGATTTTGCGGTCCAAGTTACGCGTTCGAATGGCTAAGAGAGGTTGCCGGCTGTTAAATTTATTGGTGATTGCAGTGAAATACATAAAGGGAGGAGAGGATTCCCCCTCTCCTTCCTTTACTCAGAATATCGGCAATAAGGAAACAGGTATGCAGTATTTCAGTCTTCTTCTGCGTGCTGCTTTCCCATACCCTTCAGACCGATCAGGGTGGTACTTCCACTTGACCAATACTCAAGAAGTCCCTCTTGGACCATCTTATTGACCACGTTTTTGACCTCCCTGGGTTTCATATCCGGTACCATAGAGTAGAAATCTTTCAGATAGAATTTCGACTTGCTCTTGGATTTTGATTTCAAAGAATCCAGTATTACCTGTTTTACTTCATCCACGGTCATGGATGGACTCCTTCTGCCAAAATTAGTACTTAAACTGTGTAGACTGGCGCCACGTGGTGTAAGCGAATCTGTAGTCGTCAATCAGGTGATGGGTGAACGGGATCCCTGTCTTATCAAAAAATCTTTCCCAGCCGATTCTTTCGGCCCAGTCTCCAAGGCGTTCATACTTCCTGGCATCCTTAGCATAAACTTCCACGATATTCTTGACCGCGTCGACGGTTTCCGGCCATCGGGGAGGCTCATTGGGGATAAAAGAAATAACGACTTTTGAGAATTTGGGCTTGCTGATTCTGTTGGAGAGCTTCCCGCCGACAAGAATAGCGATTCCGCTACCAACGTCGTCAGCCAGAGGCATAGCTGCACACATGGTGTAGCAGTTTCCGCAGAACATGCATCGTTCGGCATTCACCTCGAGACTTTTCTTGCCACTCTCGGTTTTGGCCGGTTTGATTGCCGCCGTAGGGCACGCTGCGATTGCAAGTGGAAGTTCGCACAGTTTGTCGATCCACTCACTATCGATCATGGGCGGTTTGCGGTGAATTCCGAGGATGGCTATGTCCGAGCAATGGACTGCCCCGCACATGTTCAAACAGCACGCCAGCGAGACTCTCACCGGTGCAGGAAGCCGCATACTGCCGAATTCATCGTAAATACCGTCCATTACCGCCTTGACCACGCCGGACGCGTCAATGGCGGGGGTGTGGCAGTGAGCCCATCCCTGAGTATGAACGATGTTGGTAATGCCTGCTCCGGTTCCTCCGATAGGGAACTTGTTCGAGCCTTTTTCGAACTTTCTACTCTTGAGGTCGTCCATCAAGGGTTTTACTTTATCTTTGTTGTCCACCATGAACTCGATGTTGTTTCTGGTGGTAAATCGTAGATAACCATCGCAATGCTTATCGGCTATCTCACAGATCTCACGTAGATGCTCTACACTCATGAGACGGCAACCGCCTACGCGAACCGTATAGACTTCATCACCGGTCTCGGAGACATGTTTGAGAACGCCAGGTTCTGGGATCTCATGATACAGCCATTTGCCATAGTTTTTTTCGATAATGGGTGAAAAGAACTCCTTGTAATATCTGGGTCCTAAATCGGTAAGTCTATCCTTCATCGGATCACTGGGATCGTAAGGCATTGTTTTAAACCTCCTGCTACCTCTGGTGTTTCTCACGGTAAGCGTCTATATCGCGCGTCCATCCACCTTCTACCTCATCCTCTTTCCAGAAGATGTAAGGGTTGGACCTCGGCTCGTCGATCATTCTGGGATCCGGATCCAGCTCGATTACTCTTAGAAATTCTTGCCAACTCTTCCTTTGGATGAGTTCTCCGAGCCGCTCGCGATTCTTGCCTTCTTCCATCCACCAGTCCCAGACTTTCTCAATCAAATCTTTCAGTTCTTCATATGGGGGTTCCATAATCATGAAGGGAACCGTAAGCGTGGACATCTGAGCGCCTTCCAGAATGGGGGCTTTGGCGCCAAACAAGATTGATGCACCCGTTTCCTGACCGATTCTCAGAGCTCGAGGCATGACATTGAGGCAGTGCATGCAACGCGTACACTCTTTGTTGTTGATTTCCAGCTTCTTGCCATCCCATGACATGCAATCAGTGGGGCACAGATTGATGACTTCCTTCATTATGTCGAACTTGCCCCAGTCCCTACCGGAATGGGCACCGGCGTTGGGAAGAAACTCACCGCCGACATAAGCCTTGACTGCTTCCTGATCCATACGAATGTCGTCTCTCCAGGTTCCGATGACAGACATATCCGACCTGGCAATTGATGCCACACAGCCGTTTGGGCAACCATCAAACTTGAACTTGAACTTGTAGGGGAACGCGGGTCGGTGAAGTTCGTCCTGATACTCCATTGTCATCTGGTAGCAAAGTTCCTGGGTATCGTAGCAAGCGAACTGGCAACGAGCCTTACCGAGGCAGCATGCAGGGGTCCGAAGATTGGAACCGGATCCTCCAAGGTCTTGGTTCAGTTCGTGTGTCATCTCGAAGAACAGCGGCTCCAAGTGCTCGGTAGTTGTTCCCAGGAAGATTATATCCCCCGTGGATCCGTGCATGTTTGTCAGACCGCTACCGTGTTTTTCCCACAGATCGCAGAGATCGCGAAGGAACTTTGACGTGTAAAATTTACTCGCGGGTTGATTGACTCGAACGGTGTGAAAATGAGCCACACCCGGAAATTGCTGAGGCTGATCGCAGTACCTCCCGATGATCCCCCCGCCGTAACCGAAGACTCCTACGATTCCGCCGTGCTTCCAGTGGGTGATTCTATCTTCAAATGACAGCTCCAACACTCCAAGAAGGTCATCGGGGGCCTCCTTCAAAACTTGTTTCCCATTCGCCGCCTGCTGCTTGATATCGGAAACAAAACTTGGCCATGGCCCACTTTCCAACTGATCAAGCATAGGGGTGTTGTGTTTTCCCATTAAGGTTCCTCCTCTCTCGACTTAGGTTTCTTTAGCTGGACTTAATCAAGCTTTCTTTTTCGAGGGACCCCGTGAAAATATAACGATCCCAAAGGAAAGTCCTTGCCCTCCTGACTTACCTTGGGATTCCAGGGGTCCGATTTGCTGGCGGGTTAAGAACGTGTATGGTTCATGTCACCCAAACGTTGATTCTAGTGACTTTAATGCAACATGCTTAGGCAAGTCAAGAAAAAAAACTGGACATTCAAGATAAATAACGCTTTTCGTCGCGACATGAAACTGTAGCCCCCCATGCCGTTTGATCCGAGGAAATTGTTTCCAAGGCTTGTTGTTCGGACGCTTGTCAAGCAACCAGGCAGAAAATTTCAGCTTTTCCCTGAAGCAGGTTCACCCAGGACTCAGAAAGGTTTATCATATGAGAGACGACATGTTCACCCTGACCTTGAAATGAAACCCAGTGTTTAAAATTTTTAAGAGGCCAAAACTCAATAAGGCGGATAGACGTAGTGAAGTACGGTCCTGAAATTGGAGTTAAATTCTCTTACTCTTCTCCCGCAGGCACTCTTCCATTCCAAGACGAAGAGTTGGAAGCCCACCTGCCGCTGGATCGGCCTGGCGCTGAAGAAAAAACCTCTTTAAAAATAACATATAAGAGTTACTTACGTGGAATCAGACACTTCATCCTCGGTAACTGGGACCGCTTTGTCGCTGCCGTAACTGAACAGGCTCCTGGTGGCTTCCAGCAAGTAGCAGAAATCGAAATAATAGCTGAAAAGCATGGAAGCGACTATCATCCGGCACGTCTGAGAGCACGAGTCGGGGAATCACACGTCGATTTCGTAGTCAATGTCGCTCTTACCGACAGAGGGAAAAAACGTTTGCTCAATGAGTTTCAACTCCTGAACTATCTGCATTCTGAACACCGGCAAAGTTTTATCCCAAGGGTCTATTTTCTGGAACGAGAGTGCTTATCTGGAGAAAGCGGGGATAAAATGCGAATTGTGATGTTTTTAGGTGAGTGGTTCGACGGCTACCACGAATTCCACTTGTCTTGTAATCCCCAAACAGGCTCTCTTATAACAGTCCTCTGGGACATGGACAGAGGGCATGTGGAGCTGTCGTCTCAGGAGGTTCAAGAGATTTACAGGCAAGCCGCATTTATCCTGACTTATTACTATGACACTGAAAGATACTGCGAGATCTTTCCTTGGCATCATGCCTCCGGTGACTTTGTCGTGTGTCGCTCAGATGCCGGTATTCAAGTGAAACTCGTCACGGTAAGGCAGTACATCTCTCGCATTGTATTTGAGGAAAACAGACCTGAAAACAGGATAGAGGCTCTCCTGATCTTTCTCGCTAACCTTACGGTCAGGATGCGCCTAGACAGGCTGGATGGAATCGGGGACACCTTATGGGCTGGTGGTCACTGTGTTCAGGGAACGGTTTCGGGTTTTTTCGAGGGTTTGGCAGCGAAAGCTTCAATAGGGAGCAGTGCGCCGCCTTTGCGAGATGAACTGCTCCGATTGTTAAGTCGAATATCCCCGGGACACTTAGCGGAACTTTTTGAGGCGGTTGTAGAATCCTATCACAAGGACGCGCCTGATGTTGCGGTTATTCTGGAACACCTACCCGAACATGTTTTTCAAGTCTACCAAATTCTCAAACAAGTTGATAAGTTAAACCAATCAAGGACATAACTGAGTCCGAAAGCACTCAAGATAGAGCCGGTTTTCTTAAAAAGTAAATCCTTATAATCGTTGGGCAAATGCTCACGGTTAAGCTTGATAATACGGAACTCCGCCTTCACCGTGAACACTTGCCCACACGAAGGGCCTGTTTGTCAGAAACTTTGTATCACCCAATCTTGCTGCGCAAGTCCTTGCCGGCAAGCGGGTTATAAAGCTTGAGAATGGCCACCTTCATCACATCCAGTGTTTTCATGTTCACGATCATATCCATCAAAGTATTCTCTGCATTGACCGGCAAAACGCAGCAATTTAAAGAATCGAATTTCATGTCGGGAAAACCTTTGGCCAGTTTCTTTTGTTCCTTAGCACTGACTTCGACCTGTATTCCCTTCTTACCCTCGATCTCTTTTATCTGCCCTCTCAGGCCAACCTCCTCGAGCCTTTTGCTCTTATTGTCGTCCATAAAGACATTGATGAAGTAATCCGCCATCGAAGCACCTCCAGTCGGTAAAGTTAATCCACAGCAGACCAAAAGTCTGAAACGCGCCTAAACTTATTCTTTAATTAAGCCGTGAAAGTACAGTATTAAAACAGACTGAACCGGCAAGGCTAGCTCGCTCGAATGTAGCCGCGAGGAGTTAAAGCAACTTTTCATTTTCCAGAGTATTTCATAGCATGAAGATTACTTAACGTGTCAAGTGATTTGTCTTCTTACAAGGAAAGGGAATATTCCATGCAGGTTTTGGCCTAGCTTTACGAGTTCGGCTTCGAAACGTTGTCGTGTCTTCCACATGAATGGATTGACAATATCTCCCACCCATAATCAAAGTTATCAACGAGTTCCTTGTAGAAAGGGCTTGGTCTTATCTCTTGACCATCACCCGGTGAACCGCTACAAGTTGTTAAATCCCCGGTAGAGAAAGAAACCCGCGTTATGCAACACACAAAACGACTAATCTTTCTATAATTTTCTCCCCCCTTGAACGGGGGAAAATGAGACTCAAGATGTTCTTGGTGAGCAATAGCTTATGCCCACTACCTTTAACGTCCCGCGCATAGTCACCGCTGCCCTCAAAGGAGGCGCTGGAAAAACATTAATTACTGCAGGACTAATCGCTGCACTGAGGAGTCGTGGCCTATTTGTGAAGGCTTTCAAGAAGGGGCCTGATTACATAGATGCTGGGTGGCTAGGTCTGGCTTCAGGAAGTGAATGTTACAATCTCGATAAGTACTTGTTTGATTCTGATGTTGTTAGGGCTTCATTCGTTAAGAGATCCGTGGGCAATGATGTTGCTGTAGTGGAAGGTAACCGAGGCCTTTACGATGGAGTAGATTCTGCCGGTAGTTACAGCACGGCAGACTTAGCAAAATTATTGAGAGCCCCGGTCGTTCTCATCATAGATGCCACGAAGATTACGAGAACTGCTGCTGCTCTTGTCCTTGGCTGTCGCATCATGGACCCTGAGTTGAACCTGCGAGGGGTAATCCTCAACCGAGTTGCTGGGGCCAGGCACGAAAAAGTACTTCGTGAATCGATTGAAAAAGCCTGCTCCGTTCCGGTAATAGGCTCTGTCAACAAGCTCGCCTTGAAAAATTTTCCACAGAGGCATTTAGGACTCTTGCCGTTACAAGAACATCCTGCGGCATTAGAGTTCATTAAGGAAGCAGGACATATTGCTGAACGGTTTATCGATATCGATAAACTGCTTGAAATAGCCTCATCCGCGGGCGAATTCGGCTCGGTACAGAAGAAATTTGGACCAGGACATGACCAGCATTGCCAGTGCCACAAAGGCGTTCGAATAGGTATCATTAAGGATTCTGCGTTTCAGTTTTACTACCCTGAAAACTTGGAAGCGCTAACCGTAAGCGGCGCAGAACTGGTTATGGTAAGCGCATTGGAGACACAGGAGCTTTCAGAAGTGGATTGCCTTTACATAGGTGGAGGTTTTCCTGAAACTCATGCGGAAAAATTAGCCAATAATGTCATTTTTAAACGTTCCCTGCTCAAAGCAACTGAAGAGGGGCTACCGGTTTACGCCGAGTGCGGGGGGCTGATGTACCTATCCCGAAGTCTCCGAATAGACGAAACTGTTTTTCCCATGGTGGGGGTTTTTCCTGTGGACACCATTCTGAAAAGAAAGCCTCAGGGACTGGGTTACATCCGCGTCCGGGTGGAGGGGGCAAATCCATTTTACTCTTTCGGCAAAGTGCTCACAGGCCACGAGTTCCATTATTCTTCACTGGTTGGTCTAGATTGTACCGGAAATAGCTATGCCTTTAAGGTATTAAGGGGTTGGGGGATCGACGGTTCTCGGGACGGAATATGCACAAGGAATGTTCTCGGAACCTACATGCACCTACATGCTCTCGGAGAGCCCCTGTGGGCACAAGGCATCCTTAACAGGGCGCTAGAATTCAAAACAGCCGGAGATTGGAAGTGCCGGGAAACTTTTAGGAAGCAAGTGGAAAAAGAGCGATAAGATTCAAGCAGAAGCGTTGTGATAAATTGTTTTGAGGTGCCCCACTCCCGCTCCAGACAAAAGGAGCGTAAAACGTCTTCTCTGGAAATCTAGTAATCGACTTATAACGACCGCCCCTTGCATTAAATGCGTTTATCCACAAATTGGAGCGTGAATATAGATGACAGAGAGAAAAAATGTTCCAAGATTAGTCTTGGCGGCTCTAAGAGGCGGGGCCGGCAAGACTTTTCTCACTGTGGGATTGGCTGCAGCGCTTCGGAAAAGAGGACATTTTGTAGGTGTATTCAAGAAGGGCCCGGATTATATAGATGCAGGCTGGCTGGGTTTGGCAGCGGAATCCAATTGTTACAATCTTGATGCTTACTTGTTCGATCAAGAAGTTGTTCGTGCTTCTTTTTTAAAGAGATCCTTGGGGCGGGATGTTTCATTGATTGAAGGGAACCGGGGCCTTTTTGACGGGGTGGACTCGGCGGGTAGTTTCAGCACCGCCGAATTGGCGAAACTATTGAGATCACCGGTGATACTCATTATAGACGCAACAAAAATGACACGGACAGTGGCTGCATTGGTAATCGGGTGCCAGGCTCTGGATCCGGACTTGGAGCTGAAAGGGGTAATACTGAATCGAGTTGGAGGAGTTAGGCACGAAAAGATACTAAGGGAATCCATCCAGCAAGTGTGCTCGATTCCGGTGATAGGATCAGTCAAGAAGCTCCCTCTAGAAAATTTTCCCCAAAGACATTTGGGTCTTCTCCCACTGTACGAACATCCCAAGGCCTTAGAATTTATTGAAGAGGCGGCGGACGTTGCAGAACAAAGTCTAGATCTGAATCGATTGTTGGAAATAGCTTCCTGTGCCGGCATCCTTGACCAACAAGACCAGCCTGAGATTGATGGGGAAGGGCAGGCATATCACTGCAGCCCTCGTATCGGCGTGCTAAAGGATTCGGCATTCCAGTTTTACTACCCTGAAAATTTGGAAGCCCTTTGTAGAAGCGGGGCTGAACTAGTGGAAATTAGCGCACTTGTGCCAGTGGAGTTGCCCCGATTGGATGCCCTATACATAGGTGGGGGTTTCCCGGAAACTCATGCAAATAGCCTCGCCGAAAATGTAGTCTTCAAGGAATCACTTCGTTATGCTGTTCAAAAAGGGCTTCCCGTATACGCGGAGTGCGGAGGATTGATGTATCTTTCCAGGAACCTTCACATTGATGAAAAAGTCTATCCAATGGTGGGAGTATTCCCAGTAGATACGGTGCTCGAACGAAAGCCTCAGGGGCACGGATATATTCGTGTCCAAGTCTCAGGCTCAAATCCCTTTTTCCCCATTGGAACCGTCCTCACAGGACACGAATTCCACTACTCATACGTTATTGGAACCGATCAACATGACTCGACATACTCTTTCCGGGTATTGAGAGGACATGGCATGGACGGCCTTCACGACGGGATTTGTAGCGGCAACGCACTGGGAACCTACGTCCATCTACATGCCCTGGGGACGCCGCTCTGGTCTGAAGGCATTCTGGCTCGAGCCGTAGAGTATCGGAAAAAACGAGATGAGACTTGAGATGGTTGGATGGTTTTGTAAGTGAGGGGAAATCTGGGCTGATAATAACTGGGGAAGAGCTTCCTTAAGACATTCCTGCTACGAACCATGTTCGGGAGATCGAGGTAACGTGCAAGATTACGCCAAAAAAATCTACTCCATACTCGGCCCCGGAGGCATTCTGGCCCGATCTATACTCGGTTACGAACATCGCGAGCAACAGATCGTCATGGCTTTGGAAGTATTCAAAGCTCTGGAATCCGATGATCGTCTCATCATTGAGGCCCCTACGGGGACTGGGAAGACATTGGCGTATCTGATTGCCGCGGCTTTATGTAGAAAGAGGGTAGCAATATCAACAGGAACAAAAAACCTCCAGGAGCAGCTATTTTATAAAGACGTTCCATTCGTAAAGAAAGTGATTTTCCGTGGTTTAAAGACGGCTCTTCTTAAGGGACGCGGAAATTTTGTGTGCCACTCACAATTCCGCAGATTCCTACGTCAACCTCACCTCCTGGTCTCAAATAATAACAACTTTGCGGAAGAAATCTTGAATTGGTACCGTGCTACTCGAAAGACTGGTCAAGGAGATAGGGCAGAACTGGAAAACCTACCGGATGATAATAATATTTGGCCGGAGATTTGTTCCAACACTGAGACTTGTTTGGGGAAGAGGTGTCCCGATAAAGATGAATGTTTCGTCAATAAAATGAGAGCACGTGCTTTGGAATCAGACTTGATGATTGTGAATCATCACCTTCTTGCTTCGGATCTTGCTATCAGGGAATCGGGATTTGGAGAGGTGATTCCACGTTACGAAGCACTGATCATAGATGAGGCCCATGGCTTGGAGGACGCAGCCACTCAGCATTTCGGTTTTCACATGAGCTTCTTTAAACTGGCACGTTTCATCCGTGATACGCGCTCCGAACTAAAGGAGTCAAAAGTAGACGAGGAAAAGTTTCAGAAAGCTCTGAATGCCGTAGAGGAACGAGGCCGCGGTCTTTTTGGCCTTTTTTCTGAAATAGGCCCCCTTGGCGAAAGAATCGAGTCCGTCGACCCTGAAACAATAGAAACCCGTAACTTGATCTGCGAAAATCTGGACCGCCTTGCCGCCATGGTGCGTAATCTGTCGCACGTGTCTGAAGAATTGCGGACCGTAGCTCGGCGTGCCCACGAGATGAGTTTCGAACTCAGGACCATCCTGAGCGACGAACCAACCGGAGATTACGCATGCTGGGCCGAACGAAGAGACAGGAACGTAATGCTTCATGCTTCCCCCGTTGATATAGGCCCAATGGTTCGATCCAGACTTTATGAAAAAGTGCCGGCTGTCGTGTTTACTTCAGCAACTTTGTCTTCAGGCGGAAATTTTGATTACTTCAAATCCCGCTTGGGATTAGATGACGAATTCCCCGCTTCCGAATTTATACTGGACTCTCCTTTTGATTACGCACGGCAGACGATGCTTTACATTCCAAAGTCGATCCCCGAGCCGAATTCTCCCGGATTCACCGATGCCATGGCAACTAATGTCACCGAGATCTTGAAGCGAACGAGCGGAAGAGCCTTTGTCCTGTTCACTTCCTATCGCAACATGGAAGCCGTACATAGAAAAGTTGACGGTTCTGTACCCTTCCCACTGCTCATTCAGGGTTCGAAGCCTAAAACTCATCTGCTGAGAGAGTTCCGAGAAAATCCAGGGTCGGTACTATTTGCAACTGCATCTTTTTGGGAGGGGGTTGATGTTCAAGGTGAAGCTTTGTCATGCGTTATTATAGATCGCCTCCCCTTTGCCTCACCAAATGATCCAATAGTTTCAGCCCGGCTCGCAAAACTTAGAAAACAGAACATGGAACCATTCTATTCCTTTCAAGTTCCAATGGCAGTTATCGCTTTGAAACAGGGGCTCGGAAGGCTTATACGAACTCGTTCGGACAGAGGTGTACTCTGCATACTTGACTCCCGAATCCTTACCAAGCCCTATGGCCGTATTTTTTTGAGAAGCCTTTACTCCAGCCCCCTGTACCGGGACCCTCGAGACATCGAAACCTTCTTTTCACAAAAGGATGATTCCACCGAGGCAGTTGCAGAAGAGCAGTAGTGATTGTTGCAGGTTGCCTATCGTTCGTATTTGGGCTAAGAAATGGTTCAGCTATTGCGGGAGAAGTGGAGCCCACTAAAGGTCTGCTGAACCGGCTGGGTCTATTTTCAGACTTCGGAGATTGAACTATGCGATGGGATACGGCCCATGAAAATCTGCCAAAAGCACAGTTCTCTGAAGAACACGACGGCAAAATAGATAGCACGTATTCAATTAGTATTGAAAAAGGGGCATTTGACGACCTCCACATAAGTCTTTCCGGAAAGATATCCATGGACACCGCGGAACTTGTCCGAGAAGAATTAGTCAAAATCATCGAGGCAGAACCGCTCAGAAATGTTGTGTTGGACTTGGCCCGGGTAGAATATTTCGATAGCTCAGGAACTGCGATTCTGGTGGAAATGTTCCAAGTTTGCGCAAGATTGAATAACAAATTGAAATTGGACAACGTTCCAGCACGGATTCAGGGTTTACTGGATTTCGTTGACTTTAAGGAATTTGACAGTGCCGGCATTCTTCAGCCGCGATCGCAACCTAGCCTTTTGATACAATTAGGGGAGGGTGCGCTGAACGTCTACACTACGGGACGGGATATCCTGGCCTTCATCGGGGGAGCCGTAGAGGCGTTGATCAAGGACCTGTCACATCCGGGAAAGTTGCGTTGGGACGGTTTATCGAAACTTGTTGAGAAATCTGGTACCGATGCTGTTCCCATAGTAACCATCCTGAGCTTCCTCATGGGGGCAATTCTAGCGTTCCAGGCGGCAATTCAACTCCGCAAATTCGGAGCAAATATTTTCGTGGCGGATCTCGTAGGTCTTTCAATAGTGCTAGAAATGGGGCCTCTCCTGACTGGGCTTATTGTGTCCGGGCGATCAGGCGCAGCCTTTGCAGCTCATATCGGTACAATGCAACTGAATGAAGAAGTGGACGCCCTCAGAGTCATGGGAATAGATCCTATGAGGTATCTTGTGTCCCCCCGCATCATCGCCGTCGCCTTTTCAGTTCCGTGCCTCACCTTAATTGGGGACCTCGCCGGCATTATTGGCGGGTGTGTTGTCGCTGTATTGTCTCTGGACATAACCCCCACCGGTTATTTCAATCAGCTTCATAAGGTTCTCGAACTGAGCGATGTGCTGAAGGGCCTGACCAAGAGCATCGTGTTTGGGATTGAAATAGCAATGATAGGGTGTCTAAGAGGATTTCAAGTCCGAGGCGGTGCTGAGAGTGTAGGATCTGCAACTACTTCAGCCGTTGTAACATGTATCTTCATACTCACGGTGACGGATGCAATATTCTCAATACTATTCTACTATTCTCCCCCGGTCTTTAAATCTTGATTCCGGGACAAAATCAAGGACTGAACAAGGTCTCCACTATGGAACGATCTGCATCATCGACTGACGGCGGATCTGTCGCCCCGATTATATCCGTCAGGAACCTCACCGTTGGGTATGGGGATGAGATAATTCTGCGAGAGGTCTCATTCGATGTCCATCAGGGAGAAGTCTTGGCTGTTCTGGGACGGTCTGGCTGCGGGAAGAGCACTCTTTTCAAGGCTATGATCGGACTCGTCGAACCCAAACAAGGTGAGGTGATGATTGACGGGGAAAGGGTGAGATCTCTTGCTGATGGCGGTTCCGAAGGTTTACTGCGCAACATAGGGGTACTTTTCCAATCCGGCGCATTGTTCAGTTCCATGACCGTAGCGGAAAATGTTGCATTTCCTCTCCAGCAGTACACCACCCTCGCTGAACGAAACATCGAACAAGTTGTTGCATTGAAACTTTCCCATGTAGGTCTGACAGGCTGCGCGAAATACCTTCCGTCCGAACTCAGTGGCGGCATGCAGAAGAGAGCAGCCTTGGCACGAGCTATGGCCCTGGACCCAAAACTTCTTTTTTTTGACGAGCCCTCAGCGGGCCTTGACCCAGTGACCAGTGCAGAACTTGATATGACGATACTGAAAATCACAGCCACGTTGGGAACGACTATCGTTATGGTGACTCACGAACTTGCCAGTATATTTGGTATAGCCAACCGTGTGATCATGCTGGACGCCAAAGAAAAAGGTATTATTGCTCAAGGTAAACCCGAAGAACTGAAAACGAGCAGTGATGACTTGCGGGTCAAGGAGTTTTTCAACCGCACGGCGGCTGGAGAAAAATCTGAGAGTTTACCAGAATGAAGCACCCAAGACAGCAAGATCCTTCCTAGTCTCTATTTTTCCTGATATAATGGTGACAGATTGAAACGAACACAGGCGACTCGAGTTTGGTGGAAACTCCTGGTTTTAGACAGAGGGAAAAATTTTTGTCGTTCAGTGTCGGAGTTTCGGCCCCAAGCTTTCATCTCCGAGGTTCGAGGATGCGACCATGTCTAGCCAGGCCAATAAACTGAAAATAGGACTTTTTGTGGTGATGAGCCTGCTGCTCTCGGTTGCAACAGTCATCTGGTTGGGTGCTTCCCGCTATTTCGAGGATTCGAAGATTGCAGTCGCGTATTTCACTGAGAGTGTTCAAGGACTGGAGTCAGACAGTCCGGTAAAGTTCCGAGGCGTTCCGGTGGGGCGGATCAAGGCTATTCGTATGGCCCCTGATGGGAGATTAATTGAGGTGGTAATGAGCCTGGACCGGAACTTTAAGCTAACCGATGATATGGGAATAAAAATGAATCTCTTGGGACTTACCGGACAAAAGTATCTCGAAATGGACACGTTCAGACCGGATCAGGTCAGGGAGATGATAGACTTGGACTTTACCCCCCCCTACCGCGTCATCAACACCTACTCCTCGGACATACGCGAAATAGGCAACGCACTAGAAAAAATTTTCCACAAGGTAAATGCGTTAGATGTTGACAGGATTTCCAATCATCTTCTGAAGGTAGCTGTAAGGCTGGACAAGATTTTGGCTGATCCGAAACTTGATGCCATAGGTTCTGATGCAGCCGATGCCTTGAGAGAAATCAAAGATACAGCGAGAAAGTTTAATGAAGAAATATCCCGAGTTCAAGTCGGCAAGAATATCACTCGTACATTGGATAAGACGTCAGAATTCCTGCAAGAAAGTACCGAAACAATTCGTAGTGTGGATCGGGCCATTAGGAGAACTGACAACAACTTTAACCGTCTAAGCCAAAAACTGGATCGCAGTGCGGACAACCTGATCGATTTTACCAGAATGATCAGATTGAAGCCCTCGAGTATAATATTCGGGACCGACGAAAAGTCTGGGCAGAAGCGATGAAAATTAACTATCAACTCGACTCGATGACGTCCGGCTCGCTTTGGACGGCCCTCGTTTTATTGTAACCATTTGAAGTATGGCGCCTGAAAGAACTACGGTATTAATAACTACTAATGACTACAGGTACAGAGGAGAGGTTCTGGTGTACGGGGTCGCGACGGATAGGAGTTCCCCCAATCAGGCCAAGATTTTTCATGCCACGAAACCTGTATCGACGAATTGCCGTCTTCGAAGACCCCGCTTCTTGATTGTTCTGCTGACTCTACTTGGTCTGTGTGGGAGTTGCGTTTATACGTCGAGAGAAGGTATCATATATCATGCATTTGACTACCCATTGGCACAGAAAAATAAAAGTTCCAGAGCCTCCATACCTGAAACTATAATGATCTATAGATTCCTTCTCTCCCAATCAGTGGGGATCGATTCTCTCGTTATCTCTAAATCCAAAGGTCAGGACCAGTCTTCTCCGCTACACCGCTGGCAGGAGAATCCGGCAGATATGGTTACTGAACTGGTCTTGCGCGATTTCGAAAATGCAGGGCTTTTTGAGAAAACAGTCGATCAGTTGAGCAGCGCGCGATACCGGTACGCTCTGGAAGGAACAATAACCGATCTTCGAGGCCTCATTAGAGATGATAAAGCTGCTGCCTTAATCGAGGCTGAGGTCTCCTTAACCGACTTTGAATCCCGCGCTGGAGCTAAAAAAAACCTCATGAAACGACGTTACAAGATTGAGGTGCCCAGTTCAGGAACTGATCCAGCCTCGATAGTGCGCGCTCTTAATATTGCGGTAAAGGATTTGTCAGAGCAACTCAGACGGGATGTCGGATCCGTAATGGAATAATGAAAAGGGTTGCTCTTTCGACTTGCTGTTGGTATTCCTTTGAACATCTAACTGCTGAACGATTTCCATCATGAAAAGCAGGCCAATGTATTGGCTTGTGAGAAACGGGGCGAATTATGAAGCACATCCTAGTGGTGGATGATGAGAAGCATATCTGCCAGCTTTACAAGAGCGAACTTGAGGATGAAGGGTACTCCGTGGCCATAGCCGCCTCCGGAAAAGATGCTTTGGAAGAGGTTGAACGCAATCCTCCGGATCTCATAGTACTTGACATCCAGATGCCTGGAATGGACGGAATCGAAACCCTGGAAACGCTCTTGGGCAGAGATAAAGGAATTCCGGTCATCTTGAACACGGCATACAGCCACTACAAAGAAGATTTCACCACTTGGGGCGCCGACGCTTACGTCACCAAGTCTTCAGACACTTCCAAACTCAAAACGGAGATCAAAAGGTTGATCGGAGAATGACTCTTAAGGACGACATGAAAAACACCCTGTGCGTGTTGATGGCCGGAGGCAAGGGTGAGCGGCTCCATCCCCTGACTAAAGCCAGGGCAAAACCGTCGGTACGATTTGGCGGTATCTACCGAATCATCGATTTCACACTCTCCAACTGTCTTAATTCAGATATTCGGAGAATATATGTGCTGACCCAGTACCGATCGGTCTCTCTGGATCGCCACATTCGTTTGGGATGGAGCATTTTTAATCATGAACTCGGTGAATTCATAGAATGCGTCCCCCCTCAACAAAGAAACGTCGACCGATGGTATCGCGGAACTGCCGACAGCATCTACCAGAACATATACATCCTCCAAAGAGAAAGACCCGAAAGAGTGCTGATCCTCAGCGGCGATCATGTTTACAAGATGAACTACAACGACATGCTGGCTTTTCACATGGAAAAGAATGCCGAACTGACTGTTGCAGGTGTTGAAGTGCCTCGTTCGGAAGCCGTTGCCTTTGGAGTCATAGGGAGCGATGACGATTTTCGTATCACGACTTGGGAAGAAAAGCCATCAGACCCGAAACCGGTTCCGGGAAAGCCTGATAAATCTTTCGTATCCATGGGGGTCTACATTTTTGATACTGAGGCGCTGGTCAAGAACGTAATCTCGGACGCCAAAGATACCTCGTCTTCTCATGATTTCGGCAAGGATGTTGTTCTCAAAATGATACGTTCCAATAAGGTTTTTGTCCACAACTTCAAAGAAGCAAACAACGAAGAAGGTCGCTATTGGAGGGACATAGGAACGCTGGACGCTTACTGGGAGGCGAACATGGACCTGTGTTCAGAGGTGCCGCAGTGTAATTTGTCCGATGACAAATGGCCCATTCGAACTTACCAGGAACAAGTACCACCCGCAAGAATTGTGGTTCCCGTCGATAGTCCGGAATACGGCCATGACAGAGCGACAGTTGTGGATTCAATAATATCAGGAGGTTGCGTAATATCCGGTGGTACCGTGAGACGCTCCGTCCTGTCTCCCAACGTCAAGGTTGAGGATGGTGGTGTTGTTGAAAATTCGGTCCTCCTAGATGGAGCCTGCATTGGCAAGGGAGCTAAGGTGCGCAAGGTCATCCTGGACCATAATGTTTTCGTTCCTGACGGAGTCTCCATTGGCTACGAAAGAGAGCAGGATAAGAGCCGGTTCACAATGTCTCCGAATGGAGTGGTTATTGTGCCTCGAGGAATGAGCCTCTTGTAGTTACCGTGAGTCACCCGGTTGGGAACGCGGAGATATCCCGAAGATGAATCTTTTGTGAGGTAATTATGCCCCAGCTTTATATTCGAGGACAGAGTCTGGCCTATGCTGTTAAGCCAGTGAATTTTGATAGATCGTTACTCGCCCTATTGTTCATTCACGGTACTGGTGGTGACAGCAACGACTGGCGTGGGCAACTGGAAGGCCTTTCCTCAAGAGCCACCGTCATTGCTTTGGAACTTCCTGGTCACGGGACATCTGATCCGCCTGGGGAAACTAGTGTCCGGGCCTACGTGGAGTGGGTGGTGGATTTCATAGAAGAAGTAGGACTGAAGAGAGTCTTCGTTGTTGGGTGCTCCTTAGGAAGCGCCATTGCACAAATGATAGCTCTCTCACCAAGACCGTGGCTGGCCGGCATAGGACTCGTGGGTACCGGCGCGCGCTTAAGAGTGCATCCTGCTTTTCTTGATGGGTTACGTCAGGACAAAGAGAAAGCGTTAGGCATGCTTGCAGATTTTTGTCTTTCTCCAGCTACGGGAAATCCGCTTCGTGAAGAAATGCGGATAAAATATCTCCGCGCTGATCCGGAACTTATTTACAGTGATCTGATTGCCTGTAACGAATTCGATGTAATGGAAGAAATCCGGCAAGTTGATTTGCCTACGTGGATCATTGTGGGGAACGACGACAAACTTACACCACCCAAGTATGCTGACTATCTTCACAGTGCAATTAGTGGGTCTCGGTTGTCTACCATCTCCGATGCAGGTCATCTCGTAATGATGGAAAGGCCGGTTGAATTCAACAGGCAGCTTGCCGGCTTCCTTGTCGATGTAGGATTGATTTCGCTCACGTGATTCAGGTACTTGTGATCTCTCTCAAGAGATTAATGTCGTCGAGCATCATCCCAGCTCCTCGAGCTACAGTGGACAAGGGATCGTCGGCAACGATTACTGGGACACCAATCTCGCGACGCACCCTAATGTCTAAGTTTTTCAGAAGAGCGCCTCCGCCTGTCAGGACGATCCCGGTGTCGATAATGTCCGCGGCCAGTTCAGGAGGGCACTGTTCTAAAGCCAGTCTTACGTTGTCTATAATAGAATTGACAGAATCCATTATCGCTTGAATGATTTCGTTTGAATTTATCGTAATGGTCTTGGGAATACCGTCCATAAGGTCTCTGCCTTTCACGTCAACCTCTTCCACTTCATCGTCAACGTAGGCGCGACCAACCAAAATTTTTATCTGTTCCGCAGTGGACAATCCTATGAGCATGCTATAATTTTTTCTCACAAAATTAAGTATGTCCATATCGAGCTTGTCGCCCGCTATTTTTGTGGAGTTGCTGTAAACTACCCCTGTTAGGGAGATTATGGCGACCTCGGTTGTACCACCGCCGATATCCACGATCATGTTGCTCATAGGCTCGGTTACAGGTAAACCGGCACCCATGGCAGCAGCCATGGATTCTTCAACGATAAAAACCTCATGCGCTCCGGCGTTGAAGGTTGCATCCCGGACCGCCCTACGTTCAACTGGAGTGACGCCGGAAGGGACAGAAATTATTACTCTCGGTTTTACGAAGGCTTTTCGACCGTGAACTTTCTGGATAAAATGTTTAAGCATCAAACTTGCCATCTCGAAATTGGCAATCACACCTTCCCTGAGAGGTCTAAATACCTCGATGGAGCCAGGGACCCGACCTATCATCTTTTTTGCGTCTTCACCTATCCAGACCTCTGAACTTCTCCTTCCTTTCTTGCGAATGGCAACCACTGACGGCTCGTTCAGCACAATGCCTCTTCCTCTAGAGAAGACAAGCGTGTTCGCTGTGCCAAGGTCGATAGCAATATCCTTTGAGATTCTTGATGCGATGAAATTAAGAAGCATCGGCAGCCTTATTTGCGCCCAAGCTGATTATAGCCATTGCCAAAATTGTTGTCACCAAGGCACAATCGTGTTTCATTCGGACAGAAATTTTGGCAACTAGTATAACAGTACGGAAATTCTTCCATATGTATTGACGGAGATATGCACAATAACAGGTTTGACGAACCTTGTTACTGGTTTGGACCATCAGTCTCAGTTTCGGGACAGACCCATTTACCTGAAGCGGATGATGGTTGCCCATCATTCGCGTTTGGAGGCCGAAAAAGTCGTCCGAAGCATAAACTTCTCCACAACACACTTCAATGTAGTGGCTTATCCTAAAGTTTCACGTCTATTATGGAATTCTTCTTTAGCTGTTCCAACCATTCTTTCATACGAGTCTGTATCTTATCGTTTCGTACAATAGAAATCACTTTGTTTTTAACTTTTTCGTATTCTTTTTCATCGAGAGCAGAAAGTATGCCGGAAGGCTTTTTCTGCTGATCATCAGTCTTTCCTGAATCTGCCCCGTTTTTTTGTTTACCTTTCAACTCGTTTTCTTCGGATGACTCAGAATCCGGATTCCGATTTTGACGAGTATCGCGTCGCTCATAAGCCTCTTTCCAACGTTTTTCCATTTCTTTGCGAGTTTTCTCTGGGAGAGGTACCTTTTTGACTTGTCGCCCCTGCGCGTCGGCAAGATAAAACATGATTATGGCATCTTTTGTCTTGAGAGGAGGGGTAACATCTCCCGGTTTCATGCGTTGGACCATCTTCTGTAAACCCGGCACCATATCCTTGTAGCTTATAAATCCAAGATCCCCACCATTCTTGGAGTTCGGGTCTTGGGAGTATTTCTGGGCTAGCTTCGCAAAATCTCCCCCGGCCACGGAGTCTTGAAAGATCCGTTTAGAAATTTCCATGACCTTCTGCACATCCTTTTGCTTAGCCTCTGATGGGATTTTGAGGGTAATCTGTCTGAGCCTTATCTTTCCCCCTATGAACATCTCCTCGTGGGTCGGAATGTCAGGTTTAACTTGTTCTCCAGGTGGGCGTGCCGGTGTGAGACCCTCGACGAGTTTAGAGAATTGTTCGTCGATCTTATCTCGGTTAGCTATAAAGTATTTTTGGGCATCGTCTTCACTCATGGGTACTTTTCTGGTGACTTCACTATCAATGAGTCTGGTCAGCTTGAACTGGCGGGTCATTATTTTTTTATAATCCGCATATGTCATATCATTAGCCGCCAGAAAAAGGACAAACTGGTCCTGACTAAGATTGTTCCGCTTCCTTATTGATTCAATTGAGGCTTCTACCGCTTTGTCATCCAGATTGATACCTTTTTTTACAGCCTCTTGTTCGAGCAATCGGATTACGATGAGTTCATCGAGGATCTCTTTCTCGGTAGGCCATTTTCCAGGCGGGATCACGCCAAGCGGAAGATTCATGATATTTCTCATGAATGGCTGTTTGTGTTTCTTCAAGTCGGATTCAAGAATAACGTCGTTATTGACAACCGCCACCACCCTGTCCGAGTAAACGGACGAACTCACGCATTGGACCGTTTGGATGGAGATGACAATGAATACAATGAAAGTTAAAATGGACGATTTCATGCTTTTTGTTCCGTCTCGGTTGAGATAAGGTTCAACATTCCAAGAATAGTTTCGAATTGCTGCATCAACCTATGCTGGAGGTCCTCATTCCACAGCGATTTCAGGAAGTAATACCGAGCACTGTTTATGTAAACCATTTGAAGCGTGCCGCAAAGTCGCTATAACAACTGCTCTACGTCCAAGCGCATTCACTTCTAATAAAAAGTTATCTCTTTTTCAACCCTGACAATTCCAGATTCCTGTTTTTCCCCCTGGAGGGAGCCGTATCAGGAAATGACAAAGGTTCCCCTTTCACCGTAACCGTGCCGATCAAAAAGGCCAGCAGAGCAAAACACTTATCAATCCGTTTATCTACTGCGACCTCCCCTATTCGATAAGCTAGACGATCGCTGGGAAGTATCCTGACATTTATATCCCGCAGAGCCCATTTTACCAAGGTATCAGGACTTAAAGGTGTATCGGAATCAAAGGTGAACATAAGATCCTGCCCGTTATAATCGAGCCGGATTGCTCTAATTTCTTTCAGGGCTAGTCTGATTCTCATGATCTGAAAAAGATACGATGTCTGGACAGGTGTCTTTCCATAGAGGTCCAACATCTCTTCTTCAATGTCATTGATTTCTGAAGCCCCCGATGCTCTTGAAAGCCTCTTATAAAGATTCATGCGCTGTTGAGCTTCAGGCACATAGTCTGCAGGAATCAACGCTTCCACCTTCAAGCGGATTTCTGGATCTATTCGTGACAGCGTGGCCTCCCCCTTTATATCCCGAACTGCTTGCTCCAGAAGGTCGAGGTACATTTCGTAACCCACCTGGGCAACGTGGCCTGACTGGGAGGTTCCCAGGATGTTACCCGCGCCGCGAATTTCCATATCCCTCATGGCAATTCTAAAACCTTGGCCCAGACTAGAATGTTCCTGAATCACGGCTAAGCGTTTAACAGCGTCCGGAGTCATCAGAGTTTCGGGAGGAGTGAGCAGGTAAGCGTATGCACGCATGTTTGAGCGGCCTACACGACCACGGATTTGATACAGATCAGCGAGTCCGAAAGTGTCGGCACGTTCTATGATGATCGTATTTGCACTTGGGATATCAAGTCCGGATTCTATTATGCTGGTGCAGATCAGTACATTAAATTTGCCCGTAACAAAGTCAAACATGACCCGCTCCAGTTCACGGTCAGCCATCCGGCCGTGAGCCACAGCTATTTTTGCTTCAGGCACCAGATTTTTTATGCTAGCTGCTCGCCTGTAAATTGTTTGAATTCGATTGTGAAGATAAAAAGACTGTCCGCCACGGTTTAGCTCCCTCAAAAGAGCGTCTTTAATCACCTCATCGGACTGTCTCATTACATAGGTCCTGATCGATAGCCGGTTAGCTGGTGGTGTTTCGATTACCGATAGATCCCTGATCCCAGTCAGTGAAAGGTTCAATGTCCGCGGAATGGGGGTGGCAGTCAATGTAAGCACATCAACATGTGCTTTGTACTTCTTTATTTTCTCTTTGTGGGCTACTCCGAACCGATGTTCCTCGTCCACAACCAGCAATCCCAGTTCTCGAAATGTGACATCTTTGTGCAAGAGTTTGTGAGTGGCCACGAGGAGATCTAGTTTACCGTTCTCAAGTTTCTTTAGAATCTTCTTTTGATCCGAGGGAGTACGGAAGCGGGAGAGTACGTCGACATTGATCGGATAACTTCCAAAACGGCGTTTGAAAGTTTCATAGTGCTGCTGTGCGAGGACAGTAGTGGGAACAAGAACGGCCACTTGCTTGCCATCCATCACCGCTCGAAACGCAGCGCGCAGAGCCACCTCAGTTTTGCCGTAACCTACGTCCCCGCAGACCAGTCGATCCATAGGAGTGTCTGAATCCATGGACTCAATGACATCCTGGATTGCTTTAGCTTGGTCAGGAGTCTCTTCAAATTCAAAGGATGCTTCGAATGTGGCTAGATTTTCATCCGGCGGTGAGTACGGAACGCGCTTGGTAATCTGTCTCTTGGCAAATATCTCCAATAGTTCGCCTGCCATCTCCCGGATGGAGTGTTTCACCTTTGCCTTGGTCTTGGCCCACCCCTTTCCTCCGAGACGATCGACCATCGGTGGAGCTTCGGAACCAGAAATATACTTTTGGATCACCTGAAGTCGATCAAGCGGGTGGTACAATAGATCACCCCCGGCGTATTCGATAACCATGACCTCACCAGGAATGCCGTCGAATTCCATGTGGGCCAGCCCTCTAAAAATACCGATCCCGTAATCCTCGTGAACAACCGCATCTCCCTCCACGAGATCAGTTAGGGATGAGATGAAAGCACCACCGACTCTTTTTTGTGGAAGACTTCTTACCCTGGTTCCAAAGATTTCTTCTTCGGTCAAGATTATGCGCCGGGCGTCATCAATACGGAAACCTGACGAAAGTGCTCCCACATAAAGACGAATTCCTGGAGCCGGTTCTGAAACAAAATTGTTGGATTCAAAGCATGTTCCTCTAAAATCCAAACCAAGGTCGTATGGTTCCAAAAGATTCATCAACCTATGGGCCTGTCCTTGGGTATGGCTCACCAAGAAAACTTCGCTCCCCTCATCTCTCCATACTTTCAGTTGCTTGACCAGGCTTGCCATTCCGGCATCAAAAGCCTGCGACTGCAGAAGGTTCCTTCTCACATCGGTGTTCGTGCAACACTTGATGCGGAACCTGGTGAGGTGTTCCTCCTCGATCTCGAGATCAGACATCACAAAAGTACGAAATTTTTTTATACAGGAGTCAAAATCATCTCGAGAGAGATAAAGCTGTTCAGGCAGAGGCACTGGCCTCCCCGCCTCAGTAGCTGATTGATTACCGCGAAAAATTTCTTCCTGCAGATCTTCGAAAGCTCTCCCTATCGTATGTTCATCAGGCAAGACCAGGGTGGCATCTCGGGGAAGGTAATCCATAATGGATTCTAAGTTTGGGAAAAAGTACGGAAGATAGTATTCAGCTCCAGGAAATTTTTTGGCTTGTTGGAAGTCATCCAAGAGTCCCTGCCTGATACGTTTCTCTACCCCTCTTTCTTCGCAGCTCACGAGAAGTCTTTGAACTGCTGATTCCCTTTCCGATTGGTCGGCGATCAACATGTGGATGGGCGCTACTTGGATCTCAGACATTTCCTCTCTGGATCGCTGATTTGCCGGATCGAAGAAACGGATTGATTCGATAAGATCCCCGATCTGCTCTATTCGTAAAGGGTAGGAATACAGCGGAGTATATATATCCATGATGAAGCCCCGGACGGAATAATCGCCGATGTCTTCCACTAGAGGGGAGCGGGAATAGCCAGCCTGAACAAGTTGTCGGATAATAAGTTCCCGGTTGATATCCTGCCCCACGGACAGGGAAAAAATGGATCGAAGAAATATAGACCGCGGGATAATTTTTCGGATAAAGGCGCCAAGTCCTACAGAGACGATACGTGGAACTGGGCCTTCCAACAGGCGGTAAAGCGTAGCCATCCGTTCCATCCAAACATCCGGCTCGTGCCCTCCGAAGGAGTAAGGGAGAAGATCCGAAGAAGGGTAGGAAACCACTAGATCACTGAGAGGATTCCGCGAATGTTCGTCTTCTCCTAGAAAAAAACGGGCATCCGATGCCCCGACAGCAGCCCTTTCGCCGTCTGAATGGATCGTTACTATTGTTCTCGCACCACTTCTGACTGCTCCTGCGAGCATGAAAGCCGCGGCCGAACCCTGCAAACCATATATTCCACCGTTCTCCTCGGAACGTCCTAAAAAATGAATAGCGATGTCTAGTGGCCTAGATAATGAGGGTAACAATGGAGGGACTCTCTCCGACAGAGAATTACGGCCATCGTTGAAAATGGTTGGATCAGCCTACCACACGCGCGCTTTCAATAAAAGCGTTCAAGCTCCATTGACTTAAGCTTGGCGATCAGTTATCCATGAGAGCCGATATTGAAAACGACTCAACAGCGATGAACCCGGAGAAGGGTGGGAGGAGGATGTTTGGCTGAGAAGAAAATCACTCGTAAAGATCTGCTCAAGGAACCCGATGAATTCTTGACTTCCACCAGTAAAGCGATTTTGTATTCTCGAGAGCATCCACGTCAGGTTCTCTTGGTTTGCGCGCTCTTATTGCTCTGCTTGGCAACGGCTGTGGGAATCTATTCATATATAAGTCAGCGTGAGAAACAGAGCAACAAGCATTTCCAAAAAACCGCCGCTGAGTACGAAGCGGCGACTCTTTCAAACGAGCCTTTGACTACGGAGAAACTTGAAAAGCTGTTCAACGAGTTCGATGTAGTGGCAATGAATTACGCTACACTGCCGGCTGGAGAAAAAGCTCTGTTGTATACCGGTCATATTCTTTTCAATAAGAAGGACTACAAAGGGGCTTTGGAACGATATAAAGGCATGCAATCAACCAGTCTTGTGAAAAAAGGTCTGGCTCCCCTGGTATTGTATCATATAGGCAGAACCCTCTTGGCTCTGGATGATTACGAACAGGCTGTGCTGATTTTCGATCAACTTTCCAAGGATACTAATTCCCCTTATCGTCGAGAGGCTTATGCCTCGATAGCTCGAATCTACGAACTGATGAATAAGAACAAAGAGGCGGTTCAGGCATACCGCCAGTATTTAAAGATATTCCCAGAAGCCCCTGACGCAGCTTTCGTCAAGTCTCGGATAGCTGATCTTTCAAAGCAGGGATGAAAAGACACAGTTGACAGATTTCCACTACTGGCCGCATTTCGTAAAAAATCTTGGCCCTAGCTTACTACCCTTTGGATTATCACTTCCGTCTGGGATACCCAGACACTGAAAGAGACCCCGTCCAACTTAATTTGATAAAACCCTCTGTGTTCCAGGACATGGGGGCTAAAAGCGTCTTCTGCCAGCAGTTCATCAAGGATCGTCCTCACCTCTGAAAACGAAAGGTCCTCAAGGAAAACAATCGTAAACACCCGATCGGCATGGAAGAAAGGCATCGAATCCATGGCTGAAACTCTTAATCTTAGGATAGACTAATCTATGACCGTGGCCAACAAAAGAAATGTTATCTCTTGACAGCCTGGAAGATTGTCTGTAAGAGTCCTTCGGGGGATTATATACTATTTTTATTCCGTAATGGGATGGTAAAAAAGGAGGAGTGATTATGACGAAAGCGGATCTAGTGGCCCGTATAGCGGAGGAAGCCGGTATATCAAAGAAAGCAGCCGGAATGGCTCTGGATTCTGTGGTGGAAGTAATTCACGAGGTGCTCAAGAATGGAGACAAGATCCGGGTTACGGATCTAGGGAGCTTCAGTGTTATCAAGCGGAAAGCACGCAAAGGTGTAAACCCGAGGACGGGCAAACCCATCGCTATTCCGGCCACAACAGCCCCTAAATTTACTTCGTCCAAAGCTTTGAAAGAGGTAGTAAACAAGTAAAACTGCTCCTGAGGCTGAGAGTCAATCCAAAAAATGGATCTCCTAATTTCTGAAAGTACTAATATCGTATCACTTATTATAACCAATATTGAGTGAACAAACATTACGGTGTCCAAATACTTAATATGGAAAAATGCAATTATTATTCCCTGTAATCCTAATTCTTATCCTGTTTGTCCAGGGTTGCGCTCCTTTGAAGGACGGTCGTTTCGTCGGTAGAGATGGAAAAGAAAGTCCGTTCAAACCACAGTCTAGGGATATTTATGAACCTCCTACAGATCCGACGTCGAGATATTAAGCACGACAGCTACTTACTTTGTTGGCGGTTTAAGCCATTCTTTTTGCATCTTCAATACTATTATGAGAAAATCGCAAAACCTTTCCATTGGAAATTCACCAGAGAAGAACCGACGAAAATTCTCTCGGAACTCTTTGACCAAGAGCAATACCACGAAACCATGCTTCTAGCTGCCTGAAGCTCAAGATCATAATACTTCTTTGAACTATTGGACGGTAGTACTTAGTAACTATAGGGTTTAGATAAATTGTTACTGAATTCCTTTCCGAAGAGGGATTACGGATGAGTTTTGCCGAGTCACTGGCGAACGCTTTCCTCACATTACCGGCAGAGGGTTATCGCGCTGTTCAGAAGGTCAGGGAAAAGGCTTATTCGATGGGCCTTTTTCAAAGTCGAAGAGCCCCTGTTCCTGTGATATCTGTCGGAAACCTAATAATGGGAGGCAGCGGGAAAACCCCCTTGGTGATTTGTCTGGCCGAGATGCTTCTTGAGATGGGTATGAGACCTGCTGTCGTGAGCAGAGGGTACAGAGGCACTAACCGCGAGCCGTACCTAGTAGTAGGGGAAGGCACTCGGAGTGGTCCTACTGTGGGACCTTCCGTCGCAGGCGATGAACCTTACCTTATCGCACAGCGACTACCAGATATTCCCGTGGTCATAGGGCGTATCAGAATTCACCCGGTTTTTGCAGCATGTCAACTTTTCTCCATTGACGCGGTCATTCTTGACGATGGTTTCCAGCACATGGCACTCGGACGGGATTTAGACATAGTGTTAATAAACGGCTTTGAGGATCGAATGTTTCCACTGGGGCGTCTTCGAGAACCCCTTTCGGCTTTAAGGAGGGCTGACATGGTGGTCCTTGTGGGTCTTGGAGTGTCGATTCCCGGTCCAGCTCAACGTTACACGCAGGGTTTACCCGTCTTCTCATGTTGCCAGAATCCTGTGGGCCTAGTAAGCGACCCATCTTCTCCTCTTGTTAGCCTGTCAGTGCTTGAAGGGAGGCCGGTTCTGCTGGCATCGGCAATAGCCAATCCCGAACGATTCAGGGATACAGCGCGGGAACTTGGATGGAAAATACTTGATCACAGGATTTTCCCCGATCATCACGTTATTACGGACAGCGAACTCCGATCAATACTCACCCAATGGGAAGAGGCCACGGTGGTGGTCACTGAAAAAGATTGGGTAAAACTTCCTCAATGGTTCAAGAATACCGGGCGAGTGAGAGCTTTGAGGATCGAGTTGGTCTTTCCTGATAAGGAGGCATTCAGGAGAACTATCCTAGGTCTCATCACTGACAGATCGTGCTGAGTTATCTCCTGGAAAATAGCCTCGATTCTTGATAATCGTTTTGAATCATCATCAATGAAGGAATTGAATTCATTTAAGTTTAATTGATAAGAATTCCTAAAGTATGTTATAATTTTTATATCTAAGTAATTTTTTCAGAAGGACGCCGATAGATGAAAAGTGGCAAAGGGCTAGTTGAGATGCTGAAATTCGGCAGGGAGAAGCCTCACGAAAATGTGATAGATGTCGAACAGGGGAAGAAGATTTTTAGGTATGATCCCCAAAAGGAGTGGTTCTCGGAGACATTAGTAAAGTACGGAGCGGCATTTGAACCTGAATCATCTCCATTGCCGGAAGATGCGGAAGTCCCTGTAAAGGGATGGATAGAACTGCATGAACCTAACATGAGAGTATGCCTTTCGGTTACCGCTGAAAAGCCTAAAATTCCTCGACTGAGTAGCAGGAAGTTAAGAACGCATGTGACAATTCCACGAATTTCTCCTGCCGTATTACTTTATTTGGCTAAGACCGAGAAAGGAAACCTTCCTGCTGATGAGACTTTTCTGATCGATGCTAAGGCTCCTTGCAAAACGAGCAATAGGTCAGTTGATGTCATTATTAAAGTTTTTCCTACACCTAAAAGAAGAGGGCCAAAGTCATTCGAAGGTGTCAACGGACTGTCCGAGCCTGCGGTTCCGAAGTCTCTGAAAGTTATAAGGCGCCGTGGAGAGCAGGAACCGAAAATTTTCGAGACAACCGCAAGGCCCTTACCAAGGGCAATGTTGGATGGTATTCGTTTCGACTACGAAGCGGAAGGCAATGATCCGTTTGAGTAGAATTATTAAGTTCCCACGCATCAGCACCACGAATTTGGTAACTGACGCAAATGAGAAAAAAGCTACAGCAAACTGTCTCTCCTAGACTCGGAAATTTCATGCCAAGCTGATCGGAAATAGGAGAAACTTATCCGAAGGTCTCACCTTGAGCACTCCACATATTCCAGAGCCGGCGAATTTGATAATAAGTGTTCTGACTTCCGAAGGAAACATGCTGGGTACTGTTACTCAACTTCTTGCCGAGAAGGTAGGCCCCACCGAAGAAGTAATAGGACCTCTTGCATTCGATTACACTAAATATTACGATGACGAGATGGGGCCGGGGATTAAACGCTGGCTGCTGTTCTTCACGGAATTGCTTGATGGAGCCGAACTAGCTCGAATCAAGTGCTTGACGAATCAAATAGAGCAGTCATATTCAGAAAAGGGAAAGAGGCGAGTTAACCTAGACCCGGGGCTTATGACTCTGGGTAATTTTGTTCTTGCCACGGGCAAAAATAATGCTCACAGGATATATTTGGGTGCAGGCATTTTTGCAGACCTGACTTTAATTTTTCGCGGTGGTAGTTATCGACCCCTGGAGTGGACATATCCAGATTATGCTGGGGGGGAACTCATAACTTTATTAAATAGGCTTAGAAAGAGCTACAAATGCAGGCTGGAAAGTCAATCGTTCACAAGTACATCAAGAGTATGACAGGGTTCGGTCGGGGTAGGCACATACTGGGCGACTTAGAAGTCGTCGTTGAGATTCGATCAGTCAACCACCGGTTCCTGGATATTTCGGTCAAGATGCCAAAATTTTATAATTGTTTTGAGCCCGAAATCAGGAGGATAATTTCGGACAGCATACAAAGGGGAAAGCTCGATGTAGCGATTACGCGTACAGGTGGGAAAAGTACCCTTATGGATGTTGTGCTGGATTACAATTTGGCCGAAAATTACCACAAATGCCTCCTGGAACTCAAAGAAAAATTTGATTTGGCAGGCACAATAACCTTATCGGACATGTTGACGCTCAAAGAGGTGATCTCTCCTTTAGAAAAGGCCGAAAGTATTGAACGGGAATGGCCATTGGTGGAAAATAGTCTCAGGAAAGCACTTTCCGAACTTGAGATGATGAGAAAGACTGAAGGGGCTGCCTTATGGCTGGACATTGAATCAAGGCTGAACTCCATAGGGACAACAGCAGGATTCATCGGTCCTCTCGTCGACCAAGTTACTGTAGCGGTCAAAGACAGGCTGGAAAGAAGAGTTAGAGAATTGACGGGTGGCCTGGAGCTTAACGTGGATCGCCTCTTGCAAGAGGTGGCTCTCATGGCTGAAAGGTCTGACGTCACAGAGGAGCTTACTCGCCTCCAGAGCCATGTTGAGCAATTTTTATGTACTGCTCGTGAAGGGTCTCCGCTTGGAAGAAAGCTGGATTTCCTCCTCCAGGAACTTCAGAGAGAAGTCAATACCTTGGGATCAAAATCAGCATCTACCGATATTGCCGCACATGTGGTAAAAATGAAGGCGGAAGTAGAAAAAATCAGGGAGCAAACCCAAAACATTGAATAGGTAAGAGATACAAAATGGCAAGAGTAACTGTTGAAGATTGTCTTGAAAAAGTCGAAAATCGCTTCGCTTTAGTCATCCTTGCTTCCAAACGCACAAAGGAATTAAAAAGAGGAGCTCCTTTGCTGGTCGTAGACAGGGACAACAGAGAAGTAGTTATGGCTCTGCGGGAGATAGCAAAAGGCAAGATTGTCGGTCGCCTCCCCTCCACTGAGGAAATGAACGATAAATCCGACCTTGTAGTAGACACAAAATCCAATTGACCAGTAATAGATACTCGCCCCGTACTCAGATTGTCTTGTATGGGATTCACCCGGTTCAGGAAACTCTCAAGGCCGGTAGGAGACGGATAGACGAAATTTATATGACGCGGGATCCGGCGGCATATCGGGAGGTGGCCGTCCTGCTCAAAAAAGCAGGGTTCCCCCTCACGAGGGTTTCTGAAAGAGAGATCCTTGATGTAGCAGGATCCCCACATCATCAGGGAATCGCAGCCAGAGTGGGACCATTTCCTTACGCCGATTTTTCTGATATCCTCACGCGCTGGGCTCATCGGCCCGGGTTTCTCCTCCTCTTGGACGAAATTCAGGACCCGGTTAACTTGGGGAGCATCTTGAGGAGCGCTGAATGTTTTGGAGCATCGGCAGTAATTCTTACCAGAGACCACGCCGCCCAAATTACTCCAGTTGTTGAGAAGGCCTCAGCCGGAGCCACAGCCCACATTGCTACGGCAAGGGTGGTGAATTTGGTTCGAGCCATTGAACAAATCAAGGAAGCAGGCTACTGGGTCTATGCGGCGAATTCCACTTCGGTAGATACTCTTTATTCATTGGATCTGCACTCAAGTATTGCATTTGTTCTGGGTTCCGAAGGCAAAGGTATCAGGCGTCTCGTAAAGGAAAAATGCGATGGCAGTGTTTCAATACCCATGGCGGGAAAGATCGGATCACTTAATGTGTCACATGCCGCGACTATTTTGCTTGCGGAATTCAGGCGCCGGCAGATGGCCTTGGGAGGCATAATACCAGAAAACCTAGGTTCATAAGATGGCAATTTCGTGCCAGGAAACGAGGGTACATCAAGGATGAAGCTCTTTTTAGATCCTTCAGATTCGCTGCCACTTTTTTCAATGGATCTTCAGCTTGTAATTCGAATCGAAGAGGGACGATCACCGGAACTTTTTTTAGAACATGGTATTTCAAACCCCGACAGACATTTATTGCTCGGGCTTGTTGAGCGTATTGCCATGGCGGTTGAAGAACGGGATCGGGAATCAGTTGCGTTTGCGAACGGCTGCACTATAAGATTGAAGAGAGCAGGTGAGGTGAAGACATTCGGACCAGGATTGGTTATAGCAAGAAGTGATGACGGGACAATCGGGGCAGTGGCATCTGTAGATCCCATCATGGCACGGCGTCTGGCCAGGCTCGCAGTGCGATGGTTCACCGGTACCATCCGTCTCGACGTTCCATGATTCTTTGAACTTATAATTCTTTCTGAGGCAATCGGGGTATCAATTCGAACAGCGTTCCGACTAGTGGCACCGCAAAGGAAATCTCATGGAGAAGGTAGGCTGGGGGGGGGTCTCACCAGAAAAAATCAGAACAGTGTGGTTCCTCGCAGCTATGATTCCCCTGATAGTGATCGTAGGATTAACTACACTGATCATAGTTATCCTTGCGGTTCCCATAACGTTGGCCGGCATGCTGTCGTGGTATTGGAAGACTCGATCAAAGCAGTCGGTAAGACTTAAGCTCACAAATTGAACAGAAACCGAGAATAATTTTGTGCAATATTTTTCTAGGGACCTGAATCGAATGGTTCAGCAATTTTCTTCAACTTCCCATCGAGTTCCTGAATCTCGGGATCATTTTCGGCCAGCATCGCCCACGACTCGAAAACCGTTTCATCAGAATTGCCGTTCTTGAAAAGGATTTTGATCTTTCTTATCTCTCCCAAAACAGAAAACCATAAGAAAATCCGTTCAGTTCTCTCAAAATGGTTTTCATTTCCGAGAAAAACTTCTAGCATCAGCGTATTGTCTTGAGTACCATTATTCACCAATATGAATTTTCGTAGGCCACCATCTCCAATGCTGTTGATGAGAAGCATCAGAGGGTCTGCGAATCTGGATAGATCTCTGTCTCCCCTCAGACGGTAGGTTTCTTCATCTTTATTGTCGTGGATTAATCTTATGTAATCACCATCCGACAAGACTTCCACGTTTACATCGCCAGTAAGCAAGAGCCTAAATCTGCCGGGTTTTTGAAATACCAGAGTCCCTTTGACACTGAGGCGCCGATCAAAGGCTTCAGAGAGGCGTGTCTTGACGAATTCAGCTCTAAACTGTCTGATGACGTAGGCTTTCTTCTCCATGTCTTCCAGAAGAGTTGTAAGGTCAACGTCACTGATGGGAGTCTTCACGGCACATGCGGTAAGGAGACAAGGAACAAGAAAAAAGAAAATTATTTTGTTCATACATAAGAAAAAAAGTTTTATCGGAATGGCTCCATTCAAGTGGGTATCGCATAGACTTTTGAATATCTTGTGCACAGCTTCCGTTCCCAGTATCAAGGGAGAGAAACGTAAGAAGGTTGAAGGCCAATCAATGCACAAAAAAGAGGTAGCGTCTACAAGGCATTGGGAGATGGGGGAAAAATTCGAATGGTGGCTATAGGAAACATGGAATGAAAATGCATCCCTGATCCTTATGTTGGAATACATACTTCATCCTCAAGCCATTTCTCTGTAACGCGAGCAGTTATCCGACTTGATGAAACTGACTTAGTACTTTCCTACTGTCAGTGAAGTAGCATCGCGTATGCAGCTAATGAGACCGCAATCCCTCCCAGGGTAATACCAATGACTGCCACTGTGGTGGCAACAGTTAGTACCAGCACATTTATATTCACGATATTCAACCTCACTTCATCAAATTTATTTAACAAAACATAGCACAAATGAAAGACCTTGAACAGAAAAAAGTTAAATAATAAAAACATCATATAATAACATGCTATTATGTTGACAACAAGTAATACTTATGAAGATATGCTTATGCCGATTATGTGAAATTAAGTTAAAGATTTACTATTGCAATGTAATAAAAATGGATCAAAGCATGCAATTAAAATAACTTCATTTCCCAGATGATATCTGAATCTGAGATTATGTGTGAGGCGTCCAATACCATGACTCCAATAGCGATATTAGTGGAGTACAAGGAAAGCTCTGGAGACATCCCCGTAAGCATGAGGGACTGCCGAGAATCGGGACGATGATGAGTCTGCTGTCTCGAAATCCAGCACGCAATGAACTCATCGTAAAAAACTTACATTTAGAGACGGCGCACAAAATTTCCTATAAGTCGTGAGGACAAAGATTGCTCTTAATAAAACAGAATGCTTCCCTTGGTTCACTAAGTATTCCGTTTCCTGAGTAGGGTGCAGTGTTCTTCGCCACCCAATGATGAGATTCGTTCGTTTGACCGACTGAACCGGCGTCCCTGCCGGCCAGGAGCCAATCACCGGTGATAGGCCGGGCTAGCCGTCGATAGAACTCACCCCAATTACGAGCGGAATTCGGCACCGAACTCATGAAACAAAGCACTTAGGATTCACTTGCCTCATGCGTTCTTTACTCTGTCGTTCCGGCCTCATCTTTCTTTTTCGCAATGGCTCTAAGGATCTTGTCCGGTGTGATGGGAAAATCGGTCATGTATACGCCGATGGCGTTGCTGATGGCAGCAGCATATGCCTGGGCGGCGCACATGGCGATGGACATGCCCGCCTCTTTCGCTCCGTACGGACCGTCTGGGTCGTCGGATTCAACTAAGATCGTGTTGATTTTCGGCATGTCACAAGCCAGGGGAACTTTGTATTCGAGCTGCGTTGGATTGAGGACAAATCCGCCATCCCATGTGTGGCATTCAGTCAGCATCCCCCCTTGGCCGCCCATTGCGATGCCCCCCTGGAACTGGCCTTCAAGTACGAGCGGGTTCACGGCGAATCCCACGTCTTGGGCCGCGGTCACCTCAAGAACACGGACTTGTCCGGTTTCGGGATCGACCTCCACTTCCGCGATGGTCGTGCCGAAAGAAAACGCACCGCACATCTGTCCGAAGGGATTGCTGACCCACTCTCTCTTGGAGTCCACCTTGGGCCAGTAATCGCCTTTCCCGCTGACCGATTTTCCGCGTGAAAGAATTCTTCGAATCACCTTTGGCAGCGGAATACCTGCTTCAGGGCAACCCTTCGCGAAAATCATCCGGTCCCTGGCCACCAAGTCGGCGGCGTCCGCCTTCAATAGTTCTGAGGCTGTTTCGAAAAGCAGCTTCCGAACGTTTTCAGCAGCATTCTTGACCGCTTGGCCGCCAATGAAAGTGGAGACTTGGGAATAGGCGCCGGGGTCAGAAGGGGTCACTTCAGAATCCGCTGTGACCAACTGCACATCCTCGGGTCGGATGCCCAGTTCTTCGGCGGCAATCTGTACCAGCATGTTATCGTTTCCTTGGCCGTTGTCCACCACTCCGGAAATCACTGTGGCTCCGCCATCCTCGTTGAGTTTGATGAGAGCCTGTGATCCTCCGCGGATCCCCATGGGAAATCCGGTCTGTACGGAGTTGCATCCGATCCCGATCCCATGCATGGGAGGGAGCTTCCCCCACTTCTCTTTCCAGCCGGCTCGGTCGGCGGCCTTCGTGATGGTCTCCTTCATTGCGCAGCTTGCCACATACGATTTGGTGTTGGTATACTCACCTGCTTCTCTGGCGTTGATCATTCGGATGTCAACCGGATCTATTCCGAGATGCTCGGCGATCATGTCGAGTTGGATGTCTACTCCACCGGCGAAGGCCCTGCCGTGGATTCGAATCATGCCTCGGGGCGTTTTGTTGGTATAGATTCGATAACCGTCGTAGCGCACATGCTCCATCTTATACGCCTGTTCCATGCACAAGAAAGGCACGCTGGTGGCAATGGGTCCCGTGGAGCTGTATGCGCCGCCGTCCATATAGCACGTAATGTCCCTGGCGATAACCAAGCCGTCACGGTCGACTCCTGTCTTGATAGTCGTGATCAACGCATGGCCCTGGCGCGTGGCAATGGAATTCTCTTCACGGGTATAGACGATCTTCACCGGCCTGCCGGTCTTGCGGGCAAGAAGGGCGCAGATAAAATCACCCGGCGAAATTTCGCTGCGCCCACCGAACGCGCCACCGATGGTGATTTTTCGAACCCGTACCTTATTAAGCGGGATACCCAGAGCGGTTGACAACGGCTTAGCCTTCATATGAGGGCCGGCGTTAGGCATCCAGATTTCCAGGTTGTCGTCCATGTCGAAGCGAGCCACCACGGCATACGGTTCACCATGGAAATATGAATCCTCAGCCGCGGTAAACGTGTCGTCCCGAACGTAATATGATTTGGCAAAGCCTTCTTCGACATTGCCCACATGGATGGGCACATGGATGTTGATGTTTTGCGGAAAATCGTCGTGCAGGAGTGGCGCGCCCGGCGCGATGGCTTCCATGGGATCGAACACTGGGTCCAGGATCTCGTATTCCACACGGATACGCCCCAACGCTTCCTGGGCTGTATCCTCGTCTATGGCTGCCACGGCAGCCACCTCTTCGCCGATAAACCGAACCTTATCGGTTGGCAGGAATTGCTGATCCTGTGTGTAGCGAAAAACCCCCCATTTCTTTCCGAGAGTATCGTGCCCAGTTACAACCGCTTTCACACCCGGAAGCCGCAGGGCATCCGAGACGTCGATATTGAGAATTCGGGCATGAGGATGGATGCTCCGGAGGATCTTTCCCGTTAACATCCGGGGAAATGTGAGGTCCGCAGTGAACAGGGCATCGCCGGTCACCTTGGCCCTGCTGTCCACACGAGGCATACTCTTTCCGATAAAGGCGTAATCCGGCATCCGCTTTACCTCTCTTTTTTCGACCTAGTCACCTCGGCCTCCACGGCTTCGGTAATCTTAGTGTATCCCGTACATCGGCATATATGTCCGCTCAGGGCACGCTTGATTTCTCCGGTTCCCGCATGCGGGTCTCTGAGCAAAAGCCCCTTGGCGGTCATCAGCATGCCGGACGTGCAGAACCCGCACTGGACGGCTCCGTGATCGATGAACGACTGCTGCAAGGGGTCGAGTTCGCTTCCTTGGGCGAGTCCTTCAACAGTCGTGATGTGCGAACCGTCAGCCTCCAGAGCCAAGGTCAGGCAAGAGCGGACCGGATTTCCATCCATCAGCACGGTGCAAGATCCGCACACCCCTTCCCCACAACCTTCCTTGGCGCCGGTGAGGTGAAGATCGTCCCGCAGTAGTTCCAGAAGTGTACGGTTCGGTTCCACGGCGGGGGAATGGGGTTCCCCGTTGATGGTTATCTCCAATGGAAGTCGGTTCATTTTTCCTCCATAGTGCGCGAACCGGACAACGCCCGTTCTAAAGCACGTTTGAGCGCCCGTTTTGCCATCACCGAAACCATTTGCATGCGGTAATCCTTCGGCTGGGCCACGTTGTTCGCAATAAAGGCCCCGGCGGTATTCATGGCCACCTTTCCCGCTTCATCGAGAACCTGTTGGTCCCCCACGGGCCTACTTTTGAGAATTTCGTCTACGCCCGAAATTTTGAGCGGTGCTCTGGACACAGCCCCGATTACAAGGTTGGCTTGCACGATTCGATTATCTTCTACTCGTACAAGAGCCCCGGCTGACACTACCGCATAATCGATGGCGGATCGGTAAGCCAGTTTCGCAAAAGCGGTTCCCGTCCCGGAACCGGAATCGGGAACTTGAATTTCGATGAGCATTTCATCGTCCGAGAGGGTCAGCGGTCGCTCGCCCACACCCGAATAGAGTTCCGCGAGAGGCAGATTTCGTACTCCTCGCTTCGACTGAACCAGCACCTGGGCGTCCATTGCAATCATAACCGGGGCTGCATCCGACTGGCAGATGGAGTGGCATCGGTCCGATCCTCCCTCCCATGCGAAACAGGTTTTTCCACCAGCCTTGTTGCAGGTCTGCCTGGCTCCTCGGAAATAATTCGACTGGTCATAGAACTGGCAGCGGTTATCCTGGCACAGGTTCCCGCCGATGGTGCCTCTGAAATGTTGTATCGAAGGAGCGCCGATAGCTGTAACAGCTTCATACAGTCCCGGCTGGCGGTCCAGAATCGGCTGGTATGTCAGTATGTCTGCAAGGCGAACTGCCGCTCCGATACGGAGCAGGCCACCCGATTCTTGGATGGTGGCGAGTTCAGGCAATGCTTTCAGGCTAATCAAATGAGCGGGCTTGGTGAGACCTTGTTTCATCCGAACCAGCAGATCGGTCCCTCCTGCCAGAATCTTGCACTCCGGTCCATATGTTTTCAGGAGTTCCAGGGCCTCATCGAGATCCCGGGGTAGCTCATAGGCGAAGGCTGGTAAGCGCACGGTTTCCTCCCTGATAGTCTCGCCCCACTGTCACTTAAGCGGTTGCCAAAATAATTGTCCGTTTGAACAAGCTAGGTATTGGCTATCATTCCTCTGGATTCCGGCATCCAATTTTTTCTGTTATGCTCTGCAGCCGCTCAGCGATCTCTATTCGGACAAGAACTTTGGCAATTAGTATACATGGCAGTTCTTTTTCGGTCAACGGATCAATACCGCACGGATCAATACCGCACGGATCAATTCCGCAAGATATTAGGTTTTTTTGTTTTTGATTGCGGCAAGTATTCTCTCCGGCGTTATCTGGAGATCCGTTATCCGGAAGCCGATGGCATAATAAATGGTGTTGGCAATAGTGACTACATGGATGTAGAAAAACCTGCGAATGACCCGTTTGTCCTTAACAGAGGAAAAGATCATGGATATCTAACTTAACAAGTAGTACATATTCCGGGGGCAGGTCACTTTCATAGATCCCCCTGGCGTGCTCCACGGTGTCCTAACCGATATACTGGACGGAGATTCATCAATCCCGCACTTGGTGAAGTGACGAAAAACATCGAACGGTAAATCACGGGTCCGAGAATCCACGAAATGTGGTGGACGTGGAACGATTCCCTAATATCAAGGAGGAATGACACATGCGTGCATTTGTACTAGGCGGAGCCGGTGGTATGGGTCAGGGTGTTGCCCGGGACCTGATTAAACAACAACATGTCACGGCCGTTGTCCTGGGGGATTTATACCCGGACCCGGAACGATTGGCATTGAAATTGCGCGAAAGCGAAAAAGTTAATCTGATCAAGATGGATGTGAATGATCACGCAGGTATGGTGAGTGCATTCAAGAAAATTGATGTGCTGATTAACTGTGCCGGCCCCTTTTACAAGACTGCTGTTCCCGTCGCCAGGGCGGCCGTTGCGGCAAAGGTAAACTACATTGATATCTGTGACGATTATGAGGGAACGGAGGCTCTTTTCAACTCTGAGATAGATGGAATAGCCAGAGAAGCGGGCATCACCGTTCTCACCGGCATGGGCTCTGACCCCGGAACTAACAACGTTCTTGTGAAATGGTATGCAGACCATCTGGACAGTGTTGATGAGATTTATCTCTACTGGGTAGTGAGTATTGCCGAACTTGCAGGAGCTGCTTGGGACCACAGCCTTCATATGACCCTTGGAAAGATACCCCAATATCTGAATGGCGAACTAGTCCATGTGGAAGGCGGGACCGGAGATGTGGCTGCCGACTTCCTGGAACCCCTCGGCACCTGCCATCTCCGCTACGTGGGCCATCCCCAGCCATTGACCATCCCAAAATACATCAAAGGCGTAAAGAACGTGATAATCAAAGGCGCTCTTATTCCCCTATGGGTGGATGAGCTGATAAAGCAACAGAAAGACACTGGCTTCTTGAGAACAGAATCCATTGATTTGAAAGGGACCAAGGTAACGCCTTATGATCTTGCACTGAAACTTTGGGAGACCATTCCTGAAGGACGGGACAACGGACCCCAATCTTCGGGGCTCAAGGTTATTGTCAAAGGACAAAGAGACGGCAACAACGTTACGTACACAGCCGACATGGTTGGAAGGATGGCTCCTGGGACCGGCCTTCCCGCATCCATTGCAGCGCTTATGATGGATGAAGGTGACGTGACCGAAAAGGGGGTGGTCGCCCCTGAAGGCTGCATCGATCCGGCGAAATTTCTTACAGCATTCTTGAAGAGAGGCGCAAAAATCCACCAGTCAGAAACCATTTCGTCGTTGGTTCATGTCTAGCACAGGACAGGAGACTTCCCATGAAAGAGATAAGCAAACTCAACATAACGAATAGCCGAGAACTGTTTGAAGAGGCCATTGATCTGATACCGGGAGGCGTTCTGGGCGCGAGAAAGCCAGTCGACTTTATCGATGGAGAATATCCGATCTTTATTGAAAGCGGTAAAGGTTGCCGCCTGATCGATGTTGATGGTAACGAGTTTATTGATTTCCTCTGCGGTTACGGCCCCATCATCCTGGGTTACCGCGAAGAAGAGGTGGATGAAGCAGTCTACAAGCAGATAAGAGATAAAGGATTCTGTTTCACCCTGACACAGAAATACCAGAACCTGCTAGCGAGGAAGTTGACTGAACTTGTGCCTTCTTCTGAGCTAAGCATATTTTTGAAGACAGGATCTGACGCCACTACCGCGAGTATTCGTATTGCAAGGGCATATACAAATAAACTGAAGGTGATGCGCTGCGGGTACCATGGTTGGCATGACTGGTGTGTGGAAATGAAAGGCGGGATTCCGGGAAAGTTCTTTGAAGATGTCTTTGAATTTCAATACAATAACCTTGAACAGCTCGCAGACCTCATGGCAAAGCATGGAGACCAGACTGCTGCTATCATCATGACGCCTTTCGGTCATCCCAACCATCAAGAGATGCAGATCCCAAAACCGGGGTTTCTTGAAGGAGTTAGAGAGATTGCTGACAGGTATGGCGCCGTGTTGGTCTATGATGAAATCCGCACCGGTTTCAGGCTTTCAATGGGAGGCGCCCAGAAGCTTTATGGTGTCACTCCTGACCTGAGTGTTCTTGGAAAGGCAATCGCCAACGGCTATCCCATCTCTGTTGTGACCGGGAAAAAGGACGTCATGATGGCGGCTGCTGACAAACTTTTCATTTCGTCAACCTTTTTTCCGAACAGCGATGCCTTTATTGCAGCGCTCAAGACCATAGAAATCCTTGAACGGGACAATGTGCTGGAAAACATCTGGCAAAAAGGCGAAAGGTTCATTAAAAAGATCGGTGCATTGATTGACAAATATGATGTGGGAGCTGAACTGACCGGGGTGGCACCCATGTTCTACATCACATTCAAGAAGGACGATACCGGCGCATACAAAGGCAAGCGTAAGGTTTTCTACACTCAGATGATCCGCAGGGGATTCTTTTTCTCTCCATTCCATCATGCATATATCAGCTTCCGGCACACTGAAGAGGACTTGGAACTGACTTTGGAGGCAATTGACAACTCTCTGGCCGCCACAAAACGAAACTAGGCTCCCCGCGTAAGTTCGTATCACCGCTGCCCTCGAAACAAGGATATGATTTCCTGGATTCTTCAGGCTTTTCGAGAAACCAGAGAAGGCTGGGAAGTCATGTCCAAGACTACGCTCCACCCCTGAATTGGGGGAAATTAAATCAATTCACGTGGGAACCTGTCTCTTGTCTCTCCCCCTGGAACAGATGATGTCATCTATGAAGAAAATGGATGCTAATGTATTGTGCATGCCGCATCAAAGTTTTCTCTTCCGAAAGGCGAGATGGATCTCAGGAATTCAATAATTCCTGGTACCTCCCTTATCACATATTCTATGTCCTCTTCCGTTGTATACCGTGAAAGAGAAAAACGGATGGAGCCATGAACCGCTGTGAAAGGAACACCCATAGCCCGGAGAACATGGGACGGTTCCAACGCGCCTGATGTACAGGCTGACCCTGAAGAAGCGCAAATCCCCTTATCGTCCATCCTCATGAGAATAGCCTCTCCTTCAACGAACTCGAATCCGATGTTCAATGTGTTGGGGAGGCGGGATTCCAAATTGCCGTTCACACGCGCACGGGGGACTGCTTCCAAGAGTCCCTTCTGAAGTCGGTCCCGGAGTCTCCTCATTCTGAGACCTGCTGGATTGAGTTCCTGCAAGGCGAGAGATGCAGCCACGCCAAGTCCGACTATTCCAGGAACATTTTCAGTCCCACCGCGTCGGTCGGACTCCTGGTGTCCCCCGATAATAAATGGAGAGAAACGAGTTCCTTTCTTTATGTACAAAGCTCCCACACCCTTCACTGAATGCAGCTTGTGACCGGAGAGGGAAAGGAAGTCTATGCTGGAGGAGTCGAGGTTCATAGGAATTTTCCCTACTGCCTGAACAGCGTCGGTATGCACTAGCGCTCCCCTCTCATAAGCTATTTCTGCTATTTCTCGCACAGGAAATATCACCCCGGTCTCATTGTTGGCCCACATCACCGACACGACGGCTGTCTGATCGGTAATCTGACTCCTCACTTCATCCATGTTAAGCTTTCCCTCTTTATCCACCGAGAGCCATCGGACGACATAACCCTTGGTGCGTGCAAGGTGCTTGCAAAGATTTAAGACAGCAGGGTGTTCCACACGCGTAGTCACAATCTCTCTCCGGTCAGACATAGTGGCAAGGGCGCTCATAATTGCAGTGGAATCGGATTCAGTACCACCTGACATGAAAATGATCTCCTGTGGAGTGGCGCCCAACAATTCCGCAAGTTTCTCTCTCGCTACGGCAACATCACGAGCGAGCTTGCCGCCGAAGGAATGCATGCTGGACGGATTACCATATCGTTCCAAAAAGTAGGGACGAACTGCTTCGAAGACTTCCGGGGCTGTCATTGTAGTAGCGTTATTATCTAGGTAAACTGTTCTCATCCCTCGACCTCCTCCACAAATAGATCCGGATGAACCAACTCCTTCAGCTTGGTTTCTATGCCAGTTCTTGTCAACGCCGCGCTCGGACAGGAGGTGCATAATCCCCTGAGCGCTACTAAAACCTTGTTTCCGTCCAAATCGATCAATTCCACATCACCACCATCTTGCTGGAGCATGGGCCGAATTTCTTTTTCCACAACTTCCTGTATCCTGGCGATCTTCTGAATGTTGGTCATCGTCCTAAGAGATCGCGTTTCGTCCGGCTGTTGCTTTTTGAGTTCGCCGCGGATCTGACTAATTATGCTCACGATTTTTTCACTACACTGTCCGCATCCCCCGCCGGCTTTTGTGTAATGGGTGACCTGTTCCACCGTGGAAAGATTGTTTTCCTTGACTACATTGCGAATTTGTTCGTCACTGATACCGAAGCACTCGCATACCAACCGGCTCTCAATTTCGTCACGAGGTGCCGGCTGACCTCTATAACAGGCTACAGCAGCAGCAAACGCGTCTCGTCCCATTACCGAACAGTGCATTTTCTCCTGAGGCAATCCACCGAGAAATTCAGCGATGTCTTGATTGGTTACCTTAAGGGCTTCTTCAATGGTTTTGCCTTTGATCATCTCCGTCAAGGCACTACTGGAAGCAATAGCACTCCCGCATCCGAAAGTCTTGAACCTTGCATCCAGAATTCTCTCCGTATCAGGGTCGATCTTTAAGAACAGCTTCAAAGCGTCTCCGCAGGCCAGAGACCCTACTTCTCCCACTGCGTTGCATTCCTCTATCTCACCGACATTCCTTGGATTAAAAAAATGGTCTTTGAGTTTTTCACTGTATTCCCACATGGGGCACCTCACATTGCTCTTTTCCCACTTCAGCGTAACGTCCCAAAACTAACAAACCGGAGCTAGTTCTTCAAGGTATTCCGTATTCGTTTACTCGTGCTCCAGGATCGGGATTTTATTGCTATTGACAAGAAAAGTTGGCTATTTATAGTCCTTTATGATAATATTCGTAACATATGAGAGAATTTGAGCGGGAAGTGAGTCACCTGTTACGAAATGAAGCCTGGGAAAGGAAATGGATATGAAACGTTTGTTTTTTTGCGGAATCATGATCGTGATGCTGTCCTGCCTACTGAGGATGAATGCCGGCGCCCAAATGTATTGGGATCTGACTGATCCCGAGGAAGATTCTGTCGCAACAGATGATGTCAGCACACAGGTGGACAGGGACAAGCCCACAATCGGGTCCAGCGCCACGAGAATGTATGACAATTTCGAAGTACCGACTCTAGAGTCGGAGCCACTCCTGCAGGCAGTAGTCGCCCCAATACGTCCTCGTTCAGATGATGTCTCGCCCCAGACGGATGAGCCTTCCAGGAACCGGACCGACAGCCCCTCTCGTTCTTCGGTCAACGTCCCAAGTACCGCAGTGACTTCGCCCCGTCCGGCAGTTACCGACCCAGGGGGTTCCCAAGAGGCGCGTCGGCCCGGGCAAGTCGGGAAACCTGAAATCCAGGCGGTTGAGTCAAAAAGATCTGCACCGAGTTCGACCTCTGAGGAACAGCCTGTCACAAAAAAGATGAAATGGGGTCAAGCAGAAGTCAAACCTTCAGAGTCCAAAACGAAGTTGCAGTGGGGTGAACAGAAGACTGATGGTCAGTAACCATAGCCTTTGACGGTGTATAGAATTATTGCAGGTAGGCGGGACCTATCAATTCCAGCGGACAAAGCTCGCTGCACAATAGAGAATTCGGTGGAATGCTTTCTCAGTCAAAGCGATTCATCGTTGAGTATTATTGGGCACAATTCCCAGAGACGGATGTACCTTCGGCGGATAAACGTTTTGTCCAATAAGTTATTCCCTCCTGGCTCCTAGGGTAATGCCCGTATCCTTCTGGAGCCTCATGAGGGCCACCTCAATATTGTAATCACGTATATTGAGCCCTTTGGAAATCGCTATAATTTCTCCGTCTTCAACACCAATCTCCATAGCCATAATTTCCTTTGCCTGCTGCAATCCGGCTAGGTTCACAGGAAATCCTGACCAGAGGTTCCAAGACCTGAAGTATACAATCCAGTGAAGCTTGTCTTCCATGATCCTGGTATCCACCAGTCTCATGCATGGGCTTGAACCTTCATCTGAGTCATAAAAAAAAATGTCCTCTGGCCGACCGACTTCCATGCACATTCGGTTAGTGCGTCCACCGTGTTCCTTGTAGTAGTCGATAACATACTGCCAAGCTACCTGAAGACGTTCCCCGTAAGTGTAATGTTCTCCTGGAGCCTTTTGTGATGAGAGAAGATAGGGCATGTATTCAGCCAAGTATTTTTCGTCGGCGACGGGGGGCAGATTTAAGTGTTCTGGAATTTGAGGGAGAAGTGGACGGATTCCTGGTTGTCTTATGTGGACCATGACCATGTCGAATTCGATTCGGTCAGCTCCAGGATTCGACCCCTTGTCAACAGTATAGCGGCGTGCGCCGCCTTCGGGTTTTCGTGACTCTTCTATCAAGGTGTAGAGGCACTGGAACCAGGCATCCGGTATGGTGGTAGCGTCAATGAAGATAGGCTTCATAGGATGTCTCCTGTGATGTTCACTGGCAAGGAACTGGGCCTAGGCTTTATCCAAAACCAGGGGATCGGAATTTCATCAGTTCATTATTGCAATAAATACACGTGTGAAGAAAATGACGAATTTAAGGAAAGGTTATTGTCGACACTTGTGACTTTGTCAAATTCTTTGTAAACAAAATAGGCGATCTGTTGCGGAACTTGCCCTTCAGTCCGATTTTGAAACCATATCTTAGTAAGTTTGAGAAAGGATAGCTGGACCGACGCATTAAGAAAAAGGACTTTACTGCTAATCCCTCGACTAAATAGCCTCCTTCAACGTTTTGGATAAAGATGAGGATATTCTTACGCAAGTATTTTCTTGACCCGTTCGTGTCATCGAACACTCCGCCGTGGTTTGATGCCAGAGGGATAGCTGTAGGCTTGTTTGTGGGGTTTGCAGTACCGCTCGGGGGGCAACTCATATGCCTGGGATTGCTCAGAAGCCTGTTTAAATTCAATGTCCTCATGGCGTTTGCGTTTACCTGGGTGAATAATCCTATTTCCGTAATTCCCATGTACTACGGATACTATTACTTTGGATCTCTCTTGTTGGGTAGATCGGCAGTGATGAGCGCAGAAGCCTTTCGGGACCTTATGGCCCCCATAATTCATGCAGACTTTTTTTGGGAGTCCGTTCATGCTTTTCTTCACCTAGGATGGGACTTCGTACTTCGTTGGTCACTGACTGCGTTTATCCTCGGCTTAGCGACCGGGACGGGTGGATACGCGATAGGCTATTACATACAAAAAGACCATTGCACGCGCAAGGCCAAGGAGATGGGAATCACCTACGAGAAACTTCTTCAAAAACTCGAACAAGATTTGAATAAAGGCGCCACGAGGGAACGGTGAATCGTCCAAGGAAAAACGAAGTCATCTGCTCTTCACAACACCCACTCGATTACAATGGGGACCCAGCGCGCACTTCGAACAGAATGGCGATATGGGCCTGCATACATTCTGTCCCCAACAGACGAGAAGATTGTTGTATTCTATCCAATAATCCTTGGGGAGATTCTTCCTCAAGGCCATCTCGGTTTCCTCCGGGGTTCTCGTTCCCACATAGCCGAAGCGGTTGCTGATTCTGTGAACGTGGGTGTCTACGCATAGGCCGGGCTTGCCGTATCCGAGAGTAACTACAAGGTTCGCTGTCTTTCTTCCCACGCCTTTCAATTTGAGGAGTTCGTCCAGATCATCCGGGACCTTACCCTCATATTTCTCAATTAGATCGGCGGATATCCGCCTGAGAGTCTCAGCTTTGGTCCTGTAGAAGCCCACTGGAAAGATCAGGCCTGAAATCTTCTCTGCAGACAAACCGAAAATTTGTTGGGGTGTTCGGCCTTTTTCAAACAATCTGCGGGCTGCTTCTCTGGTGACTTGATCTTTTGTGCGCAGAGAGAGGACTGTGGAAACCAGCACTTCGAAGGGATCCTGTCTTCTCGATATCTCGGTGACGATTGGGGGCGCCATGTCGCGGACCTGCTCCCTGAGTATCGAGACAATCTTCCGTATATCCGGCGGGCTTGCTTTGGATGTCATGGTCAGTACCGAATACCGACTCTTTGCCTGACGGTATCGATTGTCTCCATGGCTACTGTTCTTGCTTTATGTGCGCCCGTAGCCAGGACCTCTCGCACATATCCAGGATCCCTCGCAAGCCTGTTCTTCTCTTGCCTGGATTCACCGAAAAAATCCCATAGGAAACCTACAAGTTCCTTCTTTATGGTCCCGTATGCGGCTCCACCCTCAATGTAAAGCCTCTGAACCTCGGCAACTCTATCAATCGGAGCAAAGTGCCTGTAAATTTGGAAAAGATTGCATGTGTTGGGATCCTTAGGCTTATCTACAGGGGTGGAGTCGGTCTTGATACCCATCACCTTCTTCTTCAAGGTCTTCTGGTCAAGAAAAATCTCAATGGTGTTGTCGTATGATTTGGACATCTTTTGTCCGTCTGTTCCGGGAATCGTGGCAACTTCTTCGTTGATCTCACCTTCCGGTATTACAAAAGTCTCGCCGTATATGTTGTTGAATTTCATGGCGACGTCCCGAGCGACTTCTATATGCTGTTTCTGGTCTTTTCCCACCGGAACGAGATCAGACTGGTACAAGAGTATGTCGGCTGCCATGAGAACAGGATACGCAAATAGGCCGTGATTGGGGGAGATCCCCCTTGCAATCTTGTCTTTGTAGGAATGACACCTCTCCAGCAGCCCCATAGGTGTTATGCACGTCAGAATCCAGCACAACTCAACCACTTCCGGAACGTCGGACTGAACCCAAAAGACACAGCGGTCGGGGTCCAGACCCAGAGCAAGAAAATCCGAGGCCACATCGAGGGTGTCCTCCGAGAGCCTCTTGCCGTTTATCACACTGGTCAAGGCATGAAGATTAACGATGAATACGAAAAGACTTTCCCGATTCATGTACGAAATCATAGGTTTCATCATACCTAGGTAATTTCCGATATGAAGGGTTCCACTCGGCTGGATACCTGACAGCACTCTCAAGACACGCGCTCCTTTCTTCTAGAAATAGTCGATTTCCAAGTGATCATAGAGAAATCCCTGCTGCTCTGCGAAGAAAACATAGTGTGGAAAATTCTTGAAGACCATAACATGCACTACCTTGAATCTAGGGTCAACTCCGGCAATCAACTAACTGATCTCCAGGATCATTGTGTGTCCGACAAGGCACAATGCAAATAAATATTAATTATTACAGTTGTTTGCCGGTGACAGAAAAATGATGCGCCCATTGTGTTGACAAAGCTTCCGGCAGGGTATAAAAAAGTACTTAAGGATAAAAAAGAAATGATAGTCACTACTATTCTTTATTTTTACTTTTATTTTACAAGGAGAGACGGAATGCTGCGCTGAGTGTGACGAGCATAAAGAACGGAATACGAGGCGGAGTAGAAACTCCGCCTTTTTTATTATGAGCTGCCCAGAGCGAAACAGAGGGAAAAGGATAGTAACAATGAGCAACCCTTTCGTAGAGAAAATCTCTCCTGATGTAGGCCCAGGAGAAAAAAGGTTGAGCTTGAACGAACGCCTCGCACTAATCAGTTTGATGAGTGAGGAAACTCGCCGGGGCGGTTCTGATTCGCCTTTAGTCGCTGATCTTTTCGATGATCTTTGGAACCTTGTGGACGCAACTGTTTCCGGAGCCAGAATAGATCGTCTCCATTCCGACGGGCACAACAACGGCTTCAAAGTCTTCGAAATTAAATCAAAAATAGGTGAAAGCCTGGGCAGACTGAACCTTCTCTACTTGAATAAACCTATCCCCTGCTATTATCTTGCGTACGTTGAGGTGGAGCCTCCATTTCGTAAGAAAGGGCTCGGAAATTTGGTTTTGGAAGCTTTCCGGGATTTATTGATCGAAAAATCCGCTGTGGGAGTCTTGGACAACATAATACCAAGGCAAGACCCCACCTTCGATATCTATCTCAAACTGGACTGGAAACCACTTGAAACAGTCACCGAATGTCCGGTGTCCGACAACGCTGACGAGTTCTACATGATCTTTGTCCCCCCCTCATTAGGCGGCAGGGACCTGAAGGATCCCGTACGAAAACTTATCTACCATCTAAAAAGGAAGCGACCCTCGATCGATATGAGAGACAATGAGTTCATGGTCAAGAGAACGATAGAGGAGTTTAAGGACCTTTACGCCGGGCTGCTTACTTATTTTCAGGATGGTCTTCTGGATAACGATCCGGACCCGATCATGCGGTACATGTTCACGAGATTCGTCACAAAGTTCCTGGGATTCAGACGGAGAATGAGTCGTCTTTTGGGATACACCGGTGGGGAGTCTTTAGAGCAAATCGTCCTCGATTCCAGGATCCGTGCCCTGCCAGTCCAGTCGTACGCTCCGCGTGCACTCTCAGAAAGCCCTTCCTTTGTGACAGGGGACCGTGAGTTGTGGCTTCACCTGCCGGAAGTTTTGAAAAAACATCCCGCACGTATTATAGAATCACAACCCAACTACAGAAGACCCAATCTCAGTTCATGGCTAAAAGTCAGGGAGCGCTCTTCGAGCGATGTTCTCACCATAGGAGATCTTTTGGACTTGGGTTTTGACCCCACCCGTTTAAAGGAAATCACTCTTGGAAACAACAATTTCATATTCGAGAGAGTACAGTCGAGGATGCTCCGGCAAGTCGAGCGAACCAAAGCGATCATTGAGCGCATAGGGCCCCAAATGGATCAAGTTCGAGTCAACAGAACAAGACTGGAGGCGAATCCTCCTTTGCTGGTGATACGAGACAGGGGAAACGGTTACGTTCTCCGACGCCAGGTAGCTGGGATTCATTGGGAAGAAGCCGTGGATCAGCTTCAGGCGGACCCCGCTTTGAAGGGCCTCAACGAGTCCATCTCAGCCGATAGGATGATAGCATCCGCCGTAACCAAAGCCTCAGATTGGGTACGATCCGTATTGGACAAGGAAGAGGAAACTGTCATGGACCTCTCCAACTATTTCGTCTCGTGGAACATAGAGACTAATCAGCCTAGGATTAACGTTGACTTCAGCGGAGCTTATCCGGAGACGATATGGATCGCATAGTCAAGAGCCGAACATAACGGTTAAATCATTTACTATTTATCCCCCTGAAAAAAAAAGCCCGACCGGTGAGTCGGACTTTGGAGGGTATGTAATTACCCGGTCGGGCAATAAATCGGGGGAGGAGGGTATGAGACCGGCTAACAGAGGCTCAGAATAGGAACCCGATCTTCAGAAAGGCCCCGTCCATGGAGGTGCTGAACGTCTCCAAGCTCTTTTCCTTTTTCAGATGGATGTATTGATACCCGCCTTTGACAAATCCGAACCGACCAGTCTTGATAGGAACAAGATAACTAAGGCCCGCCTCTGCCTCGTAGCCCAGGCAGTCGTCTAAGAAAGCGATCCCACCTTTACATTCCAAGGCCAGAGTGTTGCCGCGGTAGTTGCGCAGACACTTGTTGAATTCGAGGCCTAAGACCGCGATGTTCTTGCTGTCGTTCCAGACGACCGGAGAGGTGACTCCGGCTCCGGCTGTGCCAGCTCCCACGACTAACTTGTCCTCGATATGCAACCAGTCCGCATAGAAGCTAGTGAGACTATTAGTGGTATAGCTCAGATTATAGACGAAACCGGCGCGATGCTGAAAACGTTCCCACCGGGAACGGACCTGTGATCCGATTGCAAATGTCTGACCACCGAAGTTGAAGCTCGATACGGCAGATGCAGAAGATTTCAGAGTCATGGGAGAAAATGAGTAACGAAGCCCCCATGATGGTCTCAACTGGTAGAAGGCCTCAATCGACCACAGGGCGCTGCTCCCCTTGAATCCGAGGTGATCTTCAAAATCCACTAGGGCAGGGGCAGGGCCTGGAATGTGGAGGTCTCTACGGGCGTCTCCTCGTATCCTCGCAAAAAACAATTTCGGACCGAGGAGGAACTGGCCTTTTGCCGGCACAGGCAGAATGCAGTCCGGCCCCCAAGTCACAGGGTTATAGCGTGACAGGGCGTCGAATCTGGAGGCTAGGCCGGAGTATGGTTTAACCTTTGCGGCAGCAGGCGAGGTTGGCTTGACTTTGGAAATGCCTTTGTATGGTGCAGAGTAGTCGATGCCGGTGCCGACGACAGTATCGTTTTCAGTAGGAGCCGACTCGGCGTACGCCACAGCCACAAAAGCCGTGACAATTAAACTGAACATAAATAGATACTTAAAACAGTTTCTTAACATAACACCCTCCCTCAGGGTTCTAATGTCTTGCAATTGGGAGAATAAACTAAATATTATTAATGTCAACAAAAAATATCATACAATTAGTTATTTATTTTGAAAAGCTAGAAAATAGTTTAATAAAAACCTCGATACTCTCCAATTCATATGTTTCAAGGCAACGTTTGTGCTGCGCGCTTCTGGGAATCGGCCAGACCATAAAACGCAACCATAGCCATAACTAGTCGAAACTGAAGCATAAAAAAGCCCCCCTGACCATCGAGACTTCTCTTGCCCAGCCCCATGATCATGCCGGTTTCAAGTAATATTACATGATGTTATTATGATAATATGCTAATAAATAAAGATAAAATATGTATTGTAATAGCTTTGGGAGAATCGGCCAGTGGGCAACAACATAAACGAATGGAGCCGCAACCGTTAGATAAACCAGGCGACGGTTTAATTTATGGACCACCTCATGAAGCTGAGGTTTATCGGTGGACTTTCAGGCAAGCTCATTACCGATCTCGGGACAACAGAGTCTCAATTACTTGATCTCGGAGTAATAATTCTTCATGGGCTGTTCAGGTGAGTGAGCGAATATTCGGAAACTTGCTACGCCCCACTTCTGTAGCCTAAAGCACAAGGATGTCCACAAAACTCCCATGCCATATACGACGGATCTACGAAAGTTGATAGAGGAAGCTTCCGCGAAATACCTCGTAGGGCAGGAGATTTCCCCAACATTGAAGTTGAAGTAGATTGCCTGGGCGAGGAACTCGTTGTCAAACAAGAAATCATCAGAGTTTTCATGGAGAGGCAATTGTTCCAAGACCTGTCTGGAGAAAGCTCTATAACCGGTATGAAACTCCGAGAGTTTTGACCCCAGAAACAGATTTTCTATCAATGTTAGTATCCTGTTGGATACGTATTTGTAGAGCGGCATCCCGCTTTTTCTTGCTCTGCCCCCGAGGATGCGAGATCCGAGCACAAGGTCATATTCCCCTGAAGTTACCATTGCTGCCATAGCAGGAACCAGTCTGGGGGAGTATTGATAATCAGGGTGGAGCATCACTATAACGTCAGCCCCAGATTTTAGGGCCTCAGTGTAGCAGGTCTTCTGATTTCTCCCATACCCGTAGTTTTTATCGTGAAGGAAAGACCGAATTCCCATTTCTCGAGCCAGGCGCAAAGTCTCATCCGAACTGAAATCATCGACCAGCACTATCTCATCCACAACGTGGCGATCCAGTTCCGAGACAGTTCTCCTAAGTGTTTGCGCCGCATTATAGGCGGGCAGAACTACTATTATCTTGTTTCCGTTAAGCATCAAGAGTCACTATAACTAAAATTTTCAATAAGCTCACATGCCTAAAGACATCTTTCTCTCGTTCGATTATGGACGTTTCCACTTGTGGTCAGACTGCTAATGCTCTACTCGCCGCGTCTTTTCAACTGGTCCTTCCGATTTCGAGCACTAATCATTTCACCGACTATGGAGACACCGATTTCCTGAGGCGATTCACCGCCGATAGGGAGCCCAATGGGTGCATGGCACCTCATTAAATCACCCTGACTAAAGCCTTCAGTCAGCAGAGCTTGATAAATGATAGCAGTCTTGCGTCTGGATCCTATCATCCCTATGTAACCCGCTTTCGAACGCAAGGCCTGGGCAAGTACTATCCGGTCGTGAGCATGCCCACGAGTGACGATCACGATGAATGAGTCTTCATCTACATTGAGTCTAAAAAAAGCCTGATCAAACGATTCGATGGCTAATACATCATCAGCGTCGGGAATCCTTTGGTGATTAGCGAATTCGGAACGGTCGTCAATTACCACCACTCTGAAGTCCACGTATGCAGCCAAGTGAGCTACACATTCCCCCACATGACCTGCACCGAATATGTATACTGTGCCCTTAGGGTGCAGCCATTCGAGAAAAACAGGATGCTCAAATCCCGGTTCCTCCAATAACTGGACCGGTCTCAAAAGGCGTGCCTCGGGAATAGCCTTCAGTGCTTTGTCCTCATCAATAAATCCGCCTATTCTGGTACCTTTATCATCGATAAGCAGGTGATCCAACGGAAGGTCCGAATTACCTCCCACCGACATGCAAATCGGTGTGAGCAGGTATCCGGATATTCTCTCCTTTGAAATTTCCAGCATATGTCTGAAAATTTTTTCTTGCACCTTGTTCCCGACGTTCACGAACTCCACGAGGACTTCAGCATCACCCCCGCAAATCATTTCCGTGGATTGAGAGTCGTTTCCATGGAAAGCAAATACGAGCCTGTGGGAGGTGCTCGTCTGCAATGCGCAAATAGCGAACTGTTTGACATTGGCCTCAAAAAGTCCGCCCCCTATTGTTCCCACGATGCTTCCGTCAAAGCGGACCAGGAAGCGGGTTCCTAAGTGTCTGGGTGATGAACCCCTTACCGAAAGTATTGTGGCCAGAACAAAGTCCCGGCCTAAATCAAATTGTTCGACTGCGGCTCGCCAGATCGACAGCATGGATCTCCTAGAATATCGTCTTATCTCAAAGGGTTTTACGGAAAGCACTTCCGGCTCAAATGGCTTCTAAATGTGGCAGAGTAAGGATGCATACGATTCTTGTCAAGGCCTTGTACAATCTAGAAATGCTCCGCATCTCGTCAGGCGGGTGCTCCTGTATAGCCTGCGAATCCAAGAGTGGCTGTTCTCTCGTATTTGATTGTCAATGAAGTTTCGAATTGACAAAGTCCGCCGAGGTATATCCAGCACGGACCATTGTCAAACATACGCGCCATAGGGTCGGTGTGCAGTGTTGATTTTCTCAACTGCAAAATGACTCAAGAGTCGAAGTCCGTAACAGACTTACAAAGCTATTTATCGTAGTTCATCATATTGTTGTTGGTTCCGGAATCTCGTCACCGGTCCGTTCAACTCCATACCCTCCCAGAGCCAGCACCCGCTTTTTAAATGCCGGGGTCCTTATGACCTCCAATAGGGTCACCATTTTTTCGTCGTTCATAAATTCCTCCGGGATTACCAGATCATACTGTTCAGTTGCCACAGGGAGGAAATCAAGTCCGAGAGCCCGTGCCGCCGCAAGTACTCCCATGCCCACGTCGGCTACGCCGGATAGCACGGCTACAGCAACTGAAGTGTGTGTGTATTCCTCCATCTGGTAGCCTTTGACTTGCTGTGGATCAATACCTGCCAATTCTAAATGATAATCTAGGAGCACCCTGGTACCGGCCCCTGCCTGCCGATTGATAAAGGTGACATCCTCTCGAATCAGATCCTCAAATCCTCCGATGGATTTGGGATTGCCTTTGAGGACAATGAATCCTTGCTCTCTCATGACCCCGTGAATCACCTTAACAGGAATGTCCCCGATGTACTTTCGAATGTACGACCAATTGTAGAGGCCGGTCTTCACGTCCAGCAAGTGTGAGGTAGCAATATGAGCAGTCCGTTTTTTTAATGCCAATAGACCTCCAAGACTACCCACATGACTCGATGAAAGGAAAAGGTTGTGAGGAATGAGTTCGTCGGCCAGAAGATCCAAAGTCAGGTCGTGGCTTCCGATAATTACCACCGTCCGATCTATCGCTTCCGAGGGCCTGAGAAGCTCTACCTTTACCAATGCCGCCTGCTCGATCCCTTCAGTCCGAGCTGGAATTCTTATAATACCGTCCGCTCTTGTAAGTGTTGTAATGGAACCCGCTCCTCGAGGAAGAGGAGCCGCAATCACTCTGTCACCAACTTTACCCAACTTGACGCGAAAAAATTCTTCCCTGCCGAGCTTGGATGGAATCTTCCTGGCCGTCAGAGCTGTAATAGTAGGCCGGCAATGACTCGGGAGTCCTTGCATGGCCTCCAGTACTGGCAGTCCGAATACTTCAAAAGACAAAATAGAGGAAACAGGATAGCCGGGATTGCCAATGACAGGCTTGTCCTCAACCACTCCCAGAATGGTAGGCTTGCCGGGCATCATGGCCACACCGTGGACGAGGACTTCGCCAAGGTCCCGGATAGCTGCCGCAGTATAGTCTTCACTACCTGCCGACGATCCGGCATTGACCACCACGAGATGAAAATCGGAACGGACTCCGGCAAGGATGGCATCTTTAATCAGGTCGAATTGGTCCGGTACAATCGGATGTCTCACAGCGGCTCCGCCAACATTCTCTACAAGGCCGGAAAGTATGATCGTGTTGAATTCCACTACTCGTCCAGGCGCTGGGTCACCCGATTCAAGACTATCCGGCGCAACAAGTTCAGATCCGGTCGGGATCAGTAGTACTCTAGGTTTTTCGATAACTTGCAGGTGATAAATACCTCCAGAGAGAAGGGCTCCCTGTTCGTAAGCGGTGACCACATGGCGCGCTGGAAGAATCATCTCGGATGCCACAAAGTCTTCTCCCACTCGCCGTACATTTTCCCAGGGAACCAAGGCCTTCTCGATCTCAAAGGCGACTTCATTGAGGAAGTTTACGTTTTCTATCATTATGACTGCATCGGTCGAGTCAGGAATAGGTAGGCCCGTGTTAATGGGCCATGCATTAAGACCTATTTCTAAAAGAATCGGACTGTCTGGACCAGCTCCGAAGGTGTCCCTCGAACGGACTGCGAACCCATCCATTGCAGCCGTATGAAAGTGTGGAGAAGAGAGCTTGGCATAAACAGGGATGGCCGTCACCCTACCACGGGCCTCTTCAACCAATACAGTTTCAGATTTTGGAAAGCTTTTCCTGGGGAGCCGGCTGAAAAAAATTGCCAGAGCTTCTTCCGGGGTTTTCATGTCCAGATATATATTCCTTCTCAATGTTCTCCTCGATCCAGTGTGAAAAAAGATTTATCGTAACCAAGTCTCCCTTGTACCGTCCCTCACAGTCCTCATTGATTCTGATATATCCATCGGCGCGGACCATTCCTGATATCATGCCGGATTTTGCTGGAATAGGCAGAGCAATTATCCTTCCTTCCTTCACCTGCAGCCGCACCCTGACAAAATCCATTCTGCCTTCCTTAGAGGGCACGTTTCGGCTTAGAAATGCTTGCAAAGATGGCCTGAGAAAGGGAGTTACCACATTCTCTCCCTCCAGGCGGCGAATGAGCGGTACTACGAATTGTTCAAAGCATATCATTGCGCTGGCCGGGTGACCGGGAAGCCCGATGACCGGATGTAAGCCGACTCGTGCCAATATGAGAGGTTTTCCGGGAGAAACGGAAACTCCGTGGAACAAGATTTCGGAATCCTCGTAGGCTTGAATGGCCTCAATCACAAAGTCCCGACTCCCCATGGAACTCCCACCTGAAATCAATAAGAGATCGGCAGATGTCAGCCCCTGGGCTATCCGAGCAGAGAGATCCTTCACCCTGTCGGCAGCGATTCCAATCCAGACAGGCTTGGCGTGAGTTTCTATTATGCTCGCAGTTAGTGTGTACCTATTTACGTCCCGGACACATCCAGGTGGCGGGGTCTGTTCAATAGGGACTATTTCGTCACCGGAGCTTATCACAGCGACATGAACCGTTTTAAAAACTGATACCTTTGTTCGTCCCATGGACGCCAGCAGTCCCAAATCCTGAGGCCGGAGTCTATGCCCAGTATTGAGCAAGGTTACTCCAGCCTTGAAGTCCTCACCCTTTCTCACCACATTGTCAAATGGAGCTACAGCTTTGAGTATTTCAATCGTGTCGTGGCCCAGGTCCTCTGAGTGTTCCAGCATTACTACCGCATCGGCGTTGGCCGGTATGGCTCCACCTGTCCAAATGCGGACCGCTTGACCGGATCTGAGCCTTAAGTTGGAGATTTCACCCATAGCCGCTTCACCAACAACATTAAGTAGAGCCGGTGAAGCCTCAGTAGCGCCGAAAGTATCTCCACAGCGAACAGCGAAACCGTCCATAGTGGACCGATCAAAAGGCGGCAGATCTTCAGAAGATTTTATTGGCTCAGATACGACGCGAAATAAACCCTGCTCAATAGGGATTCCTTCCACATCTCGAGGCCCAAATTTTCTCAAAAGTTCCCTGGCCTCTTGGAGAAGAAGAACCTTCAAAAAAGGTTTGTGCATGATGATTTCTCTTGAATTAGTAATCACTGGTGCTTCGGCAATGAAGAATAGCAGGTGAATGAGCTTATGTCAAAATTGTCCAAACTGATCGACAACTCCACTACTGTACTTTCAACTCGAAGAAGGTCACACATTCTGATATCTTTATGAGTGAAAGATTTGCCGAACAGAAATCACACAACCAGTGAGTGAGGGGGTGTGCATGGGAAGAGATATAACCCAAAAAGTGTTACGCTATCGCTGGATTATTTTCTGGATAATGGCTTTGGCGTATGTATTCGTGTATTTTCACAGGCTCTGTCCGGCTGTCGTGGCCCTAGATCTTCAAAGAGATCTTCAGGCATCCGGCTGGTTCATGGGGCTTCTTGCATCCGCTTACTTTTATCCCTATGCTCTGATGCAATTTCCCGCAGGGCTCCTGTCGGACTCTCTCGGACCGAGAAAAACGGTTACCTGTTTTCTGGTGATCGCGGGGGTCGGAAGTCTTGTCTTCGGTATGGCCACAGGCATGGATGTGGCGGTCGTTGCAAGAGTCATGGTCGGACTTGGAGTCTCAATGGTTTTTATTCCCACAATGAAGATTCTTTCTGCATGGTTTAGGGTACGTGAATTTGCTTTCATGACAGCAATTCTCAATACCATGGGAGGAATCGGCGCTCTGACGGCAGCTACACCGCTAGCATTGACGACAGAATCATACGGATGGCGGTTTTCTTTTGAAATAATCGGCGCAGGAACCCTTCTCATAGCGCTGTTTGTCTGGATCCTCGTACGTAATCGGCCTGAGGAAATCGGCTGGCCCTCACTGGCAGAGATCGATCATATAGGGCCGGGAGCCTCTGCAAAGCCCCTAGTGATTCCCCTTTGGGAAGGTGCCCGCCGCGTCCTGACAGAAAAATATTTCTGGCCAATTGCAGTTTGGTTTTTTTGCCTCGTGGGGATATTCTTCAGCTTCGGCGGCTTGTGGGCAGGTCCTTTTCTCATGCATACGTATGGAATGACTCGTACCGAAGCCGGTAACATTCTCAACATGATCGCAGTTGGCCTGATCGTCGGTAGCCCCCTGATCAGCTTTCTTTCAGACAAAGTGTTCCGTAGCCGCAAGAAAGTTCTCATGCTTTTTTCATCAATTCTGTTCGTTTTACTCCTCGGTCTCAACTTCTTTCCTACAGGACTCTCTCGAATAACACTCTACGTGGGCATGTTGATATTTTCCATTTCGTCCTCAGCTATCGTGGTCATCGGCTTTACCACCACAAAAGAACTTTTTCCTGTCGAAATTGCGGGAACATCGGTTGGAACGGTCAACCTTTTTCCGTTCTTGGGCGGAGCCATACTCCAGCCAGTTCTTGGGTGGATCCTGGAAGCGTATCCCAAAGTTGGTCCCGGCGTCTATTCTCTCTCCGGCTACAGAGCCATGTTGGTGGTTCTTTTCGGGGCGTCAATCGTGGCACTGGCGAGCACATTTTTTATGAAGGAGACGTTCCCTGCGCGCTCTTGAAGCAATTACAGGTTGAGATAACCTTGTTATGGATGTCCTCGTAGTTCGTGTCGGTGCACTCGGCGATATCATCCTAACCTTGCCCCTATTGGCTTCCATCAGAACTGCTCAACCCGATGCTGCCTTGAATTTTGTCGCAAACCGCGCCTATCTGGATCTTGTGCCTCCCGGCATTCACTGTCGAGCCATCGATCACAGAGACCAACTATGGCTTTTTTCGGAGCCCATAGAGGAATTAGGCTGCCGGCCCGTCTATGATCTAGCCTATGTAATTCTCAATAGCCCCATTTCGGTGGTCAATAATCTAAAGAGGGCAGGGTCCCGCTCCATACACCAAGTCTCGGCAAGACCGATGGCAGGAAAGCACATGGTGGAACACATTCACGCGGGGCTCGGTATGCCCGTCCCTCCGAGACGCCCTGCACTTACCCACCTGGCCTCAGGGCACAAAGGAAATTTCTTCTGGATACATCCAGGAAGCGGAGGCCAGGCCAAGTGCCTGCCCTTGGAGTTTTTTGTGTCACTTTCCAAACTAATACAAAAATGTACAGGCTGGGATATCGTGGTTACTGCAGGTGAGGAAGACGAATTCCTCACGGGGCTTCCTGAATGGGAAGCCCTTATAAACCAGCCTCGATCGCGCCTTTTAAAATACAGGCCTTTGAGCCGACTCTGTAAAGAGCTGAGCAGCGCGCAGTTCTTCGTGGGTAACGATTCCGGAATGAGTCATCTGGCAGCTGGTCTCGGGATTCGCTCAGCTACTTTCTTCTTGACCACGGATCCAAAGTACTGGGCTCCATGGGTTCCAGAAGATCAACTCAGAGTGATCGACTGCCGATCCGGGTTACCGAGCCTCATGGAAATGGAACGGCAATTGATAAAATTTCTCTGAGCGCTAAAGACTTGTCGTTCTGACCTCGAAATTGGAAAAAAATCCCCCCCCTCAAGCAGTCAAACACCGCGCACGCACAACTTTCAGTTGAAGACTGATGAAACGGACATAAAAGAATCGGACATCACTTTTTAGTCGCTCTATGTGGGCTTATCAACGTTTTTATGACCGGAGGCAGGACGTTGAGCACCCGTGTTGATCGGTTCGCGTGGTGAGAAAAATCAGACTAAACGAACAACATAAGTGAATATTAAAATCTATATTCACATTTTATATTAAATACTTAATTGATATACTTTAAGTAGTATATAAGTCAATAATCTTAATTATATCAAATAGATTCTAGATAAATGATATAAATAATTAAAACTCAAGATTATTTTCTTGACAAATAAATATGTGCAAGTAAAGCTCCTTATTAACAAATCGTTGTCAATGGGAGGGAGGGTATGAAACTAATAAAACCCCACACGCTACTGGTATGTCTAGTTTTTTTCATCACATCTTTTGCGATGGATGCATCAGCTTGGTACTTCCAAGAGGCTGCCTTTGTAGCCAACCAAACCAAGTCTGCTGCCCCTGTCGCCAGCCAAATTAAGGAAATCACCAAGGTTAAGGAGAAAAAGATCGTCAAATGCCGTCCTGGCCAAGGGTACGCATCAGTAAGTACAATCGATGCTTTTACCCCCGACTGCATACTCCCAGTCACCAGGCCCAGAGGTTGGGAATTGGAAGCCGAAGCTCTGTATGCGAGAACCAAAGGCAAGGTGCGCTTCTCCGTAAGCAACTTCGGAAACTGGGGAACGGCTGTGCAAGACGTGGACATGAACTCCGACTTGGGCCTACCTGAACACTACTGGATAGGCTCATTCTCAGCCAGGTATGGGTTTAAGCCACGTTGGTCTGTCCGATACTCGGTTATGCCTACGGTCATTGATGCGACCGCCTCCACAAATTCAAGTTTTAATTTCGGTAATATGATGAATACGTTCGGGCAGAACACTAAGGTAAAGTGGGAGAGACTCTACCAGCGGATCGGACTCGTTTACGACCCGATTAGGACTCCTACAGTCAGGGTGAGCGTGTTCGGAGACTATGTTCGGTTAAACGATAAACTATCGGTCGTACAACTGGGATGTTGCGGTAGCACGTTTGACAATGACCTTAATATGGCAATGGCAGGACTGGAATTTGAGAGATGTCTTAAGGTGAGCCGGCTTTGCAACACTCTTTCTGTAGAGTGCAAGGCTGGGATTGCATTCGGCGACGCTGCTGTCGGATCTGACCTCGCCACAGGGCTCAAGTACAGTATTCCTATGAACAATGGCCGCTGGGGCTTTGTCAAGGGCGGTTACCGACAGCTTACGTTCAAGAAAAAATACAGTGATGCCAAAATGATGGATACTGCAATGGAGGGCGGCTTCATCGAGGCCGGATTGATTTTCTAGAACCAGATTATAATTACTGAGATTTCTTAAGAGGGAAACGGCTCATTAGTACTCTTTTATGATGACCCAGCAAAAAACTCTTCGTTCAAGCCCGACCGTTTCAGTGCCCGTTTCCCTCCCAGGTCGACAAGCCCGGTCGGGCTTTTTTAATTTCATGCTCGTGGATATTTTCTCAGTTCTTGATACGCAAGAAAAAATGATAGAGATTAGCTCTATATGTCAAGCCCGTTTGTTTTAATATAAAAAAAGCTTGCGAACAATGAATCTCAACGAGCAGGTCCTGGAGATTATTCTGAAAAATCCAGGAACATCAAAGAAAATCCTAGCGGAAAGGTTCGGTCTTTCCTTATATAGACTTAATCGTCTGTTTCGCCATATAGAGCGCGATTTGAACGGCCGGACACTCGTGCACGACGACGAACGCGGGGTCTGGATAGTACGGCTGGATGACTCCAAGTGCTTGGGAATGGAGTGGATGGGGTTTCAACAGGGTGGATACCGACAATGTGATTGCAAGTCACTGTTTCAGGACGGTCGCTGTTACGAGCACTCAGGATGCGAAGACATTGAGATGGTCGCTTTTAACAGAAAGATGGATTTCCTGGCAGGTCCTGGAGATCCTACTGCTCGTAGTTTAAGCCAATTGACCATGGAAGTGGTTCGAGACCTCATGGCTAACCTGGAACGGATTATCCCGATTACCAGGAGAAACCTTAAGAACAAGTTGGAACTATTGAAAATCTTGTCTGCAGCGTGTGTTGCATTGAAATGGAAAGAAAAAATGCGCCGACAGCGCACAGAAGGCTATGTACCTCATGAATTTGCTGCGCGTAGCAGGCAATCATCAGTGAATCCCTTTGAGTACTCCCTGAAGAAGTATTTTGCAGAGCTTGAGATCCCTTTTGATTCAGACAAAGACCAGGTATTGAAAGCGTGGAAGAGGCTGGCTCTGTGCTATCACCCTGATGTCATGGGATCCGATGGGGACGAAGAAAAGATGAAGGCAATTAATCTGGCCAAGGACAGCATTTTTAGAGTTAAGCGGTGGGACTAATTGTGTTGCGATTTTGGAAGCTTGAAGGGAGAATTGCTAATGAAAACGGGGGTTACCCCCTGAAATGAAATAAGGGAACGCACCTGCGCCCCCTTATATAAATTGTCTCAAACACGTCGGATGGACCACCTCTACCAGTAGGCTCCGAAAAAACCTTCGCTAGGCGCTGCCATGAGTGTCAGAGGCAACGAATTCTTCTCTTTGGCCATGGGAGCGAATCTACGAGGAGCACCTCGACCGAATCCTACCGGACGTCCACTGCCCATTCCGTAACCCATAGAGGGAGGAGGAAAGCCGGCTGGACCGCACATAGGCGGGAGACATGCCGGTGGTGCGCACATTGCCATAGGAGGGGGGCAGCAACGCGGTCCACATCTCAAATGGGTTATAACTGAGTCTACGACTTTGAAAGGAAGGGCAATCACGCCCGTAACTAGTCTGAACGCTCCCACACAGATCATAGCAAGCGGATTAGGTTCACATATGGG